>Ga0082212_10003935_pt1 | contig 20844 bp, 16 predicted proteins | sample TergutNt197P3_FD_71548 | JGI IMG/M metagenome (GOLD analysis project Ga0082212, IMG submission 71548) | Neocapritermes taracua P3 segment gut microbial communities from Petit-Saut dam, French Guiana - Nt197 P3 | ecosystem: Host-associated > Arthropoda: Insects > Digestive system > Gut ... | reverse complement strand
TTTGCGTATTGCCAGGAACTTCGCCGAGCAACGGGTAGAAAACATATTTATTGATTTTAGATTTCATGCGAAATCTGTGAAACTATTACTGAGATCAGTCCTTAGACTAATAGCTGCAGCTTATTTCAAATTGTTGGGTGCCCACGCATTCTGATAAGCCCCGGAAGAGCGGCAAGCTATCTTTTCGAAGCTGAATTTCCCGCACCTTAAGTTTATCATCAAAAGATATGACGTCGCCAACAGATTGCGAACAAAGTTATCTCTGTCTTTTCTTCGGGGGCCGCACAAGAACGTTAAGCGGGCCGCAGGTTGAAGACCGCTGACCCAGTCGATTCACTAAGTGGGACTACGAAGAACTCTCTACACTTCGTACCCAGTCATTAGTTCTGTTTGATTTACAACGTTTTTCAGATTCTGTACACAAATCAGCCCCCCTTGGCGGTGACTGCATGTTCGTATCTAAGACGCTGCCAATAGCTCGGGCCATTCAGCAGGGGTGGCCAGCAAGGAGCCTCGGAAGTCGCACTTTTAGAAGTCGCTCAGGCCTAGCTACGCATTAGCAAAATAATTATAAATATATTTTTTTTATCCCACAGTCTCAAAATGTTTTTTTAGTCACAAGTTTGTGTTTCTTTTTATATTATAGCACTTTCCGGTTTGAAACCAGTCTCAAAATCAGGCTTTTTTTAAATATTTATATTATCCTGAGTTTTTTTTCTAATATTGCTTTGGCTTTAATAAATATAGTATATAAAATTGACAAAATGTATATTTTGTTGGAAAACAAAAATCCCATCCATGCTTTAAGTTATTTAGCCGATTGCAAAAATCAGATATATTAGATTTAATGCAAATAGTCTAAATTCGAAAATTTTATTTTCCTCCGCTTATATATGATTCCATCGTGTTAATTATCCTGCGACATCGCCTCTATAAACTTTTCAATATCTTTCTGCATTGCGGTTTCGTTTTTCTCGAATGCCGAAACAAAAGGCTTTTTATCCATAATGGCGTCCCTCACAATCTCGTATGTCCCCCCGAAATTATATACGCCGTTTATATCCATATAACTCGTTTCGATAATTATATCAATTATGCGTTCGCTTTCTTCGTCTCTGGCTCCTTTTGCTTTCAAGGTAATTTTATATACGGGTTCGCGGAGCATTTCATATCCGGCGTATGCCATGGCTTCCGTTAAGAACGCCGATTTTTCGATATCCGCGTTTTGAGGGATGGCGACAAACCCGCTGCCCCATGCGTTCATAAAACTTACGTATGTTTCCTGATTTTCGTCCCATTTGGGCATGGGCAATATCCCGTAGTCGCTCTCCATATCGCGTAAAAATACCTGAGGGCTGTTCAGGCAATGTATAAGAAACAAAGCCCTGTCGTCTTTGAAAGTCATATTTATAATATTATTCTGGTCCTTATAATTTATTTTATCGAGCAAATCCGTCAATCTTTCGATTTTATCAAGACAAACGTTTGAATTTAAGGCTGTATTTATCGTATCGCTTGTGCTTGTTGAATATTTTATGCCGACTCCCCCGACGAAAAATCCCATGGAAATAGAATTATACTGGTAAACCATGCCGTAAAAATCATCTTCGGCGTTCATTTTGCCGTCTTTATTCAAATCGGCGTTTGTATCTTTTGTCAGCCTTTCGAGAACGTCCAGCGTCCATTTTCCCCCAAATACCAAATCATATAAATTTTCCTGTATTCCGTGGTCCTGCAATAATTTTTTATTAAACATCACGGCGGCGGGACATTGGGAATACGACGGAAGAAAAATATCCCCGCCGTCGTAATATAATTTATTGTTAAACTGCATATTGTCGTAAACGAGTTTGCTCCACCATGGGGAAGTAAGCGACAGATATGGGCAGTCCATCATATTATATAAAATATTTCGCGTGGAAATTTTATCAAGAGCTCCCCCAAGTACCGGAGATACCACTAAATCATACGCGTTTTCTCCCGCAAGCACCGATTTTTCCAGAGCGGAACAGCCGGTATTCGCCATGACTTTCTGGATATATTCGATATTTACGCCGTATTTTTCCTCAATAAATTTGTCGCGGTTGTATAACGCGTCGTTTATCGGGTCTCCGTTCATTTCTTCCCCGGCGAAATTTATTACAAAATCGGGGTGGTCGTTAGCGTCGAGAATTGTGAAAACAGCCCCTTTGAAATCACGTTCCCCTAAAATATCGTAATAGGACTCGGTTGGTTTTTCCAAATCTGAAACTTCTTCGTCAATATCTTTTTCAAGCAACGGTTTGTTTTCGTTTGTATTTGAAGTATTTTGTGAACAAGCCGTAAAAGTTATAAATATTATAAAGACAATAAAAACAAATAAAATTGTTTTGAAATTTTTCATAATATCAGCTCTCCCTTATTTTTTATACTAATTTATTGAATAAATCTTAACATAAAAAAAGATAACTGTCAATGTGAAATTTCAATATATAATTATAAATCACTTAAATAAACCTGTGCAACAAAGCGGCAAATTCCGCCCGCGTTGCTTCGCCTTTCGGGTCAAACAAATTGCCCGGCTTGCCATTGATTATGCCCTGTATCGTAAGCACGTTCACCGCGCTTTTCGCGTAGTCCGCAATCTCGTCCCAGTCAGAGAACTCCCTGTCCATCAGTATATCCATAGGTATATTGCCCGTGTACTGCTCGAAACGGTAGAGTATGACCGCCAAATCCTGACGCGTGATGTTGTCCTCCGGTCCGAATCTGCCGTCGCCGTAACCGTTCACTATGCCGTTCGCCGCCGCCCATTTCACAGAGTCCGCGTACCACATATCATCTGCAACATCGCCGAACGGATTATCCAATCCGCTCACGTCAGGGCTGCCGCACATTCTGTACAACACCGTGACAGTCATGCCTCGCGTAAGTGGCATATCCGGGCTGAACATCATCGGGTCTGCGCTCGTGCCAATCATCAAGCCGTGCGAATATACGAACATCACATCGTCATAGAACCAGTCGCTCTCGTGAACGTCCTCGAACGGGTTAGTTATTATTTCACCGCCGTCCGGCAATATAATATCGTCGCTGTTTGTTTCTTCCGGTTCCGGTTCGGTCGTTGATTCGGTCGTTGGTGTAGGCGTTGGGTCGGGCGCGACTGATGTGCCGCTTGATGATAACTGCTTCTTGACCCAAACATAGCCGATTTCGTTTGTATATTCGAGATAACCCGGTTTAGATACAGACACTGTGCCTGCACTCTGTAATTTTTCCGCGCCTGATATACTGATATAAACATCTGATGAAATTTTGCCGTCAACAGTGATTTTTCCGTCGCCTGTGACACACACGCCGATACCGCCGGAATCAGTCGCGGTTACATTACCGCCAACATAGATAGTCCCGGCATAAAAATCGGCGAACACGCCGTAACTGCCGCCTGTCGCATTGCCAATAATCATAACTTCGCCGCCGTTATAGGCAAAAGCTCCGCCCGAACCGCCCGCCGCGTTGGTCACAGTAGCTTTTCCGCCGTCGTGGGCATATACGCCGTATCCGTAGATACTTCTTACATTGAATTTGCCGCCCTTTAAATTATCAGTCAGCACTTCGCCGCCGCTGCCTACTTCCAAGCCCGCTCCATTTGGGTTTTTCACGTTCAGGTCAAAACCGTTTAAATCCAAAATAATGCTCTTGCCGATTATCACAATACCGTCGTCATAATCTATATCTTTCAGTAGCCTGATTGTCTCGCCGTCCTCTACTTTCGCCAATGCGTCGGATAAGCTGGCATATTGTTTGCCTGTTTCCGGGATTTCGCAAATACTGCCGGTCAATACGATGTTATAGGTTTTTACCGCGCCTTTATAGTTAAAGTCAACGGTAGCCGTGCCAAACGGGGTAAGTATTTGATTAGTTTCTATTGACACAGTTTCATCGTTTGCGGACGCTGTTATGACCGGAGCTGTGGTTGTATTATCGGGAAACGCTATAATAGTTTCATAGAGGCTGTAGTCTGTTATGCCGTTTTTCGCATTAGCTCTGACCGGAGTATCGGGAAGTTCGATTTTTTCCCCATTAACCTCTATACTTAACGTAGGGATTATAGGTCTCACAATTTCTATATCATCAGAGCTGAAACCTAAGCCAATCAAGTCAAATAAATTACCCGCCCCGCCTTCCGCTACAAGGAAAACGGCATTCTTCTCATCTAAATCATCATCTACGAAGTCTGATACATCAATCGTGAACTGGGTTACTTCGCTTGCGGAATCCACAGGAACTGTAATTTCACCGATTTTTGTGCCGTTCCATGTACTGTTATCCCACGGACCGTCCAGCCACACGCTTACTTTAAAAGCATCTGACGTTTTAGGAGTGAGGAACAAGTTGAATTCGGTATTATTATCCGTCTTCGTTCCTTCAAAGGCTTGTAATCCTTTTTTGTCTGCCTCAAGCCCTCCGAACCCGAAATACTTATATCCTATAATATCGCCGTTTTTCACGTTCGTAATTGGCGCATGGTTATCCCAAATATCCCACGAATCCGTTTGGGTTCCCGGGTCGGAGAGATAACACGCGATTCCCGCCGAATAATATTTGTATGGGTCAAGCCCGTATATCATAAAGCCTTCCGAGGTCACTTCCGCTCCGGTATATTCATTGCCGCCGGCTTCCGCAGTCCATATATAATTTGCCGCATACGGGTCGTATGCTCTTATAGTAACTTTTCCGCCCTCCTCAACGTATTCTATGTCCCAATCTATATTAATCGGCGCGACCATCGGCTGACGCGCATATCCAAAGCCTCTGGGGGTTCTGTGATAGAACACATACCACTGGTCGTCGATTAACTCAATGCTCCCGTGGGTATTATGCCCGGAATAAGAAGTCTGCAATGCGTCGCCGCTTTGATTTACCACAGGGGCGCGCGCATCTATAAGAACTCCGCCGCTTCTCCAAGGTCCAAGCGGTGAGTCGCCGTAAGCGTAACGAAGCGAAGAATTAGTGCTGTCGAGTCCGTAATCCGGTCCGGAAAAACCGCTGTACACCAGCACGTATTTATTGCCTACTTTTCGGATAGACGGCGAGTCAGAATAATTGAATGCGTTTAAATCCTCGTCGGACTCGTCGGGATGGATATTTATAATATTTTTACCGTCTCTGACCGAATACATTGCATTCTGGTCAAGCTCGACCGCAAACAACTCTTGACTTCCCCAATAACCGTAAGCCCTGAATCCGACATCGTAGTCCGGGTCGGCAGGGTCGTCAACATACTCAATATAAACCGACGGTTTATAGCTTAAAATGCTGCCCGCTTTTACACTACCGTCTGCGTTCAGATTAATCGGCTCAAAAGGTCCGACAGGAGTGGGTCCTTTGGCAACCATGGCTGTGCTGACGGAGTCGCCGCTGTTGGGATACAGATAGTATTCTTTGATAGTTCTGTCGCCATGCGAATCCCGTCTCAAAACCTCGACGAGGTCAGGCGCGGACATAATATCCCATTGATTGGTGCCCGGGTTTTTGAATGTAAAAACCGAGCCTTCATCACGCCAGTTATTCAAATCTTCTACAGGTGCCGACCAAGCCCTTATCTCAACTCCGCCATACCCGGTATATCTCACATCGTGCGACCCGATGATATATACCCGATATTTGCCGGGATTGTCCGGGTCTTCAAAAACGCGCGGGTCTACTTCCGCTAAATGTTCCCATAACGGTAAATATGGGTTTGCCGCTACATATGGCTGGCCGTCGCGTAACCTTAACGCTAAATGCAGCGTCGATTCTTTTTGAATATTATAGTCGGCAAGCGTCCTGCCGTCCTCTAATTGTTTCCCCTCAAAAATAATACGCTGCTGGTCGGGCGGGATGCCTTCTTTATCTTGAATCTTTTGTTTTACGTTTTCGATTGTATCGGAAGGTTCTACTTCAAGCGTGATTGTTTTGCCCGTCAGCGTTTTCACAAAGATTTGCATTGCGAATACATGCTGCGTAAACACCGCCATCAGAAGTAAAACTACAATTAGCCTTGCCGCTGTAGCCCGTATCTTTTTCAATGAGTTTGACATATTAATTTAACGCTCCTTTTTAGGGTTGAAAATATATTTATCTACTATCATACCTGATAATCTGCCAGTCTCAATGCAACCATATGGCATATAGTTTGTTAGTATATGAAAATTATTATACATCTTATTGTCGAAAAATGCAAGAGGGAATTTTTTAGAAATACTGCGTAAAGGGATGATTCCGAATTTTATTAAATATTCATTGAAAATAATATTGCATTGACTGACAAGAAGTGATATAATAAACAATAAAGACAAGCGAAACGTTTCGCTCATCTCAAGGAGAGAATAATATAACAATTATTTATTATTTATGTATGGAGAGAAATAATTATGAACGTACCAGTAAAAAAATTAAATAACGGCATGACCGTCCCGTGTATAGGCATGGGAACATTTGGCAGCGACCGTTTCAGTCCGGAGCAAGTCTCGAACGCGGTAAAGGGCGCGATTAAAACAGGTTACAGGCTTTTCGACTGCGCCGCTATCTACGGCAATGAAACTCAGATTGGCAAAGTGTTTGCCGAGGCGATAGCTTCAGGCGAAGTCAAACGCGAGGAACTCACAGTCGCTTCGAAAGTATGGAACGATATGCACGGCAGGGGCGATGTTCTCCTTTCGCTGGCTAAAACGCTCCGTGATTTGCAGCTTGATTATATTGATATTTTGTTTATACACTGGCCGTTTCCAAACTATCACGCGCCTAATTGCGACAGCGACGCCCGAAATCCGGATTCAAGACCGTTTTTCGCCGATGAATTTATGGCGGCATGGCGGCAAATGGAGAAACTTGTCGATATGGGGCTGGCAAAAACTATCGGCATGTCAAATATGACTATACCAAAACTTGAGCAAGTACTGCCATTATGCCGGATTCAGCCGGCATTGATTGAACTGGAATTGCATCCGGCTTTTCAGCAGCCGGAGTTATTTGAATACTGTATGGAAAAAAATATCCTGCCGGTCGGCTTTTGCCCGATAGGTTCTCCGACCCGCCCCGACAGGGATAAGACGGACGATGATGTTGTTGACATACAGATGCCGGAAATCGTGGAAATTGCAAAAGCGCACGGCGTCCATCCGGCAATCGTCTGTCTGAAATGGGCGGCACAACGCGGGCAGATACCCATACCGTTCTCTGTTTATGAAAATGAATACGAGAGCAACCTGCGCTCGGTGTGCGAAGAGCCTCTGACCGGTGAAGAAATGGATAAAATATCACGCGCTGATAAAAACTGCCGGCTGATAAAGGGACAGGTATTTTTGTGGCCGGGCGCGTCCGGCTGGCGTGTCCTTTGGGACGAAAACGGTAAGATTTCCGGCTGGAATGACTGATTAACGCATGAAATGTAAAATTAAGGAGGCATTATATTTTGAAGGCGGCTGTTTTATTCGCGAATGAGGATATACGTTACGCAGATTATGAAACGCCTGCGGCTGGCGGCGGCGAAGTAGTTATCCGTGTAGTTTCGGCGGGGATATGCGGTTCAGACGTTCCGCGTGTGCTGCATAACGGGGCGCATTCCTATCCGGTTGTCCTTGGGCATGAATTCTCAGGCGAAGTCGCCGGGCTCGGACAAGATGTGACGGGACTGAATATAGGAGACCGGGTCACCGGAGCTCCGCTTATTCCCTGTATGCGCTGTCCGGATTGCCGGAAAGGAAATTACGCCCTTTGCAAAAATTATTCTTTTATCGGTTCGCGGCAGCAGGGGAGCTTCGCCGAATATGTCAAGTTACCTGCGGGAAATGCGGTAAAATTCGATGACTCAATCCCGTTTGACCAAGGGGCTTTTTTCGAGCCGGCGACTGTCGCGCTTCACGGTCTGCGGGTAAATGATTATAGCGGCGGGGGTAACGTGGCGATACTTGGCGGCGGCACGATAGGGATATTCACAATGCAATGGAGCCGGATTTTCGGCGCGAAAACGGTAACGGTATTTGATATTTCAGAAGAAAGGCTTGATATATGTAAAAAATTCGGCGCGGATTTTACTGTGAATACAAAAACAGATATATTTGAAAAAGACGTTTATGATTACGTTTTCGAAACTGCCGGAGTGACAGACACAATGCAACTGGCTTTTGAACTCGCCGCGAATAAAGCGCGTATCTGTTTTATCGGCACTCCTGCGCGAGACCTGACGTTCACGCCGAAATTGTTTGAAAATATGAACCGCAAGGAATTTTGCCTGACCGGGTCGTGGATGAGTTATTCCGCGCCGTTTCCCGGCGAGGAATGGACGCTGACCGCGCATTATTTCAAAACGGGGCAGTTGCGTTTTGACGATTGTTTAATCTTTAAAAAATTCCCAATGTGCAAAGCGTCTGAAGCGTTTGCCATTTTTAAAACGCCCGGAGCGGTTAAAGGCAAGATTTTATTATATAATGATTGAGAATTAGTTTTACGGAGGAAATATAATAATGCCGCTTGTTACCGCGAAAGAAATGATTTTAGCCGCGCAGAAGGGGAAATATGCTGTCGGCGCGTTTAATATAGAGAACATGGAAATGGCGCAGGCTGTAATTTCTGCGGCTGAAGAACTGCGTTCCCCGGTTATTTTGCAGACGACGTCTTCTACCCTTAAATATGCGGGTACAGACATATATTTTGGGGTCGTACAGGCTTTGGCGAAAAATTCAAATGTCCCCGTTGCGCTTCACCTTGACCACGGGAACGGGTTTGACATTTGCATGAAAGCTTTGCGGTCGGGATATACGTCAATCATGATTGACGGTTCGCATGAATCTTTTGATGAAAATATTGCGCTTACAAGAAAAGTCGCTGAAGTATGCCGTTCTGTTGATATACCTGTCGAAGCAGAACTCGGACGCGTAGGTGGCAAAGAGGACGATATATCTTCAGACGGACCGGGATATACTGACCCGGACGAAGCCGCTGATTTTGTCAGTAAAACCGGCGTGTTTTCTCTGGCAATCGGTATCGGGACTTCGCATGGCGTTTATGAAGGTCCTCCGGTTCTGGATAAAACCCGTATCAGCCGGATCGCCGGGAAAATTCCGAACCCGCTTGTACTGCACGGCACTTCCGGCATTCCCGACGGCGATGTCCGGGAATGCATAAGCCGGGGAATATGCAAGGTCAATTACGCTACGGAACTGCGGATTGCTTTTTCAGACGGCGTGAAAGATTATTTAAAAGCAGACCCGTCAGTTATCGACCCGAAGAAATATCTCGGAGAGGCGCGCCGGCGCGTTATTGATACGGTAAAAAACAGGATTATTGTTTGCGGGAGCGACGGGAAAGCATGAAACCGAAAGAAAAATATCCGCAGTATAAGCAGTTCTATTTTTTATTCTTTTGAGAATAAACATCGCGTTTCCAGTTCTCTATGTGATTTTTTATCGCTGAAAAACTCATTTCGCTCATTGCGTGTTCCATTCTGCACGCGTCAGCTACCGCCGTTTTTTTGTCAACGCCTAAAAAAATCAGCCAGTCAGAAATCAATGTATGCCGTTCGTACATTGATTCGGCTATTTTTCGACCTTCTTCTGTTAATGTTATATAACCGTCGCCGTTTATTTCGACATATTTTTTATTACGCAGATTTTTCATGGCGACGCTCACGCTCGGCTTGCTGTATTCGAGTTCGTTCACTATATCAATAGAACGGACTTGATTTCCGTTATGGCTCAATATTAAAATAGTCTCCAGATAATTTTCTGCTGATTCATGCGTTTTCAATGTTTTCACTCCCTATAAAGTTATTATTCGCTAACTTGATACGATATATTATAACATAAATTTACACATAAATCAATGATAAATAAAAAAATTTTTAAATTTTACATAAAACCTCTTGACAAAATAGTTAGTTTATGCTAACATATATGCGATAGTTAGCGATGACTAACTCGGCGGGAGGAAAATAAAATGACTTTGAGGGATTTAAAAGCAGGGAAAAGCGGCAGGGTGTTGACTGTCGGGGGAGAGAAGATATTACGGCACAGGCTTTTGGAAATGGGCATCACTCCGGGAACTGTTATAACTGTAAAAAAAGCCGCGCCGATGGGCGACCCGATAGAATTGTTATTGCGGGGATATGTTTTAACCCTGCGGCTGGACGACGCTGAAAAAATCACGGTTGAGACAGTTGAGGAAATTGAGGAGGCGATGTTATGATATTTGCTCTTGCGGGAAATCAAAATTGCGGAAAGACGACTTTGTTTAATCAAATGACGGGGTCAAACCAGCACGTCGGCAATTTTCCCGGCGTGACCGTTGACCGGAAAATTGGGAATATTATAGGGTATAAAGACGCGTCAATAGTCGATTTACCCGGTATATATTCTCTGTCGCCTTACACAAGCGAAGAAATAGTGACCCGTGATTTTTTACTGAAACAAAAACCTGACGGAATAATAAATATCATAGACGCGACAAATATCGAACGCAATCTGTATCTGACCCTGCAACTAATCGAATTGCAAATGCCGATGATTCTCGCGCTTAATATGATGGACGAAGTGCAAATAAACAACGGTACTATCGACATACAGCAAATGGAAGAAATTCTCGGCATTCCCGTAGTACCTATATCTGCCGTCAAAAAACAAGGCATATCAGAACTTACAGAGCAGGCTTTGGACATAGCGGAAACTCACAAAAAACCGGAACGCATAGATTTCTGTTCCGGAGCGGTACACAGGGCAATTCACGCAGTAGCGCATATCATAGAAGACCATGCGCAACGGCAAAATATCCCGATACGGTTCGCCGCGACAAGACTGGTCGAGGGCGACGAGCCATTGCTTGAAAGTCTCGGACTTACAGAAAACGAAAAAGACATGATTGAACACGCCGTAAAAGAAATGGAAACGGAGCAAAACACCGACCGTGAAGCGGCTCTTGCCGACATGCGTTATCAGTTTATAGAAGATATTTGTAAAAAATGTGTGGTAAAAGCAAAAGAAAGCCGCGAGTATAGACGAAGCGTCAGACTGGATTCTGTTTTAACGCATAAAATCTGGGCGATTCCCGCGTTTCTTGTTATCATGTTTATGGTATTCGGGCTTACGTTCGGAGTAATAGGCAACAATCTCAGCAATTTATTGGTTTTGGGAATAGACAGTTTAAGCAATATAGTTGACAATGCTCTGACTTCATACGGGTTAAATCCGGTTATTCACTCGTTGATTATCGACGGCATATTCGTGGGAGTCGGGGCTGTTTTAAGTTTTATCCCGATAATAATAACTCTGTTCTTTTTCCTGTCTATATTAGAGGACAGCGGATATATGGCGAGAATAGCGTTTGTTATGGATAAGCCGTTGCGTAAAATCGGGCTTTCGGGGCGCAGTTTCGTGCCAATGCTCATGGGGTTCGGTTGTACTGTTCCGGCAGTCATGGCGACAAGGACGCTATCCAGCGAACGCGACAAAAAAATGACGCTGCTTCTCACGCCGTTCATGAGCTGCAGCGCGAAAATCCCGATATATGCTATGTTTACCGCGGCGTTTTTCCCGAAATATCAGGCGTTTGTTATGATTGCTCTTTACGTTATCGGAATTATTCTTGCGGTTCTGTCGGGGTTTATCATGAAAAAAACGGTATTCAGGGGCGCGCCTGTCCCGTTTGTGATGGAACTGCCGAACTATCGCTTTCCGTCCGTGAAAACCGTGATTTTATTGATGTGGGACAAAGCGAAAGACTTTATACAGAGAGCGTTTACTGTAATCTTTTTGGCGACTGTCGTGATATGGTTCTTGCAATCATTTGACGTGCGTTTGAATGTCGTAGCCGACAGCGCGGACAGTATGCTTGCGTCAATCGGACGATTCATCAGCGTGATATTTGTTCCGTTAGGCTTTTCGGACTGGCGCGTATCGACCGGACTTATCACAGGATTTACGGCGAAAGAAGCCGTGATAAGCACATTAGCCGTACTCACGGGTTCGAGCGTTTCAGAACTCGGAGAAACTTTACATACGTTTTTTACGCCGCTTGCCGCGTTCAGCTTTTTGATATTTACTCTGTTATATACTCCATGCATTGCGGCTGTTTCGACAGTCAAGCGCGAGTGGGGAAGTATCAAGGGCATGTTTTTTGTCGTGTGTTATCAGACAGGGTTTGCTTGGCTGATTGCGTTTATCGTATATCAGATTGGAAGATTAATTTTATGAATTTATTAGATTATATCGTCCTCGGTGGGATTGTTATAGTTACTGTATGCATAGTTATATGGCTTATCCGAAGAAAGAAACAAGGTAAAAATGGCTGCGGCGGTTGTGCTTATCGGGATAACTGCACAGATAAGTCATGTAAAAAATAATAATATAATTTAAACATTTGAAAAAAATCCGGAAATATGATATAATTGTCATTACACAGAGAATTTTATAGAAAGGGTAGTAAAAGAAAATGAATTTACCTGAAAAATATAAATTACTTATAGATACAATCAAAGAAATAGACGGCGTACTGTCAATCGGCAAGAGCGGCGGAGAAAAGATTCCCGAACATAACGAGAGCGATATTGATATTTTTGTCTTTTGCAGTCAAGTCCCTGATGTAACAATAAGAAAAGCCGCCGTTGAAAAAGCTGCCGTTTCATGGATGAAAATAAGCGAAACGAAAGGCAGGTTTTGGGGTGTTTGCGACTTCGCAACGATTGATGACGCCGATGTTTGCTTAATGTATTTTAATATCTCGGATATGAACGATGAGATAGAATCTATACTGAACGGCATACGGTTAGACAGGGAAAGCGAATATTTTTATCCGACGGGACGCTGCGCCTCTTTTTTATCAATGTATATTTTATATGACAAAACCGGATATATTTCAAGCATGAAAGAAAAGCTGTCTGTATATCCGTTATCGTTAGCCGAAAAGTTATATAATCATCATATTCGTAAAATAAACGACGCTGAGGATTTTGAGAGGGCGGTTGTGAGAAGTGACGTTCTTTTCTATCATTCTGTTTTAGAACTTGCGACAGACCATTTTTTGCAGGCGTTATTTGCTTTGAACCGATGTTATTTTCCAAGCCGAAAACGTACTCTGCAATTTATGGAAAATTTCAAATACAAGCCGGCAAATTGTGCTGAAAGATTGCTTGAAGTAATAGAATCAGGCGCAAAACCGAATACTTTATCCAAATCATATGATATGTGGGTCACGCTTTGTGACGAACTTTCTTTAATAAATGAGGTATTGCAATCACGATGAGAAAAATATTTTTGATGTTGGTTTGCGTAATGACGCTATGTTCCTGTAACGCAAATAATGCTGACAAAGACGGGGATTTAAGAGATATGAAAATAATAGCGTATAGCTTGGGGTCTTACTTCACGAATTGTTATCTGGTTTATGATGAAAATGCGGGAAAAGCCTGTCTGATTGACCCCGCCGTATATGATGATGAAATTATAAACGTAATTTCGTCAAAAGGGCTTACTCTTGAATATATTATTCTGACGCACGGGCATTTCGACCATATACTCGGCGCGGACGGGTTCAGGGACAAAACAGGGGCGGAAATAGCCGTATATGAGCTTGAAACGGAATATCTTGATTTTCTGGAGGACGATGAAAAGTTTTCAGCCGATATTCTGCTGAAAGACGGCGATACGCTGACTTTCGGCGGTATATCGCTCAAAGTAATGCACACTCCGGGACATTCAAAAGGCTCGTGCTGTTTTATCTGCGGGGACGAAAAAGTCATGTTCAGCGGCGACACGCTGTTCAAGGGGACTATTGGTCGTTATGATTTGTACGGCGGGGATTATGATACGCTGATGGAGTCGTTGCAGAAGATAAAATCAATAAAAGAAAATTATATGGTATATCCGGGTCATGGAGACAGCACCACGCTTGCTTATGAAATATTACAGAATCCTTATTTTAGGTAGAGGGGAACACAGAACATGAAAACATTAAAAATAATCATATCGCTATTGTTGTTTATAGCAATCGCCGTGAATATAGCAGGCTGCGCCGTGACCGTGCAGGCTGACGATTTGATGAAAGACATATCGCCTGACAAAATAAACGGCAAATCGACAGACGAAAAATTTACCGCAAGCATGGCGGACTTCTCGATAGAGCTATTTAAAAAGAGTATCACGGATAAGGAAAATTCACTCGTTTCGCCATTGTCGGTAATGCTTGCGCTCGCCATGACCGCGAACGGCGCAAACAATGAAACTCTTTCGCAAATGGAAAAACTGCTCGGCGGCGGTATCACGCTGACCGAACTTAACGAGTATCTGTATAGCTATGTCAACGGACTTCCGAACGAAAGCAAATCAAAACTAAGTATTGCCAACTCGATATGGTTTCGTGACGACAAAGACAGATTGCATGTCGAGGCTGATTTCCTGCAAAAGAACGCCGATTATTATAACGCGGCGGCATACAAGTCCGCTTTCGATACTCAGACCGTAAAAGATATAAATAACTGGGTAAAATCGAACACCGGCGGCATGATTGACAATATTATCGACGAAATAGATACAAATGCTATGCTGTATCTTATCAACGCCGTCGCGTTTGACGCGGAGTGGCAGACTGTATATAACGATTATAATATAGAAAACGGCGATTTTACCGACATAAACGGAAATATACAGAATGTAGATTTTATGCATTCGATGGAATATCAATATCTCGACGACGGCAGGGCGACCGGATTCGTCAAGCCGTATGTCAACAATAATTACAGTTTTGCCGCATTGCTCCCGAATGAAGATATTGCGATAGAGGAGTACATCAATTCGCTTACAGGCGCGGGGTTTATTAACACACTCAAAAACTACGAAAGCGAAACTGTATATACCGCAATGCCGAAATTCGGGTACGAATACGAAATACAAATGAACGACGCGCTGAAAGTTCTCGGTATGCCGGACGCTTTTGACGGCGAAAAAGCTGATTTCAAAAAGATGGCGGTTTCAACCGGCGGCAATATCTATATAGGCGAAGTCCTGCACAAGACATACATTTCCGTAGACGAGCGCGGCACTAAAGCCGGAGCGGTCACAAAAGTTGAAATGAATGCCATGGGCGTGCCGCGTGGACAAACCGTGCAGCTTGACAGACCTTTCGTATATGCGATTATCGACAACGCGACAAATCTGCCCGTGTTTATCGGAACATTGATGACGGTAAATAAACCGTAACATAAAATAACCCGTGGTGCTAATTGACTATTAGGAAAACGATAGGATTTACTCCCCTGCCTCCCTTGCTAAAGGGAGGGGAACCACCGCAGCGGTGGTGGGATTCGGAGTCTGATGATGGTTTGGGGAGGGGAACGGAATCCCTCCGTCACGCGGGGTAAGGCAAGACTACAAAACCAACGCAATATTCGCGTGCCACCTCCCTTTAGCAAGGGAGGCTTAATTAGCACCACGAGTTAACTTAAATAATAATAAAACCGAAAGCGAGAATAAAATGAAGTTGATTGTAAACGAAGAAAAATGCCCGCAAAACCACAAATGTCCTGCTATGGCCGTATGTCCCCAAAAAGCGATTACGCAGAAAGATATATATTCTTTGCCGGAAATTGACCACGAAAAATGTATTTTGTGCGGAAAATGCATAAAGTTTTGTCCGAAAAATGCGTTTGAGAAAGCGTAAGGGGGAATCAAGCCGTATGAATAAAAAAAGTATCGCCGCAGCATCTGTTTTATCGGCAATATCAGTTTTAATGCTGGGTATTCTGGTATTTATTAAGTTACAGCCTCAGACAAATCCTGTGGATTCCGGCGATACTGTTACTATTGATTCTGCTAATTCTGCCGAAACAGCGGACTTGATTTCAAACTACACAAATTACACAAATAATACAGTCACGGAAACGGAACAAAAACCCGACGAGATTACTACTGTTTCTGATTCTGAAACAACTGAAATTCCCGAAACTTCTGAGACTTCTGAAATTATTCAAATTATTGAAACAACCGCAGAGCCTGAAACTGTTATAGTCGTGGAAGACGCGACAGAACAAAAACCGGAAGAAAAAATAGTAATTGCGGAAGTAGAAACAGACCCCAAAATCGAAACGTTGATTAAATCTATGACATTGGAGCAAAAAGTCGGGCAGATGTTTTTCTGCGCGTTCAGGCGCGATAACGCAAACAACGGCATTATTAAAATCGACGAAAACATAAAAAAAACAATCAGGGATTATAATATCGGCGGGGTCGTTTTGTTTTCCGAAAATATACAAAATAAAGAACAAGTTACGGATTATATACGCGACTTGCAGAACGAATCCGGCATAGCTTTATTTATCGGTATAGACGAAGAGGGCGGGCGCGTTTTAAGAACCGGAATGCTTGACGTTCCGAGAATACCGTCTGCGTTAAGCATTGGAAAAACGGCGGACGCGCAAAACACTTATAATCACGCGAAAACAATCGCGGATTATTTAACCCCGCTTGGTTTTAACGTGGATTTTGCCCCTGTCGCGGATGTGTTTACCAATCCGGCAAATACAGTTATCGGCGACCGGGCGTTTTCAACCGAACCCGGTACAGCCGCTGCAATGGTCGAAAATTTCACAAGAGGTTTACTTGACAACGGGATTCTGCCGTCGGTAAAACATTTTCCGGGGCACGGCGACACAGGCGAGGACTCGCATTACGGAATAGCCACGACGAAAAAAACTCTCGAAGAATTAAGCAAATGCGAGTTTATTCCGTTTAAAGCGGGGATAGGCGCAAAATCGCCTTTTGTCATGGTCGGACATATCACGACCCCAAATATCGGCGATAATAATTTGCCCGCTCTATTTAATAAATTTTTATTGCGTGATGTTTTGCGCGGCACGTTAAATTTCAACGGGATAATCATAACGGATTCACTCGCGATGGGCGCGATTACAAGATATTATACATCTGAAGAAACCGCCGTCAAGGCAATTATTGCCGGAATAGACATGTTATTAATGCCGGAAGATTTCAACAGGGCGTATAACGGGGTGATAAACGCTGTCAAATCCGGCGAAATACCCGAGGAGAGAATCGACGAATCCGTGAAAAGAATCCTAACGGTAAAATATGACGCAGGCTTGTTAGATTTATCGTAGGGGCGACCCTGTGTGGTCGCCCTTGTAAAATTAATTAACCACAGTATCATCAGCCCTTTCGAATTCATATAATATAACTGTATAATACAATCAATTTCATCAATATATTTTATATTTATATTGGAGGGCATAAAATGTTATTTGTAGCAAATTCTGCTTTTGATATTTCCGAAATTATCAGCGAATACCCCGAAGAAAGCATCCAAAGGCAATTATTAAATAAAATGTCGGAAAGTTCTGAAAAATATCAGTACGATAATACAGAACAGTTAAAATTTGAGCTTGACATGCGTAAAGAAATAGTTGATTCTGCTTTAAACTTAAACGACAGCAATTTATCTTTTGCGGTTTTCAGACGTTCAAGGTGCAACCCCGAATATTGGACAAGAACGCCAAACGGGGGATTTTTATTAAACAGCGGCGCAAGCTCAGGCGCGGCAATCAGCGATATATTCACAAAAGGCGATTACTACGCCACAGAATGCGCGACGGCGATGGTGATAGTTTACTATAAAGCGTTACTGAATATTTACGGCAAAGATTTATTCGACAAAATATTCCCCAGAATTTATCTGATGGGCTGGGATATAACCGAGCCGCTTCTTCAGGAAGCCGGCAATATGCATAACGCAAAAGATATGCTGCTTGGCGACCGTGGATATTTCAACAATCCCGATTATGACCGTTCGTCTCCCGAATGGGAGGGCGAAAACGTGATATTTTTACCCGATTCGTTATATTACGGTCACGGCATAGGCATATCAAACGCAGATAAAATAATCAGCGAATTAAACTCCAGACGGCAAAACGGTTCGACTACATCGGCGTATTTGCTTAACGCAGTCGGGCGACCGGACTTCAAAAAATTATCCGACGTTTATCAAACCGGGTCTGTCCGGCGTACCGCTATAGTCTGGAAACCTTTCCCCGAACCGATTTCGGCAATATAAAAATATAAACCCCGAACCAATATCACTCTCTTTGCATAACATAATAATATAACGCAAAGGAGGTGAAAAGCATGGGATTAGGCATAGGGAGAGGAGACAACTGCGGCTATGCCGAAGGGTTATTCGGCGAAAGTTCTTCCGTATGGATAATAGCGTGGATAGTCATAATACTTATGGTCATTTTGCTGCTGCTTTAACATAATAAAAATAATATAACGCACATAAAATTATATAAACAAAACAACCCACACATAAATTACGCAATCAAATCATCACATAATAACATAAAACATATGAATTAATCATTCATAAACTTCTACATAATCAGAGCCGGAAAAAAATCCGGCTCTTTGTGTGTTCAATTATATAAATTTCACCTGCGAACCGTCATAGAACAATTTACTTCTATCCCGTTGTCTCTCATATAGTCCGCGCCCCAGTTATACATGGCAATCAATATCGGCTTTATGCTTACTCCCAAATCAGATAATCTATACTCTACTTTCGGAGGAACGACCGGATAAACTTTGCGCGTGATTAAATCGTCTTCTTCGAGTTCGCGGAGCTGCTGCGTCAGCATTTTCGGCGTAGCCTGCGGGATTAGCCGGCGCATTTCACCGAAACGCAGGGTCGCGTCAATCAAATGCCATAAAATAAGCGATTTGTATTTGCCCCCAATCATATCGAGAGTCGCCACTACCGGACAGTTTGTTTTATTGCAATGCGGCTGCATATATTTTTCCCTCCCTGATTTATCACAGTATCTTTTTAGGTACTATATTACAAAAAAGTGCGTACTTGCAATTATAATAATTAGTGGTATAATAATATCACAGGGTTGAAATAAAGTCAAGACCCGATAAAATTTTCAAAGAAAGGAAGATATAAATTTTTATGAACGAACAAATACTTAGCGTCGGAGGAATGGACTGCGCCGCGTGCGCTATGAGGGTGGAAAAAGTCCTGAAAAAATTAAACGGCGTTGAAAACGCGTCTGTTAATCTCGCAACGGAAAAAGCTTCTGTATCTTATGACCCCGATATTGTGAGTTTAGACGCTATCAAAAACGCAATCGAGCAGGCAGGATATGACGTTATCGAACAGGACGAAACTGACGATACAGATAAAAAAAAACTAAATAAGCAAGATAAAACCAAATCTCTCTGGCTCAAATTTATAATTTCGGCGATTTTCACTCTGCCGTTGTTATATATCGCTATGACCCCGATGATTAGTTTTATAAGCCTGCCGTTTTCGTCAGGCTTACATCACATGATGATGAATAATCCGTTGATTTACGCGCTTATATGTTTTATCCTGACAATCCCGGTTATCGGCGCGGGGTATAAATTTTATACTGTCGGATTTAAGTCGCTGATTAAATTAAGCCCGAATATGGATTCTTTAATCGCAATAAGCACGACTGCCGCGATGTTATACAGCCTGTATAATACATTTCAGATTTTTACAGGCAATTTAGATGCCGTCGAATCGCTGTATTTTGAGTGTGCGTGCGTGATTATAACGTTGATTCTGCTTGGCGAAACTTTGGAGACAGTCGCAAAAGGCAAAACAAGCGAAGCGATAAGAAAATTAATCGAACTCGCTCCCAAAACGGCGTTTGTTATCAAAAATGACAAAGAACTTGAAATCCCGATAGAAAACGTCAAAATAGGCGATATTATAATAGTCAAACCCGGCTCAAAAATCCCCGTTGACGGCACGGTTATCGACGGGAATACTTCTATCGACGAATCTATGCTGACGGGAGAAAGTATGCCGATTGATAAAAAATCCGGAGATTTGGTTTATGCCGCAACGGTTAATTCAACAGGGCAGATAAAATTCAGAGCTGAAAAAATCGGCAAAGATACTGTCTTAGCCCATATCGTCAAATTAGTCGAGGACGCGCAGGGAAGCAAAGCACCAATCGCGAAAATGGCTGATATTGTGTCGGGTTATTTTGTCCCCGTCGTGTGCGTTATCGCGCTGTTATCGGGAATTATATGGTTTTTTGTCAAAAGCGACGTGACGTTTGCTTTGATGACGGCTATATCTGTTTTGGTTATCTCATGCCCCTGCGCTCTTGGACTTGCAACGCCTACGGCAATTATGGTCGGTACAGGCAAAGGCGCGGAGAGCGGGATCCTCATAAAAAGCGGCGAGGCTCTTGAGATTGCTCACAAAGTCGAAGTAGTCGTTCTTGATAAGACAGGAACGGTCACGGAGGGAAAGCCGATCGTCACCGACGTCATCGTCAGGGGAGAACCCGACCCTGATGTTTTTCTTGCCAAAATCGCAGCGGCGGAGAAAAACTCCGAGCATCCGCTGGGCCAGGCTATAGTCGCAGCAGCAAAGGGCAAAGGCCTCGAAATACCGGAAGCTCACAATTTTAGCTCAATAACAGGCCGGGGCGTCGAAGCAAACGTCGGAGACCACAGCATTCTGGCAGGGAACCATAAACTCATGACCGAACGCGGCGTCTCTTTCGCGAGTTATCAAACAGAGTATGAAAAGTTGTCAGGCTATGGGAAAACGCTTGTGTATATAGCTGTGAACGGGAAGGCGGAAGGCATAATCGCCGTTGCCGACGTCGTCAGGGCAACCAGCAAAACAGCGGTTGAGAAACTTCGACGAGATGGCGTCGACGTTGTGCTTGTTACCGGCGATAGCCGGGAGACTGCAGACGCTATTGCGGAGCAAGTTGGAGTAAGCCGCGTACTCGCAGAGGTTTTGCCGCATGATAAAGCAAGCGAGATCGCCAAGCTTCAAGCA
>Ga0082212_10003934_pt1 | contig 20848 bp, 13 predicted proteins | sample TergutNt197P3_FD_71548 | JGI IMG/M metagenome (GOLD analysis project Ga0082212, IMG submission 71548) | Neocapritermes taracua P3 segment gut microbial communities from Petit-Saut dam, French Guiana - Nt197 P3 | ecosystem: Host-associated > Arthropoda: Insects > Digestive system > Gut ... | reverse complement strand
GTTTACTTCCAAGCAAGGGAGGCTGCCAATCCCTTCTATGATGCCGTTCCCGACATTGTCGCCCGCTATATGGGTGAAATTAGCGAATTGGTGGGTCGTTCCTACTTGCCCTTTAACTATTATGGCGACCCCAAAGCCGAGCACGTGGTGATTGCTATGGGCTCTGTTTGCGATACCATCAAAGAGACGGTGGATTACCTCAACAGTCAGGGAGAGAAGACGGGGGTGGTGATTGTTCGCCTCTACCGTCCCTTCTCCGCCAAATATTTCTTGCGCGTGTTGCCCAAGACGGTCAAGCGGATTGCCGTGTTAGACCGCACCAAAGAGCCGGGTGCACTGGGTGAGCCGCTTTATATCGATGTCAAGTCTATCTTCTGCAACTATCCGGATGCTCCCTCCATTGTAGGCGGGCGTTACGGATTGTCGTCTAAAGATACCACCCCCGCCCAAATCATCTCTGTCTTTGAGAACCTCAAATACAGGGAGCCAAAGAATGGATTTACCGTGGGCATTATTGATGACGTGAGCTTTAAGTCGCTTCCGCTCAAAGAAGAGGTAAATATGGCTAAACCGGGTACTTATGAGTGTAAATTTTATGGACTTGGTTCGGATGGTACGGTGGGCGCCAATAAGAATACCATCAAAATTATTGGAGAAAACACCCCAAAATATTGTCAGGCATACTTTGCCTACGACTCCAAAAAGTCGGGTGGATTCACCTGCTCTCACCTTCGTTTCGGGGATCATCCCATTGACTCTCCCTATTTGGTTAACTCTCCCGACTTTGTGGCGTGCCACGTGCCCTCTTATTTGCGTAAATATGATGTGTTAAAGGGGATTAAAAAGGGGGGAACGTTCCTGTTGAACAGTTTGTGGGACACCGAAGAGACAAAAAAACGCCTTCCCGACTTTATCAAACGTAAATTGGCGGAGAAAAATATCAACTTCTACATTATCAACGCCACCAAGATTGCCGAAGAGTTGGGCTTGGGCAACCGCACCAACACCATCCTCCAATCTGCTTTCTTTAAGATTGCCAACGTAATTCCCTACAAAGATTCTGTGGAGCAGATGAAGCACTTTATCGACAAGAGTTACGGGTCCAAAGGCGAAGCCATCCTTGCCATGAACTACGCTGCCGTTGACCGCGGCGCCGATGTGGTGAAGGTGGATATTCCTGAAGATTGGAAAAACTGCTCCGCCAAGTTTGAGGCAGACACCCACAATCGTTTGGCGCCCGAATGGGTGAAACACGTTGCCGATGTGGTGAACGCCCAAAATGGAGACGACTTACCGGTAAGCGTGTTTTCGGGTATGGAAGATGGCGCCATGCCTGTGGGCACCTCTGCGTATGAGAAGCGCGGTGTTGCCGTGAGCGTTCCCGAATGGAAGTCGGAAAACTGTATCCAGTGTAACCAGTGTTCTTACATCTGCCCCCACGCTGCCATCCGTCCCTTCCTGATGAGCGATAACGAGGCTGCCAAAGCGCCCGCCTCCATCAAGAAGATCAAAGGCACCGGTCCCTTCAAAGAGCACTCGTTTACCATGCAGGTAAGCCCCTTAGATTGCTATGGTTGCGGTAATTGTATTGATGTATGTCCCGCCAAGACCAAAGCCTTGGAGATGAAATTGCTCGAATCGCAAGTTCCGGAACAGGCAAACTATGACTACCTGCACGCAAACGTTGGCTACAAAGATTCCATCCAGCCCAAAGAGCAAAATATTAAGAACAGTCAATTTGCCCAGCCGCTCTTTGAGTTCTCAGGCGCTTGTTCAGGTTGCGGAGAGACTCCTTATATTAAAGTAATTACACAACTCTTTGGCGACCGCATGATGGTTGCCAACGCCACCGGGTGTACCTCCATATATAGTGGGTCATTCCCATCGGCGCCCTATTGCACCGATAAGTTTGGACGCGGACCGGCATGGGCAAACTCCCTTTTTGAAGACAACGCCGAGTATGGACTGGGCATGAGGCTCGGGGTAGAGCGCGTCCGCGACCGTATTGCGTTGCTGATGACGCAAGGAATGGAGTGCGACTGCTGTTCAGCCGAACTAAAAGCGCTCTTTGCTCAATGGATCAGCCAACGCAGCAACGCCGCCGCCACCCGCGAATTGGCAGATAAGATTATTCCGCTCTGCAAGGAGTGTCCCTGCGATATTTGCAAAGAACTTACCGTACTCAAAGACTACCTTGCCGTGCGTTCTCAATGGATTATCGGCGGGGACGGTTGGGCGTATGACATTGGATATGGCGGATTGGATCACGTGTTGGCTTCGGGCGAAAACGTGAATATTTTGGTAGTAGATACCGAAGTCTATTCCAATACCGGCGGACAGTCGTCCAAAGCGACTCCGGCGGGCGCTGTGGCAAAATTTGCCTCCTCCGGAAAACGCATCCGCAAGAAAGATTTGGGGATGATGGCCATGAGTTACGGCTACGTATATGTGGCACAGGTAGCCATGGGTGCGTCCCAAACGCAGTTCTTTAACGCACTCAAAGAGGCAGAAGCATACGACGGACCCTCTATCATCATTGCCTACGCCCCCTGTATCAACCATGGACTCAAGAGTGGTATGGGTGCTTCGCAAAGGGAGGAGAAGTTGGCGGTTGAGGCGGGCTACTGGCACCTCTATCGCTACAACCCCTTGTTGGAGAACGAAGGCAAAAATCCCTTTACCTTAGACAGCAAAGAGCCTGACTGGGGCAAGTTTCAGGACTTCCTCAGAGGTGAAGTACGCTACGCATCTCTCCTTCAGAGTTTTCCCGACATTGCCGCCGAACTCTTTGTGAAGACTGAGGAGTTTGCTAAGTGGAGGTATAACAGTTATCGCCGTCAGGCAGGGATGTAGATGTTTAAAAAGCGGCAAACTGCGGCTTTGCATTTTGCCTCTTTTTGAGAACATCTATTTCGTAAAGAATACACTTTTAATTTGAGGGCGTTCGATTTTTGGACGCCCTTTTTTAACCCCCATCACTTAATCCAATGACTGCCCGCTGTTGTACCCCGCGACCATCAACTGCCAGTACACGTCCGGAGTGAGTTGTGCGTAACTAAAGTGGATGGGGTTCAGCATTTCGCCGTTTCTCCACACTTCGTAGTGGAGGTGCGGGGCAAGGGACATGCCGCTGTTGCCTGCGCGGGCAATAATCATTCCCTTGGTAATGGTTTGCCCTTTGCGCACCAATACATTGATTAAATGTTTATAGACGGTTTGGTATCCAAACGCATGCTCGATGATGACGGTGTTCCCGTCTCCCCGCTGAGAGGAGACCACACTTGTTACCATACCGTTTGCAGGCGCCAAAACGTCTGCGCCTAAGGCGGCGGGAAAATCAAGTCCGGTGTGCATACGTATCGTTTTGTAAAAGGGGTGTATCCGCTCTCCAATGGTTGCACCCACACGCACAACATCAAAATCACGCAAAGGAATTACGTCCGGAATCGTACCAATTTGCTCCGAGGAGATAGACAACGCTATTGCCCTAAAGAGGCGATTGATTCTATCGGCTTTCTGTTCTAACCGCCGGTAAAGGGTATCGGTTTGATGTACCAAATTGAAGTTTCTTGAAGAGGAGAGCGCCTGTATTGTCATAAGAGATTGTGTCTCAAACTCAATATCCGGTGGGTCAGATTTAAAAAGGGTGCGATAAATGTCTCTGTCCCGCTCCTCCAAATCATCCAAAACCACATCAAGCGCCTCCATTTTCTCTTGCAACTGCTCATATACCTGAGTGATGACGCGACTCTCTCGAATGAGTTGCTGCTCTTCGGGCGTATTAAAGAAGGAGGAAAAGAGAAAATAGTACAACACAGCAAGCGCCAAACTCACTACAATTGCCAAAACAACTTTCTGTATCAAATCCTTAATACTTCGCCCTACTTCCATAAAACGAAGTTGATCGCGATTAAACTGATACTTACTCATGGAAAAATCAGAAACAGTCTCTTAGGAACCTCTCACCGAACCGGTCAGCAAATCGTATTCATCTGAGCCGATGTCGCTGCTGTAGTAATTAACGGGATTGACGTGGACGCCTCTAAAAAATACTTCGTAATGGACATGATTGCCTATCGATTTTCCGGTGCTGCCCATATAGCCGATCACCTCCCCGCGCGTTACCTTTTGACCCTCTTTCACGGCTATCCCGCCATTCTTTAGGTGGGCATAGCGCGTTGTGTAACCAAAACCGTGATCAATGAGAATATAATATCCATAACCGGAGTACTCAAAACCGCACCTTTCTACCACGCCATCACCGGTGGCATATATCTCCGAGCCAAATGGACCTGAGATGTCAATCCCCTGATGCGGTCTCAACACCCCATCAATGGGATCCTTTCTGATGCCAAATCCGCTCGAAAAACGAAAGCCCGACTCGGCAAGATTTACAGGGGGAATATGCGGAATGCTGGTAGCCATCTCATCGACCTGTTCAGCCAACCTGCCTACCCTGTCAAACGACTCCGATTGGATCACTGTCTTTTTGGACAACTGGTCGAACCGCATGGAGATGCCCGATAGAAAATTGCCATTCTTGGCAAACTCTAAATGGCTGTAACGATCCACCCCGCCAAAGCCGGCATTTCTCACTTCGTCCGAAATCTCCGGCTCGCCAAAGATGGGACGATAGATGTTGTTGTCTCGCTGTTTAAGTCGCTCTAATTTTATATCGGCTCTCTCTACTTGACGACTCATCAAATCGAGTTTTGCCAACAAATCGGCATTCTCCCGCTTTAATTGCAACATCTTGGGCGTACCCAATTTAAGGTAGTCTGTATATATCCAAAAGTAACCGACCGAGGTGGCGATGGTAAGTAAGAACACAACTAACCCTCTGGAAAAAAGCACTTTTAGCGGGGTTTGATGCAACTCGTAAGCTAACGTTTTGGGATTATATCTGTATCTTTTCTTCCGAAGCATAATGTTGAGTTCTTTCTTTCAGCGTGCAAATGTACATTATTTTTAATAAAAACGCTACTTTTGCGACAAATTTTTTTAAAAACAGGAACTTATTATATGGCGACAGTTCACGAAATCCGTAACACTTTTCTTGAGTTCTTCTCCAACAAAGGACACACGATTGTTCCTTCCGCCTCTATGGTGGTAAAAAACGACCCCACGCTCATGTTCACCAACGCGGGCATGAATCAGTTTAAAGAGTGGTTTCTGGGGAATACTTCACCCAAATACAGTCGCGTAGCGGATACGCAAAAATGTTTGCGCGTGAGCGGGAAGCATAACGACTTGGAGGAGGTGGGACACGATACCTACCACCACACCATGTTTGAGATGCTGGGAAACTGGAGTTTTGGAGATTACTTTAAGGAAGAGGCTATTGCATGGGCGTGGGAACTGTTGACGGAGGTCTATACATTGGATCCGTCAAGGTTGTACGCTACCGTTTGCGAAGGTGTTCCTTCTGAAGGGTTGCCGCCTGACCAAGAAGCGTTTGAAATCTGGAGCAACTATCTGCCCCAAGCGCGTATTCTCATGGGCAGTCGCAAAGACAACTTTTGGGAGATGGGAGAGACAGGTCCTTGCGGTCCCTGTTGCGAAATTCATATCGACCTCCGTCCCCAAGAGGAGCGCGACAAGGTGGATGGCGCCTCTTTGGTAAACCAATCTCACCCACTCGTGATTGAAATTTGGAACTTGGTATTTATTCAATTTAACCGCAAATCGGACGGAACGTTAGAAGTGTTGCCGCAAAAGCATGTTGATACCGGCATGGGATTGGAACGTTTGTGTATGGCGCTTCAAGGGAAATACAGCAATTACGACACAGATGTGTTTCAAGGCATGATACAAACCATTGCCTCTCAATGTGGAAAGTGCTATGGAGAGAACAAGGAGGCAGACATTGCCATGCGTGTAATTGCCGACCATATTCGTGCCGTGAGCCTCTCCATAGCAGATGGTCAACTCCCATCCAACGTCAAGGCGGGCTACGTTATTCGCCGTATCCTGCGCCGCGCCGTTCGGTATGGATACACCTTCCTCTCTTTTGAACAGCCCTTCCTCTACAAGTTGGTGAACAGATTAGTAGCGGAGATGGGGGATACCTTCCCCGAACTCAAAGCGCAACAGGGATTGATTGAAAAGGTGATTGAAGAGGAGGAGGCTGCCTTTTTACGCACGTTGGCAAACGGAATCCGCTTGTTGGAGGGCATGATGACCGCCCAAACACAAGAGGGCGCAACTGCTTCTGAGAACAAGATTTCGGGCACAGACGCTTTCCTTCTCTACGACACCTACGGCTTCCCCATTGACCTCACCGAATTAGTAGCCCGCGAGCGGGGATTTCGAGTCAATCTTCCCGAATTTGAACAGGAGTTGGCAAAACAGAAAGAGCGTAGCCGCAACGCTACCGCCGCGCAAGAGGGAGACTGGATAGAGGTGCGCCCCTACCGGCAATCGCTCTTCTTGGGGTATGACCATACACAGTGTGAGGCGCAAATAGTGCGCTACCGGAGCGTAAAGACAAAGGACAAAACGGTATTCCAAATCATCCTCAACCAAACTCCTTTTTATGCCGAAAGCGGCGGTCAGGTGGGGGATACAGGTCTGCTGGTTGGCGTATCCGGAGAGAAGATTCCCATATTGGACACCAAAAGAGAGAACAACCTGATTGTTCACATATCGAATCAACTGCCTGCCAACCTTCGGGAAACGTTCACCGCTCAGGTGGATGAGGAGAGGCGCATGGCTATTGCCTGCAACCACACGGCTACGCACTTATTGCACTACGCTTTGAGGCAGGTGTTGGGAAACCACATTGAACAAAAAGGCTCTTTGGTGAGCGACGACTATTTTCGTTTTGACTTTTCGCACTACGAAAAGGTGTCCTACGAAAAACTTCGCGAGGTAGAACAACTTGTAAATAAATTGATTCGATCAAATATTTCCCGCAATGAACTTCGCTCCGTTCCCATTGAGCAGGCGCAGGAGATGGGTGCCATTGCCCTCTTTGGCGAGAAATACGGAGAGGAGGTGCGGGTCATTCACTTTGGAAACTCCACAGAACTTTGCGGCGGAACCCACGTTTCTGCCACCGGAAATATTGGTTACTTCAAAATTGTTGCCGAGAGCGCCATTGCTGCAGGCATACGCAGAATTGAGGCGGTAACGGGTATTGCAACCGAGAGGCTCTTAGAGAGTCTGCATGACCAGATTCACTCCATCAGGGCAATTTTTAACCAGACGCCCAATCTGCAACAAGCGATTCAAAAGATGATTCAGGAAAATGAGGCGCTTAGTCGCGAAATGGAACGATCGATGGATGAACTTGCCCGCTACCTGAAAGAGAGACTCATACACCAACAGGAGAAAGTAAACGGCGTCAATGTGATGGTATTCAGAGGAGAGGCTCTGCCGGAAGTGGTGCGCAAAACAGCGGTGGCGCTGCGTAACGAAACGCAGGGCACACTTTTTGTGGCAGCCTACACAGCAAACGACAAACCCACTTTAGCGATGATGGCTACCGACGACTTAGTCTCCCGCGGTGTGCACGCAGGCAATATCATAAAACAAGCAGCCAAATTGATTGAGGGCGGCGGCGGCGGACAGCCTTTTTTTGCCACAGCAGCAGGGAAAGATGTCAATGGATTGGCTCAGGCTGTTGATTTTATCATCAATACAGCCACCTCATTGTGAGAACTTGAGACGCCATGATTAAAAAACTCGACCGATATATTGTTACCTCCTTTTTGGGACCGATTCTCCTCACCTTCCTAATTGTTACGTTTGTGCTGGTGATGCAGTTTTTGTGGCTCTATATTGACGAGTTGGTGGGAAAAGGGTTGAGTTTGGGTATCATCATGGAGTTTCTGATGTGGGGCACGGCTACCGTCCTCCCCTTGGTGTTGCCTCTTGCAACGCTATTGGCTTCTATCATGACGCTTGGAAATTTTGGAGAAAATAGCGAACTCTTGGCGATGAAGGCTGCCGGCATCTCTTTACAACGAATACTTACACCCCTCATTATCATTGCTATTTTCATCAGCATTGGCGCCTTTTTTGCATCCAACAACCTCATTCCTATCGCTTTTGGAAAAATATATACCCTCCGGGACGATATTGGCAGAACCCGTGAAGAGATTAAACTTCCTACAGGAATCTTTTACAGTGGCATAGAAAACTACTCCATACGGATTGGAGACAGAGACAAAAAGAGCGGAATGCTATACAACATCATCTTGTATGACCACTCCGCACAACGAGGAAATTTGAATGTTACGGTAGCCGATTCCGGTTCCATCAAACTCACGAGCGACAAGAAGAATATGGTTTTCAGGCTCTTTAGCGGATTTCGTTACGAGGAAAGCGCACGAAGTACCCATGCAGACACCTCTTTTGTGAGGCAACAGATTGGATTTGAAGAACAACAGGCAATTATCTCATTGAACGACTACGGCTTTAAACGCTCCGACGACGATCGCTTTGGAGATCAAATCATGGCGCAAAATTTAGTCAATTTGGGACATCGTCGCGACTCGTTGGACGCCATGCTAACCGCCAACCGCGCCACTTTTGCGGAAGTCTTTCTTCTCTCTTTTCGTTACCATCCACAGTTGGACACCGCTTTTAATAAGGGTTTTAGTACGCTCTTCCCCTTAGATTCTTTAGATACCCGAATCTACGCTCCGGAACGGGAGATCGATTTTTTGTCGCGCACCATAGGGAAGATAGACACCCAAATTGCAACATTAGAGGGGCAAACGTATGAGAACACCATTTCAGCAATTTCACTGAGAAAGACCTCCGTGGAGTGGTATCGAAAGTTTACCCTCTCCTTTGCCTGTATCATCTTCTTCTTTATAGGAGCGCCATTGGGCGCCATTATTCGGAAGGGAGGATTGGGCACCCCGGTAATTATCTCTGTACTTTTCTTTGTTATCTATTGGGTAGTTGATATATCCGGAAAGAAATTAGCTACAGACGGAGTGCTTACACCCGCCATGGGCGCTATTATCTCCTCCCTTGTACTGCTTCCCATGGGCATATTTCTCACCCGAAAGGCAACCACCGACTCCTCTCTCTTTAATGCAGAAGCCTATCTTCAGGTGGTTACAAAATTTTTCACCTCTATCATCCACAGGAAAAAAAGAAAAACGGTTTCTATCGATGGATAAAGCGTTACGCATCGTTTTTATGGGTACTCCCCATTTTGCCTTAGGGGTGTTGAAAACGCTTGTGGAGCGTGCCTATCGTGTTGTAGGTGTGGTGAGCGCTCCCGACAAACCGGCAGGTCGGGGACTAAAGATGCAAAGTTCACCGGTATCGGAATATGCGCGTATCCAAAATATCCCATTATTACAGCCCCCATTACTCAAGGCGCCTCTATTTCATTCCCAACTCCAAAGGTGGAATGCAGATTTGTTTGTGGTGGTCGCCTTTAGGATGTTGCCCCAAGAGGTGTGGCGTCTGCCGCGTCTGGGCGCCTTTAACCTGCACGCCTCTCTACTTCCACAATACCGCGGCGCCGCTCCCATAAATTGGGCGCTCATGCAAGGCGAAGCCGTAACGGGGATAACAACATTTATGATTGATCATCAAATTGATACAGGAAATGTCCTCTTGCAGGAGTCCGTTGCCATTGCCCCAAACGACACAGTCGGTACGCTCCACGACCGCCTCATGGTTTTGGGCGCCGACTTGGTGTGCCGCACCATTGACGCCCTCGCTTCCGGCACTGTTCACCCCACTCCGCAACCACAGGTGTCCCCTTTGCACAGCGCACCCAAACTCAACAGAGAGATATGTCGCATTGGTTGGGAGGGTAAACCGCAAACCATTTGCAACCTGATTCGCGGGTTAAGCCCCTACCCCGCCGCCTTGGGACTGCTACATGAAGGAGAGGAGCATATCACGCAACAAGTTGAAAAAGAAGAGTATTCATCTGAATACAAGGCGATTTGGGTAAAAGTCTATGGAGCAATCCCCATCGTCAGCAACCACTCCCATACGCCGGGCGCCATCGTGAGCGACCAAAAAAACTATCTCCACGTCGCTTGCCGCGGGGGCTGGGTTTCCCTGACCGACCTTCAATTGTCCGGCAAAAAACGAATGTCTATCAAAGAGTTTCTATCAGGTTTCCGCAATGTTTCAAACTATCGATTTATATAACCCCCCTCCTTCTCATGGCAGGGTGGTGGTGTTGGCAAACGGCGATTTCCCTTCGCACCCCCTACCCCTCTCTATCCTGACACAGGCTGAGGTGGTTGTTTGCTGCGACGGCGCCGCCCAAAAACTTCTCGATTGGGGCAGGGAACCCGATTTCATCACAGGCGATATGGATAGTTTGCCATCCCATCTATACGAGCGCTTTAGCGAGCGCATCATCCCCTCTCCCTGCCAAGAGACCAACGACCTGACCAAAGCGGTGCGCCTCTGCATAGAGAAAGGGTACAAGCACCTCCACATTTTAGGAGCCACCGGAGGGCGCGAGGACCACGCCTTAGCAAACATCTCTCTACTGACAGAATATGCACAATTTATTAAAGTAGAAATGATTACTGACCACGGCACCTTCATCCCCCTTCTTGAATCGGGCGCCGTTGCCACTCAGTCCGGAACGCAAATCTCTATCTTTAGCCTCGACCCCGACCTGTCGTTACGCGCCACCGGACTCAAATATCCTGTATCGCACGTGCGCTTTGATTCGTGGTGGAAGGGAAGCCTCAACGAAGCCACCGGAGAGCGGTGTTCATTTCAATTTTCAAAGGGCAGGGTGCTACTTTATATAGCGATACCTTAGAGATGTTTATTTTATCGTCAAACTCTCCCTGAGGGTGATGAATCCGGGCAGGTTTTCACTGTGGTCAAGAACGGCGTCCTGATGCACAATACTCATCGTTATTCCTTTTTCGCTAAAGACAACTATTTCTCCGTCATGCTTTACGGAATTAATTAAAAATGCGTATGTTATAGCCTTACAGTTGTATTTTCCATAACGCTTTTCCTCCGGTGCCTGAACTGCCAGATTGGTGTGTCCATCCTGATTTTTCAAATGGGTTACAAGCAAATCAAGGAGCGCATCAGGTTCAAGAGTCATCTCCGTAAAGAGCATGGTTATCAGACCACTGGCTATATCACCTGCCCTTTCGACGCTGATACTCTTAAAACTCCCGTCATCCTCTGCCTTCTTAACGTTCCATCCTGCTGGACAAGTGAAAGAGATTCCGTAGATCTCCACATAATTGTCCTTTTGCTGTGTCCATGACAAACTCATGGCAACTAAAACCACTAAGATATTTTTCATCTTAAAAACCCTGATTCGTGTCGGGCACAACTTTTAATAAGTGAATAGCCTAACCAGCCGGCTCTCCGGCGTATCTTTTCTCTAATACCTGAATCAGGGCAATGTTGATTTGTTCGATTTCGGTCAATTTAGAGGTAACATCCTCGTATTTTGGCTGATACCAAATTTGTTTGCCAAAATGGGTGTGCATCTCTCCGCCGACTCTGAATTTGAACCCGTGGCGGGCAAATATTTCGTTGCGCATGATTTGCAGGTTTGGAAGTCTAAATTGACCGGCATACATCTCCAATTCGGTCAGGGTCATCACCTGCACAGAGGCGAGCGGAAATCGCCCCGGCGGCAAACCCTCCTCCTCTTCTGCCGTTACCAACCTGATGAAAGGCTTGGAGAGGTCCTCTGCCAGCCAATCACCCTCTTGGGGGTTCCACTCCTCCTCCTCACAATCGGGATGTTTTTTCATGGGCAAAAGTTCCAATCCGTGCAACGTCTTGCCCACCTTATAGATCGTGTTTTCGTTGATGAAGAGGGTTGGGATGGGGGTGTCGCCAAAATCTTTAACAAAGGTGTAGGGCGTTTCGCGGTGGAGCACAATGCCCGTAACCACCGATTTTTCACGGTCAAACCGAACGATTTGACCGCGAGTCGGACCGTCGTTATTCACTACGTGTATTCCGGCAAAAATATGCTTGTAGTAGTTGTCTATATACCTGTTGTACAGATTTCCATCAAATTTTTTCCACACATCCTTTACGGCACCTGTACGCACATCGCTAAAAATCAGGAGCGCCTCGTTGCCGATGATGCGGTGTTCCACGCGGTCGCCGTTGCTGTATCGATAGTCGTCTTCGGCTATCGTCATTTTGCCGTCTGCGGCAAGACGCACCTTTGTGCCCCATCCCCCTTCGTGCAGGGTGCCGCCAAAGAGGTAAATGACGTCGCCGTTGGCAAGCGGCTTTGCGTCATAGTCGTAAGGGTCGGTAAAGAAAGGGCGGTAAAATGCCGTTCCATCTGTCCAGAAGTTCAAGTTGTCGTAGGGATCTGTTTCTAAGTTGAGTCGTCCAAAGACGTTAAGGATGGTTTGCTCCTTTGCAGTAGGTCCCTGACCCTGCGCTGCGGTTGAAATCATGATGGCGGCGGCTATGGTTAAAAATAGTTTCTGTTTCATCTTTTGTACAATTACGCTGCAAAGTTACGGGATTATTTCATGCGCGTCAATGAGTAATAATACTCATACCTGTGCACAAATCAGTTCTTAGCGAAAGCCACGTCATCTTTGGTGGTAACAGCATTCGGCATATAGAGAGCAGCGAGGAAAAGGGAAGTTTTTTGGTGGGAGGTGTAAAAAAGACTATCTTTGCCGACAGATTTAAAGTTCAACTTTAAATCTGTCAGAATTTATATTAATATGGTTATTTACAGAGAATTATAAAAAGAATTTGAGCGGTTGTTGCCGCATTTCAGGGTTTTAGTGGTTACCGGTCCACGCCAATCGGGCAAAACTACGATTTGTAAACACCACTTTCCTGAGTATCGCTATTTCAATATGGAAGATATTTTGGTGCGCGAACAAATTGCCGTATCTCCCAAGCACTTTTTGGAACGATACGCAACCAACGGCATTATTATAGACGAAGCGCAACAATATCCCGAACTCTTTTCGTATATACAAGTTGTTGCCGATGAACATCCCGATTATCGTTTTATTCTCACCGGAAGCAGTAATTTTGCATTGCTACACCATATAACTCAGTCTTTAACAGGACGATCCGCTCTGTTCACGCTGTTACCGCTTTCGCTTGCCGAACTACAGGATCTACGTAACACAGATACCGATACCCTCCTGTTTAACGGCGGCTTTCCTGCTGTGTGGAGTAACGAAACACCCGCCTACGACGTATGTAAAAATTACTACAACACCTATATCGAAAGGGATGTTCGCAGTCTCATCAATGTTAAGGATCGTACCTCATTCCAAACTTTTGTGCGCCTTTGTGCAGGACGAACCGGTTGTGTGTTTAACGCCTCTGCCCTTTCGGCAGAAGTTGGGGTTTCCGTTCCCACTATCAATGAATGGCTGAACATACTGGAGGCTTCGTACATAACATTCCGATTGTTGCCGTTCTACCGAAATATTGGTAAACGTTTGGTGAAAACTCCAAAAATCTACTTCTACGACACCGGATTGGTTTGCTACTTGAACGGAATAGAAAACGCTCGTCAAATCGTTACCCATCCCATGCGCGGGGCAATATTTGAAAACCTTGCTGTACTCGAATTGCTAAAAAAACGCTTTAATGAGGGTAAGGATGCAAACATCTATTTCTACCGCGACCAATTACGTGAAGTCGATATTTTACAGGAGTTTGGAAATCAATACCACGCCTACGAAGTAAAATCTGCAAAAACATTCCATTCCGGATTTTTAGACAACCTCAAATACCTGAAATCAGTAATGGGCAACGATGCAATCGCACGAACGCAGGTGATATACGACGGAGACACCGAGATGGATACGCCTGAAAACGGTATGGTGAATATCAGGAATAGTACAAACACAACAGCATTCGGCATATAGAAAATCCACTACTCCTTATACAAAACCTCTTCACCCTCATCGTTCCAATACCACCTGTCGCCCTTTACAAAACGGCTGCCGTTCCATACGCGGGAGGTCGTCACGCTGTTTTGCATACCGTAATAGTCGCTGTTGTCATATCCGAAAAGGTCGGCGCGTACCTTAAAGCCGCCATTCTCAAACTCACTGTAACGTACCGTCTGCTTGTTTTTATTCCAAAATGCTTTGGCTTTGGCGGCGAGCGCGGGGGTGTCAAAGAGGGTTTCGTCAATCATTTCATCGACTGTAAAGGGATCCATCTCGCGTTCCACCTCTGCAAATAGTTTTGTTTTGAAGTCGTACCTGAGCGTTTTGTCCGATTTGAGCGTAAAACCGTCCAACCCGGAGCCGTATTGTACGATTACGATTGCCTTGCTGTCGTCTTCTTCCAAATAGTAAACCGCCATCTCCCACAAGTCGTAATTGCCGTCATCACCATGGATATATTTCGTTAGAGAATTACTCTTTAATTGGATAAAGTCGTCCAATAGAGTTTGCCATTCTACATACGACTTAAAGATGTCCATTTCAATACGCTGATCTACGGTTTTTAGATAGTTAGGCATGACCGATTGGGGCAAACCGTAAAATATCTCCTCCATCATTGCCATAGCGCAATCCATTTCCCCTGCACCAAAATGCTCAAAACCAAGTAGCGATATATGGTAATCTTGCAAATTTATCCCAATCACATTGTCGGGAAGTTCGTCAGGCGTTATGTCAAATGCGCGCAATATCTCCGCTTCGGTACATTTCCGGTCGAAGATAAACCAAGCGTTTTGCAAACTTCCGCCTTCCCAACTCAGCTCTATACTTTCTAATCGTGGATGCACCTTTTTAACTAAGTGTTCGGGAAATACGGGTCCTTCGTAGTATTCGTCTGTACCATAACAGGCAGATCCTTTGTTCTCGTACTCTTTGAGCGAGCAATTAAAGCGTTCATCGCGATAACCAAACGTCTGCTCCATCATGCAGCCAAACGCATCCGCCGCCATTCGCGGCCAAGAAAGAACATCAACTTTGACGGTCGCTTCCGTTTCACGCTGTTCCAATACATTACTGTTCCGTGCACCTCCTCCGCCCTGTCCACCTTGTCCACCTTGTCCGCACGACGCCATTAAAATAGCCATTGCCGCCATCCCCCATAAAATTATTCTCTTTTTCATATCTAAAATATCTGATTTTCAACTTTCAATTTTCAACTTTCAACTTTCAACTTTCAATTTTCAATTTTCAACTTTCAACTTTCAACTTTCAATTAATATCACCATCCCCTACCCCCTCCTCCGCCGCCGCCGCCACCTGAACGACCGCTGCCTCTACTCCCCGAATCCCAATCGGATGAACCTCGTGAACGGCTTGATCTGCTAAAGTCGTCCGACTCCTTTGAATAAATTATCGTGGGGGCTATTTGTGCGCAGTTCACCTTCATTTTGAACGATTTGCTCAACTCTTTCAGTCGAACTGCTAATTCCTTATCAAACAAATCCTTAACAGATAAATCACCGCCACCTCCATACCATTGCGGCGAATAGTTGACCTGTTTGAGTACGCTGTCAAACTTTTTGCACCATACATTATCCACACCCAGCGCCATAGCGTAAGGCAACAGTTTCTCAAAGAGTTCGGGCGTCTGATCGGGCGGGTTAAGTATGTTGAGCCGGCGTTCTTCTGCCGTTTCCATATACATCTTGAATCCTGCTATTTCGGAGTCGATTTTGGCGCCTTCGGGCGTAATTACCTTGAGGCGTTTGGAATAATATACGTACAGCAGCGACAGAACCGCAACAAACGCTGCCGATAGCCAGTGAACGGTTAGTTCAAACTCTTCTAAATTTTTTATTACTAAGGTAATAAAGGTTGCTATGGGCGCTATTATTCCTACCACAACACCCCATCCGCCCATAAGAACAGAGAGTGCATAAGCAACTAATGGTGAAGCTGCCACAAACGCCCAAATCACCTCTTCGGTTCCGCCTGTAACAAACAGGTAGAGCGCTAAAACTACATTGAGGATAACTCCGCCCATCACCGACCACTTCCTGTTTTCGCAAAAATAGTCGTTGAGGTTCCATTGTCCGGTTACGGATTTGTGAAGCACGCTGCTTGCCGCCGAAAACTTTTGGTGGTTTTTGGCATCGACTTCCACTTCTGTTTCGTACCGTTCCAAAGGGAGCGCCGCCGTACCCGATTCAGCGAGCGTAGAGGCGGTCTCCGTATCCGAACCGGCAAAAATAGCGGCGTACATCTCCCGTTCTTCGGGGCGCAGCCGATCTGTATCCTTTTTATTGATCAGCGTATAGTTTACCTGCGTAACTCCCTTATCTTCTATTTTATCGCACCGGATGCTCATGGCGCCTTTCACGGCCATTTCCACAAGGGTTGCCGTAAAGAGCGTATTCCCGTACCCTCTTCGATAGAGGTAATGCACAGAAGCCGGCGACAGGTTGCGCGGCGGTTTGAAAGTGGGAATGACTACCGGTTTATGCGGTCGTTTGCCCACTGTTCTCAGGGTAATCACATAAAACAGCAGAAAGATCAATCCCGTTGCCCATCCATGAATCGCGCTCCGGTTCCTTTTGATAAACATTTGAATCGTTGTGCGCAGTGTGGGACGGCTGATGACGTCTCGCGAAAAACCAACCGCAACGGTCAATCCTTCACGAGGGGATAGTCGGCGCGTTGTGGTAAATAGTTGTACGTTCCCGCGATCTTCCACCGAGCCATGCTTATCGGTTGCGCCTTTTACGCCTGTATAATAGTTTGTATCTCCGGCTTTTGCATTCTCGGGAAGGGTGATTGCCGCAGTAGCCTGATCAATCGGGAACACCCATTCGTTACCCGTTACGTTCCAGTAGAGTTCGTCATAATCGTCAAAAAATCCGACTTGTCCCCAACTCTCATACACAATGGTATAGTCGTATTCGCCTGCGTCAAGAACTACCTTTGCATCGCCGATAGTAATGACTAAGTAGTCGTTTTCGTTTGCCAAACGGTGTTTGACCTCTTGACCATTACACTCCACGGCAAGAACTTTGTAAAACATGCGCACCCGTTTCCCATTTTTATCCTCGCGATAAAGGGGAAGTTCGCGCGTGATGCCACGCCTAATCTCCTTACCTGCTGCATACACTTTGATATGTTCGGCAACCTCAATCCGTCCGTCCGTCTCTATCTTAATATCGGAATGGAAACGGATGATGCGCTCCTGCTGCTGCGCGAACGCCGCCGGTGTAACGGTCAGGCAAAACATAATCAGGGCGAGAAACGTGAGGTACTTTTGTTTTCCGCCCGTAACCTGTAAAACGTTATTGATGATTAAAGATTTCATTTAAACAGTTCTATTCTGCGACTGCACGAACATTCATGCCGTAGTTGCGGTAGCCATAGTACCAGCCAAGTTCCGGCTCTTCAAATTGCAGGTACCCCGCACGGTCGGCGGAGTTTTGCGAAGCGGTCCAATAGAGGCCGTCTGTTCCGGCAAAGTTTATGACGCCGGCTCCGTTACGTAAACCCAATGCAGGTAAGAAAATAGAATTACCGGTCGCTTTGTCGGTAAACTTTCTGCCCTTTACCCCATTCAGGGTGGTCCATTCACTCTTCACTTTTTCTTCGTCAAGCAGTCTTTGGACTTCCAGTAACGCGGGTACACGCCAGCCGACAGGGCATGGATCGTTGGCTTTTTCCCAAGAGTCGTCCGTAGCGTAACTGTTACTCCAACCCGATACCTCGCCTGTAGTGGACCAAGCCTTTTTGCGGTTCCACTGGTAGAATTTACCGGCGTCTTCGGGTTTGGAGGCAAAGGCGCCGGGTTCATCCACATTACGGGTCGCCCATGTTACGCCATTGATCACCACGCCTTTTTCCTGCGCCCGTGCGCCAAAACTTGCTATAAAAAAGATGGGCAATATAGCCATTGCAATAGAGAAACTTTTTGCTTTCATTTTGTCTTTTTGTTTTATTATAAGATTTTAAAATAGTTTCAAATTGAGATAATATCTTTTCACCACCCTCGTCCACCGCCGCCGCCGCCGCCACCGCCGGAATGACCGCCGCCATCTCTCCCCGAACTCCAATCGCGCGAGCCGGAGGAGGAATCAGAAGAGGAAGAGGTGGTATCCATTTGGGCACTACCCACCGCTGCTTCAAACGAAGCGCTTAGCGCCGTAGCAAATGCGGCAGTGGCAAAGCCGTCCGTGAGATCGCCTGAGTACCATTCGGGATGGTATTTAGCGCGGTTGAGTACGTCTTCAAACTTTTGGCACCACTCGTTAGTCAGGTCCAATACTAAGGCGTAGGGCAGGAGTTTTTCAAAGAGTTCGGGCGTCTGTTCAGGAGGGTTGAGTATATTGAGGCGGTGTTCTTCTGCCGTTTTCATATACATGGTTAGCCCTTCTATTTCGGATGCAAGCACCGCGCCTTCGGGTGTAAAAATCCTCATGCGTTTGGCATATAGAATATAGATAGACGGCATGAGCGCCAAAAAGAGCGCCGAAAACCAGAAAGAGTTTACAACATCTTCGTAGTCAACCCCAACAAACATCACATAACAAACAATCACAGCCGCCAATAAGTACCCAAGCCACCTGTTGTCTGTTTCTGGCGTTCCCCGTAACATGATAATAAAGCCATACACCAAAATGGGCGACGCCAAATAACACGCCAAAGAGGGATCGCATGTTTTACCTGCCAGCAACAGATATAGCAAAATAAGCGTCTCGATAATCAACCATCCACGGTACACATTTTTCTCGTTGTTCCGAAAAAAATGGTTGAGGTCCCATTGTGATTTCATGGATGTTTTCAGGTTGCAGCGTGCGTCAAAAAACCTCTCGTGGCTCTTTTTCACTTCCACTGTTGTGGCGTACTGCCCTTTTTTTATTGAATATGGGTTCCCCTTGAAAACGGAGTCGTGTACCTTTTTCTCTTCTCTGTTCAACCCTTTGCATGACCAGTTTGTGATGAGGGTATATTGCTTTTTCTCATCACAGCGGATAGTTATCGCGCCTTTTACAGCCATGTTGATGAGGGATGCCGCAAAGGCTTTGTTGTCGCATTTTTGGGTAGAAAGGTATCGGATGGCGGCGGGCGACATATCGCGGGGTGGTTTGAAAGTAGGTATCACCACCGGTTTATCCGGTCGTTTTCCTGCTGTGATAATATCGTAATAAAAATAGCACAGCGCAAGTAGCAGGCAAACGAATCCGATTATTTTAAAATCGTTGCGACTAAAGAACAGGGAAACGGCGGAGGGTGGCGGCGGACGGGTGATGATGTCGCGCCGGAATGTAACCGATATGGTCAGCCCCTCGCGGGGTTCCAACGGGCGGGTTGCGGTAAAGGTTTGTTGGTTTCCGTTGTTTTCTACCCTACCGTCTGCGCCCTTTTCACCTGCTTTGCCTGTATAAAAGTGGGTGCTTATGGGGTGTTCGTTATGCGGAAGGGTAATGGTTGCCGATGCGTGCTCTATGGGGAATATCCACTCGTTGCCGGTAACGTTCCAGTAGAGTTCGTCGCAGTCGTCAAAAAATCCGATGTGCCCGTAACTTTCGTAACGAACGGTATAGTCGTATTCGCCCGTTTTGAGCAGGACGTTTGCCGCCCCGATATAGATGGCTAAATATCCGCTTTCGTCTGCGGTGCGGTATTTGACCTCTTTGCCGTTGCATTGCACCTCTAATACTTTGTAATGCATCCGCACCTTTTTGCCTGTATTGTCGGGGCGAAAGAGGGGAATTTCACGTACAATGCCGCGCCTAATCTCCTCCCCGGCAGCATAGACGCGGATGTGTTCGGTAACTTCTATTTTGCCATCTGTTTCAATCTTTATATCGGAGTGAAAACGAATAATACGCTCATGTTGCTGCCCCGATGCCGCGGTCAAGCTAAAGAGTAACAGGCTAAAGAGATTAAAACAAAATATTTTGCACCTTGAAAAACCGGCAATCCTGCGCCTCCATTTTGCATACTTCTCCCTCCTCTCTCTCTTTTGGTGCGCTGCAAAACGGCTGAACACATTTTTCACACCCTCCTCTTCGGGGAGAATGTTGCTGCACAAGTGTATGAGCAGGTCGGTTTTATGCAACACTTGACCTGCCAACAACCTGATTTCTTCCTGAGATATATGTTCCTTTTCCATCATGTTTTGCTTGCCGTTCCAAGAAACTGTTTCCAAAGCAGCCTCTCTTTCTGCCTGCAAAATTACAGGATCAAACTCAGGTGGGTATCTGTAAACTTACTCTTTTTTTATGAGTAATTCTACTCTTTTTCCATTACTGACCGACAAAAATATCAGAAACTGAGGTACCAAAAAGGGGGATTGTGTATATCTTTGCAGTCTGAATTTTTAAAAAGATAGTGGAGATGGAACAAAAAGCAGAATATCAACCGGCAACACAAGAGAGTGTGTGGGCGGCTTTTCGGGAAACCGATCGATTGTTAAAAGAGTACGCCGTCGATTTTGACCGGCGGATGAAAAAACAAGAAAAAAAGCGAGAAGCCGCTGCCGCCGCTTTCGATTTGCAGTTGCAGAGGGAGAGAGAAGAACGGGAAAAAGAGCGGAAAGAACGGGAAAAAGAGCGGAAAGAACGGGAAAGAGAGCGAGAAGCCGCTGCCGCCGCTTTCGATTTGCAGTTGCAGAAGGAGAGAGAAGAACGGGAAAAGGAGCGGAAAGAACGGGAAAAAGAGCGAGAAGAACGGGAAAAAGAGCGGAAAGCCGCTGCCGCCGCTTTCGATTTGCAGTTGCAGAAGGATCGCGAAAAGCGAGAAGCAACCGAAGCCGCTTTTAACAAGCGCATGAAAAAGATTGACGAGACCTTGGGGGCGTGGGCAAACAATCAGGGGGCTTTTGCCGAAGACTATTTTTTTAACTCCTTTGAAAATGGCAAGCGAAACTTTTTTGGGGAGCCATTCGACAGAATAGAGAAAAACCTCAAGCCGTTGGATTATGTCATCAAAGACGAATACGA
>Ga0082212_10003933_pt1 | contig 20857 bp, 14 predicted proteins | sample TergutNt197P3_FD_71548 | JGI IMG/M metagenome (GOLD analysis project Ga0082212, IMG submission 71548) | Neocapritermes taracua P3 segment gut microbial communities from Petit-Saut dam, French Guiana - Nt197 P3 | ecosystem: Host-associated > Arthropoda: Insects > Digestive system > Gut ... | reverse complement strand
AGTCAAACGTGCCGCTTTGCGTGGTGGTTTGTGGAGTACAGCAGGCAAAAGTGCCGAAAAATATCTAATGCTGGCTTTGTGTAAATTGTATCAAGTGCCTGAAAACAATTACGATGCCTCGCACTTTGTAAAAGACAGAGGGAAAAAAGTTGATAGAGAAATTGACTTTTATCTGTTAAGCAATGGCAAAGAGTATCTGTGCGAGGTTAAACTAATGGGAAAAGGAAATCCTGAAAGTGCGGACGCTATTATTGCTCGTGATACAAATGTATTTGTAGCCGACACACTTTCCCAACAAAATAAAAATCAATGCGACCAACTCGGCGTGAATTGGATTGCATTGAGAGACAAAGACGGCTACAAACGTTTTAAATTGGCTTTAGAAAAATTGGGTATTCCGCATACGGATTACAAAGGGAATTTGGATATTGACTTGCCAAAAATTTTAGACAAATTGATTTAATTTATTGAAAAGGAGAATGATAAAAGAACGAACGCACAACAAGCGGCTTTATGAAAGCGGGGGTGTATGCCCGCAGACAGTTTTGTGCAAATTTGCAAGTGCATCACCCGCCCAAACCTTTGTGTAACCCCCGCCTTCATAAAGCCGCCACTACGTTGTGTGTTAAAACATTAAAATGAAACGTTAAAATGAAATCTTTCAAGATAAAAAAAATAGCTTGTGCTTTAGTCCTGATTCATTGTCAGTTATCTGTTATTTTTGGTCAAATAAAGTTTGACGATTATTTCGAACCGAAAACGCTCCGTTTCGACTTCTACTTAGCCGGTAATGCCGAGCGACAAGATGTATTTGTGGATTGTTTCCGCGAAGAGCCGCAATGGGGCGGTCCGCTTACTCATCTTACCGACAACCCCGACTATGGCGAATATTGTTATCGCGTATACGACGAAGAATCCGGGGTATTGATATATGTCAAGGGTTTCTGTTCCCTGTTTCAGGAATGGCGCACCACCGACGAGGCTCAAACGATCAACCGGTCGTACAGTCAGGTGATTGTGATGCCTTACCCGAAAAAAAACATCCGCCTCGAAATTTTGACGCGGAATTATAACACGGGCAAATTTGAGTCATTGTTCCAAACGTCGCTCGACCCGAAAAGCATCTATATCAACCGCGAAAAACGGCAGGAATACCCGGTAACCAAAATACTGAACAACGGCGCTCCCGCTCAAAAAGTCGATCTGGTATTCGTTGCCGAAGGATACACGAAAGACGAAACAGATAAGTTCAGAAAGGATGCTGCGCGGTTCACCGATTTTCTTTTTCAGACCCGGCCTTACAGCGATCGGAAAAACGATTTCAATGTATGGGCGGTGGAATGTACGTCGGAAGAATCGGGCACGGATATACCCGGACAAAACATCTGGAAAAATACCGCACTCCAATCTCATTTCTGGACGTTCGGTATCGACCGTTACCTGACCGCTCCCAACCTTGCGCTCATCCGCGACAAAGTGTGGAACGTACCCTGTGATGTGCTGTTCGTTATTGTCAATTCAGAGAAATACGGCGGCGGCGGCGTTTATAATTATTATGCGCTTGGAACGGCAGATCATGCGCAGAGTTGTCCCGTGTTTGTACACGAACTCGGACACTCGTTTGCAGGACTTGCCGACGAATATTTCAATTCGGAAGTAGCCTACAACGATTTCTACAACCTGAATGTGGAACCGTGGGAACCGAATATCACTACGCTGGTGAACTTCGACATGAAATGGAAGAACATGTTGCCCGCCGGAACATCCATCCCGACGCTACCCGACGAAACCGACAAAGACAGCGCAGGCGTGTACGAGGGTGGCGGCTATGTAACCAAAGGCGTTTTCCGCCCGATGATCAACTGCCGTATGCGCAGCAACAGCGCCGGTTTTTGCCCGGCGTGCCAGCGCGCTATCAATTGGATGATTGATTGGAGTATTGATAAGTAAAAAAATAACCTGATTCACTTTATGATGTATTGGCTCTATTCTTCCAATATAAAATCATCCATTAACCCGTAATCCAACTGCTGATATTTACTTCCTTCCGGATAAACCTTTACATTACGGAAATGCCCCGGCGAAACTATTCCGGGTCTCGGGTTGTTGTGGAAGGGGCCGAGCAGGTTCTTGTTGCTGCCCGTTATTTTTACTTCCACCGTATTAGCGCCCTGTTTGACAAATTTCGACACATCGAGGACGTAAGGCTCAAAACCAATGATACCTGCCTGTTGCCCGTTGACCGTCACTACGGCAACCGTACCCGTCCATTCGCCCAGACGAACCTGATAATGAGCGGAAAGATTGGCTATGTCGAACGTTTTGGCGTATGATACAGCGCCGTTGTAGAAAGGCCGGCCCTGTGCCTTCCAACTTCCTGCTGCAAATGTTTTCGCCGGCGGATGGATGGTAAAACCTTTGTCGGCAGGCTGCACGGTGAAATTTCCCAGTATGTACGCCGGTTCTATTTCGGCGTGTACCTTCATCGGCGAAAGCGAAAGCGCAAGTTCGTTCATGCCTTTCCTGACGGCGTTGCCAATGTCGAACACGCCCATATCGCGGTCGAGGAACCATTTACCCTGCGCGGGTTTGATTTCTTTTCCGTTCAATGTGACTGCATACAGATGCGGACGTTCCACAACGGCCTGCATGTCGCTCATATCGAAATCTCCTGCAACCATGAAGCGGTAAGTCGCTTTGAAACCGCCTGTTTTGAACGTGTCGCGGCGCACAATGTTGTCTCTGTACTGTACAGAAGTATTCCACGGGTTGCCATCGCTGAAACCGTGATGTTTGAAGGCTTTATCGGCTGCGTCGAACACGTGCAGGTCACGGAAAGTTTCCGCGCCCACGTGCAGGTCGCAGAAGTCGATGGTAAGCGCGTTGTTACCGTCGGGTTTTGCAGCGAGCGGCGACGAAGCGTTCACCGCGACGTATTGTTTTACCGGCGCGGGCAATTCAAATTCGTTTAATTTTTTGTTGAAAACATACAGCAAGAGACTTCCGGCAGGCGGGAGGTCATAAAAAATATAAATATCTTTGCCATTGGCAGTTTCGGGATAATCGCATATTTCGCCGGTGAGCGTATTCAACTCAATGGCGTCCTTCCCCGCAAGGGAGATACTCCCTTTTGCCGTTTCATCAAGGCTTGAATTGACCAAAAACAACACCTGCCCGTCGTTCATTATGCGGCGGTGATGGAAAAGGTTACCGCCTTGCGTTTCCGCGAAAGCGATATCCACAGAAGCAAATTCTTCCCGGATAACTTCAGATGTTAAGTTGGTAATCTTTTTCACATTGGGTTTTCCGGAAAGATATTTTTCCATTCCGGGGTTGGGTTTGCCGTCTAAATGGTTGGGGATTGAGAAGGCCAGTACCGTGCCGCCATGTTCGATAAATTTTTTCAATAATTTCCACGTGGGCGCATCTAAGTTTTCCATCATCGGAGGAAGCACCACTTTTGAATATGCGCGTTTGTTCACCACAAATTTCTTTTTGTTTATCCGTCCCTGATCTTTGATGATGTTTTCGCTGCCAAGGTCGTATTCCACCTGCGCTTTTTCGAGGGTGGTAATGAAAGTCTGGAAGGCTTGTCCGATGTCGCGGAACTGACTGTTGCTGTTTCGGTAGGCAAAATACAGCCAGACGGATGTGGTGGGTTCGAGGATGAGGATGTCGTTGATTTGTTCGCCTGCCGACAACGCCATTGAGAGGCGCGCATAGTGCATGTTGAGCGTCTTGTAGTAAGGCCACCACGGCGAATGGTCGGTGAACACGGGCGGATAATCGTATTTACGCGCGCCGGAAATACTCAGATGCGAGAGATGCTGGTTCATGAAATTGACGCCCAACGCATATTCCCAGTCGCCCAGCCGTTTGAAATCGCGGAAAGTATCTTCCCAGCCGCCGCCGCCGTAGGTTTCGCTCATGGTACGGCGGTAACCCATCTGGTTGGCCACGCTGCTCAGTTCTTTTACCGAACGGACATTTCCGAACTGCGCTTGCGGCGATTCCTCATTGAACTGGTTGAACAACATGTCGATAGCAGGCATCTGATGCCATGCGTACATGGCCATATTGTCGCCGCCGTGACCTACATCCGGCCAGCCGTGTTCCCAGTAATGACCGGTAAACAGCAGATTTTTGGCTTCACAGTATTCAAAACAGGGTTTAGCCCAACGGTCGACAAACATTTGAAGCAGGGTTTGCGTATAGTTGTGGCGCACCTGTTTCCAATTGCCGGTTTCCTCGAACAATGAAGGCAACGTGGCTTTCAGGTCATATCCCCATTTTTTTTGGAACACATCAAACAGGTCGGGCGTCCAGCGGATACCAGCGGGAGGCATGATCTGAGGTTCATCGGTAAACCAGCCGGGCATTGACTTGCCAAACTCGTCGCCTGCTACGCGCTCGTAACCGGGCATGGTGAGTTCGATAAACTTCTGCGTGACGCCGGGATAAAGCAGATCGACATACGAGAAACCGCCATACCATGGAGATTTGCGGTCGTAGGTTTTTGAAAAGAGGTAATAATTACCTTTTTTACCGGCTTCGGCCTGTACGCCGGCTGTGACGTCGGTGAACCTGCCGCCTTCTTCTTTCAGGCAAAGGTAATATCGGGAAGCCGTGTCGGGCAACAGTTCAAACTTGTGCAACTGCAAGCCTTTCCCCTGATTGTAACTTTCGGGCATTTGCGCAGGCACGTGTCCGCCGGCAAAACCGCTGGGATACGAGTTTTCATCGTATATCCACGTGTTCATGCCCAATTGTTTGCCCTTGTCGAGCGTGTAGCGGAACAGGTCGTACCATTCGTCGGAAATGTATTCTGTAACCAGTCCCGGACGCGGATGTACGAATACGCCGCCAAAACCTTTGTCTTTCATGTCGGTCATGGTGCGGTCAATCATTTCGCGGGTGACGGCGGTATTCCACACGTAAAGCGGCGCTGTGCCGTATTCTTTTGCCGGTTCGGAAAATTCTCCGCGCAACGCTTCAAAATCGTTGATACAACCGTTGCAGGATTTCTGCCTGCCCGGGTTACAGGATGTGAAGCCAAGTATGATGGCTAAACTGAGGATAAGATGATGTTTGGTTTTCATGGTTTTATTTATTTAATATTCAATAATTCAAGATTGTCGAAAACGGTTTGCTGGGCTACCTGTTGGATATATTCCGCCTGCTCCGGAGGAATATTCATCGTAAATTCCGTCTGGTAACGACGTTGATAAATAACTGTGAATATAACATTCGCAGCCAGATACGAACCCAAAACAGACGGATGACTGCGGTCAGGCATATAAAGGATATAACCGGGACGTTCCTTTCTCACTCTTTGCCATGCCATACCCACAGGGGCGCACCATGCCCGGTTCATGAACGCTAATTCTAAATAACTTGTAATCAGTCGTTGCTGCATACCTTCATAAGTGCCTGTAAGCGGATATTTTCTGCCATTCCATTCATACTCGTCCCAACCGTCTTTGCGCCCCCAGGTCATGTAAAATATTACTTTTGCCTCAGGATTGTAAACCTGAATCAGGCTGTCTAATGAACGGGCTGCCGGATACACTGTTGCAGCAACTTCTTCGGTCGATTTTGCCGGCGCTAAACTTTGTTCCTGTAAAACAACATAATCCCAATCGCCTTTTTTAATCGCATTGATGGCGTCTTTATTCTGAAGATGCTGGGAGAATCTGTATCCTCCCGGACAAATACAGGTACACGACAAATTCAGTTTTTGTGTGGAAGCAATATTCCGTATTACCATGGGCATTTCATGATAATAGGTATAACTGTTGCCTATCAGCAAAACTTTTACGGAATCATTCTTTTCCTGCGCATTTGCAAAAATGGCAGAAAACAAAAACAAGAGTAGCGAAAATAAATATTTCATTTTCATGAATGATAAAAAATGCAAATTTACTTAAAAATTTGGCTTTCCCCATCATTCAAAAAAAAAATACATTGTTTGACCGCTACTTCAGCCGGCGCATTTTCTGCACTTTCCCAGGAAATAAATTTGCGTCTCGCCGTGATACATATCAGGACTGCCCCTGAATGGCGGAAGGTCTGATTCTTCGAGCGGAATGTCGCATATTGCGCTACAGCGTTTACACTTGAAATGCGCATGAATATATGTATGCGCGTCATAGCGGACATTCTTTTCTTCGATGAAAAGCGTTTTGACAACCCTTTTTTCGACAAACAACTTGAGCGTGTTGTATACTGTCGCTTTGGACAAAGTGGGCATGGTAGGGAGAAGATTAGTGTATATCTGATCGACTGTAGGGTGATCCCAACGATCGATCATATACTTCATGATGGCAACTCTCTGAACAGATGGGTTGATCCCGTTGTTTTCCAAATTTTGATGTACTTCTTGAATATTCATGTTTTTTATAATTTAAATAATTTACAAAATTACAACATTTTTTTAATTGTACAAAAATTTTAAATAATTATTGAACTTTTATGATAATTCTATAAATATATGAGATAATCATAAATGTATATATTATATATATGTATCAAAATATTTATTGAAAAATATATAATTATTATATATTTGAATATGTGATATTTAATGATGAACCTTTAAAATTTTTAACAAAAAATAACAAATTTCGGAAAGTTTGGCATTGTATTTGATATTTATTTGTAAAAATTATAAATTTTAATAAAATAAATATGTATAGTTATTATAAATATAATATTCCGGCAAAGATGAATTTTCCGATAAGACAAATGCTCGGTTTCGCTGCAAGAATCATCCTGATAATTAGCTGTACAGGATTGATGACGGAAGCAAAGGCTGATATGTATCCTGATCGTAAATCTCCCAAAACTTCCTCTATGGCGAACCGTCAGTTTGCTCCGGCATACCGGATGAGAGAAACGCCGTATTTTGCCGTTAAAACCAACATTCTTCACGACCTGACCACGTCCATGAATCTGGGCGTAGAAGTCAGGCTGGGGAGAAAGTTAACATTCGACGTTCCGTTCACGCTGAACCCGTGGACGTTCAACAGGGAAGAAAACGTGAAATTCAAATTTCTCCTCGTCCAGCCGGAGTTGCGCTATTGGACCTGCGAGTCATTCAACGGACATTTTTTCGGCCTGCACGGACATTATGCCTATTATAATGTGGGACATCTGCCAACGCCTCCTTTTTCGGAAACGATGAACCTGTACCGTTTTGAAGGTCAGCTTGCGGGCGCCGGAGTATCTTACGGGTATCACTGGCTCATCAGTCCGCGCTGGAGTTTTGAGGCGGAAATCGGAGCGGGTTATGCGCGGCTGTGGTACGACAAATACCCCTGTCAGACCTGCGCCAAACTGATCACGGCCGAAAAGAAAAATTACTGGGGCGTGACACGTGCCGGATTGAGTTTTGTCTATCTTTTTTAACTAAATAATAAACCAAAAAATAACCAAAATGAAACGTATTGATAAATATTTGATGATGTGTCTGATAGCCGCTTCAGCGATAAGTTTCCCTGCGGCAGGGCAGAACCGCGTGTCGGTAAGCCAAACCACATACGCTCATAAGGGCGACTCGGTGTACGTTGAACTGATGATCAGGCTGAACAATGCCGAAGTACCTGCGCACAGTTTTGTCCTGCTGACTCCTGCCATCAAAGATGACGAACAGTCGATGGAATTGCCGGCAGTGATGATCAACGGCAAAAAAAGACATCAGGCCTACCGCCGTTTGGTGGCGTTGAACCGCGAACCGGTTGGCGTCGGGCAGGTGATCAATTCGGAAGACGGAGACGCTTCCTACCTTTATACGTCAACGGTTGCCTACGAACCGTGGATGAAAAACGCTGATTTCGCCATTCGTGAAGATCAGTGCGATTGCGGCGGTCCGATGATAAAAATGAACTTCGATCTCCTCATCGGCCGGTTACAGGAACTGAATCCGCCGCCGCCATGGATCATACCGTCCGATTTGAGTACATCGTTCAGAATACCCAACCCGGAAACTGTGAAAACCCGCAGCGAAACGGGCAAGGCATACCTCGACTTTGATGCAGGACAACACAATTTAAACGTTCAACTGAACAACAACGCCGCCGAATTAAAGAAGATCGGCGATATGATCAGGAAGGCGAAAGACGACAGCTCCGTCACCTTTACGGGAGTCGTCATCAACGGTTACGCTTCTCCTGAAGGCAGTTATACCGAAAACCTGACGCTGTCGGAAAATCGCGTCGCCTCGTTCAAAAAAGAACTCCTCAAAACCTCCGGCATCGACGAAAGCCTGCTCCACGTGAAGGGACATGGCGAAGACTGGAACACTCTGGCGAAACTCATTGCCGAGTCGGATGTTGCATACAAGAAGGAAGCGCTTGAAATCATACGCAACACGGAAGATCCCGATATGCGCGAAAAGCGGTTGAAGGAATTGCAGCATGGAGTTCCCTATAAGGATATGTTCGCCAATTTTTATCCGAAACTGCGTCGTGTTGATTACGAACTGCAATACACCGTGACGCCGTTCACTGTGGAAGAAGGTAAACAGAAACTCGGAACCAATCCCAAATTGCTAAGCCTCAATGAGATGTTCCTTATTGCGGAAACCTATCCGACAGACAGTCCTGAATTTCACCGCGTTTTCGAAATTGCGGCAACCACTTATCCCGACAGCGATATAGCCAATTTCAATGCCGGTGCGAATGCTCTGTCGTCAGATGATACCAACGCCGCAGTCAGATTTCTGGATATGGTAGTCATGCGCGACGCCGCTTATGAAAACAATCTTGGCGTATTGGCCGCCAGACAAGGCATGAACGAGGAAGCGGTGGAACACTTCCGGAAAGCCGGCAGGGAAGGCAATCAGGAAGCCGCAGTTAATCTTGCAAAGATTGCGGAAGCCAATCCTGAACAGTGGAAACACATAGAACAATTGAATCCTTAATTTTTTAATATTTAATATAATAACTTAATTTAATTTTAATTCTTATGAAAACCAATTATTTTGTAATCGCAGCCTTAGCTGCAACCACCCTGTTCGCTTCGTGCGACAAGGACAACAGTAGTAATGGCCTTGAAGAAAACGGCAAGGCAACCACGATGAAGGTATCGATCAACTTTCCGAACGTACCTCAAACGCGCGCCACAGGCGATGCAAACGCTACGGATAACGAAGCGCAGGTAAAAACCGTGGACGTATTCATCTATTACGGCAATTCCGGCGCTTTCGGGACGCACAAACGTCTGGAAACCACAGATTTTACCTATGCAGGTTCGGATGGTATAGCCGACAAATATACCGTCACGACCAAGATTCCGACCACCACAGGCGCAAAGAGCGTATTTGCAGGCATCAACCTGCCCCAAAGCGTGGTGAACACCTTACTGAACCAGCCCGTGAACACGCTCTATTCGGCAGTTCAAACCTTGAGCCGCCCGGAATTTGCAGGAACTAACGGTTTCGTCATGTTCAGCACAGAGGCTGTGAACAGAGAGTTTGTAGAGGACGAAAACGATCCTGCAAACAGTCTGACAGTGAAGTGCCAACGCCTCGTGGCAAAAGTAACCGTTGAAACTTCAGCGACTCTCAACGTAGACGGCATTCCGGGCATACTGAACGACCTGCAGTTTGCCATCAATAACTTCAACACCAAGATATTCCTGATGCAGGGAGAGGCTAATGAGTACAAAGACCCCAACTGGTCGCTGGCCGGTTACGTGGCGACTGATTTCAGTCAGGCTGTGAATGCTGATTACGCTCCCGTTCTGAGCCGTGCACTGATTGCCAGCCCAACGATTGGCCAGTATGAAGCCCGCTATGCTGCCGAAAACACTTCGGAAGGCAAACGCCAGAAAGAGATTACCCGCGCTACCGTTCGCGCTACGTTTATCCCGCGCGACATCACCGAAGGTACTACCGGCAATTTCACCGTGAACACTACGCAAACCAGCGCCGTCAGAACTTTCTACGCTGTAACTCCTTCGGTTGAGGAAGGTACTTCATACTTCTTTAATTTCCCGACAGCCAGCGCTTTCGCCACTGAATTTGGCGGTTCTGTAATTACCTACCAGGATGGTTACTGTTATTGGAACATCTTCCTGAACAAGAATGCCCTGAACCCGACGTACAATCGCTGGGACGTTCTGCGCAACGACTTCTATAAGTGCAACATCACCCGTATCGTTGCTCCGGGTTATCCCAATCCTGAGGTTAAAGAACCCGAAGAAACGCCCGACGTGGAAACCAACATCAGCGCCGACGTCGAAATTTTGTTCTGGCATACCCCCATTATTTCGGACTACGTTCTCGAATAATGATCCGGTAAAAACCAATATGCTCAATAGAAGCAAACATTAAAATTAATCAATACCGAGCGATGCGGGGAGAGTCCGTAAACACTTTAAAACACTCTCCATATCTCTCCCCCTTCGTAAGGTATTTCAAAAACCGAAATGAATCATGAATAAGATAATTCAAACGATAGTAAAAACATTGTTCGTCAGCGCCTTGTTACTGTCCTCATGTATCAAAGAGGATATGTCGGACTGCCCGGAAGAAATACGCGTGTATTTTGACATCGAAACCCGCGCCAGCGAAGGAGACGCCATCAACCCGGACGACGTGGACAGAATGAACCTTTACGTCTTCAGCCACAAGGGGTACTATCTGGGCGAATACAGCGATGAGTACATTCCCGGTTTCGGTACAGAATATTATATCGACTGCTCAGACCTTCTTCCCGGCAAGTATTCTTTCATTGCCTGGGGCGGCAAGGATGAGCGTTACTACAGAATAACTCCGGGTACATTCGTCAAAGGCAAAACCACTTTCGGGGAGGCATTGCTGATGCTTGACCATCCCGAAGAGACAGTTTCGGACAATATTCATCACCTTTTCCACTCCGAACTTCCGGCAACCGTTACCAATGCAAAGGTACAGCGTTTCGTTATGCCGCTGTGGCAAATCACCAATACTGTCAATATACGTACAGTAGGACTGCCTGCCGACGATCATGAATACATATTCGATATTGCAGACAATAACTGCACTTACCAATTTGACCGATCATTCGCCGACTTCGGAGAGAAAAGCGGTCACGGGCATTTTAAACACGTCGCGCCCTGCACTAAAGACGAAGAGAGCCAACTCCATTCGACGCTCAACGTGATGCGTCTGTCGGCTGACCGACGCACGCCACACCTGCAAGTCGTCAATAAAACCGCCGGTACCATACTCTACCCCGTCGGCGCTCAATCAGGTAATCTCATTGAACTGATTCAGAGCGCCAACCCCGAAAACGACTTCGATACAACACATACTTACGATATAGTTCTGGTTTTCAAAAAAGGAAACGGCGAAGCAAATCTTACCGTAACCATCTTCGTCAATGGCTGGGAACTGCGCGATCAGGACAGCGAACTAATTGTAAATTGATAATTAAGATATACATATAACCAAGATAATTTTTAAAATAATAAAAATCAAATATCATGAAATCCATTGTAAAATATCTGATGATTCCGGCGATTTTTGCACTTGTAACATCCTGTCTCAAAGAAAATTTTGAAGACGACGGTACATGTCCGTGCGAAGACGAAAAGAACGTCATGTTCAAATTAGCCATGCCCTACGTTGCTCCCGTTACGCGTTCAATAGGCGCGCAGCAGGAGAATACCATCGAAACCCTTGATGTTCTGGCTTTCAAGGTGGAAGGCGGCGTTGAAACGTTCCAGTACTGGTCGGAGGCGAAAAAGGCCGCCGGCAACAATGAAGGTAATCAGACGCAGTCATTTAACGCAAAACTGCGCGTAAAGGACTATACGCAACGTTTTGTACTCGTCAGCAATGCCCGTAGCCAGATAGAAACCCTCATGGGCAGCCAGATAGGCCACTGGGAAGGCGCGGAAAAGGAGAGTTTGCTGCAAAAACTGATCATTGAACTCGATGTGAAAAACGGCGAAGATCGATGGAAAGCAATCAATTCCGCGAACTATACCGCTATACCCATGTGGGGCGAGACCCAACCGAAGAAGATAGAAGGTACAACAACCTCCATCAGCGATGGAAACATCCCGATGCTGCGTATGATTGCCAAGATTGAGGTACAACTCGACGGGAATGTCGCAGGTCTCACGGACGCTTTTAAACTCAAAAGCGTACACGTTTATAACACCAATACTTCGGGACGTATCGCGCCCAAACCCGGTACGGAGTATATCGGTACGGACATGATTGCCAAAAAAGCCTCGCTGCCCGCTCCCGCAACTTCGGTGGTTGGCCCGCTGGCTTACAGCGACTTCAGTTCGCCCGGCGTCGAAAATGTTGCCATGAACGGTGCGATATATCTGTTTGAAACGGCAGCCAAAAACGCAGGGAATTTCCTCGAAGAAACCTGTATTGTGGTTGGCGGTATCTATGGCGCTGACGCCACTCCGACTTACTACCGTCTTGACTTTTTCGCGCAAAACGGCACAACTCACCTCGACATCCTGCGTAACCACAGGTATAAATGTAATATTGTGGCGGTAAACGGATCGGGACTTCCCACTGTTGACGACGCTTACAGAGCCAAGCCGTTCAATATGGCTGTTGAAATCATATCATGGGACGAAAGCCAGATACACGATATTGCTTACGACGACCAGTACATACTGGGTGTGAGCCATAATCCCTTCATTCTGTCTGCCGCCGCCCACAATATAAGCAGCACGGATAACATTCTGAAAATCACCACCGATTACCCCGACGGCTGGACGGCTGAAGTATCGGGAAGCAAAACGGGTATCACTCCCGCAGGCTGGTTGGACATTAACCCGAACAAAGGCGATGGCGGCGTGCAACTCGACAACATGCGCCTGATAGCGGGACAAAACGGAACTTTGTCAGACCGCACGGCTTACATTCATCTCAAAGCCGGAAGGTTAACATACGTAGTAACCGTAATTCAGAAAGGCAATTCAGAATTGATTACAGACAACGAAGGAGCAGGTACTCCTCCTGTAGATGCCATTACTTACGTAGGCGCATTCTGGAGGGCGAACCAGACAGGCGAACGAATCATCCGTATCCATGCGGGCGCCAACGCTGCAAATCTGGGCGCGTGGACTGCATCAGTGGCGTGGCTGGATAGAAACTGGGGCAGCAGCGACGGAGTGGTACTCAGCGTTGACAAATTACCGGGCACATCCGGCGCCGACCCGAACATATATACCGCAACTCCCGGCAACGCCGAAAGTTATCAGGTGGAAGGCAATGACGCCACCGTAACCGGCAACCTGACGTCAGGCGGATACATCACATTCCGCATAGGATTGAAGTCAAACTATACGCCGACCTCTCAACATCCGGCGCGATATGCAGTGGTATTGCTCTCGTATGCCGGTAACAGCAGACACCAGAAGATATTCCTGCGTCAGGGCGATGAAGCGGACTATCTGATGACTCCCGATGATGCGATCAGCATCGATGGAAAGGTCAGCCATACCCGCAAGGCAGCCGTGAAGTTCTCTACATACAATCTCATGTATGGCACAATGGATGCTGCGGTTCCTCTGAAAAGCGCCATATTTACCGACTTCCCGACCAAAGCCGGAGCGCTTTTCCAGTGGGCGCACACCGGAACAGGCATCAACGACAGAAAACGTTATGCATGGAATCCATATACCGTAGCGACGCCGTCGCAATGGAATACTTTTGGAGGTGGAGGCGGAAGTTTCTGGGATGCAATTGCAGGCGAACAGGAAGTGAGCCCGGCTGGATATCGCCGCCCGAACGACGGATTTACATCCGGTTACGAACACTGCACCACTGTCGCCAATTCGGAAATAAGACAATCGCTGTTTGCAAATCCAGGACCAAACTATAATTATTCCAGCGTAACAGGCAACTCTATCTGGGGTTATTATGCAGACGGTTTCTTTGACAGGAGGCAGATAGCGGCAAGTCCGAATGGAGTGACAAATACAGCCGTTTCCTCCGGCGAAAGTATAGCATACGCAGGCAGGTTGTTTTTCAATCCTGTTACCAACAGCGACCGCTACAACGCTTCGCTCTTCTTCCCCGCCGCAGGCTCGCGCTACTACAGCACAGGCAGCCTCACATTTGCCGGCGTTGATGCAACCTATTGGTCGGCGTCTGCTTATAACACTCCGGGATACGGTCTGGGCTTGATACTTCGTGAAAAATCGGCGGGTATGTGGAGAGCCGAAGAAGCAACCGCTATGTCAATCCGTTGCGTTGCAGAATAAAAGAAAATAGTAAAAATAATTCTAATAATTTAATCATCAACAAATGAAAAAGTATAAAGATTTATCCGTAAAGGAAAAACTCCCCATTATGATGGGAGTAGCAAGTTTTGCAGCGCTTGCGCTGATATGCGTGTTTTTGATACTGCCGTTCCGTCAAAGCGCATTCGAACGTTCGGCGAAAATGATGCAGTCATCGGCGGTTCATGCCGGTCAGTCGCTGGCGGAAAACATCAATCCGGCAGCCGAAGTAGCGCGGGCATGGGCAGGTATTTCAGCCCATATCATTTCGTCTGATTTGATACCCGTTGAAAATAAGCGGGAAATCCTCGTTACCGAAATGAAACGTATCGTGGAAGGCAATCGCTCGTTAGACAACATCTGGTGTATGTTTGAGCCGAATGCCGTTGACGGAATGGACCCGCTGTTCGTCAATCGTATGGGTGGAAATTCCACAGGGCGTTTTGCCGTGTGGACGAACCTCTACAGTTCGTTCAATATGGAGGCGGAAGATGTGTTTTACGCCAAAACCAAAGTAAGCGGTCGCGAATACATCACAGAACCATACGTTTATGATATGGACGGAAATGCGCAGGCTGTCGTCAGCGTGTGTTTCCCTGTCATCGTTGACGGAAAATTTCTGGGCGTAACCGGCGCCGGTTTCAAGACGGGCGATTTGCAGCAGATGCTCGCCCGCGTTGAGGGAAATGCTGTCGCGAAAATAGTTACGCCGCAGGGAAATGTGGCGGTATCGCGCAACGCCGAACAAATCGGCAAACAGGCGGAAGGCGGTAATCGTGAGATTTTGGACAAACTTCCTGACGGAAAACTGTTTGCCGGCATTTACGAAAATGTATATAAAATATATGTTCCCGTTCAGTTGGGAGAAGGCAACGCGCCGTGGTTCTATGCCGCAGACGTTTCCCTGTCAGACGTTTACGCACAAGCCAATATGACGACGAGGTTGCTGTTGATTTACTGTTCGCTGGTTATTGCGATGATTATGTTTTCGGTATGGTTGCTGATGCGTCCCTTATTCAACGGCGTCAGCGGTGTAACCGACCTCATCAACCGGCTTTCGCTCGGATACATCCGTCTGGACATCGGTAAAAACCGGAAAAACGACGAAATAGGAAAGATGAAAAACGCAATGGCGCAAATGGTGCAGGGTTTGGAAGAGAAAGCGGTGTTTGCGCAAAACATCGGCAAAGGCGACCTCAATGCCGAATATCAACTGTTGAGCGACGACGATGTGCTGGGCAATTCTCTGCTCGAAATGCGCCAAAGCCTTCAGGACGCCGAAAAGGAACAGTTAGTACGCGCAAGGGAAGAAGAGCATCGGAACTGGGGAACCGCAGGGCTGGCTCAATTTGCCGAAATTCTGCGCCGCGACAACAACGACCCGGAAGCCCTCGCGTACAACGTCATCAGCGGTATGGTCAAATATTTGGGCGCTAACCAGGGAGGCATCTTCATACTAAACGAAGCCGAATGTGAAGAAAATCGTTTTTTGGAAATGAAAGCCTGTTACGCCTTTGACCGGAAAAAATTTACGGAAAAACAAATCCGCCCCGGCGAAGGATTAGTGGGAACCTGTTTTTTGGAAGGCGAACCCATTTATATGACCGATATTCCCGACGAATACATCAACATCACTTCGGGTTTGGGCGACGCCAATCCGCGAGCGATACTGATTTCCCCGCTGAAAGTGAACGACGAAATATACGGCGTCATGGAACTTGCATCTTTCAAGCCATTTGAGACGTATCAACTTGATTTTGTGCAGAAAGTAAGCGAAAGCATCGCCGCCACCATTGCTACCGTCAGGGTAAACATCCGCACCAATCGCCTGCTGGAACAGACGAGAATGCAAGCCGAAGAAATGGCGAACGCCGAAGAGGAACTCCGCCAGAACATGGAAGAAATGCAGGCTACGCAGGAAGAAATGGCTCGCAAAAATCAGGAAATGGAACGTGCTCGCATTGAACTTACCAAGGTAATGTCCGAAAACGAGTATCAATTGACCAAATTGAGCATGGTTATGGAAGCGTCCAAAACCGGCTTGTGGGATATGGAAATTGTGAAGGGTGACCCCGTCAATCCCAACAATAAGTTTCAATGGTCTGACGAGTTCAGGCACATGCTGGGATATTCCAACACGACTGATTTCCCGAATGTATTGAGCAGTTGGAGCGACAAACTGCACCCCGAAGATAAGGAAAAGACTATGGACGCTTTTGCGCGGCATTTGCTCGACCGTACCGGAAAAACGCCTTACGACCTCGAATACCGTCTGTTAAAGAAAAACGGCGAATACTCGTACTATCATGCTTTCGGCGCTACCGTCCGCGACGACGAAGGATATGCGCTCCGCGTGGCAGGCGCCATACAGGATATTACCAAAGACAAGGAAATTGTTGAAGAAATGCGCCGCAACGAAACCAAACTTCAGAATGTTTTGGGAAAATCGCAGGAATCCGAAAAGGAATTTATGAAAAAGACGCATTGGTTTGAGTCCATGCTCGACTCGTTCTCTGCGTTTCCGGTTTCGGTAACCGATTTGGACGGAAATGTTACTTTTCTCAATCAGGCGGCTCTGAACATGGTGGGGATGACCCGCGAAGAAGCGCTAGGCAAACCGTGTTCCGATGTTTTCAGAATTGAAAATTGCCATACCGAAAAATGCGGTTACAAATTATTGAAAAAGTGCATCTGCAAAAGCAATTTCAAAGTCGGCGACCAGATGTACACTTCAAACGCAAGTTACCTCAAAGACGCCGAAGGAAACAATGTTGGTCATATTGAAGTGATTAGCAATGTTACCGACTCGATGAACAAAGATTTTGAGATGTCGCAGTTTCATCAGGCGATTTTCGAAACGTGCAACATGGTTGAGTTTTCGGCGGAAGGTATTCTCACAGACGTTAACAAAAATCTGCTCACAGTCTTCCAAAATTCCGACAAGTCAGCCTTTATCGGCAAACATATTACCGACTTCATCGGCGAGGAAGCCTATCATACCGCATGGAGCCGGTTTGCGGAAGGTAAGACCTACGAAAAGACCATACCCATACCCACAGGCGACGGACAAACAACACCGTTCAGGCATATCTTCATGCCGATACGCAACAAACAGGGGCAGTTGCTGCGCGTATTGCTGCTGGCAACGCCGAAAAATAAATGAGTAGTTTGTTCATGATTGGATAGCGCAGGACTTGGGTTTTGCGCTATTTTTATATACAACACATAGAGTCATTATTTTTCCATCATTTTTTTGAAACAATAAACTCTTGTCCCCGGATGCAAGACATAATGCAGGTTTATCATTTTTTTCACAACATTTATCAAAAAAAATTGGAAAAATCGTAACAATCATATATTTTTGCCGGCATCATTTTAAGTATAACCAAAAAAAGATAAAAATCATGAAGTGTATCAAATTAATGAGTATTACGGTGGCATTATTGGGGATAACAGTCATTACTTCAGCCCAAACGCTCCAGGAAGTAACCGAAGCATATAACAGTGGAGCCGAGGCGATGGCTGCCCGTGATTTTGATAAAGCGATCACCGAGCTTGAAAAATGTGTTGATTTGGCAAAACAAGTGGGAGAAGATGCAGAGGAGCTTCAGGTGGTGGCCGAAAACGCTTTGCCGGGACTGTATTTTCAGAAAGCAAATGCTGTATTAGCTACAAGGGATTATCCGGCAACTTTACAGGCGCTTGAAGCCACTGTTGCCGCTGCTGAAAAATACAACAGTGCGGATGTAAAGGCATCAGCCGAAAAAACCATTCCACAAATTTATCTGGCGCTTGGTAACGCAGATTATCAAGCCCAAAAGTATGAGGAGGCCATAAAAAATTATGAACAGGTAGTTGCCCGCGATCCGAATAATGCCGGAGCCTATTATAGAAAGGGAATCTGTTATCAGAATCTGAAAGATGAGGCCAATATGGAAGAAAGTTACAAACTTGCCATCGAAAAAGGCACAGCCGGAAACGACGCGGCAAGCGTTCAGGGAGCCAAAACGCAGTTAAGCAGGTATTTCTATAATGCCGGTATTGCTGCCCGTAGAGCGCAAAAGTGGGATGACGCTATTACTGCGTTTACGAAAACAATAGAAGCTGACGACAGTAATTTTGACGCTTACTATGCTTTAGCGTCGAGCTATAACAGCAAAAAGAGTTTTAATGACGCTATTGCTGCCTGCGAGAAAGCATTACAAATCAAAACCGAAGGGCTGGATGGCGTTTATTATGAATTAGGTACCGCCTATGCAGGAAAAAATGACAACGGCAAAGCTTGCGAATACTTCAAAAAAGTAGGAGAAGGACCTTTCTTGGCAGGCGCCAAATACCAGATTGAAACAGCATTAAAGTGTAATTAATCTTTTTTATCCTATATCTATGAAACGTACATTATTTATATTGACGGCTTTTCTTTGTGCATTCGGTATTCAGGCACAGGAATTGAAAGTCATAAAATTGAACGCCCCAGACAAGACTCGCGGGTCGGCTATCATGAAAGCATTGAACGACCGGCAGTCGGTTCGCGAATATGCAACTGAAACCATCAAGCCTCAGGATCTTTCCGATCTGCTTTGGGCTGCCAACGGAATCAACAGACCCGATGGTAAACGTACTGCTCCTTCGTGCCGTGATTTTAAGGATGTTGAAATTTATGTGGTTCTTCCCGAAGGAGCCTATATATATGACGCTCAGGATCATGCACTGACTCCCGTATCTGCCGGTGATTATCGCGGCGCTGTGGCTGCTGGGCAGGATTTTGCAAAGGATGCGCCGCTCTGCATCGTTTTAGTAGCCGATATGACCAAATACGGCAACATGTCGGAAAATTCCAAACTGATGGCTGCCATTGATGTTGGGATTGTCTGTCAAAACATTAACGTAGCATGTGCAGGTTTGGGGCTTGCTACCGTACCGCGTGGCACCATGGATCAGGCGGCACTAAAAATCGCGTTGAAACTGAAGGATAATCATCTCTTACTGATGAATAATCCCGTGGGCTATCCGAAAAAGTAGTTCAGGGTTTTACCCAACTGGCGTCTTTGTCCTTTTTATAGTCGTCAATTTCAAAGAATCCCTGCCAAACATAAATTTTAGCAAGGTTCGGATTATTTCGCAAGTCTATGCGATTCAATCGGTTGTTCACTGCGATATTCATTTCCTGAAATTTATTATTGGTCCCGCTAAAATTCTCAAGTTTTGTGTTGTTGCTAAGATTAAGGGTAGTGAGCAGATTGGCGTCGCATTGTAATTCTTTCAACTCTGTGTTGTTATTCAAGTTTAGCGACGAAAGCTGATTCGTGTTGCAGATCAATTTTGTCAAGTTGGCACACATACTCAGGTTGAGGTTACTGAATTTGTTATTGGCACACATCAATGATTGCAGTACTGTATTGTTATTTAAATTGATGTCGGTAATCTGGTTGTAGTTACACATCAGATGTAACAGCATTGTGTTACTGTTCAGATTAAGCGCAGTTAATTTATTATTACTGCAATACAAAGACCATAATTTAGTATTGCTACTCACGTTAAGGGTGGTCAAACCATTATCGTTGCACTCTAATCCTTGCAATTCCTTGTTATTACTTACATCTAAGTTCGCAATCCTATTGTTGGATATGGCTAACCAGTCTAATTTCGTATTGTTGCTCACGTCGATACTGGTAAGCTCTGCGCTGTGGAGGTACAGTTCAGTTAGATTGGCAAGTCCGCTGACGTCAATCTCTTTAATTTGGTTATAGCAGCAATCTATTTTTCTGAGTTCACTATTATTACTCAGGTTCAAGCTTTTGATGGAGTTATTGTAACAATTCAGTTCTCTGATCTTTTTATTATTATTGACGTCTAAATATTCAATTTCATTATCGCGACAATTCAATCTGATAATATTGATAAAAAACTCTATGCCGGCAAGACTTTTTATCTTCATTCTTCCGACATTGATTTCCACGGCCTCCCTGGCCTCTTTCATGCTGAGGATACCATCATGGTTTGTGTCGAATCTTGCAAGGCAGTATTCTCTGAATATTTCATCTTCAATTTGGTCTTTTACATCTACATCGGGCATTTGGGAAACCCTTACCGTGTCCGTTTTCACACCATTTCCCGTAATAATAATGAGCGCTGACCGTGGTTCGGTTAATTCATAATATTCATCGGCTTCGACGTTGATGGTAGTATTACCTTTTCCTTTCAACGGACTGACGGTCAACCATTCCTCCGTTTGCGTTACCGTAACCGTCCACTCTACATCGGTTGATATATCGAAAGTGGCCGCTTCTTCCGGAAAAGCGTCGATGATGATATTTGCCGGAGAAACCGTCATATCAGGCTTTTTTTCGCAAGCTACCAGTATCAGACCGGCACACAGCATACATAAAAAACAATTGTATTTCATCTCCTGTACCTATTATTTTATTTCTACATATACGATAATATGATGATTTTGTTTCATTTTTGTATCAAAAAAAGACCTGTCGGATTTGACAGGTCTTTTTGCTTTGTTGTTTGTTTTGTTTGTATGTGAATTTACTCGTCGAAGTCCTGTTTGATGACCTTGACCATGTCAATTTCAAAAATCAGGACACTGTTGGGCTTGATCGGGGAA
>Ga0082212_10003932_pt1 | contig 20865 bp, 16 predicted proteins | sample TergutNt197P3_FD_71548 | JGI IMG/M metagenome (GOLD analysis project Ga0082212, IMG submission 71548) | Neocapritermes taracua P3 segment gut microbial communities from Petit-Saut dam, French Guiana - Nt197 P3 | ecosystem: Host-associated > Arthropoda: Insects > Digestive system > Gut ... | reverse complement strand
AAAAAGAGGCAGGGGGAAAGGAAAGAAACGATTAGTTATAGTTGCACTGGAGATAGCAAAGGGAGGATTTGGCCGGGCTTACGCGGCAGCAATCAATGATGCGTCATCCGAATCATTCAAGCCGTTCTTTGAAAAGTATATTCAAAAGGACGCCGAAGTCGTTACGGATGAATGGACAGGATATATTCCGCTTAAATCCGTTTACAAAAACCTGAAACAAATTCCCTCAAATAAAGGCATGAGCTTTCCGGAACTTCACATCCATATTATGAACATAAAGTCATGGTTGCGTGGAATCCATCACAAATGTAGCGAAGAACGTCTTCAGGGGTATTTGGATGAATACCATTTTAGATTTAATCGCAGAAGTAATATGGAGACTATGTTTGATTTGCTTATCCGTCGGATGGTTCAAAATGAACCTAAACGGTTGAATAATAGAATATATAATACAGCGACCTAAGCGCCTAATCTTATATTTTTTTTATCTTAATCCGGTGTACAAATTTTAGGGGACATTATAACAGTCCCTGTCTCACCCATCATGAACGAGGAGGCGAATCTTTGACTTTTATATTCAACTCTTCATTTTATTATTTTCGTCGTACGATGCATCAAGTCGAAAGTTCCTTCGTTACTGATTCCAGATTCGTTCTTTCGCTCATTCAACCCTATCAGATAAGCTGAATAATAACTTGTGGCATCAAAGAACCTCGTTTGGATAAGATAAACTTCAGCGATCAAATTATGTTTTATAATTTTCGATAGTACGATTAATTTCCTTATTTTCATACTTTTACAATTATAATAATGATAAACTAAGCTATTATAGCATCCTAATTGCTTTGCAAAAAAAGTAGCGCTCAATCCTTTTTCTTTCACTATTCTTTTGATGTAATCCCCGATGTGGATATTTTCCCATAGTGCATCTTTCGTTTCTCGACGATGTATTTCATAACGATTTGTATCCAGATTCAGGACGATAGCGTCAAATTCCTGATTAATATTGTGTCCTGATAGTTGCAAGTAAGGCAGATATTTTTCTGAAATCTCCCCAAGTAGATTGTAATCTAATTTGTCGGCAATTCGCAGCGCGTCTTCCACATTCATATCGCGTAATTTGTAGATTTTGTCTGCATTGTTCGTATAACGAACCGGCTCGAAAGCTTCCGCTATTTTTCCGGAAGCAATGTTCCTTTCATCTGCAATTTTTTTTATCAATCGCCCGATATGGAAATCATCAAAAAATTCATCATTTTTCATTGTTATCAATTTGAAAGCAATCCGTACAAGATAGGAATGAGAATGCCGATTAATAAATACCATTTTCCGGAACCTGCAAGCCCTTTCTTCCCTTTAATGATAAACAACCCGGTTAGCGCCAATAGGATGAGCGACCCTGCATAAAAATCAGCAACCGGACTCCAACCCTTTACTTTATTATAATGGAGTCGATTTATCCAATAAACCAACATCCGCTTTTCGTGTTTTTCATACGAGGCACTTCCCTTTGAAACATTATAAACCCCAAGGCCTCCTTCGATAAACAATCGTAAATGGCTGTCGTCCATCCGTAAAATTTTTTTCAGCTGCGGTAAGTTTTTATCTGCAACCCAAATATCTGATAATGTTTGCTCGGTCAGGTTGGGTGAAAGTTGCACGGTTTTTGCTACGGTACGAAACGCAGGGTCTTTGCCGCCTAAATGATTTAGCAGGATACCCGAAACCGCGTAAACTAACGTGATGCCCACCACGAAAAAACCTAAATCGCGGTGTATAACCAGAAGAATACGGGATAATTTCATATATTTTTTACCGAAAACAGACGTTTTTGATGTCGCGTAGCACGCGCTTTTTAATCCACTATATTGTATTTCTGGCCATCCATGTAATAAACAACATAATAATTTTTGTCATGGTCTTTCATCCATTTCCGCATATCACTAATGCTGGCAAGTTCGGCTGCACAGGCTTGCTCCATACCTTCCTGTCCTTCAAGCGCTTTTACCTCACTTTCAAATTCGTTGATGGTTTCCTCGCTCAACTGTTGTTCTTTGAGAACGCCGGTAATGGCCAATTTCGATCCGATCAGTTCGGGGCTGAATGTGTCGATTTCACCCTGCGCCTCCACCCGGATAGAAGCCTCCTGCGATTCCCCCACGATAAAACAACGCTTACCTGAATGTTTACAGGTGTGGGTCACATATCCGATAACTGTTAAAGTTGAATCCACTTGCAGGTCGGCTACCGCCAGCAAGTTGTCCAATTCAAAAGAGGGAGCGGCTATTTCGGCCTGTTTTTTATTTCCGGAGCATGAAAACAAGGCCGCCGTTAAAACTAAAAATAATAGTAACTGTTTCATTTTTATATAATTATATTATAGCGTTCATCGATAAAAAATAATATAATTCAAAAAGACGCCACAAAATTAAGAATAATTGAACAAAAATAGTATTTTTGCACAAAAATATTTATTTTATGGAACAAATAAGTGAACTCTACCAAAAACGTTTGCGCCGGTTTATTACCGCGTTGAACAACCGTAAGCCGGATATGATACCTATCCGTCCATTTGCTGCCGAATTTACAGGTACTCATGCCGGATACGACTGCCAGCAAATGACCCAAAATTATGCCGATGGCTTTGAAGCTATGATTCAATGTTGCAAAGACTACGACTGGGATGCTGTTCCTGCAAACATGATTTATGTTTGGCCGTGTATTACCGATGCCGCCTCGGTTCGTTATTATGGCGTGCCGGGTGTCGATGTGCCGCGTGATCGCGGATTTCAGTATATCGAACCTCCTGAGGGACATTCATTTATGCGCGCCGATGAGTACGACCGCCTCATAACCGATCCTACTGCTTTCCTTTATGAAGTATGGCTGCCCCGCGCCTCTCGGCGTATTGCCGGCGCCGGAGCGCCTAACACCTTCCGTAGCGATGTGGCATTAGTATCATCTGCAATGGCGATGGTTCAATATTTCAACGCTTACGGACCTCACTGCGCGCGTTTGACGAACGAAACGGGAACGCCGGGCGCGATCTGTGGTATCTTCAAAGCGCCGTTGGACATACTGGGCGATAAACTGCGCGGTTATATCGGTTTAACGATGGACTTGTACGAGCAACCCGACAAAGTGATGAAAGCTTGTGAAGCGCTCATGCCCCACCTGCACTGGTTAGCATCCCAGAGCGCCGACCCCGGCTCACAGACGCCTATCGGCTATTGGATGCATCGCGGAGGCGTACCTTTTGTCTGTCCCGAACATTTCGACAATATCTATTGGCCGACAGTTCGCCCTATCATCGAACAGCTGTGGAAAGAAGGCCACCAAACCATGTTTTATGCCGAAGGGAATTGGGACGCCCATCTCGATGCTTTCCATGAACTGCCCGAACGGAGCATTGTCTATCATATCGACCGCGGCGATCCGCAAACAATACACAACAAACTGCACGACAAATTTGCTATTAGCGGCGGTTTAAGCAATGTCACTTTAGCGTTCGGAACGCCGGAACGGGTGCGCGCTGAAGTCAGGAAACTGATTGATATACTCGGAAAAGAAGGCGGATATATCATGGATGCCAGCGCTATTATTCAGAACGACGCTAAAGTAGAAAATGTGAAAGCGATGGTCGAAGCAACGCGCGAATTTGGGGTTTACGATAGCCCCGACGAACCATTAGACGAATTAGTTGTCCGCCCAACTAACGGATTCAAGCCAAATGGCGCTCTTCTGCCTGCTACCGGACGCCCAGCCGGAACGTGCGTTTCATGGGATGAACATCTCAGCGACCTCAATTGTAAGACTGTGTTAGGAAACCCTGAACTGGCAGAACGCGTCTGGAACATGGTCGATGCAAACGGCGTCACCTACATCTGGCAGATGCTCCTCTCGTTTTAAAGTTGATGAAGCATTCAATATAATTAAATGGGCAAATTGGCGTTAGTCGATCTGACATATACACGACATGTAAGTATTTGTGTAAATATAATAACTTTGTTGCTGCTTGCAGGTTTTGGACAATTATTTGCGCAGGATAACCGGCAGATAACGACACAAGACGACAAGCTGACATTCTCGCAGGATAGCAGGATAGCTATTGACAGCGCTGCCAATCGCTATATACAGGCTACCGACATTTATCCGACTCTTTTCTATGGTCTTGATTATAAAGGTTATCCGGCATCAAAAAATCATCCGTATCTAAACGATGTTATGTACACAAAAGGGCGGTTATCGTATCAGCATGTTACTTACCCTGAAGTATTTCTCCGGCTGGATTTGAATCGTGATGAGTTGATGGTAAAAACGCCTGATTTTCGCAATGTCGTTTTGAATCCCGACCAGGTCGAATCGGTGGAAATGTTTGGTAAACATATCTTTTATTTCCAAAAAGATTCTTTGCCCGGTTGTCCGGAAGCAGGTTATTATTTCCAATTATACAATGGAATATGCAAAGTGTTGGAAAAAAGAAACGCTATCATGATCGAAAATACAGAACCGGGCAGATTGATACGGTTTTTTGAATTTTCTACTTCCTATTACCTGTACAAAGACGGCGTTTATCACACGATTAAGGGAAAGAGAGGTTTGTGGAAAGCGTTGTCGCCCTACAAAACCGAACTAAAACGCACCATTGCATCACAACGATTGAATTATAAGAAAAACACAGAAGAATTTCTTATACTAACGGTTCACGAATACGAAAAATTATCCGGAACACAATGATGCAAAAACTATTATTAACGATTATCTGGGCATCTATCGGATTTTCCGGTTTAGCGCAACAACGTGTGACCATTCGTCTGAATGACAGCCCAATAGTTACTTTATTCGAGGCAATCGAAAAACAAACCGATTACCGGATTTTTTGTACGCCCGACGATATGGATTCGATGAAAATAACAGTGGACGAAACGGATATTGAGCCGATGAATTTACTGCGCAAGGCATTAACCGGCACATCCTACAGACCCTCAGTTTTTCAACATTCAATATTCATCATCAAGGATAAAGACCTGATAACTAACTTACCGGAAAGTTTTTACGGCAAACGAGCTATAGAAACCAGCATTGATATGCCCCAATTTGAGCGAGAAAAGAAGGCTGTTTCCGAAACGATGATTTATGCTATCGGCAATTCAAACCTCCCTGCTACCCCCTATTCGATTATTACAGGAACTGTCACCAATTTTAAAAACAGCGAACTTGTCGCGGGGATTTCCCTATTTATTGAAGACCCCTACATAGGAACAATGACCGATGCTTTTGGCTATTATTCACTACGGTTACCATACGGACGTCGTGAGCTATTGATTCGTGGCTTGGGTTTTAAAGAATCCAGAAGGCAATTGATGATTTTTTCCGACGGAAAATTTGATATTGAAGTAGAAGAAAAGATATTCTCATTATCCGAAGTGTCGGTCACGGCAAACAGAATCGACAACATACGGTCGGTGAGCGGCGGTATTGAAAGGATACAAATGCGTAATATTAAAAATGTACCAACCATTATGGGCGAGGCAGATGTTCTGCGGATTATCATGACCTTGCCTGGCGTTAAATCGTCAGGCGAGATTTCCAGCGGCTTCAATGTCAGAGGTGGCGCAACCGACCAAAACCTGATACTTTATAACGATGGTACGATATATATGCCGACGCATGTCTTTGGCTTGTTTTCGACCTTCAACCCCGATATAGTTGAAAATATGGAGTTGTACAAAAGCAGTATCCCCGCCAAATATGGGGGCAGGATATCATCAGTACTGGACATCAACGCTAAAGAAGGTAACAAAAAATCATTTCAAGGCGCTGCCAGCTTAGGTTTGTTGACAAGCCGTTTAACACTCGAAGGCCCCTTATTAAAAGGCAAAGGCTCGTTTATCATCAGCGGACGTACAACCTTTTCAGACTGGATGTTAAAACAAATCCCGGAAACAAGCGACTATCACAATGGAACAGCCGGTTTTTACGATTTGAATAGTTCGTTTAATTACAAAGTTGATGAAAACAACAATGTCTATCTGAACGGTTATTTCAGCCGTGACCGGTTTAACTTTACCAAGGAAGAGGCCTATTCCTATCAAAATGCCAACTTTTCGGCCAAGTGGAGGCATGTTTTTAACGCTACGCTCACCGGTTCATTTGTTGCCGGACACGATCATTACAGTTATAGTAACAAAGAAACAACCGATGTATTCAATGCGCGTAAGATTGAATATGCCATCAACCAAATCTTTGGGAAAGCCGATTTTTCATATTTTGCAAACAACGATCATACCTTGAAATTTGGAATTAACACATTGCATTACCGGTTAAGCCCCGGCAATTACCTGCCTGTCCATGAACAATCGTTTATCAGAGCAGAGCGTCTTCAAACCGAAAAAGCGTTAGAATCGGCAGTCTATCTTTCGAATGAATGGAAAATTTCGCCCGCATGGATGGTCGCATCCGGTTTTCGGTATGCGATGTTTAACGTTTTAGGACCTCGCAAATTTAATGTTTATTCACCTGAATTTTTGCCGTCCGCAGAAACGATAATCAACAGCGATTCCGTTGGTAGAGGGATATTGAAGACCTACCACAGTCCGGAATTTCGTCTTTCAACACGGTATGTGCTAAACGACAACACGTCCATCAAAACAGGTATAAATACGATGCAGCAAAATATTCACAAGATTTCTAATTCGACGGTCATGTCGCCTACCGACACATGGAAGTTGAGCGATATGAATATTCTTCCTCAAAAAGGCGTTCAGTATGTTATCGGTCTGTTTCGTAATCATTTAAATAATACAATTGAGACGTCTATTGAGGCCTATTACAAGACGATAAACAATTATTTAGATTATCGGGGAGGCGCCGAACTGCTAATGAATCCGCATATCGAAACGGAAGTAGCAGGCGTAAAAGGGAAAGCTTACGGCGTTGAAGTAATGATAAAAAAGACGCAGGGCAAGCTAAATGGATGGATCAATTACGCCTATTCGCGAACGATGCTGCATCGGCATGAAGAGCTTGCTTCGTCGGCCAATACAAGCGCTTGGTATCCATCCGATTACGATAAACCGCATGAAGTAAAATTTGTTGGCAACTACAAATTGACGCACCGTTTCAGTTTCTCTATGAACTGTGATTACAGCACAGGCAGACCTATTACCCTGCCGGTATCCAAATATTTCTATGAAGGCCGCCAATATATTTATTACACAGAAAGAAACAAATACCGGATACCCGATTTTTTCCGTATGGACGCCTCTTTTAATATTGAAGCCGGACATCGCCTTACCAAATTAAGCCACAGTTATTTTACTGTTGGCGTATATAACCTGACAGGCCGAAAAAATGCTTTTTCCGTTTACTACACGATGGATCAAGGGGGCATCAAGGGACATCAATTATCCATCTTTGGCGTTCCTGTTCCATATATATCCTACAATATTAAATTTCAAAAATATAAGAAATGAAATGGTCAGTTTTCATACCTGCATGGCTTTCATGCATCATCCTTAGCGGTTGTATTACCGATTATATAGCCCAAGGTATAGACGAAGAGCAAAATATCCTGGTCGTGGAAGGGCATATTTCCCAAGGAGAATCCTATATATCATTAAGTAAAAGCGCCAATTTGAATGATGTTGCTTTTTTTGAATTTATAAACAATGCGGTTGTGTATGTTGAATGTGATGACGGCGCCCGGATGTACGCCGAAAACCCAATCTACAACGCTGGTTTCAGTAACAACCGATATGTAATCCAAACGGAAAATCTTCAATTCGACCGCAAATACCGTTTGAAAATAGAAATCGAAGAGATTGATACTAGCAGCGAAGGTTGTATCTTTCAAAATGGGGTTTATGTCAATTGTCCGGTTAAAACAATCGAATATTGTTCCGATTACGCCTATCCGATTGTGACGCCTGAAATCGACAGCGTTTTTTGGACGAAAAGCGGCCCCGGACAATTTGTGCAAATACATGTTACTACACACGACCCGGAACAACAAGCGCTCCATTACAAGTGGTCGTACCAGGAAGACTGGGAAATAAAATCTGATGTTCTCCCGATTAATATCCCTTATCCTTCGACCTGCTGGAATTTTGAAAAAAGTCGCGACATACTGATCGGTTCGGGTGAAAAAACGGTTTTCGGTAACGTATCAGGCATTATCGCTACACTACCTCCTACAAGCAGAAAGTTGGAGGTAATGTATCGAATAATCGTTCAGCAAAATTCAATCAGTAAGCGGGCGTATGATTATTTTGCCAATATCAAAAAGAACACGCAAAAAATGGGCGGACTATTTGACCCTATTCCATCGGAATTAAGAGGAAATATCACCTGTATCACAGAACCGGACAGACCGGTAATAGGATTCATCGATGTTTCGCTGACAACCCAACGCAAACTATATATTGCGCGGGAGGAAGGCGTTTATGAATTTATACCACGACTATGGGATTGTGATATGATATCGGAAGAATCGCTTGCAGAACTATTTGAAGGTAAAGATATTCCAAAAGAATATGTACCCTATTTTTCTGAGTTGGGGATGTCGTTATATTACATTATTGATAAATGTGTTGACTGCACCCTGTTCGGTACGACGGATAAACCGACCGATTGGTCGGATTAACAGATGTATAAAAAATTAGCGTAATTCGCGGACAGTAATACAATATACAATTATGAAACGAGCATGTACCTTAATACACCCATATAAATGAACATGCGAGTTCTACACGACTGAAATATAAAAAATAATAAATGTACGTATGAAACGAGCATGTACCTTAATACACCCAAGTAAATGAACATGCGAGTTCCATACGACCGAAATATAAAAAATAATAAATGTACGTATGAAAAGATATTTTTTGACCCTGATATTAAGCGGAATAATTTTTCAGTTTTTCGGACAAGCCGGAAAAAATATTGTCTATGAACGGGTTTATCTGCAAACAGACAAACAATTGTACCTGTCGGGCGAACAGATACAATTAAAACTTTTCACCGTTGATGCAGAACGAATACCTGTTGTTTTCAGTAAAATAGCTTATGCAGAATTAGTGGATGACACGATTGCACGAATACAAATAAAAGTCTCATTGATAAACGGTATTGGGGCGGGACGGATGGAGCTGCCTACCGATTTACCAACCGGAATTTATCGCTTAATCGCCTATACCCAATACATGCGCAATGAAAGTGTTGAGGTCTTTTTTGAAAAAAATATTTGCGTTGTGAATACCTTTCAATCCGGTTATTATCCCAATGAAGCATATCTTGGGAATGATGTGCAGGGCGCTGGAAATGATGTGCAGGGCGCTGGAAATGATGTGCAGGGCACAAGGAATGGGATGCAGGGTGTAGTATTGCGTCCAGATAAAACTACTTATTCTACTCGCGAACATGGAGAATTGACAGTCAGCGGTTTACCTGACAATATCCATACACTGTCCGTCTCGATTTCTGGAAACGAACAGATAATCGATAACAAAACAATCCAATTATTCATTCCTCATAAACCCACAACGTTTTCAGGTGAGTGTCTTCCTGAATACGAAGGACATATTTTAACCGGAAAAGTCATCGACAATCAAACCGGAAAAGTCATCGACAATCAGACTAGGATAACATTATTTAATAACCCGTCATTTACAACCGGGCTAGCATTTCCGGGAAATAAGATTCGCTTTTTTACAGGGCAAAAGACAAAAACCGGCGATGTACGCTTTTTCACGTCTGGTATCGCCGGAACAAAAAATGTGGCTACAGTCATATATAACGCTGACGAAAAATATCGTGTTGAAATAATTTCACCATATATAACACATTATGCTCCGACAAATAGACCCATTTTACGCATTGATTCGTCTTTCTACAAACAGATTTTAGTGCGAAGTGTCGCTTTACAAATATTGCATTATTTTGCAAACGACTCCGAAAATACGCATATTATCCAAGCGTCCAACTTTAAAACTATACCGACAAACAGCTATCTATTAGAAGAATATACGCGTTTCACCACAATGGAGGATGTGTTTTCTGAATTTATTATAAATGCCCGTTTTCGCAGAAAGAACGGAAAATGGGAGTTGTCGGTATTAGTCAAAAAAGGGACTAGCGCCAATTTTAGTACAAACCCGCTTGTTTTATTGGACGGTGTTCCAATATCCAATCACGAACTCATTTACAATTATGACCCGCTCTTGGTAGAACAAATAAATATATACAACGACATTTTCCATTTTGGAGACCAGACCTTCGAAGGCATTATCGAACTAAAGACTTATCGCGGCCAAGTGCAGGACATCAATTTTGGCAAAGAAACGCAAATCATCCCTTATGAAGGACCTCAACTATATCATCAACAGTTTAATCCCGATTATGCCATAGTTAAAAACCGCACCAATCGAATGCCCGATAGTCGCCACACGCTTCTCTGGAATCCATACCTCCAAACCGAAAGAAAGTCAGTAGTGAGTATTCCTTTCGACACTTCTGACCTTCTCGGCGACTATCAGGCAACAATAGAAGGTATCACAAAAACGGGAGAAATAATTTATTCGACCATCTTTCTTAAAGTCGAAAAATAGTTTTTATCATCTCAACAATGATTTTGTAAAAGCGAAGGTGTTATCATACAGGTAGTGAGACCTTATCACAACTCTTCTTTTCGACCGGCGTCAATGCGCAGGTAGATAAATAACAATATTGTAAAACCCAATAAGGACGAGCCTCCATAACTGAAAAATGGCAAAGGGATGCCGATAACCGGCGTCAGGCCAGTGACCATGCCGATATTGATGAGTGCATGAAAAAAGAATATCGACACAACGCCATATCCATACACCCTACCAAAGCTCGTATCCTGCCGTTCGGCTATGTAGAGTAGTCGCAATAAAAATATGCAATAAACCAAAAGAAGTAAGGTCGAACCCCAAAAACCAAACTCCTCGCCTACTGAACAAAAGATAAAATCCGTGTCTTGTTCAGGCAGAAATTTCAATTTCGTTTGGGTGCCATTGAGGTATCCTTTACCTGAAAATCCGCCCGAACCGATAGCGATAATCGACTGGTTAACATTATACCCGTCTCCCAGATTGTCTTCTACCAATCCGAGTGCAACTTTTATACGTTGCTGATGATGCGGTTCCAATATCTCATCGAAAACAAAATCCACCGAATAAAGATATCCGATAGACAACAGCGCAAAAAGAGCCACCAGAATAAATTGAAAATTAATAATCCTGATAGCATAAAGAATAAGATAGAGCGAAAAACCGATGTTAAGCGCCATGGATACCCATGCAAAATTGACTTCCCAAAATAACGATGCTATATAAGCGCTCATTCCGGTAATGGCGGTAATGACGAGAAAATAATTGAAAATACTTGGCTTCTTCAATACAAACCGTATTAATATGAGAATGATAAGCAAAATGATCATTTCGACAATCCATTCGCCAACAGGCGTATCATTCCACATCACATATTCATATTTAAGCTGGAGAATAAAAAACACAATGGCGCAAATACTTGTTAGCAGCACGTAACCCGACATGCCTTCACGATAAAAAACAAGTATCAAAGCCAGAAAAACAAGCGCCGAACCGACCTCTCGCTGCAAAATAACACAGAACATTGGCACGAGGACTATACAAGCGGAGGTGAGGAAGCTTTTGGCTTTTAACAGATTAAATTCGTGTGTGTTCATGTATTTGGCAAGCGCCAGCAGGGTAGCAAATTTGGCAAATTCAGCCGGTTGGAAACGGATAGAGGATGTAATCACCAACCACGAATGAGAGCCTCTAATGTTCGGAGAAAGAAAGATGGTTGCTATCAGGAGTAAGATTATAATGCCGTAAAACAGGTAGGCAAAGGTCTCAAAAAAATTTTTATCTAACATCAGGATCATAAAAATGAGAATGGCCGATGTGCCTATCCATATTAGTTGTATAGCAGGCCGTCCCGAAAAGTCGAAAAACTGAGGGTTATCTATATCAAAACTTGCGCTATAAATGCTGAACCACCCTGCAGCCACCATGACAACATAAAGCAGGATCGTGAACCAGTCAACCGTCTTCCACAAACTTTTTTTTTTAATCATCATGTTCCTCGTCTTCTACGGTAATTTTTTTAATGTAATCCGGCGAACCGGGCAAAGTACTCCAGTTTAACATGCGTGTTTCAATCCATCTGTCATAATCTAACAGGTCGCCGTACAGATATTTTTCCAGCATTAGCCTCGCAATAGGCACAGCTACTTGACGACCTAAACCACCTTGTTCGACGTAAACGGAAATGGCAATTCGCGGGTTATTGCGGGGTGCGAAGGCAATACAGGCAGAATTATCGCGTCCATGCGGGTTTTGTGCAGTTCCGGTCTTACCACAAGCATCTGTGGGGTACGGCAAAATCAGATCTCTGCAAGTACCCCCTGTAACAGCAGACCGCATCCCTTCGACAACAATTTCATAATACGCTCGGTCTATACCTGTATATTTTTTATTCCTGTATTTTTCATCTAAAGGCATGTCCTGTATTTCGCGTACAATATGAGGCACTATATAATAACCGCGGTTAGCAATTGTGGCGGCTAAATTGCATATTTGGAGAGGAGTAGCAACAATTTCTCCTTGACCTATTGCGTTTGAGATAATGCTTCCTGACGACCATCGTTCATTATACCACTTATCATAAACATTACTGTTCGGAATGAATCCACGCGCCTCGCTCGGTAAATCAACTCCTATGGGATAACCGTAACCCATTTTCACCATGTAATTTTTCCATACTTCAAATGCCTCCTGTATTGATTTATAACGGGAACGACTGTCTAATAAATCATGTAACCCCCAACAAAAAAAGGAATTACAGGATGTCGACAAAGCCGGAACAACCGATGTCGGCGAGGGGTGGGCATGACAGTATGGACGTCCTCCCGCATACGTATAACCGCTTTCACACGTATAAGTTTTTTCTTTCGTGATGACGCCTTCCTGTAAATAAATGAGCGCCTGCGATGGTTTAAAGGTGGAACCGGGTGGATAATACCCTTGCAAGGCACGGTCATAAAATGGACGGTCGGGATCGCGCAAAAGTATCGGATAGTTGGTGTTGCGTTGCCTTCCATTGAGCAGGTTGGGGTCGTAGGATGGTGATGTTACCAAGCAAAGTATTTCACCTGTTTCAGGCTCTATCATCACAATAGCGCCTCTTTTATTTTTCAAAAGTTTTTCGCCGTAGGCCTGTAAATCTATATCAATCGTCAAGGTGATATTCTTCCCGGAAACAGGCGTCACATCGTTCTTTCCATCCTCAAATTTACCTTTAATACGCCCAACAGCATCCCGCAACAATATCGCAGCCCCCTTCTCGCCCCGCAGAATTGTTTCATACGACGATTCGACGCCCGCCTGTCCGATATAGTCGCGCGGCACATAATAATCATCCTTTCCAATGTCCTCCTTACTTACTTCGCCGATATAACCTAATATATTTGCGGCATTAGTAGTCCCATATTCCCGTAATGCACGATTTCGGGTGTAAAAACCGGGAAATTTATACAACTTCTCTTGCAGAACGCCATATTCAATGACCGATAGCTGCGTCAAAAACACTTGTTCGATATGGGGAGAATAACCGGGGTTAATCTCTGTATTTTTGATGTTCGCCATCCTGCTATCAAAAGATTCTTTTGTGATGCCCACTGTCCTGCAAAAATCAAGCGTATCAATCGATCGAGCCTCGCGCATGATCACCATCACTTCATACGAAGGCTGGTTAAAGACAAGCAGCTTGCCGTTGCGGTCGTAAATCACCCCTCGTGAAGGTATAAGCGTGCGCTTTTGAAACGCATTACTGTCAGCCCATTTTTTGTAATCGTCACTTAATATTTGGAGGTAAAACAATCGAACAACAAAGATGAGTAAAAATAAAATAATGGCGCCGGCAATGACATGTCGCCGCTTATAATACATATATTTCAGTCTTTCACTCACAACGTCTCATTTTCTATAATTAAACGTCTCAATAACAGTCATCAGTACCGTAGAAAGGATGATACTCGATAACAACCTTGTTATCAATTGAACAGGTTGAAAAAAACCGAATGAATCAATCGCAAACAGGACTATATGATGAATCGATACGAGAATCAATATATAATAAAAAAAGTGGCCGAACCCGAACAGTTTATACGATGGGATACTCCCGGCTTGCAATTCTTTCACATCAACAAATTGAGCCAACAAAGGATTACGAATAAAACCTATTAACGAACATGCAGCGGCATGAATACCAAATGTATTAGAAAAAATGTCAATGATAAGTCCCAGAAAAAATGAAAGAAGAATGATAAAAGTTCGACTCATATCAACCGGCATTTTAAGTAATACATATATATAAATGAAAGGCGTCACAATCCCAAACAAGTGTATTTGGCTTATCACAAGTGTCTGTAATAATACAAAAATAAATAAGTACATTAGTATATATAACTGCTTATTCATTCTTCCTTGCCTCCTGTTCTATCTCTTTTTGTTGTTTCTGCATTAGGTTATCAATCACATTTACAACGCTTAACTGCTGAAAATCAGTTGTAAATCGTACTTTCAATGAATAAAAATTATCATCATGCTGTCGGTTAAACGATTCAACAACGCCTACGATGATACCTGGCGGAAAAGTGTCAGAATAACCGCTTGTCACAATGGTATCGCCTACTTGAAATGTGGCATGGGTGGCTATCTGTTCAAGATAAGCATACTTTACATCGTCACCCTTCCATGACAATGAACCGGAAAAATGGGTATTCCTGATTTTACAGCTCACTCTTAATTTCTGATGCAACATCGACATGGCCAGTGATAAATGCTCGTTCACCGTAGTAACAATACCTACGATTCCAACCGGCGAAACAACCCCCATATCGGGACGGATACCTTCGGCATACCCCTTATTCAACATAATATAGTTACGCATAGAATTCACACTATTATTTTTAACGCTTGCTGTAATGTATTTCCATGTATAATTTTTCCTCATTAGGCTGTCGGTTAATACCGTATCTTTTAATAACACCTGACTGAAAGAGGTTTTATCAGCTTTCATATTATCTAACTTCTCCTGCAACCAGATGATCTCCATCTCAAGCCGACTATTTTGTTCAAGCAATTCCTGATTTACATTTTGCAGGTCAAAATAAGAAAACACCTTCCCAGACACAGTAAGGAGGCTTCCTGTGAATGCGTTTGCCGAGCTGAGTATCAAATTCCGTTGATAAGCATTATTTCGGTAAATCAATGCAAATGAGACTATTTCACATATTATTAACAAAAACCAATGCCGCTTGGCAACTAAGAATGCCAGTAGTTTTTGCATGATACTTTATTAACTCTTATAAAGAAAATTGAACTTATTAAGATTTTTTAAAGCAATACCAGTGCCGCGTGCAACAGCGCGAAGCGGGTCTTCGGCCACATGAAACTGAATTTGAATCTTGTCAGTCAGTCGTTTAGCCAATCCGCGCATCAAGGCGCCACCACCCGTAAGATGGATACCGTTATGCACAATATCGGCATATAGCTCCGGCGGTGTATTTTCCAGCGTATTCATGATTGTAGCCTCTACTTTCTGGACAGATATATCCAAACAATCAGCAATATCCTGATACGAAATGAGCACCTCCATAGGCAATGACGTCATCAGATTGGGGCCATGAACCATAAAATCTTTGGGCGGATCTTCCAGTTCGGTGAGTACGGAGCCTACATTTATTTTTATTGATTCAGCTGTACGCTCGCCTACTTTCACTTTATGTTCGCGCCGCATGTGTTCCATTATATCCTGCGTAAAAGCGTCTCCGGCTGTTCGGATGGATGTTTTCGACACGATACCGCCTAAAGAGATTACAGCTACCTCGGTTGTCCCGCCGCCAATATCCACTACCATGTGTCCTTCCGGCGCTTCCACATCAAGACCAATGCCAACGGCGGCAGCCATGGGCTCATCAATCAGGTATATCTCACGCCCGCCGGCACGCTCGGAAGAATCTCTGACAGCCCGCCGTTCCACTTCTGTTGCGCCTGTCGGTACACAGATAACGATACGTAAAGGTGGCGAAAACCATATATGTTTAATATTTAACATTTTTATCATACCGCGTATCATCTGCTCCGCTGCATAAAAATCAGCAATCACGCCATCACCCAACGGACGTACTGTGCGTATATTGCCATGCGTTTTTTCATACATCAACCGCGCCTGCTCGCCGACAGCCAACACTTTATCTGTGCGATTGTCTAATGCCACAACCGAAGGCGCATCCACCATGATTTTGTCGTCGCAGATAATAATCGTATTTGCCGTACCCAAATCAATCGCAATATCTTTTGTAAAAGAAAATAATCCCATAGTTTTTTTAATAGAATATTTATTTGTAATTCGTAATTGTAATTTTTAATTTCTAATTGTTTTCTAGTGTTTAAAGTGCCGAATGCCGGTTTTCACCATGCTCATACCTTGTTCATCACAATATTGTACGGATAGCTTATCATTGACTGATCCGCCAGGTTGAATAACCGCTGTAATACCGGCTGTTTTAGCAATCTCCACACAATCGGGGAAAGGAAAAAACGCATCGGAAGCCATCACCGCCCCTTGCAGGTCGAAATGGAAAGAGCGCGCTTTTTCTATCGCTTGTCTCAAAGCGTCCACCCGTGATGTCTGCCCTACCCCGCTGGCGCACATTTGCTTGTTCTTCACCAAAGTTATTGCATTTGACTTGCTGTGCTTAACTAATTTGTTGGCAAACAACAAATCAATAACTTCCGTATCAGTGGGTTTCTTTCGGGTTATACACTCCAGGTCATCTTTCGTCTGAATACTTGTGTCGCGGTCCTGCACCAGTACGCCATTCAGTAATGAGCGGTATTGTTTGAATGAACTAGCGCCTTGTCGTGTTGGTTTTGTTTGCGTCGCTGCTGCCGGAATATTTCGTCGTAAAATAATACGGTTTTTCTTCTGCATCAACACTTCCATAGCCCCTATCGTATAATCGGGCGCAATGAACACCTCAAAAAACAACTTATTGATTTCCTCAGCCGTTTCCGCATCAATCTCGCCATTTGTTACTAGAATACCGCCGAAAGCTGAAACCGGATCGCCCGCCAAAGCATCTTTCCATGCTTCCATCACCGTGTTACGCGATGCGATACCGCACGCATTGTTATGTTTCAGGATGGCAAACGTCAACTCATTGAATTCGTCGATCAGGGTTACCGCAGAATCAATATCCAACAAATTATTGTAGGAAATTTCCTTTCCGTGAAGTTTTTCAAATAAAGTCTCAAAATCGCCAAAGAAGACGCCTTTCTGGTGCGGGTTTTCGCCATAGCGCATGATTGTGGCATCGTCGGCAGCAGCACGAAACGCAGAGCCTTCATCTTCGTCGAAATAATTAAAGATAGCGCTGTCATATCCTGACGAAACGGCAAATGCCTCCTTTGCAAAAAAACGCCTTTCGCCTATTGTGGTCTCAGCGCCTTTCTCTTCGAGCAGATATAAGAATGGCGAATATTGCTTTTGTGACGCAATAATCACCACATCCTTATAATTTTTAGCCGCCGCCCGTATCAAAGAGATACCTCCGACATCAATTTTTTCAATGACTGCCCCCTCATCAGCGCCCGAGGCAACCGTTTCCTTAAACGGATAAAGATCGACAATGACCAAATCGATTGCCGGTATCTCATATTGCTTGATCTGCTCGGCGTCTCCGCTGTTCTCACGTCGGTTAAGGATACCGCCGAACACTTTCGGGTGCAGTGTTTTAACCCGTCCTCCCAGTATAGATGGGTATCCTGTCAGCGCTTCTATCTGCTCGCAAGGAATGCCTAATGATTCAATAAACTGATGCGTACCTCCAGTCGAGATAAACTGAACACCCTCGGCGCTAAGTTTTTGAAGGATAGCATCTAATCCTTCCTTATGATAAACCGAAACCAACGCCCGCTTTATTTTCCTGTAATCTTCCATATATTTATACCTTAAATAAACCGCGCAAAAGTAACGATTTATTTTTAAAGAATGATATAACGGAAATTTTTTTTTATTCGTTCTATGGTACGCTTTTTCTTTACGCCGCTTACATGCCAGTAAAAATGTTTGAACATCATTTTATTCTTATGAAACCTGTCTCATCGAAAGACGTCTATGAATTGATTATTCATACAAATTCACAAGATATTGTAAAAATTGTTAATCCCCCATCGAAAAAACAAACTTTTACCAACCTGCTTCACTACACTTTCGATAACCATTGATATTTGTAATGCAGGGATAAGTTTTTTGTATTTTACAAAACGGACGGAGCTTAATCATCAGATTCTTCGAGCGCAAACTCAAGCAACGAACCCGCACGCAATAACATGTAGCATCGGATAGTCTTAGTAGAAAATCAAAACCAAACTTGTTTTTTATCTCTTTATTGCCCGACGAGGTTTTTGAATTTGCTGAAAATTTTGTCTTTAATGGATTGGTTGGGTTGGAAATTAGGAGATGCTTCCATCTTGCGTACGCTTGTTCGCTCTTCGGAGGATGTCGTTTCTGGGATGTAAACGCTTACATTGACTAATAAATCACCGTTGCCGTAACCATTCACCGAAGGCAATCCTTTACCGCGTAAACGCAATACCTTGCCAGGTTGCGTGCCTGGTTCAATCTTCACTTTGGCGCGTCCTTCGACAATCGGCACCTCGATGGTATCGCCTAATATTGCTTGCGGAATGGATAGTAACAGATTATAAATCAAATCGTTTTCATCGCGAATCAACTCTTTGTCATGTTCTTCCTCGATGACGATGAGCAAATCACCGTTAGCGCCTCCAAAGCGCCCTGCATTACCTTTTCCATGCAAGGAAAGTTGCATCCCCTCCATCACGCCTGCAGGTATATTTATCTCTATCACTTCATCATCATGAATGATACCTTCGCCATAGCAAGCCGGACATTTCTTTGTGATGATCTTACCATGTCCGTTACAAGTAGGGCATGCCGACTGCGTTTGCATCTGGCCAAGTATCGTATGAGAAACACGCGTCACATACCCATTGCCATGACAGGTCTGACAGTTTGTAATCCCTTTTTCATTCTCAGCGCCTTTGCCCTGACATTTTTTGCAGGGAACATATTTTTTTACTTTGATCTTTTTCTCTACCCCGTTGGCTATTTCTTTGAGCGTCAGCTTAACTTTTACCCTGAGGTCGGAACCACGTGGCACAGTGCGTCCGCTTCTTCCCGAACGTCCTCCACCAAATCCACTAAAACCGCCAAAACTGCCGAAACCACCAAAATGTCCGCCGAACAAATCTCCGAATTGCTCGAAAATATCGTCCATCGTCATCCCGCCGCCAAATCCTCCACCTGCCGCCGAACTGCCCACACCTGCATGGCCAAACCTGTCATAACGCTCACGCTTCTCCTGATTACTCAATACATCGTATGCTTCCGCTGCTTCTTTGAATTTTTCCTCAGCATCTTTATCGCCCGGATTTTTGTCCGGATGATATTGAATCGCCTTCTTACGGTAGGCGGTTTTTATCTCGTCGGCTGTAGCGCTTTTACCTACGCCCAACACCTCATAGAAATCTCTTTTCGACATATTATGTATTTTTATTCTCCTACGACCACTTTAGCATGACGCAGTACTTTATTATATATTTTGTAACCTGTTTGAACGCAATCAATAACTAAGCCCTTACGGTCATTTTCGGGTACAGGAAATGTGGCAATCGCCTCGAAATAGTCCGTGTTAAACGGTTGGTCTATCGCTTCTATTGCTTTTACGCCCTGTTGTGATAAATAATTCATAAATTTTTCATAAATCAAGCTTACACCTTCCACTGCCGATGTTATATCGTCCGTCGATTGCAACACGTTCATGGCGCGTTCAAAATCATCAATGACCGGCAACAGGTTTTCCATTGCCGAAGAACTGCCTGATTTTATCAGGTCCGCCTTTTCACGAATAGTACGTTTCCTGAAATTATCAAACTCAGCAACCAAACGCAGGTATGAATCATTCAACGCTACATACTTTTCTTCCCACGAATGGTCATTTTTCTCGTTTGCAACCGTGTCAGCAACATCTGACTCTTTGTCTGTTTCCGTAGGTTCTTCTGACTTATTTACCGAATCATCCTGTAATTTTGTCATATCATTATTTTCGTTTTCCATACTGTCATTCATTTCCGTTTGTGATTGTTTACTACCCTGAAACTTCTTTTTTGCATGTTCATTCATATCTATACAATAATTTATAAGTAATTACATCTGCTACCCGCAAAAATGTTGCCAATTATTTAAAAATCCCATTTTTCGTTGCGGATATGTATAAAAACGCTACCTTCCACTATTAATCTCTCTACGCCGACAGGTGTAATATTTTTAACGTCATGTAATCATTAAAATTAAATCATTACGCGACAAAATATCATTTGCGCCTTGAATATCAATGGCTTGCGCGTCTTTGGAAGTATTGATTTTTATTCGACGCGCTTGGAAAATCCAACTTTTTCATGTACGTTTGCAAACAAATTGAAAAGAGCAAAGTATACAATGGCAACACATGTAGAATTAGAAAAAACATTGTGGCAGGCAGCCGACAAACTGCGCAACAATATGGATGCAGCAGAATACAAGCACGTTGTGCTTGGTTTGATTTTCCTCAAATTCATTTCTGACGCTTTTGACGAACTTTATCAACAATTAGATGCCTCAAAGCACGAAACAGGAGCCGATCCCGAAGACAAAGACGAATATACAGCCGAGCGCGTTTTTTATGTGCCATTA
>Ga0082212_10003931_pt1 | contig 20868 bp, 25 predicted proteins | sample TergutNt197P3_FD_71548 | JGI IMG/M metagenome (GOLD analysis project Ga0082212, IMG submission 71548) | Neocapritermes taracua P3 segment gut microbial communities from Petit-Saut dam, French Guiana - Nt197 P3 | ecosystem: Host-associated > Arthropoda: Insects > Digestive system > Gut ... | reverse complement strand
TATATACAGGCGTCGAGAAATTAGCCCGCCGATACAACACAGCGGTACTGTATTATGAAATCCGGCGTGTGAAGCGGGGTTATTACGAAGTGGATATAACACCTATTACCGTAAACGCTGCCGTAACTGCCGAAAAGGAAATAACCGAACATCACGTCCGGTTACTGGAAGAAACCATTCGCCGCAATCCGCAATACTGGCTGTGGAGCCACAGGCGGTGGAAACATAAGCGAAAAGAAAATTGAAAAATCTACTGTCAAAATGAAAAAAGTATTGATAACAGTCCTTGCCTTGCTTTGTATGCTTTCGTTTCATGCAAAAGGTCAGTCGTCAGCAGGCGTAAAGGCAGATGCAAACCTGTCGGCATTTTGGATAAACGAAGCCACTCATCTCAAAAGCAGCATGAAAACAGGTGGTTCGGCAGGTTTTTTCTATAAACACACACGACACGAGAACAGAGCAATAGAGGTAGATTTGGTGTTTCGTTATCGAACATCGGAAATTGAAAGACAAACCACCGGCGAAAAGGGCGATTACAGTTATTTTGGCATAGAATTACCGCTATTTTCCACAATTCAAGCCGAAATTGACAACCAAATTATTTACTTGGGGTTGGGTCCCTTTGCATCATACGGAATGTTTAGCCGCTACCTTTCCGACAACCAAAATTATAATCTGTACAAAAAAAATCAGTCCGGCGACAAGTCAATCATGCACCGTTGGGATTTTGGCGTGGGGTTCATCGTTGGTTTTGAACTGAAATGCCGTCTGCAATTCAATCTCAACTACCAAATGGGGGTTCGTAATTTGGTGGACGAAGGATTTGAAGGTGTTAATATGATTTCACAGTTGGTCAGTTTTGGGGTGGGATACAGGTTTTGAGGTATATTTTTTTGATTTTATAAGCAAAAAATCGAAAAAAATAGCCGTTTTTCTATGATTTTCTATTGGTTTGGTACTATTCGCTATCATTCAGGTACTTTTCCTTATGATTTCATGTTAGGCGGTTATGCAACAGGTATTTTAACGTATGCAGCGGATATTTTTTTTCGGGATAAAAACCGAAAAAAACGTGAAAATGGCGTTTTCTCCAAACCCGCGAAAAAAGTTTAAATTCTTTAAACAGGGGGTAAATTTATTGAATGTTATAACGTTAGCCCTTAAAAACTATTTTTAAGAAAAGGCAAAAAGTTTAAGGTAGAAAACCAAAACATCAGGATTTTCAGGACATATTGAAAATATTTCAATTAAATATCAAAAAGTTTAAGTTTTTTAAGTCAAATTTTAAAATAAAGTGCGTTATGACCAATTTATGCAGCCAGCCTTTCCTGTTATCGTTGCGGCAGGAACCGGAAACGACATGCAATACAGAAAGTTACAAGACTTTATTGCAAAAGCAACAGAGCGCTTTTATGGGATATTTGCGGGATTGCTGCAATTCCGAAGTATCGGCTATAAAGCGTTATGAGTTTTTGAAAACCGCTGACCATCAGTTGTGCAGCATCCGTTTGAAATGCGCCGGAAAAATCAGAGAAAACAGCCCCGACTTCTATCAGTTTTGGGGGATGCTAATAGTTGATACGCGGCGTTTTATTTCTGTTGGCACTACAACTCTTGAATTTCAGAGAGATTGCCCACCGCACATGCTCGCCGAACCCACCAAAACGTTTCCGGAATACAAGTGGTTGGGCAGTCGCAATGATTTAACAGAGGGGCTTGTAGCGTTATTCCTTGCGGGCGTCATACGGTTGAAAGACGGCAAACCTGTTTCCTTTGCCGCTTTTGCGAAATATGTGGGCAGTTTTTTCGGTATTTCATATTCCAATCCTCACGACGATATGAAAAAAATACTCAACCGGAAAAAGAACCAAACGCCATTTTTGTATCGTTTGATTGAAAGCATCAAGGGTAAAAGTTTAGGATTGGACTTCTAAACGACTGATTACAAGGAATGTAATTTAATAATCGCTTTGTTTTTGGTTAATTAACTAAATTCCAGTTAATTAACATGTTTATACTATTAATATTTCAAAAAATGTAATGTGTTAAAAAAGAAATGATTATGATTTTTGCAAAAAATCGTAAAATGCTTTAATGCAATTTTAACGATTTTTTTTCAATTGATTTACAACCTATTGCAAACAAAAATAGCATATATATCATGATATATATGCTATTTTTCATTTTGCGAACCCTGAACTTTGCCAAAAATTTTAATCTGAAAACATCATGGAAGTCATCACCATTGAAAACAAGGCATATCAGGACTTGATGCACAAATTGAGCCAACTGTGCGAACATATCCGGTTTTTTTCGCAGGCGCGGGCAGCGGAAGAAGCCGAAAAAGCGGAAAGAGCGAAAGAAGAAGCGCAAAAATCCGAAAAGAAAGAGAATTGGATTGACAGCAATGCGGTGTGCGAAATGCTTGGCATCAGCACTCGCACGCTGTACCGCATGAAAAAGGAGCGGATGATTGGTTATACCCGCCTTCGCGGTCGCTACAAATACAATCCGTTAGATGTGGAAAAATTCGTCCGCGAGCGTTTTGTCGAAAGCGACCCCGAAACATCGTCAAACCTGTTAAAATAACGGCTATGAACATGGACTTTGAAGATTATTTCGAGCGGATTTTCGACAGATTGGACATGATTGAACGCAAAATTGACCGCCTCACGAAACGCCAAAACTGCATGAACGGCGACGAACTTTTGGACACGCAGGACTTGTGCCTGCTGCTGAAAACAAGCAAACGAACATTGCAACGGTATCGCAAAAGGGGAGCCTTGCCCTTTCACTTTCTCGAAGGAAAAGTTTACTACAAACTGAACGACATCCACGAGTTTATCCGCAAGTCGTTTCAGCCGGGAAGGAAAAAATAAACAGTCAAAAAGCCAAACACGATGAATACCCTGAAAGACAGTTATATGACCGTCATTGAACATATCGCCGCCGATATGGTAACTTTGAAACACGACGGACAAATTGCCGACGCCACGCCCCTGAACGTCCTGCAACAGCGAAACGACTGGCTCATCAGCCGCATGATTGGATTAGACGGACAACGGCGCAAAATCATTTCCGAAATGAACTCCCGATTGAACGCTTATTTATATCAATGTGAGCGTTTTTGGAAATGTCGCCACGAGCGCACGTATGAAAAGAAATTGAAACAGTTGGACGAAGCCAAACGGCGCATCATCAACATTCATTACTTAACCGGCTTCGATGCCTGTTATGCTCTTTTGCTTGCGTTGAAACACTTACGCGCCATTCTGCCGTTGCAGGGTTATGACGAACATGCGCCTGTATTGGCAGCGTTGGAAGCCATAAAAGAAGATTGTTATCAACAACTTGGCACATACATAAATCCCTGATAAGATGAAAATCGGACTAATTGACGTGGACGGTCATCATTTCCCCAACCTTGCGCTGATGAAAATCTCTACTTATCACAAACGGCAGGGCGACACGTTTATTTTTTTAATAGCAGTCAATCAAATCTATAAAAGTTGCATTTGTGAGTTGAATCTGCGTAGTGAAAAAAAAATGGATACATGTTGTTGATGAATGTTTTTTTGATTACTTTCGCAGGCTAAAAAAGAAAAGCATTCGTTTAATTATTAAATGGTTAAGTTATGTATTGGACTTTAGAACTGGCTTCAAAACTTGAAGATGCACCTTGGCCGGCCACAAAAGATGAGCTGATAGATTTTGCGATAAGGTCGGGAGCTCCGTTAGAAGTGATCGAAAATTTGCAGGAAATTGAAGATGAAGGCGAAATCTATGAAAGTATTGAAGATATTTGGCCTGACTATCCAAGTAAGGACGATTTCTTTTTTAACGAAGATGAGTATTGATTACGTTTTTCGTTCAAGTTTTACCACATTTTCTACATGGTGCGTGTGCGGAAACATGTCTACAGGTTGCACGGCAGTTATTGTATAATATTCCTGCATCAAAGCCAGATCGCGGGCTTGCGACGACGGGTTACAGCTCACATAGATCACTTTTTTAGGCATTGCCAGCAGTAACGCCGTGATGACTTTTGCGTGAACGCCTGCCCGCGGCGGATCAAGCACTACCACATCGGGCGTACCATGTTTCTGAATAAATTCAATAGTCAGCACATCTTTCATATCGCCCGCAAAAAAATATGTATTCCTGATACCGTTGATATAAGAGTTGTATTTTGCGTCATCAATAGCTTCAGTGACATTCTCCACGCCAATTACTTTTTTTGCCTTTGACGCGAGAAAATTGGCTATTGTTCCGGTACCGGTATAAAGGTCATATACGGTTTCGCGACCGTTAAGTCCGGAGAAATCACGAATAATCCGATAAAGTTGATAAGCCTGATTGAAATTGGTTTGATAAAATGATTTCGGCCCGATTTTGAATTTCAGCCCTTCCATTTCTTCCATGATGTAAGGCTTTCCTTTGTACAGCTGCACATCAAGATCAGCAAAACTGTCGTTCAGTTTGGGATTGATCACATACATAAGCGACGTTACTTCGGAAAACTGCTTCCACACGAAATTCAGCAACTTTTCGCGCATCTCCGCATCCTCATGGTGAAAATTAATGATCACCATCACGTTGCCTGTTGACGCAGTTCGTATCACTAATGTACGGAGGTAGCCCTGATGGTTGCGCAGGTCGTAGAACGGCATGTCTTCCTGCAGGGCAAAATCACGGATGGCGGTGCGAATCGCATTCGACGGGTCGGGTTGCAGGTAGCAGCGATCAATGTCGAGCACCTTGTCAAACTTGCCCGGTATGTGAAATCCAAGCGCATTACGGTTGGCTATTTCGCCTTCTGTCTGTATCTCTTCGCCGGTAAGCCAACGATTAGACGAAAAAGTAAATTCGAGCTTGTTGCGGTAAAACAGTATCGGGTCGGCTGCCAGCACGGGCGCTATCGTTGGCACTTCCAATTTACCGATGCGCACCAGGCAATCCGATACATTCTTATGTTTAAAAAGAAGTTGTTGCCGGTAGTCAAAATCCTGCCATTTGCAACCTCCGCATACGGCAAAACTGCTGCAAACCGGATCGACCCGCCAGTCTGAATATTTTCTGAAACATACGGGAACAGTTTCTACGTATTTCTTCCGTTTCCTGGTAACCTGCACATCCACAATATCACCCGGAACCGCGTGCGATATGAATACCACAAGGTCGCCTGTTTTACCTACAGCCCTGCCATCGTCAGCAACATCCGTTACCACAACGTTTCCAATAATCTCTTGTGTTTTATTCTTTTTTGCCATCTTACAGTCTTACGCTCTTACAATCTTACAGTCTTACGGTCTTACGGTCTTACAGTCCTGAATATCCGAAACGCCCTCAATGCTATAGCCAGCACTAACGGTATCAACGCCGGATTGAGTCGCTGCGGCAGGAATACCCACGTAACTACCAGTAACATGGCAATGATGGCTGTCACCAAAAAATATTTGCGGGTAAAATTGCTGCGTCGTTTGGGTAACAGGAAAAAAACCATCACTATATGCGTTGGTAATGCCCAGATAATATTCAGGTTGTTGGCCGTATTGGTATGATCGGTAAAAAACCAGAGGAAAGTTACCAGCAAGCCGACTATTCCCACAATAAAGAAAAGCGCAAAATCGAAAACATTTGAGCCTTTTCGTACATAAAAGAAAAGCAATGTCAGCGCCAGCACTGTACAGCAGACCACTGTCGGCGTGATGGGGCCGGGCGGTTCAAAAGCCGGCTGGTCGGGAATAAAAATATCCCTCGTTTGCTTTACAATCGGGCGCCCGTGGTATAATACCGTCGCGAAAGCGTTAAAAGCATAGTCAGGAAGGTACATTTGTTCATACATACCGGTTTTCCGGTCGGTAGGCAAACCAAGGGCGATATCAATTCCAAACTGTCCCCACGGATGTTCCTTTGTGTAGCGATGGATCAGTTCACGGAATGAAGGCGATTCTTGTGAGTCCGGAAGTGTCATGCCGGGGAAGGTTTGCAGCATCAGGTCGCGGATACGTGTAACGCAGTTATCATAAAAAAAATGGTAACGGTATTCACGATTTTCGGGTTTGTAATTATTTTCAAGAAAATGAAATACAAACATAGTCTGCGCCGAATCCAGTTCAAAAACCTGTTCGCGTATGCGCCGGTTTTCGTACATGTAAGTGGTTATGAATCTGTCATACGATGTTTTACCCAAAAAATAAAGCATCCGCCCGCGGGCAAAGTTAGTATAAAAATTAGGCTGATCGTAGTTAAATGATCCGTAATTGTAGACTGCATCATAATCTATTGAATTAATCCTGATTCGCACGGCGCTATGCCCAAAACGGGCATAAAGTTCATCTCCCGGCGCCGCAGTCAGCAAACTGATGCGTATATCCGAAGGATTAAAATGCTGCGCTGCCGTAAATTGACAACACAACATACTACAAACCGACAAAAGCCTGAACAGGATTTTTTTCATGGAATACGCGCTTGCTTGTTAAAAGTACGCCTGCTATTCAAACAACAAATATTAATTTTTAAATGACAAAATCCTCATAATCGGCTGCCGACATTAATCCGCTCAACTCGGCGGGATCGGTTAATTGGATGCGAACCATCCAACCTTCGCCGTATGGATCTTTATTTACTGTTTCGGGAGCAGTTTCCAACGCAGGGTTTACCGACAGCACCGTCCCGCTGACGGGCATGTACAGGTCGGAAACAATCTTCACTGCTTCTATGGTACCGAATTTTTCACCTGCTGCCAACGTTTCACCTTCGGTGTCGATGTCGACAAATACAATATCGCCCAACTCCTTTTGCGCAAAGGCAGTAATACCAATCACCGCCTCGCCGCCTTCTTCGCGTATCCATTCATGTTCGTCTGTATACTTCAAATTTTCAGGATAATCCATCATGATCGTTTCATTTATTTTGACGGTAAAGATACAGGAATATTTGCAGATTGATTACTTTTTTTTGAAAATAATGTTGCTTTTGATTCTTTTGTTTCATCTATTATTTTTTTAATGATTAAGTTTATATGTAGAATATATCCTTACCTTTGCAAAAATTAACAAAATATGTTGCCTGGAATTTCAAAAATAATAAGTAATATAATTATTCAATCATCATGAACCAAACAAATCAAAACCGCCGCAGTTTCCTGAAGACCGCAGCTTTGGGCGTAGCGGCTTTTACCGTTGTTCCGCGCCATGTTCTGGGCGGAATCCGGCATTTAGCGCCCAGCGATGAGCTTACCAAAGCCATCATAGGCGTGGGTGGTATGGGACGCGGGCATATCAACTATCCGGGCGCGCGCCTCACTGCCATTTGCGATGTGGACAAAAACCACCTCGACACCGCCCTGCAAAGATGCCCTGCGGGAACAAAAACATATCACGACTATCGTGAAATTCTGCAAGACCCGTCCATCGACGTCGTGCATATTGCCACGCCGCCTCACTGGCACGGCATCATGTCTGTCGATGCAGCCAAAGCGGGCAAGGACGTCTGGTGCGAAAAACCCATGACCCGCACCATCGGCGAAGGTCTTCGTGTGAGAGAAGCCATGCAAAGTCACGGACGTATCTTCAGGCTCAACACATGGTTTCGCTTTCAGAGCAACTTCTACGGAATGGGAACGACTGTAAAACCCATCAAAAAACTCGTTCAGAGCGGGTTGCTCGGCTGGCCGCTGAAAGTTACCGTGAGCGCCACCACCGGTTTCGACTGGAAATTCTACTGGGTAGGCAAAACCGGTTTGGAGATACAGCCCGTTCCGTCTGAATTAGACTACGATTTCTGGCTCGGCCCTGCGCCGTTCAAACCTTACAACGTACACCGCACGCACGGGACGTTTCGCGGATACTGGGATTATGATGGCGGAGGTCTCGGCGATATGGGACAGCATTACCTCGACCCGGTGCAGTATATCCTTGGCAAGGACGATACCAGCCCCGTGGAAGTGAATATAGACGGTGAACAACAGGACTCGGACGCCTGCGGTACATGGAAACGTATTGAATTAGTGTATGCCGACGGTTGCCGTATCATCCTCGACGGCGAAAACCGCGACCGTAGAGCCGCATATATTGAAGGCCCCAACGGAAAACTATTCCCCGGCTTCCGTTCGGATATTCCCGATCTGGAAAAAAAATTAGCCGCTTTCCCTGACCCTGAACCACAAATGACCGATTTTGCAGAAGCCGTGCGCACACGTACCACCTTCGCATTGAACGAACAAAACGGTTTCCGCTCTGCTACCATTGTCAATATGGCGATTATTGCCGTCCGTTTGGGACGTTCGTTGAAGTTCGACCCCGAAAAGATGCAGTTCATCGGTGACGACGGGGCTAATGCTTTGATTCATCAACCCATGAGAGCGCCCAGTAACATATAATATTGGAATTGAAAATTTAGAATTGAAAATGAAAAAAATATTCTTATCATTCATATTAACGGCCGGGTTATTATCGGCAACCTTTGCCCAAGCCGACCGGAGAACCCGCGAAACGAAAATCGCGGACATCGTGATGCAGTTGCCCGCAAGCAGTACTGCAAATTTCAATCAGATGATGGGCGAACTGAGCGAACTGGGCGACGTAATTTCCGACCTTGCGCCCCGTTTGGCTGATCCGGTCATTGGCGGCGACGCACTGATGCGCTACGCCATCAGCGGACTAACCATGTACGCCTCGAAAGACGCAAGTAAAAAAGCGCTCGTGGCTAAATCGCTCTGCGACGCCATACCTAAAGCAAAATCTGATGAGGTTCGTGATTTCCTGTTCATCCAGTTGCAATATGTGGCTGGCGCAGAATCAATAGAAACAGCCGTGCAATATTTGGACAATCCCCGACTTGCTGATGCAGCAGCCCGCGTGTTGGTACGAATTGGCAACGACGCTGCAGGAAAAGCATTGACAGCCGCCCTTGGAAAATCTACAGGCGTTCAACAAATCACACTCGTGCAGGCATTAGGCGCCATACACTATTATCCGGCTGAAAAAGCAGTCAGAACTTTAGCGACAACCAGTGATACAAAACTCCGCAAAGCCGTATTGTACAGCCTTGCACAGATAGCTCATCCGTCTTCGGAAAAAATATTGAGAGAAGCCGCCGTTGCAGCAAATTACAAATATGAGCCAACCGATGCGTTGGGTTCATATTTGCTGTTCCTGAACAACTGTCTTCTCGATAAGAAAAAGACCGCATCCATTATTTTACTTGAAACAGCGCCCATTCCTGTTTCCAATGCCGAAATGGTTACTCAATCAGCCCGAAAGATGCTGAAAGCCACATCCGAAAACACACAGATAGCCGCCAAAACTGCGGCGTTGGAACTTCTCACATTATCGAGGGGCGATAAAGTCATTGGCGATATTACCGGCGCATTGAAAAGCAACAACAAACAGTATCGTCAGGCTGCCCTGAAACTTTCGGAAAACAAAAATTCCGCAAAGATGTATGACGAGTTGATGAAGGTTGCCAAAAAGGAAAAACGCGCTGAAGTGAAAGCCGAAATCATTACCGCATTCGGGGAGCGGGGCGACAAGGCTGCATGGCCGTTTGTGAAAGAATGTCTGGCTGATGGCAACGGTAATGTGCGCGCTGCTGCCATCGTATCGGCCGGCAAATTATCCGGTGCCGACGCTGTGACTCACATCATATCAGCGATGAACACGAGTGACGGGAATGTGGTCATTGCAGGAAAAAATACGCTCCTTTCTGTCACAGGAGAACAGATAGCCGATGCCGTAGCCGCAGCTATACCTCAAACATCCATGCAAGCAAAAGTAGCATTTTTGGAAATTTTGGCGTCGCGGCGAGCAGTATCACAGGCAGGAACCATTTTTGCGCAAACATCGCCGACGGACGCTGCCGTGCGTTTGGCTGCCTGCAAAGCACTGGCGTCGGTAGTTACTGATAAAGATGTTCCACGCATTGCGCAACTGCTGAACGCCGCATCGAACAAGGATGAAATTACAGCCTTACAACAGGCATTATATGCAGCGGTGTCGGAAAAAACACAGGACGAGCAAACCGACATCATTGTGGGACAAGCCGCAAGGAGCAGTAATCCGGGAGTATATGCCGCTGTGCTGGCTATGACAGGTGGTAAAAAGGCGCTGGATATGGTATTGAATGAGGGTTTCAACAGCGGTAACGCCGGCTTTAAAGAAGCGACCTTTGAGGCATTGCTTAACTGGAGCGATGGTCTGGCCATTCCGCAACTTTACAAAATAGCCGCCGCAGATCCTTCGGGCGCATATTTTGACAGAGCGCTGAACGCATACATTTCTAAAACGGGAACATCAAGAATCACACCCGAACAAAAACTGCTCATGTTGCGCGATGCGCTGGACATTGCCAAAACGCCGGCACAAAAGCAAACTGTATTACAACAGATTTCCCGCACAGGCACCTTTCTGGGATTGCTTACCTCCGGCAAATTTTTGGACGACAGCAACGTTGATGTACAACAGGCTGCCGTACAAACCGTGCGCACGATTGCGCTTGCGCATCCCGAATACTACGGGCAGGAAATAACCGCTCTGCTCAACAAGGCAATGGCTGTAAATAAAGATGCTGAAGCGGACTATCAGCGTCAGGCCATCCTGAAACATTTGTCAGAATTGCCAAAAGACGGCGGATTTGTATCCATGTTCAACGGAAAAGACCTTACCGGATGGAAGGGTTTAGTGGAAAATCCGATAGCCCGTTCCAAAATGACGCCAAAAGAATTGGCCGAAAAACAGGTTAAAGCCGATGAAATCATGCGCCGTGACTGGAAAGTGGTAAACGGTTTACTGGTGTTCGACGGAAAAGGTTATGACAATCTTTGTTCGGAAAAGGATTACGGCGACATCGAAATGTATGTCGATTGGCGTATTGCGCCCAAGGGTGACGCCGGAATCTATCTGCGCGGTTCGCCGCAGGTACAGATATGGGATATTACCAACCGTGGCGCATCAGTCGGTTCAGGAGGGCTGTTCAACAATCAGAAACATCCGAAAGATCCGCTTGTATTAGCCGACAATCCCGTAAATGAATGGAATTCTTTCTATATCAAAATGCTTGGTGAAAAGGTAACTGTGTACCTCAACGGACAATTGGTTGTGGATAATGTAACGCTCGAAAACTACTGGGATCGCAAGTTGCCCATTTTCGAGAAGGACGCCGTTGAATTGCAGGCACACGGCGACCGGACGGAATACCGCAACATCTATATACGCGAAATTCCGCGTGCCGAACCTTATCGGGTATCTGATGCCGAAAAAAACGAAGGTTTCGTACCGTTGTTCAACGGCAACGACATGTCGGGATGGGTAGGCAATCTGACGTCATATTTCCCGCAGGACGGCGCTATCGTATGCGATCCTTCGCGTGGCAGCGGCAGCGGCGGCAACCTCTATACCGACAAAGAATACTCGGATTTCGTCATGCGTTTTGAATTTATGCTGACGCCTGCCGCCAACAACGGCATCGGCATCCGTGCTCCGCTCAATGGCGACGCCGCATACGGAGGCATGGAGATACAGGTGCTCGACAGTGAGGCGCCTGTGTACAGAAACCTGAAAGAATACCAGTATCACGGATCGGTGTATGGCGTGATTCCTGCCAAACGCGGTTTTCTGAAACCTCTTGGCGAATGGAACGTACAGGAAATCATCGCCGACGGCAACCACATCAAGGTAACGCTCAACGGCACGGTGATCCTCGACGGCGACATCGCCGAAGCAAGCAAAAATTTCACAGAAACCATTGATGGTTTGAAGCATCCGGGATTATCGAACAAAAGCGGACACATCGGTTTTCTCGGACATGGTTCGTGGGTAGCATTCCGCAATTTGAGGATTAAGGATTTATCTAAACCTGAACCGGCGAAAAAATAAGAAAAATCAACACACACAATGACTGTTCCCAACGGAATTAAATTTGAAAAAAGGCGGATGTTTTATGCCGCCTTTTTCCCTTGTATTATTATCATAATATTGTGGATGATTCAGTTGTGGGAATGGAATTTTCAAACGGATTTACACTGGATGGGGATTTATCCCCGTAATGCCTTTGGACTGTGGGGAATTTTGACGGAGCCACTCGTTCACGCCAGCGTGAAACACCTGTTCTCAAATTCGGTTCCGTTGTTGATTCTGGGCTGGTGTCTGTTTTATTTTTATAAGGATTTAGGCTATGCGGTCTTCCCGATGCTTTGGATAATTTCGGGATTCATCACCTGGTGTATCGGCCGTGAATCGTGGCACATCGGCGCAAGCGGTCTGACCTACGGACTGTCGTTTTTCCTTTTTTTCAGCGGAATTTTCAGACGGCACATCCCATTGATGGCCATATCCATATTGGTCGTTTTTCTTTACGGAAGCACGGTATGGTATATGTTTCCCGTTTCGGAAATAATAGAACGGAATATTTCCTGGGAAGGACATCTTTCAGGCGCGCTTAGCGGTTTTTTGTGCGCTTCCGTTTTCAGGAAATACGGGCCGCAAAGACCTCCGGATCCTTTTGAAAACGAAGAAAACGAAGAAAACGAAAAAGAAGAGGATAATGAACAAATAATTGAAAAAAATTTACAGGAAAAGAAAATATGAAAAAAATGTTTTTATTTTTGATGTGTGCCGGAATGTTTTTTGATATTTCTGCACAGGAACTGCAACCCGCGCAAAAATACATGCCGAAACATGAATTTTACGCGGGTTATGGGTTACTCAACGACAATCAGATATTTGCGATGGCTACTGATATTGTCGGTACGGTGGTTACATTGGGATATTTAGTCCGCCCCGGTTCGTATCGGGCGCTTACTCCTTTTATAACTTATCGCTATTGGTTTGCAGAACATTTCGGTTTGGGCGGAGTTTTTGCTTTTGATTATAACTCAGTTAAGGTATATAACGGCGCCGACCCTAAAGATCAATCTGTTCAAATGCGAAATGTGAACCGTTATTATATGACTTTTGCGGCTGAGCCGACATTCAATTACGTATATAAACCGACGTGGCAACTCTATGGTTATTTAGGGCTTGGCGCAACAATCGTTACTTTTTCCAGCGCTACTTTCAGTGATGGCACGCATGCAAATGTCAGCCGTGTGCCTTATATAAATCTGCACTTAACACCCTTAGGAATGAGATTTGGAAATGAATTTGGCGGATTTTTTGAATTTGGCTATGGTTACAAAGGTATTATCAACGCCGGTCTCAGTTATCGCTTTTAGGAATGTGAAATAGATTTTGTTTCATAGCTATAATAATTTTCACTTTTTTTCTCATTGCTCAAAAAAATCCTTTAGTTTTGCGGATAAAATGATGATTCTAAAATCAGAATGAGCAAAACATTAATTATCACCGGAGGAGCAGGTTTTATTGGTTCGCATGTGGTGCGTCTTTTTGTGAATAAATATCCCGATTATCGTATTGTCAATCTGGACAAACTGACTTATGCCGGTAATCTCGAAAACCTCGCCGATATTGACCAAAAAAGCAATTATGTTTTTGAGAAAGCTGACATTACCGACGCCGGACAAATGAAGGAAGTATTTGAAAAATATCGCCCTGACGGAGTGATCCATCTGGCTGCCGAGTCGCATGTTGACCGTTCCATCAGCAGCCCGATGGAATTTATCATGACCAATGTGGTGGGAACCGTCAATCTGCTGAACGCTGCCCGTGCGTTGTGGGACGGCAATTACGAAGGCAAACGTTTCTACCATGTTTCAACCGACGAGGTGTACGGTTCGCTCGGCAAGGAGGGATTTTTCGTGGAAACTACGCCGTATGACCCGCGCAGTCCATATTCCGCATCGAAAGCAAGTTCCGACCATTTAGTGCGTGCCTGCCATCATACATATGGTATACCCGTAACGCTGTCGAACTGCTCGAACAATTACGGCCCCAACCATTTCCCCGAAAAGTTGATCCCGCTCTCCATCAACAACATCAGGAACAACAAACCGATACCAATTTACGGCAAGGGCGAAAACGTGCGCGACTGGCTGTACGTGCTCGATCATGCCCGCGCTATTGATACCATATTCCACAACGGCAGGAACGGTGAGACGTACAACATCGGCGGAAACAACGAATGGACAAATATAGACCTGATACGGCTTTTGTGCAGTATCATGGACAAAAAATTAGGACGTCCTGAAGGCGCTTCCACACAATTGATCACTTTCGTGAAAGACCGCGCCGGCCACGATCTGCGTTATGCCATTGACTCCAGCAAACTGCAAAGCGAGCTGGGTTGGAAACCCTCGCTGCAATTTGAAGAAGGTCTGGAAAAAACCGTGGATTGGTATTTGGTCAACGAAAAATGGCTGCAAGGCGTCATTAGCGGCGATTATGAAAAGTATTATCAAAAACAGTATGAAAGTAATTGATTTGTAAAGATAAAGAAAATGACCAAAGAAGATTTAGAAAGACAATTGGAATGGACAGACGAATTAAAGAGGACAAAAGCGCTGGGAGCAGATTTGACGGATTTTTATTATCAATCGAGGAAGGAAGAGCTCTTGGCGGCATACGAAATGTCGAAGCGACCAAAATCTTACGAAGAAATGAAGGCGCAAATCATTATGATACAAGAGAAGAGGGAGAAGAGTTTTGCTTTATTACCAGGCAACTTTTTATAGAAGGCGAAGAACCAGTTCAACAAGAAATTGATCAATACATGGAGCGGAGGGGTTTCAAAAAGTTTAATAATACAGGCAGTTATGTTTCGGAAGTGTATAAAATTACCGACTTGCTTCCCAATAATTTTATAAAGGATAATTATTACGGTAAGTTACATTGCATTGATTCAAAAATTTATTTAAGATATGATGTTTAAGCCCCGATTATTTCTATTTTTATTTCTCTTCGGAATTTTTGCTCATTCGGCAAAAGCGCAAGACCCTCGCATACCTTCCGAAAATCCCCGACTGATCGTGGGAATCGTCATCGAACAAATGCGCAGTGATTATATTTCGCGTTTTTGGGACAAGTTTTGTGAGGGCGGTTTCAAACGCCTGATCCACGAGGGAACCTATTGCCGCAATGCGTCATACGATTATTTTTATATGCAAACTGCTGTGGGTTATGCTACCATATACACCGGCAGTATGCCCGCATCACACAGTATCGTTGCCAACGAGTGGTACGACCGTATGAACAACAAAATCATACAGGCCGTTGCCGACGAATCGGTCAAAACAGTAGGCGGTTCGTATGACGCCGGACAATATTCGCCGCGCAACATGCTGGGAACAACAATCGGCGATGAGATCAAATTAGCCAACCTGCGGCAATCGAAAGTATTCGGCGTATCGCTCGAACCGGTGTCGGCTATTCTGTCGGCAGGACACATGGCCGACGGCGCGTTCTGGTTCGACGACGAAAACGGCGCATGGATCACCAGCAGTTACTATATGCCAGACCTGCCAAATTGGCTTGACGAGGAAAACAAAAAGAAACTGTCCGATCTGTACCTGACCAAAACATGGGACACAAGTTTTCCGATTTTGGAGTATACCAACTGCCTCACCGACGAGAATCCCTACGAAGCAGGTATTGATGGACGTATCGTGTTTCCGTATGTGTTACCTGAAATCGGTAAAGGAAGAAGTATCAGCGATCGCTACCGGTTGCTGAAACAAACCCCTTTCGGTAACACGCTTACCAAAGATATGGCCATTGCCACAATGGTGAACGAAAATCTGGGCAAGGATGCATTTACCGATTTGTTGACTGTTTCGTTTGTTGCTACCGAGAACATCGGCAACTTGTTTGGCCCGATGTCCATCGAAGTAGAAGATGCTTTTCTGAAATTAGATAAAGATCTGGAACATTTTCTTCAGTTTGTAGACGATTTCGTGGGGAAACAGAATGCACTTATTTTTGTTACCTCAAATCATGGTACGGCACAAACACCTGCATACTTATCCGATTCGAAAGCTCCTGTAGGCAGTTTCAACTACAACAGCGCTCTGTCGCTCCTGCGCAGTTACCTGAATGCACTATACGGAAGCGGCGAGTGGATCAAAGGATATTACGGACAGCAGTTATACCTGAATACGGATTTGATTGAAAATTCGAAAATGAAACTTGAGGATTTCCGCGATGTGGTGGCACAGTTCCTGATACAATTTACCGGTGTATCCAATACGCTTACAGCAACCGCTTTGCAGAACAATCAGTATACGGAAGGTTATCGAAGCAAAATGCAGAATAATTTTTATCCGCGCCATTCAGGCGATGTGTTTGTCAATCTTCACCCCGGCTGGGTAGAAAAAAGCCAGCACGCTACTTCACACAATTCGGCATATTTGTACGACACTCAGGTTCCGCTGATATGGTACGGCTGGAAAGTAAAACGTGACATGATTGTCCGTCCGGTAGACATGACCGATATAGCGCCTACGATCTCATCCATGATGAATATCATAGCGCCAAACGCTGCAACGGGAAAAGTGATTAGCGAACTGGTGAAGTAGGTTTCGAGTTTCGAGTTTTGAAGTTTCGGGTTTCGAGATCAATTACGATTTCAACGGTTCACATCCAGGGGGGCAGGTGTATCAAGGATGGAGAACGATTTTTCCTTATAACGATTGGGCGATATACCGGTCACTTTTTTGAACAATCGGTAAAAATAAGGGAGATTTTCGAATGAAAGATCGTAAGCGACATCTTTAATTGATTTTTCGCTAATAATCAGCATTAATTGTGCTTTTTCGATTTTCTTCTGATTAATATACTGTATAGGAGTACAGTGCATTTCCTTTTTAAACAAACGAATAAAATGATCGTTCGTTAAAAAACAAATATCAGATAATTCATTGATAATGATATTTTTATCAATATTTTCCCTGATATAACGTACCACTTTAATAATTCGTTTATCTACGATTTCCTGTTTCAAAGAGGCTTTTTCCAAAAATCTTGAAAACAATTGGAGTAAAATACCTTTTGTTTCGACAACCGTATATAATGGAAACTGATCGTTGCGGACAATGTTTTGCATCAAGGTTGGCATATTGTCATAACTTTTCGGATCAGATCGCAATAATTCCCTGCCCGGATTGTTAGTCAAAAGACGTTGTATCAGTGCGCTATCCAATTTGTCGGCAGGTACTTTGAACGGAAAATTCAAACGATCGAAAATATTTTGTTCATCGTACACATGAACGTAATAAAGAGTGAAAACACTGTCATTCTCGTAACCATGCGTCACAAAAGCAGGAATCAGATAAAGATATCCCGGCTCTATGGTATGCGTTCCGTCAGGCATGATGACCTTGGCCGAGCCGCTTTCCACCATATAAATCCGCGCAAAAGGACTGTTGACACCCTTCCAGTTCCAGTCGGCATTGTGGCTCTTGCAGGCCACATTTAACAAAATCAGGTTTAAATTATCTTTTTTACTCATTAAATGTATATTTCTGATTTCAATCCCGGTTATTGTTTGATTGCGCAAAATTATCATTTTTATCGGAAAAGAAAAATAATTATTCATTGAATCCGGAAATATTTGTATATTTGCAAAAAATTTTATTCAATTGAAAGTATTTGGCATTATTCCTGCGCGTTATGCATCTACCCGTTTTCCGGGTAAACCGTTGGTACAACTTGCTGGCCGGAGCATGATTGAATGGGTATATGATCGCGCATCGAAAGCATTTGAGACGGTTGCAGTAGCAACTGATGACGAACGTATCGCCGCCGAAGTGCGACGTTTTGGCGGTTGGGCTGTGATGACATCATTAACCCACCAGAGTGGCACCGATCGTTGCGCCGAAGCCTTGGCGCTGATGCAGAAAGAAATTGGCGTAAAGGCCGATGTGGTGGTGAATGTTCAAGGCGACGAACCATTTGTTGATCCGGCATTGCTTTCCCGGCTGGTTACCTGTTTCGACGACCAATCCGTGCAGATTGCAACGGTGGTAAAACCATTAGAAAGCACGGCCGATCTGTTAAACCCCAACTATGTCAAGACGGTCATCAGTTCCAGTGGACGCGCCATTTATTTCAGCCGTTCGCCCATCCCCTTTATCCGTGGTTTTGCGCAGGAGGAATGGCTCAACCGACATGAATTTTACTATCATGTTGGCCTTTACGCCTACCGTGCCGACATCCTTGACCGGTTGACGCAATTGCCTTCTTCATCACTCGAAATAACCGAATCGCTCGAACAAAACCGATGGATTGAAAATGATTATCATATCTGTGTGATACAAACCACTGGAGCGAATATCGCCATTGATACGCCCGAAGACTTGGTGCATGCGCAAAACATCATTCAAAAATCCAAAGATACCATTCTTCATCATTCAATGATTTAATCATGTCACGTGTCATTCGTTGCTTGTTAGTCCTGTCTGTCTGTTTTTTTTCCTGCAAAAATCCATATCCCGGTTACACCAAAGCCGACGAAGGCATTTATTACAAATTGTTAATGATTGGCGAACAGGAAAAATGCTGTCAATTTGGCGACTATGTAACTGCCGGCATTGCATACGTGACCATGAACGATTCCATTTTCTTTTCGGGAATACGTAAATTTAAAGTCACCGAACCCGATTTCCCCGGTTCCATCGACAAATGTTGTACCCTGATCTGCCAACACGATTCGGCTCAGTTTATTATTTCCTCACTGGATTTTTTTGAGAAAACACTTGAAAGTGTTGTCCCCGAATACATGAGCGCCGACGGAAAGATGAAAATATCCATCCGTCTGATGGATATCCAGACATCAGAAGAATATGATCGTGAAAAAGAAGCTTTTCTACACTGGATTGAGGATTTGGGCGAATACGAAAAAGTACTTTTAAAACAATATATCCACGAAGCTAAGATCGAAATTCCACCTATGGAAGAAGGTATATATTATATTGTACAGCAAACGGGTAGCGGCCCCGTTGTCGCTGCGGGCGATACTGTTGTGATACATTACGAAGGTCATTTTCTGAACGGCAAATTCTTCGACTCCACGCGCCGCCGCAACGATCCCTTACAGTTTGTGTACGGCCAGCAATGGCAGGTGATTGGCGGTTTGGAAAAAGCCATCGGAAAGATGCACGAAGGCGACAAGGCGCTGGTGATCATTCCGTCAGAACAGGCTTTTGGCGCCGACGGCTCTGTGGAAGGTATTGTTCCCCCTTTTACGTCTGTCGTTTTTGAAATAGAGTTAATAAATGTTAAATAATTGAATTTTTTTGTATGTCGAAACGCAACGTTTCGATCATTTCACGTCTTATTATATATAAAGTTGATCCAATTAATGAAAAACATAAAAATTGTATTTTTATTGTGTATGTTCCTTGCAGGCGTCTTGTATGCATGTAATAAGAACGATACCGATGAAAAATGGGCTAAAGAAGAGGCAGAATTGGCAGAATGGATAGAAATAAACAAGCCCGGCTTGTCAATTGAGAACGGAATTTATTTTGAAAAAGTGGGGCCGGAATACGAAACAAATATCAAACCGGAACCAGGTGATTATATTTTGGTAGATTATGAATGCCGGTTTTTGTTCGAGGATGTTTTGGAGCAGGTAAGTTATAAAGATTGGCAGGCGCGAGGGGCATTGTATCCTTCTCCTTACAGAGAAGGAGGACCTGAACTGTGGGAATCCAAATATTGGGAAAGCATGGGCATTGGTCAACTCCGGGAAAATGAATGTGCCAATGTTTATATTCCTTCGCGAATGCTTAATTTTCAGGATTTTAAAACACGAGTGTTTTGGGTACATCTCAGAAAAGTTATTGACACTGATTTGAAAACATATCAGGAGAAAATCATGGGAAGTTGCATGAAAAACTTTGGCAATGATGTGGATACTATCACCGTCACAGAAAATGGAAAGGATTATTATGTGATATTTCATGTGGATCAGGAAGGTACGGGTGGCGACATCAGTGGTACTTCTGTTAAAACGCATATCAACGAAACATATTTCCTGCAAGCCGATGATCCTAAAGACTGTTTCAAAAACAAGGATTATACATGGAATAAATATCTGGAAATATTTCAATCGGTAAAAAAGGGCGGACATATCACTGCGGTGATGCCCTACAGATTGATGTATGGCGATAAAGCTGATCTGATAGACGGACAATGTGCTGTACCTGTAAATACAGTACTCAAATACGATATAACCATTGATAATTAAATATTAAACCTATCGAAAGATATCTACGCTTGAATTAAATAAATAATCAGTAAAAATGATAAGTTTACAGGAGTTATCAGACCAGGCATTAGTCAAACAATTTGCCGCAGGCGATAGTAAAAGTTTCGAAGTATTGATAGAGCGCCACAAAAGCCGCTTGTTTTCATATATATACTATTCTGTCAAAAACCGGCAAGAAGCCGAAGACATATTTCAGGAAACATGCATTAAGGCGATTACATCCATACTTGAGGGACGATATTCCGAATCGGGACGTTTTTTACCGTGGGTGACACGTATCGCTCACAATATGATCATTGATCACTTCCGACAGGAAAAACAATTACGAGTTATTTCTACCGACAATTTCTCTGCTCCTATACTCAACTCGTCGCGATATTCGGATCAAACCATCGAAGATCATTTGGTACGTGATCAGATATATGCGGATATTCGCAATTTGATTAATTATCTGCCTGATGAACAGAAGGAAGTGGTTCTGCTTCGTCACTATGGCGATATGAGCTTTAAAGAAATAGCCGAATACACCAATGTGAGCATCAACACTGCTTTGGGCAGAATGCGTTATGCGCTGACGAATCTTCGCCGTCTCATTAAAGAAAATGGGATACAGGTCACTATGTCAGGAAAATAAAATGTGTGAAAAATTTGTAGAAGGTATTCTGTCGTGAACTTGAAATTTCAACTATTCATGAATTTCTTCCT
>Ga0082212_10003930_pt1 | contig 20869 bp, 16 predicted proteins | sample TergutNt197P3_FD_71548 | JGI IMG/M metagenome (GOLD analysis project Ga0082212, IMG submission 71548) | Neocapritermes taracua P3 segment gut microbial communities from Petit-Saut dam, French Guiana - Nt197 P3 | ecosystem: Host-associated > Arthropoda: Insects > Digestive system > Gut ... | reverse complement strand
GAGCTTGCATGGGCGGCAGCATCCATAGCAATAGAATTATTGCGGAAATGATTGATTTTTCCCCGTCATAGTGTATAATGGCTTGGCATATATACGGAGGGTTACCCAAGTGGTCGTAAGGGGGCGGTCTTGAAAACCGGCAACAGAAAATGCTTGCGACCTTATGAAAAGCCTTGCGTAGCAGTGGTTTACACGTTGGATAAACAATTGAATATTTTTGCTGTCTGTCCGCAATGTCTGCCCATTTTCATTGGAATATAAAAGACATTAGCGGAAGATAAAAACTTGGAGGGTTACCGAAGCGGTCATAACGGGGCAGTCTTGAAAACTGTTAGGGATGAAATATGCCCACGGGAGTTCGAATCTCCCACCCTCCGCCAAACCTAGGGATTGCCGGTTTGCATAGTCTGCAGGTCGGCATTTTCCACTCCACGGCTTCCTCCGGTATAATGCGCTTTCTCCGGCGATTCTTGTGCAACGCTGTTTTTTCCCATCGAAGTCCTATTAATCCACGTCATGGAATTCGCCGAGTCAAGCTTTGAGTTGAACTCAAGGTGCGCATATGTGTTTGCCGTGATGGAGAAGTCGCTGTGCCCCAGCCATTCTTGTATCTGCTTGAGCGGGACTCCCGACGCCAGGAGTAAGCTAGCGCAACTGTGGCGGAGGTCATGGAAGCGGAGGCGGCGGAACCCGCTTTTAACCATAAACTCAGGGAACTGGCAGGTCAGGTAATCGGGTTTGACACGGTTGCCGAGCTTATCCGTATAAATGTACTGGCTATACTTATTATTGTAGCTCTTCCCGCAAAGCTTCTTGTAGCGTTCCTGCTCTTCCCGGACTTCGAGCAGCTTGGCGCGGAAGCTCGGCACTAACGGCAGCGTCCTGAAGCTGGCCTTGGACTTTACGGTATCACCCTCTACCATTACTTTCTTCCCGTCAACGTTGGCTACCGTCACCGTATGCTCGATCGTGATCGTGTTCGCTTCGAAGTCGATCGATTCCCACCTGAGCCCAACGATTTCTGAACGCCGCAATCCGTAAAACGCGCCGAGTATCACGCCAAGCTCAAGCTTATGCCCCTTTACGGCTTCAAACAACTCCACAACCTCAGACTGCTTCAGGAATTTGCCTACGAACCGTTCCGCTTTTGGGCGTTTCACCTTATCCATAACAGAATGGGATATATATCCTTTCTGGACCGCATATTTCAGCGCCTTGCTTATATTTGCGTGGTGCTTGATCACTGTCATCGCTTTGACGTGCTTGAGCTTTTCGTCATAATAGTCATTAACGTCAGCAGCAGTCAGCTCGCATAAGGTGGTTCCGCGTTTGCGGAAGAACGGCGCTATGGACTTCTGCACATTCATCTGATACCCGCCAAATGTCGTCAGCTTAACTTCCGGCCTTATGACATCCAGCCACTCTTCCAATAAATCGGCAAAAAGCAACTCACTGATATCAGGAGCGTTCGCCAGCATCGTTTCATGCTCCTTGCGCGTTTCTTTCAGCATATCCTCGGCGCGTTTTTTGTTGCCCCTGACCGGCAAGCCAGTTGATATGCTTTTACGTTCGCGTTTGCCGCCGCTGTCTGTCCAACTCAATAACATTTGATAGACGCCGCGCTTCTCTTCTAGGTGCCCGGCTACTTTTATTGGTTTTTTCTGCAGATGATCATTCATCGTAACTATATCTCCTTCTTAATGTGGATTTCACCTGCTATTAACACAGTCATCATAGCAGGTGAAATACATGCGTGTCTATAAGTGCTGCACTAATAATTTCTCAAGACTTTGCCGATATTTCTGCGGATGCTTCGATGATCCTCAGATACCGCATTATGTTCAATTTTGGAATGCGGAACTCCCTACCTACTTTTAATGAGGACAATGCCCCTGCATCAATCAGTTTATATACCGTTTTCGTGCTGACGCCAAGCAAGGCGCTTGCCTGCCTTACGTCCATTACGTCGGGGTATTCCTTGAACACAGAGCGGTATAGCTCGTTAGAATCGAGTTCCATACTTTCCACATCCTTGTTAAAAGATAAAGCACACCGTGTTAAGATGTGCTTCCGGGAGGCGCTGACCATTTCCGGTAGCATAATAATAACACAAGCCAAAATGCAATAACAACTGACGTTTATACGCAAAATACCCGCAAATTCACTGAAAGGATATATGCAAAAACGCCTTACTTTTACTATTCCGTAAGATTTTCCGGAATGTTTTTGCCATTTTCACCAGTAATTTTCCCTTCACGGAGAAGCGAATACATCGACACTAACCCTTTGATAGCGCGTTTTCGATAGTTGAATATTGTCCTGTTAGAGACATTTAAAGCTTTCTCCGCTTCATCCCATGTCCTGCGCTCAAAGTATAGAAGGCGGACGACAGTTGCTTCGTTCTCTCCTAAAAGGGACACATAGTATTCGAGCCGTTCTATTTCTTTTTCAATGGAAAACAGTTCCTTAATGATGTCTATATGCGTTCCGTGCCGCATACGGTCAATATCATCCTTATATGACAAGGCTATCGCCATGGTCCTGTCTGACAGATGGTTATTACGGTAGCCCTGCCCCTCGGTGTGGGAGCCGAGCGCCATGCACTCTATCAACTCCTTTTCACTAATAATACCGGAACTCCCCAGTTCATATCGAAGTTGTTCCGTCCACCGTTTCATAGTCTGGTATGATTTCAGCAGCCCGATAACCTCACTGGCAATTTCAGTCATATACTAGGTTCTCCCTTCATAATTTACTTCCGGCAATTAGCCCGTATATCCATGTCAGATCTATGCCGGAAATATATTGTAAGGGGTGTATCGGTAAAGGAGTCAATAGGTATGATGTAATTTCACTAGAAGCTAAACTCCTATAATACCAAGGCTTCCCCAAGACATATGAAAATACTTTTCATGGTTGGTGGGGTATATCGGTATAGCCCACCAACCATCATCAAATGTAAATAATGAAAACGCCATCGGATCTCAGATGAAAAACGGTGGCATCTTTGTGGCAGATAATGTGTTAAAAAAGCCGTTGATAGCAACGTGTAGTCTCGCGCCGCGTCGAGGTCACCATAGCGGAAGCTTTCAGAAGGTACTGGTTCGGGTCGCAAATACTGAGTTCGTCAAGTATGTAAAGGTTAAATACAGGACCCGAAAATTCTAAGCCGTTTTTTTCAGCGTAATCCGCCATTTTCTGCGGCAAGTTTCCGACTTGGCCATAATAACCGCGAGTGTACCCGATCAAATACGAACCAGCAGGTTGCTGCTCGTGCCCTTTACGGTCAAGAGAGAAAAACCGCTCAGGCAGCGATGGTTCTCTTAAGTACGCATCCATACTATCCCAATATCCTCCCACGGGGAAAGATGTGTTCAGGTTAGGCACATGTATGGAACAGCAAAAACGCGTGTACTCCCGCATAAAACCGGTTGTACCTGTATAGTCGTTTTTGCCGCCAAGCAGTATAGGTACGGCAGGTGCCTCAGTCATTGCAATTTCCGTTTCTGTGGCGCTGATCCCCTCATGCAACAGGTTTACATACGTATCAATAACAGAATGCACGTCCTGATAAAAGCGAATATTATCTTCGGCGGCATCTCTACTTTTGCGCAATTGCTTGAGCAGCTTATCCGGCGATCTGTCTTTAGTCAGCTCTTTAATTTTTGCTAGGGGTACGCGCATCTCTGCTAAAACACGTATCATTTTCGCAGTCGTAATCTGCATCGGAGAGTAGTGCCTACGTTTCGTATCTACCCCGGCGCCGCGCATAGTAGGGAGTAAAATGCCCTTTCTGTCATAATTCCGTAATGTGGGGACAGACAAGCCGGTATAATTTGAGAATTCCTTAATTAGCAGGATTTCTTTATCAAAAATCTTTCTATCCATAGGATTAATCCTTATTCCGGCAATCAGAAATTAGGTATAAACTTTATTAAAGGCGAGACATTAGGAGCTGGATTGATAAATCGTCACTAGTTGGACACCCAAGTGTCCTATAAGGCTTAATAGATGCAAAAGAGTGTATTAAAGTTAATCACACCCCATTTATTGAAGTTGGGATACTGTTCTAAATGGCCTTGACCACTCATGCTTTTTGGGACTGATATTGGGGCTGTTGAATGAATGTGTCAAATATTCTTTTGTATATTCCGCTTCTCACAGCGGAATATACATTCTCCCCGACTATTCATGCTAAACTCATAAATGCCTGTGCGTGGTAAGGTAATTTTACCGAAAAATGCTTGCCATTTACAAATGCCTGGATATTTTATTATATGAGCGGTGGTCACAGCTTACACAATGCCATTTAAAAACTGACGTAGAATACTCTAAGATTTTATATATTCACGATTCCGTTGGATAAGAAAAAAGCATCACATTTATGTCATTTTCTAGCTTTTCCAACTTCTCAATTGTTGGAAATGGAGCTGTACATATATACTCATAGTTGTCAAGCAACTCGCGCTCATTTTCTATTTTAAGGGCTTGCATCATATGCTCTACAAGCTCCGCCATGCGTGAGTCGACCGAGATATTGTGTACTGGTGCATTCTCGTTATGTTTGCGTATTTTCTCATATTTTTCGAAAATACCTTTCCTGTAGTCTTCTATTTTATCTGCTGTTGTAACATTGACTTGGAAGACATAAGACTTAAACAGATTATTATCACAAGATATGCTTGGATCAACCGCAAACTCAAGCTCATGCCTTTTAGAATACGCTACTGCGACTTTTATCTCATTAATAAGTTCGTGCAATAATTGCCTCAATTTTGCGTAGTGCTCCTTGCTTTTGTTTGATAGTACAGTTTGATTTTCACGTTCGAGCTTAACTCTTTCAAGTTTGATATCTGTGCTCAACTTGCGAATAGTTATGAAAACACCAGCGATAGTCGCAATTATCCCGACTAAGGATATAATTATCGGAATCCACTCCTTTGGGGGTATTCCAAGGATAGCAAAAGCAACTTCGCTTTCTGATACGTCGATGATGGAACGTGTTTCTTCATTAACATGGTATACGTAAAGCAAAGACATGATAACACCGTGAACGTTTCTCATGGCGCATCCTCCTTACCGAGTTGAGTTAGTGTATCATTATAACCACTATCTTTTACAACTTTTATTTTGTTACGATAGTTTACAACAAGACGGTTGCTGAAACGACTAAAATCTTTTGACGAATCCGCCATTAAGTCAACAAAAGCCTCTAAATGTCTTATCATTTTTGTATTGAAGTTCACCACTTGTGTTATATTCTTTTGCGCAATACTGTTTACTAAGAAAAGTCTATATGCATCTATATATGTAATAATACGCTGCATTGCTCGCTCTAAATGACGGCTTGAATTGTTACTTCTAGGGTGATGAAAAACAAAGGCTGATGTAAAAATATCAGTCTTACTGTAATACCCGGCACGATTGAACATGCTATTCTCTTGTTTAGATAGTCTAGTTAAGCATGCATTGAAATCATTATAAAAATGCTCGATTAGAACTTCGAATAGATATTTGCCATGAGTTTGGTAGTAGTTCTGGTTATATGTTGCCTTAGAAAACAGGGCATAATTGTAAGGCTCTCTCAAATCGTCATTATCACTCTTACTTTTCTCTGCATTGCTGATACCAAATCGCATTGAAAAAAACTCAAAGTGCGAACACATAAACACTACATAACTTCGTCCGGCGCACGTTATTGAAACATGTCCTGCACTCCCTTCACTCAAGGCATTGAGAATGTCATCATATGTTAAATCGTCATCTAGTTCATTATTGTTCCGTTTCGGATCAATAGCGTCAAATGTTACAAGGTGTACCCATGTTGGCGATTGTTTTAAGTCGTACATACTCCATAACGCATTAGCTAGGATTTTTACTGCCTCCTCCTTAGCAATGCTTACATCAGATTCGTTTTTATCATTTAATATTCTGCAAAAGTCCCTTTTCATATCTGAGAAAGTAACCAGTGTGTTTTTCGAGTCCATAAAACTTGAGTAGTGCCTTGGCTGTTTATAGAAAAGGTAGAATAACACTAATCGTACCTGAGTGTATCCATTCATGAGCATAGACTCATTGATGCCTATTTTTGACAAGTATTTCTTATCTTTTAGGTGATTGAAGATCAAGCGAAAAAGAATTCCGCGAGCTCCATAACGTAGAAGCTTATCATAGCTTTGTTTGTTACGTGCTATATTATTTTTTATTTTAAGATATTCGTCGAGTTCAGCATGGTTTGATTCAAATATCTCTGTGAGGCATGTTACAAATCGAACATAATCATTATTGAATAGTCCCGCGATATTCAATCTTACATAATCGTCATTTAGAATCGAAGACAACATATCTAATTGCTGATAAAGCTTAGGGTTAATCTGCTCAATCTCTTGATGCTCTGCAACATACTTACAACGCTGCAATACAATCTTGCCTTTGTCCACATACTCGCTGCTATCAAAGTTTATCGAGTACTCATACAAACGCCCATTATCGTGATCGTTTAGTCGCCTTGCTGTAGTGTCGCGCATAAAGAAAATACAACAATAGTCTTCGGAGTAATTGAAGTTAAAATGTAAATCATTGCTTTCTGGATAATAGTTTTTAAGTTTATCAACAACTGCGCCGAAACCCGTGGCAAACTCATTATATGCACTAATAAATGTATGAAGAATTGATGGGTTCTCAATAATATCCAGATTATCAAATATGTAGAATAGTTTCTGCTTGCGTTCATTTTTTAGTTTAATCTGAAATATGTCCATTAGCATCATTGCGCCGAGCAACTCGTAAACGGTGTATGGTTCTAGGTGTTCGTTAATGGCACTTGCAGACATATTAGCAATGCCACCGTGATTGGCGATATCGTCAAGTATAAACTTAAAGAATTTGCTAAATCGACTGAACACACCTTCTACGAAATGTTCGTTCAAGTCGTAATAAACGTTTTTTATGAGTTGAAGCATTTTATTATCGGGTGCATTTTCAATATTTCTAAAATACTTACTTAGAATCTTTATTATAATATGCCGAAGCTTTTGTGATATAGGTCTTTCCTTCTGTTTATCTATGTCTGTTTCAAGATTGAAGCGGAAACAGTTGCCTTTTAACTTACCGCTTAATCTTTCGATGTTGACATTCACATGGTGATACAGTTCCTGTTTTGTTAGTTCTTGTATATTAATGTAGTCCTCTCGTTTCTTGATGCGATTGTCACCGACGCTCATAAGGAGTCCATCAAGTAATTCGTCAAAGCGTTCTGAGTACATTTTGCTATATGTAGACGCTCCTTCCCTTTGTTTCCCTTCATAAGCGTAGTACCTTAGAAAATCATCTTGGTTTACTGCATCAATAAACCATCCATCATTGATGATTTCCTCAAGATAATAGGAAAAAGTTGTTTTTCCAGACCCACGATACCCGGTAATGAAAATTGTATTTTGGTGATTATGTTGTGATATCTCATACACTCTAATTAATCCACTGTAGGACAGTAGGCTTATATAATGAAAATACTTAAAAAAGAAAGGGTTTGTTATTATTCCGCCGAAATTCCTATTAAAAGCACCGGACGGATTGCTTAGCAAGAAGTCCTTGGCAGTAGTGTTTTTCAGCATTTTAGCAATTGTATCGTTACTTAAGTCAGAATTAATGCTATACTTTTCGTGGTTTGGGTATGACATAATAATGCAATCCCTTTCTTTGTTAATAATAATTACTACTTTATTCCCATTATATTTTTTAGTTTGCGCACAAGTTTCTCTGCAACTTAGTTTTATCGACACGACAGACTCAGCATTGAATCATACAACTCAATTAGTAAAGGAGGACGGCATTGACCCTGTCCTCCCTTACTTTTGTTGCCAGATACTACTTGCTGTCTTTCATTGCGTCTAGGCGGGCAGCCAGATTCTGCGGTGTTTTGGGTTGATAAAAACACACTATACAGGGGGCTGACGTCGCCACTGCTGCCACAGCTAGAACGAAAACGGATGCGATACTGAGCGCGTGTTTTACGACACTATTCTTCTTCATTTGCTTCACCTCCATATTTTTGTTTTAGAAACGCTGCGAAGATTGATATCGTTGCCACACCGAGACCCAAGGTTGCACAAAAAGAGTAGTAAGCAAAATCCCCACCGAGTGCAGTAGCTGAACCTAATATCAACGCGCCTCCGACAGCCAAACGACGCGAGCGTTTCCTGAACTTAATAGTTTCTTCCGAAGTCAATGTACGATTTTTGTCCTCAATCGGAGCAAAAATAAAGGTAATAATTAACGAAACGGGTAAAATTATGGCGATCGCAGGAGCATATATAGTAGCCGTGCTAACTGATATAATTGCGGCTGCAGCAACTATAGCCAAACTTGACACTACTGCACATCTCAAAAATGTCCCCGCATGATACCCGCCGGCAGACATCCTCAGGGCAGTGAGCATAATGAAAAATATCAACATCTCTAGCGGAATCGCAAATGCAAAGCCCACAGCAATCGCGACGATAAGGCCGATGCCATTCGAAAACGTCTGGATCAAGCCATACACATAAATATCGCGGTCGTCTTCGGCGGCGACGCCGTTGCGGATGAAAGCGCCTGCTATCCTGTCGGCAAGAATCTCCATGCGCCCTCCCTTGGATGTTCTTGAGAAAAAGATAGCAGGGTTTTACCGCGATGTCTAGATTCAACAGCATGAACGGTCAGTTGACCAACATAAGCGGGCAGAAACAGCGCATTTTCGGTTGAAATATGGGGAATATTCCTCATACACCTTAGCAGGGTTTCTATGGGATAATCAAACAAAAAGGCAAGGTGACCTGCCTATGATTTCCTTCCGGCTGCTCAGGGAGATGATGGTTGAAAAAGGGGTTTCAAAATACTACCTAAGAAACAAGTGCAAGGACAACAATTTAGACCCCAAGACGATCAAGAGGCTTTTTGACGACGAGTCTGTGTCAACGAACACGATTGAAAAACTTACTAAGATCTTTGGATGCAGCATTAATGAAATCATGGAGATCATCCCAGACCAGATACCGGGCGAAAACGAAAATGTAGGATAGCTTTAATAGCGGGAATAGTCCTGAAGGTGTTACACATAGCGCATACCAAAAACCTCGCCCGTTGGACAAACAGCGGGCAACCGTGTTATACTTAACCAAAATTATCCCTGAAGAAAATTGCCGGAATGCATGGTCGTTGATACTATTTATGCAGTGGAAAATCCGCCTATGCCAAATTAAAAGCCAAGGTGTACCGAAGGTGAAAATAGCCATATGCGACGATATCCCCGCACAATTGGACCTGCTTGAGGCAGCAGTTCACAACTGCCCCGTTTGGAGCGGGGAGCCACTGTCGGTCAAGCGGTTTTCAAACGGGCGCGCCCTCTTGCGCGACGCAGGCTCCGGGCAGCCGTATTCTTTCATATTCCTCGATATACAGATGCCTGAAATATCAGGGCTGAAAATGTATGGCAAACTCGCGCGAAACGGCACTTCGGTCATTTTCGTTTCAACGCATATAGAGCTGCTGCCGGAAACGCACGCACTTCACGCGCCCGGGTTCCTTCCGAAGCCATACACGCAGGAGACATTCGACCGCACTGTCAAAAGCGTGATCGCCCAGCGCGCCGAGACGCAGTTCTTCACGTATTATGACGACGACAGGAATAAGCAGTTGATCCCGTGCAGGGACATATACTATTTTTCGACCGGCAACCACTTTGTATATGCCCACACCGCCGACGGCAAGGTTTCCGCATACGGGGAATCGCTCAAGGATATGGAAAACCGATTGCTGCCGTTCGGTTTTTACCGTTGCAGCAATCGACATATTGTAAATCTGATGTACTGTGACCATAGGCGCGGCAATAAAATCGTATTCAAACATATCAGCTTTGAAGACGAAATATCTATTTCCAAAAGGAAGCTGCAGGAATACGACAGGCAATACCTGCGTTTCAAGTGGAGGTGACGCATTTGGAACCCAGCATGCTATTGCACGTGCCTGTCGCCCTTATCGACACCCTGACAATTGCTGTATTTTTCAAGCGGTTCCTCGGGAGAAAATACGATTTTGCTAGGCCATATGTGTTGACCTATCTCGCTTACTTTCTGCTTAATGCCATCCTATCGGCGCTTTACCCGGATATTATCGCGGCATTCTCGGTCGTTAGCTGCTTCGCAATCCCATACGCGCTGTATGCCGGGACAAAAATGCAGCGGGTTTTCTGCGGCGGGCTATTGACGGCGTACGTATTCGTTTCGGAGATCCTCACAATGCTGGCGTTATCGTTTGCTTTTGGCTTTGTACCGGCTGAAATTGCCACAAACACAGTTCTGTTCTACGCTGGGGCATTCACCGCTAAAGCTTTTTCTCTGGTTCTCGCGCTTATTGTCTCGGGCGACAGGAAAACCGCATTGAGCCCTGTCCCGTATTATTACTACCTGCTTTTACTGGCCATTATATACACTTGCGTCGGGCTTTCATACATCGACCTGATGCTCGTAGGCCAAAGCGGGAGCCCCGCGACTATTTTTCATGTGCTGTCCGAAACCGCTATAGTCGCTTTGTCAATAATGGTATATCTTGTATTTAAGAAAATCCAGGAGTACGCGGAGCGCGGGGCATATGCTGCAATCGTCGAGCAGCAACTGATGAACCATGAGCGCCGATTCCGCATGATGGATTCCCAGACCATGGAAATCCGGGGCATAAAACATGAATTTGTGAACCACTTGACTAGCATGCGCGGGCTATCGGCCAACAGGCTGTATGAGGAGCTTAACGATTACCTCGACAGCTACATACAAGAGGCGAACAGTGTTCTTTCGCATTCAATTACCGGGACGCCGAGCATTGACGCTCTTTTATCCTCAAAAATCGCGGTCGCTGAAAGCGAAGGCATTGAGTTTGACGCGAATATAGGCGCGCTGCCCAAGCTTCTAATCAGCCCTGTGCACCTCAATATCATATTAGGGGCCGCGCTCGACAATGCGATCGAGGCGTGCCGCAAACTGCCATATGGCACGAAAAGGTACATAACCCTCGGCATTAAGGCGGAAGGGGATTGGCTTTATTTTCGCATAGCCAACTCTTCGCTTGCGGTCAAGATGGGCGACGGCGGGCTGCCAGATACTGATAAACCCGACAGGCTCCGCCACGGGTTGGGGCTGAACATCGTCAGCCGCCTGGTTGGGCGCTATGAGGGCGCCCTTGTCTGCGGATACGAGGGCGGCGAGTTTGCGCTTTTAACGCAAATCAAGCAAACCCCGGACGAAAACGCGATATAGTTTACCGCTTATGTTGGTCAACTGCCCGTTCATGCTGGTGCTTGTTGACACTGAACTGAACAGCCTGCTATCCTGTGCGCAGGGATGCCCAAAAGTTTATGCCTTGGGTAATCCTGAAAACAGGGCAGCAGGCTTTGAGCGTATTGATGGAGTATATGCAGTGGATATGAAAAAAACTCTTTGCTTATTGCTTTGCGCGGCTTTGCTCTTTGGGGCGTTAAGCTGCTCGCAGTCGCGCGGCGAGTTGGACGGGAGAGATCTGGGGGCAGGCGCAGCAACTCTACATTCGGCGTTGTCATTACCAGAACAACAATCAGCACATACGCCATCGTTGCCTGAACAACAGTCATTTCCGGAGTTAGCTCAGGAGCAACAAACATCGACGAGTAATGAGCCATCGACGGTCGCTGATCCATCATCGGAGCTTGGCGTTCCCGAAAGCGACAAAGCATTGACGGACTCCATGCGCGCGCAGGCCGAGAACCTGCATAAACTATGCAAGGTCTGGGGGTTCGTGAAGTATACGCATTTGGCTTTTCTTACAGGTGAAAAAAACTGGGATGAAGAACTGCTGGGGATGATACCGCTCATACGCTTCGCCGAGGAGGATGAAGTAAACGATATCCTTTACGACTGGTACGTCAGTCTTGGCGACGACGGGTATGACGGTCACGGGAGTTCGTATCAGACGCAGGATTTGAGATGCATGGTGGATTTGACTTGGATAACCGACGAGTCTTATCTGGGGGCGCCGCTTTCCGCGGCTTTAGCCAGATTCCGGGAAATCCCTAAAATGGATTTATCAAAAGCCCCGGTCTTTTTTGATGATAATGGCGTCTGCGATTTTTCCAACGAAAAAGCTCCTTCTGCTTCAGGGACCGGAAGCTACTTGCTTGGGCTGTTCAGGTTATGGAATGCCATAGAGTATTATTTCCCTTACAAAGACATAATAGATTACGACTGGAACGAAGTGCTCCTTGAGTTTATCCCCGAAATGATAGAGGCGGCGAACGCGGACAGCTATTGGTTTACGCTATATGCAGTTAGTGCTAAAACACACGACGCCCACGTATACTGGGATAATGAGTTTTCAGTATTAAGCACGAGATTTGGCGGCGAAGATGCTAACATCCGAGGGAGAAGGGCAATACCGGCGTCATTTGAGCGCGCCGAGGGACAAATTGTAGTTCTGAAAACCTTCAGGGATATGTTTCTTCAGCCTGGCGACGTCGTGACAAGTATAGACGGTGTCGACATTGTAGAAATCGTAGAAGAAATGAAACAGTACATTGTCGTACCAAATGATGAAAAACTTAGGGATGTGATGCCATATCTCCCATTTTGCAAAAGCGGTGAGCCAGAGATTACCGTGCTTCGGGACGGCGAAGAACTCACAGGCACTGTGAGAGCTGTTAGCTTGGATTATCGAGGTTTTATAGACAAACACCCGCGCTTAGAACCTCTCAAAGCTATTGAGAAATCACATGAACTGCTTGACAGCAATATCGGTTTGATCAATCCGATGCTGCTTAAAGCCGATCAGGTGTATGCGGTCATGAAAGAATTTTCCGATACAAGCGGGCTGATAATCGATCTGCGGCAATACCCCGGCTCGCTTACAATATATTTATTGGCAGAGTACTTACTTGACGAGCTAAAACCATATGCAATCTGGTCAACAGTATTTGTTCCGGTTCCCGGATTGTTTCGGGATGCGACAACAGCATACGCAGGTCCGGGGTATCGCCGTTCAGACAATGTGTATATAGCTTCCGGCGATACACCACCGGAAATAAATGACCCCTATTTTTATGATAAACCGGTAGTTCTCATTATGGATCAGCAAACGCAGAGTTACGGTGAGACAACGATAATGTGCTTGCGTACTGGTCCGAATGTAACAGTAATCGGCAGCAACTCGATTGGAGCCAACGGAAATGTAACATTTCTGCCCCTACCAGGCGGTTACAGAATGAAGTTCACAGGCCTTGGCGTTTATACCCCCGAGGGCGGGCAGACCCAGCGTATCGGCCTTTCTCCCGATATATACATAGAGCAGACAATAGCGGGCATACGAGACGGCAGGGACGAGCTGATGGAAGCGGCGGTCGAGTTTCTTCTGGAGCATCAGTTATTTTCAATTAGCGATACAACCCCAAGATAGGGTGGGGTTGTGACTAGTAATAAAAAAGGAGTGGATGAAAATGGCAAACCTATTCGACGATTTTGATCTCGACATCGAAAGACTAAGCGGCAGTGGTGAAGTCAACAGTTCCCGTAGTGAAGCGAGATGCGGCACAATTGGCTGTACTAAAGGGTATCCTGAGTGCGATCCCAATTTAGAAACAAAAATATCGGTTTGTCCGACTGAGATTACATGTGGGCTTAAGTGTACTCATACTTTGCAAGCCACCTGTGAAACCTTGTGTAAAAACTAGGGTGATCCAAATGTGAATTGCACCGTTAAGATGCCGTGATCACCCGATAAGCGACATATAACCGGGTATTGCTACTTCATCTTAATACAACCAAGTCTGAGTTCTCGAATACTTCTAGTGCCCTATCACTCAGACTTGTGTTTACAAAATGCGAGAATGTAGTTTTTATCTGTTGTGTCTAGCGAACAGCCAGTTCAAAATCTTTAGGCGATAACCACGAGGTCAAGTTTTTACCATAGGTATGTGTTATCGAACTTGACTGCTAGTTTACTTTAAAAAGTCTATTACTATTTCTTAGCCGTAGCATTGCTATTAAGCCTTACATAATCATAAGCCGCATATCATTTTCGTTCGGACAGCCTGTAATAATGGACAGTGTTGTTTGTATGATCCCATTAAAGCCTTCTAAATGATTATGCGAGTCAATTTGCGAGGGAGCATTAAGCTCAAATCTTATCCGTTTCGCAATCTCATAACAGCGCTCCATATCATAGCCTACGCATATTTCTACCATTTCTCTTGCCCTTTGATAAAACCCTTGCTCACCCGTATCAAGATACATTAGATTCAGTATTTCTGCTGTTCCAATCAAACCGTGACACACAATGGGTTGATCAAGAAAATAGTTTACTAAAGGCATTTTAGCGATTTTTATCAGTTCCTCCACAGCAAACCTCTTGGCTTTATCATCGGACATAGAAACACCGTACAGGTATAACACGCGGAGGATTCCTGGAGACCCGTAGCACCAACTCATTTGACGTGGCGCTTTTTCTATATCTTCAAGCCCTACATATTGCTCAAAAGTTATTCTACCCGGCCAATATGCAACATCGTTAAAATAATACACTGCTTTCATATATTCAGAAACAAGGCCGCTTATTGCATCCTCCAGCCCCTCTGCGCGTACCCCGTTCTTGTGAGCAAGAGAAAGCGCAGCTAATGGTCCACTCATGCCATGTGATAACCCATAATTAATGACGCCATTTTTAGCCTCTACATCCATAAACTGCTTCTCGCTTTCAGATGGGAAATAGTGCCACCCGGTTATTGTATGATCAAGTATAGTAATACTTTTAGAGCGATCAACCAGAACCTTAATTATCTGAGATATCATACTATCTATACGCTCATCATCTCTGAAGTTGAGTAAGAATCTCAAGGGGCTGGAGAGTCCGTTTATAACCTCATAAATTCCAGCGGTTTTAAAATCATTATCATCTGATTTTTTCATAAACAGAGCTAAGTTATCCAGTAACACTTTATTTATACCTTCAAGAAAGGGTTTTACCTTTGGGGCGATAAGTGACAAACCGTATACCGAGTACGCAAGATGCGTCAGCCCTGAAAATGATGAAATACCGCGGAATAATGACCTATTGACACCCTTGCGTAACGTATCCAAAGTGCTGAGTGTAAGACGTTCCCAATCGGATTCTGAAGTAAAATACCTACGGAAGTTGGTTAATATGGAAAGCATATCTAATGCCTCTTTTGGGTTGATTTTGCTTATGTTGTTTTCCAGAAGATTAAAATATTCATATACATTACTAATAAATTTATCTGAGAAATTATCTGCCATTTTCATCTTTATGCTATCATCCGATTTTATTTTATCAGTATTTATTATCATAGCTGACTCCTTTAAAATTAACCTATTCCATTTTCCTGTTCATATAATTCTCGATAGACTTTTGATGTCCTTAACAGCTCATCATGGGTACCGCAAGCGTCAATAGAACCACTGTCGAAAACAATGATTTTATCAACAATGTTCTTAATACTTGCTATCCTATGTGATACGATAATCCCTATTTTACCCCTTGCTAACTCTTTAAATGAATTAAGAACTTGCTTCTCAGACACAGAATCAAGAGCTGAGTTTGGCTCATCCAAAAGATATAGTTCCGCATCCCTGATAAATGCCCTGCTAAGCGCGATACGCAACCACTCTCCGCCGGATAATTGTACACCACTATCAAACCAAGAGCCTAGCTGCGTTTCCAAGCCCTCAACCCGATCTTGCATTCCTGTTTTCAATAACGCCTGAATAATTGCATTATCATCACAAAAACTATCAAGTTGTCCAAACGCGACGTTCTCCTTAACAGACAGTTCGTACTTGACAAAATCCTGAAATAGTAGGCCTATTTTCTTCCGCACTTCTTCTGCGCCAATATCTCGTAAGTTCCTTTCCCCAAAACATACATCACCCTCATAATTGTTATATAATGCGGAGAGGATTTTAACTAAAGTTGTTTTTCCGGAGCCATTCTTCCCAATAAAGGCAATCAGGCTATTCCCTTCAATATTAATATTTATATTGCTAAGCGCGTTTACATCCTTGTCTTTATATCTGTATGAAAGGTTGCTTATTTTTATGGACGGAATAGCATCTAAAATTAACCCTTCGCCTTCGCCTTTGCTCCCGGTGTCGGTATTCATGTCAATGAAATCAAAATACTGGCTTATGTAGAGTACATTTTGATATATAGAGTTAATATGGGATAATAGACCCTGCGAACTTGATTTTATATTAGATATGCTTCGAGTATAAGTAATCAACTCGCCCAGCAGAATTTTACCTACGAAAGCGGTTGTAATCACAAATACAAACATAGCCGCTGAAATAGCTTGGTCTATTACTAGTAAAATAAATTGAGCGCGTGTCCTTCGTTTGAGGAGGTGTTTATCTTGTTTAAGAAAATCGAGGCTTATCTGTTTGTGTTTACTTCGGAAATAACCACCAAGATTGAACGTCTTAATTTCCTTGAATGCGATATCATTTGTCAATAGATACTGAAAATACCATTGTTTGCGGCTTTCCCCGGCTCTGTTCTTTTGAATAATAAACTGCTTTTTCCCAAAATGAGCAGATACAAAAGTATTTATTATAGGCATAACAAATACAAGTGGAAGCAGCCACCACTTCCACGATAAAAGAATAATGGAAAACATAACCAAGCTTATCAATGACTGAAAAAAAAGCACAAAGGACTTGAAAAAAGAAAACAGGCGGCTAATACCCGTTCCCATTGCCCTCTGTATTAAGTTGTATGTTTCCGAATCCTCGAAATCTCTAAGGTTAAGTTCCTTTACCTTTTCAAGTACTGACATATCCAGTGTTATGGCAGCCTTCATCTGCAACATGTTTTCAACATATCCAGAGATTAGCCCTAGTACTCCGCCTAGAAAGTCAATTCCAATGTACACAATTATCAGCACCACTATCTGTTCAAAACTTCTGATAGAAGTTTGCAATGTATTTACGATTTCTTGCATTACAAGAACTGATATGCTAGGAATAATACCAAACGCAATCGCCAACAACACGATGGTGACTAAGTACAACTTCCCGGCGCATGCAAGTATCTGTATTATCCGCACGAAATACTTAACCGCTTCAACAACCTTATCAAAGTGTTTTTGAGGTTTTTGCATTATACCCGGCCTTTCTCATATGTTCTACCTTTTAAATCAGGCTTTCCGGCAACTCCAAATTGACTTGGTTTTTTTGGCGATGCTCTATGTATCCTTTTAGCGCGTGAACCCCGTGCCCAGCAAGAGCAAGCATCTTCCGTTCCCATGCAGTATTGCCCATCAACCGGTTGCAAAACATATGAATTATGCTCATAGATATATCGCTTATAGTGTTTGTTAACTCTCCTCGTTGATCAAAATTAAAAATAACCTCTGCGAAATCCTTCAACCCCTGTGAGTTAGCACTGATCAAGCTATAAACTTCCGGACAGAATATGGATGAGCGGATATCGAACCAGTCCAAACTACTGTCGACTGCATACATAATCATCTTGCGATTTTTCTGGAACTCCTTCCTGTAAGCGTTGTTGTTGCTTTTTGATTCAAGTAAGATTTTCTGCTCATTTATTGATAATCCAAACGCTTCAAGAACTGAGATAATAAATGATATCCCGACATAATCCATTTCGGGTTTTGGCTCGTCATAACGGTGCTTGGTTATTAGTTTCATAGCTAAAACACTGTCTCTCCAAAAATAGTCTTCAGCATACTCGATTAACCCTGGTCCGCCATATCTTTCAGTCTCTCTTTGATAAGAATCATTTACTGCTTTTGATATCAATCCATCGGTGAAAAGGCCACTAAGCCATTCGCTAGTAACATGAAATAACTCTGCTGCCCCTTTTTCTGTTGGCTGAATACGTAAGCGTAAATGAGGTTCCGGGTCACTATATCTGATATAAAAGTATTTTTGCACCACACCGTTACTAATACAATTTTCCATTGTTTCATAAATCAGCGAAATAAGCTCATTTTGCCGTTTGCTGCACCCATATAATTTGTAATACATCCACTTTTCGTTACCCGGCAGCATGATTAATTCGTCTCTGTTAATTTGCATACGGTTAACTGAAACATTTGAATGAGTTATTGGTAAATCAACATTACCTTGACCAGCGTTTTCAGTTTTATTCTTGTTGATCTTACTGTTGTCTGTTTCCATAAAAAACGGTACAACTATCTCGGTCACAAACGCTTTTCCATCCATGTTCTTGGAAATATAGTCGTTAAAACTGCAACCAAGCTCAGTAAGTGTAACAGCAACTGTAGAATACTTCTTCATCACATGATATAGCTCGCCTCTATGTGCTGTGTTATCAAGATCCAGTAGAAGCCGGTTATCGGATTCATTCATGAAAATGTAACGCGGAATATCCCATTTTTGGCGGTACAAAGCGAACTGATTCTCGATTGCGTTTTTATCTTTAATTTGCTTTTTGTTTAGTCCTAATATGTCACTCGAAACAAGCCATGTTTCAGGTCTAATAATAACCCTACCATAAGTAATGCGTGGAAAATACGTATATTCAAGACTCAAAAACCCGAAAATCCCGTAGGTGACTCTTGTTCTCCTCATAACGGATATTTCCCTCATAAACCTGAGAGAATTACTGCCAAACGTCGGATTCATCATAGACGTCATGGTAACTATGACTTTCTTATCTAAGCTTCTTGATTTTATATAAAGCTGGCTGCTTTCGCGTTCAAATCCTATATATAAATCCCTCACACTCAGCAAGTGCTTACCTTCACAGGGGTTCGTCGTGAGGGCTACCTGATAATCATAATCATTATCGTTCATCGTGACATTACTTGTTCTACCGCTTGCGGGCAATTCAGCTATTTCTGCAATAACATACTCCTGAAGCAAGTCTTTTTGCCTCGCATACCCTTCCTTTTGCAATAACGCTTCTTCGACTGACAACATATCGTTGAATCTACCTAATGACTTCCCAAATCCATCAGAAACAGAAGCAGGCGCAATAGTGAAGCAATAATCCGCTTCGTTTTCTTCTTTCGTTTTGCTGGGATGGGCTAGAAGAAAAAGCTCAAATGATTGTAATTCATCCATAGGGTGATTACTATTATTTTGTTTTTCATCACCGCATATATAATCAATATCACTATCTGTAATCTCGATTATTCTTTGCCTTTCACGTAGCGCTAGTAGCAGTTTTCTTTCTAACAATGCACTTAATCGCTGTTCTTTCATAGTTTTTAGTTCTTGTGGAACAACCCTGTTTATCACGTTATCTCTGTGATGCGCTGGCGCACCTAAGCCTTTGTCTATATCCAGCAGTTCTAATAAAGGCACTTCGGAACTATACCCATATTTTTCAAGAAACAGCTCAATATAATATCGCATTTCAGCAATAGTTTTTTCTGGAGGTGCAATTTTGCGCATAGCGGAAACGAATCTTTCCAGTTCGTCTTTTAAGTAGCTGTCCAGAGTGTTGTTATTTGTATGCATTTTCATGTCTATTTGCAGATAGTTTTTGCAATGAAATAATTCACTTTGCAAGCTTGTTATCTCGTTATATACGTCAATACCTTCACCGATTGCTGTCGCATTATAATCATGAATACAATTTTGGATAGCTCTAAGCTTGGTTACATAGGCGTTCGTTTCCTCTGTATTTTCAATTTTACTGAGTACACCTACAAGATACTCAAGCGTATCTGTATTGATTAGTGGTGGTCTTATTTCGGAGATGAGGAACTCATTTTCTAGCAGTTGCGATAAGAACTTTTCTATTTTGTTTATGGGGGTCGAAGGATTTTGCGTGACTATTTCATCTAAAAGATTTGAGTATAATTGAAAACCAACACACTTGTTTTCGAGCATTTTGACTTGTTCAGTATACCTTATTGAAGTTGAAAGTTCGTTTGGAGTATCATTGTCTGTGTCGTGTTGCATAAAAGTTTTATTAGGTTTATCAATTCTGTTGCCATTAGCATAAGTAAAATCATTGAACCTTACCCTTAGTTTTTTTCTGATGTTTATATCTGCCTCTATTTTCTTTATTAGCCCATATACCCATTCCATGTCAGGGCGAGCACGTTTTGAATGACGTCGCATGTCGGAGATAGTGATATCAGACACATTGCTGAATTGCCCAATCGATACGCCGGAAAATAGGCCAAAAGGAGTTGGGCGGGTTGAGAGACGGATGAAATACTTGAGTAGTGATGAGCGGACTTGTTCGGCAGATTTTGAAACAGCATCCAGTTGTGCATTATCAAAGGCTTCAAGTAAGTCCTTGCTAGTAACAGCAAGTGCTTCCCTAAGAATAGGATCAGCAAACGCTTCCTTCAACAAAGTATTAAGCGCCAAAGGCTCACTAAACATACTTATATAGTCGGTAATCGACAACAACGGTGTGCGAATCGTAAAAAAGTCACATGCTTTGTACTTGGTCATATGATTACCTCTGATGTATCTACAACCAAGTCTGAGTGATAGGGTTCAAGAAATACTCAAGAACTCAAACTTGGTTGTTATGTGTTCCGTAATGACACCCGGTTTAGTTTCATTTTGTTAAGATGTTATGGCATCTTAACGGTGCAATTCACATTTGGATCACCCTAGTTTTTACACAAGGTTTCACAGGTGGCTTGCAAAGTATGAGTACACTTAAGCCCACATGTAATCTCAGTCCGACAAACCGATAATTTTGATTCTAAATCTACTCCGGATGGGTTAGTAGGACACCCGCAGTCTGTGGGACATCCACATCCACTTCTCTCCTCACTACGAGAATTATTGATAGTACCGCCGCCACTTAGCTTTTCGATGTCGAGATCAAAATCGTCGAATAGGTT
>Ga0082212_10003929_pt1 | contig 20872 bp, 12 predicted proteins | sample TergutNt197P3_FD_71548 | JGI IMG/M metagenome (GOLD analysis project Ga0082212, IMG submission 71548) | Neocapritermes taracua P3 segment gut microbial communities from Petit-Saut dam, French Guiana - Nt197 P3 | ecosystem: Host-associated > Arthropoda: Insects > Digestive system > Gut ... | reverse complement strand
CCGTAACAAGCGATAAACGCAGGGAATGTGAACGGGCGCCCAATACGCGTTGCGTATTGATACTTTTGATGCGCATGGGCGCAAGCGACGTACTGAAATTGGTGAAATTGATACCCGCAATGGCTACTATAACGATAGCAATCGTAAACAGGATCATCAATGTCTGTTTACTTGACTTCGGAGTAGAATCATAACCTACATCCGTTACAAAATGAATTTCAGGCAAGGCGGTAAAACGCAGGAAATTACCTGACTTATCCCAATCAAAATCATCACCCCATAATGCTTGGGCATTAAAGGTGCGTTTGAAATTCTCAAACAACTGTGATACGTCTGCCGATTGATTGACTCGTATGTAAGCATGGTAATTATTATTGCGCCAATTATCTCTGTTCTCACTATCCTGCATGGCGAAATAAATACAGTTTTTGAATATGGAATTAACAGGCAAATCACGATACACGCCAATGATTGTTTGAACGCCCCAATCGGTGTGGATAATCTGTTTACCAACCGCAGGTTCATTCCCGAAAAACTTGCGCGCCATACTTAACGGGATAAAAATATTCCCCGGCGCGATGTAATTACCTCGCGTGTCTTCAACGAAGTCGAACGTAAATACATCGAAGAACGATGGCGTCACAGTCAGCGAATTTTCTTCATAGAAATGTCTTTCGCCGTCTTTCTCTACAAAGAAAGGAGCCGGTTGTTCCCGTGATTGCGTAATCGCGCCGGCAATAATTTGAGGTGATGACTCAAAAACAGCTTCGGAATACGGACGACTAAACAACGCGTTTACAAAAGTGTTGCTTGCACGTTCCACACGGAAAATTTTATCACTGTCCTTATGGAATTTGTCAAAACCGAGATCATAATCCAATTGAATCATGATCACCATAAACGCTGCAAAAGCAACCGAAAGTCCCAGTACATTCAGGACTACCGCCACCTTAAAACGGCGGATTACACTTATAAAATTTAGAATGATTGGCTTCATATTAATTGAGAATTGAGACTTTACAATAGTGTTTAAAATTAATGTTTGGCTTTCCAAAGGGAAGCAATTGAGAATTGAGAATGATTGGCTTCATATATTTAGAGTTTAGTTGATTTTTTAAATTGTTTTTTTTCCCCCTCTTACGGTCTTACGATCTTACAATCTTACGATCTTACGATCTTCTTCACTCGCTCTTAATCGCCTTCACCGGATTTTCTGCTGCTGCTTTGATGGCCTGAAAACCAACCGTCAACAGGGCGATAAGCAGGATGATCACTCCGACTGTCAAAATCAACCATACAGGCACGTTGGTACGGTAATCGAACGAATTTAAAACCTGTACCATCACAAAATAGGCTATAGGCGCGGTAATGACAAAGGCAACAAGCGTCAAAACAACATATTCTTTGGAAATCAGCATCACAATATTGGATACGGATGCGCCCAAAACCTTGCGGATACCAACCTCTTTACGGCGTCGTTCGACAGTTAGGGCGGTTAATGCAAACAAGCCCATACAGGATATCAGGATAGCAATGACAGTAAATAAAGCAATCAGTGACCGGATATTTTGAAACTGTTTCATTGCCGGGGCAAAGTCGTCGTCGGCAAACTTGTAGTCAAACGGATATCCGGCGCTGTACCGCTTAAAGATGTTTTCGAGGGTGGCAAGTTTTTCCGGTGTATTTCCGGCAGTCAACCGGATATATACATGCGTTCGCTCGCCGCCACCCTTTTCGCAGCCAATCACTACCGGTTCGGGTTTTTCCAAAGGATGATGCAGTACAAAATCCTTGATTACACCCGTGATATGTCCTTCGTAACCCCAATACGTCAACGTTTCGCCGATGGGATCTTCAAATCCTATCATCCGGGCTGCTGTTTCGGTAATCAGGATTGCCGACGAATCGGTCGACCAGATGGCCGGATCGGGCAAACGTCCCGCTACAAGTTCGAATCCTAACATCTCTGCAAAATTCCCGTCTGCAAAGTAGAGGTTGAATGTCCGGCGGTCATCTTCTTCCTTACCTCTCCACTTCGGGCTGTATGTGCTTGCCCAACCGGTCAGGTTATTCCACGTTTTTGACATACCTTTGACGGCGCCCGATGAAATCAAATCATATTGAAAAGCAAGGTAATGTTCCGCAATTCCGTCAGGCAACGGGATATGGATTAAAAATTCCTTGTCAAACCCCGCATAACGGTTGTTTACATGGTTTACCTGTCTGCGTACTACTAATGCGCCGGTCAATAAAAATACGGCAAATGAAAATTGCAGCACCACCAATATTTTACGCAATGTGATGCGGGATCCGATTGTTGAACCGGCGCTTTTCAACACCTTTACGGGACGAAAAGCCGACAGGTAAAAGGCAGGGTAAGAGCCGGCTAATAAACCTGTAAAAAGAATGAACGACAAGGCAAATAACCAAAAATAAACATTTGAAATATCTAAAGATGATGATCTTCCGGCAAACATACCCAGCCATTCCGAAAAATAGGGCAAAGTAATATATGCAAAGATAAACGCCATGATACCTGAAATAAAAGCCAATATCATTGATTCGCTCAAAAACAGCCCGATAAGTCCCTTGCGTTTGCCACCCATCACTTTGCGTACGCCTACTTCCCTTGCGCGTGTGGATGCTCTTGCCGTGCTGAGGTTCACAAAATTAATGCAGGCGATAAGCAGAATGGCCACCGCAACAATGGTAAACATCCGCAGTTGGCTAATCAGCCCGCTACCCGATGGAACGCCGTTTTCAAAATAAGCGTTCAGATATGATTTGTCTAACGGATAGAGAAATGGCTCGGTAAGGATAGTATTATTGGTGTGTTTTTTAATCATATTGCAGATGGTTTCATTGAATCCGGCGATTTGGGCGTCGGGTACTACTTCCACGTATGTTTCCGGACCCTGGTTTCCCCACGACGCATTGTATCCGATTATCTTTTCAAAAAAATCGATATGGGCAAGCATTTCGAAATCGAATCGTGTGTTATACGGCAAGTCCTTCATCACGCCGGTTACCGTAACAGGATGTTTCATTTCGTACATCAGTGTCTTTCCGATCGGATCTTCTATACCAAACATTCGTATAGCAGCCTTTTCGGTAAGAACAACTTGATACATATCATTGATAGCCATATATTTATCACCTTTTATCAAAGGAAAGTCGAATATGGTAAGGAACGAAGGGTCGGCATACAGGGTCTTCATGTTAAGGTGCCTGTCGCCTTCACCGTAAAATCCGTCAACAGTTATCACACGTGTAGCGTCAACAACTTCCGGATATTCTTCTTTCAATGCGGGGCCTGTCAGTAACGAGGTTGCTTTCCAACAGTCTATCTGCCCGCCATGTTCCATCCTGCTCCAAACCTGATGTATCTGATCTGACTTTGTGTGGAAGCGGTCGTACGACCACTGGTTGTACACCCATATCAGCAACAGGGCGGATGCCGCCATACCGATAGCCAACCCGACAATATTGATTGCAGAGTATATCCCGCCACGCTGCAAATTGCGCAAAATAATCTTGAAATGATAAAACATGATTTATTTGATTAAAAAGTTGAATATCTTTATAAACGTAACATTTTGAATTTGATTGAATTTGTTATCTGCGAAAATCCGTATCATCTGCGTCATCTGCGTGCTAATGAAAGAGCCTTTACGGTTTACAATCTTCCCTCAAAGCGTAATCGGCACCCCATTATAGAAGTCTAATATCTTGGCGCGGAAGATAAAATTGTATTTTGCCTGGGCTTGTTGCGAGAGGCTTGAAGCGTATTTTGTCTTTGATTCGTTGAATTCATAGACGGTACTTTTGCCGGCGATATAACGTTCTTCGGCATACATCAGGGCTTCGCGGCTGGCGGCAACGGATTTTTCGGAAGCAAGGTATTTTTCCTGTTCGGCGGTAGCATTAAAGTAGGCTTGCTGAATTTCCTTGTACAGTGTTTTTTTGCTGTCTTCCATCGTCAAACGCTGATTGATAACGCCTACCTTGGCTTGACGTACATTGTTCCGGTAAATAAAACGGTTAAAAATAGGGATCGTCAGACTCATTCCGATACTTTTTTTCGCGTTTTGGTTAAGTTGGTCGTTAAAGGGTATATCCATCGTACTATAATAGGCATTACTGTACATTGCACTAATATTTAACTGCGGATAATAGTTTGATTTTGCGACGTTTAGCAATTTCTTTTGCCTTTCCAACTGATATTCCTGTTCTTTGATTTGCGGCTTAAAAAGTACGGCAGAATCGTAGATAAAGTCGGGCATCAATATGCTTTGCATATAAGCTGCAAGGTCGTCGTCGATTTCGGGTTGCACGATATCGAAATCATCGCCCAAACGCTCAAGCTCCAATATTTGAATCAAATCGAGCATAGCTAAGCTGACTTTGTTACCGGCTTCGATAAGCGTAACTTCATCAGTGGCTAATTGTGCTTTGATATCATACAATTGCGACAATGCTACTTTTCCTACCTCATACAAGGCTTCCGTGTTGACGACATGTTCTTTGGTCAGCTCCACCTGCATTTCGGCAATTTTATATACTTCCTTGTAATAAAGCGCCTGAAGATAATAAGAAGCGACCCCAACCGACAAATCTTCCTTCGCCTTATTGAGCGCTTCGGTTGCAGCTTTCAGGTTCAGTTTGCCGGCAGCGATATTGTTCGGTATCCTGAATCCGTCAAACAGCGGCATGCCTGTTTGAACACTAAATGATGTACTGGATGAATTTTGATCTACGATCGTACCTTCGCGCGACTCCGAACGTCCAAAACCGAAACTCTGGTTGCCACCCGCAAACAGGTTAGGCAACCAACTGTTTTTCGCTGTATTCAGCTCTATTTTTTTGTTCTCCTCATTCTGCTCCCATTGCTTGAGGTTGATATTGTTGGCAATGGCATAACGGATACATTCTTCCAATGTCCATTGTTTACGCGTGTTTTGCCCGTTTATACTGCTGCAAAGCAGGGCAACACTGATGCTGAATAAAAAAAATCGTTTCATATTTATTTAGTTTTTATTGTTATTTGTTCGCTTTTACAATAATACCAGCAAAAATCGTGCCAAAGTATTAAAGCGCTGAATATGTGCGATATAAAAAACTACGCAATAAAAAAAGTGTCCGATTTCGAACACTTACTGTTCGGATTCGGACACTTTTTTGTTGTTGAACGTTGAGAACGGTTCCTCAGAGAAAGGTATGGCGAGGTTAAACTACATCAATGGCACATTCTTTTAAGGTTGGTGCATCATGATGTCTTCGATATAGCGTGTTAACTCTGCTTTTTTCCAGGTTAACCTTTCGTGCGGTCCGTTGGGATCGTCGCGCCAGGTGTTGCTTCCATCGGATTGAACAATCATACGTCCTCGGACGACGTCGAAAAAACGTTCCGTCCCTTGAACTGCCACTAATGCAGCCGTTTGATCCCAGCTTTGTCGTCCGTTGACGTCTAATTTCATGCTCATGGCAAATGCATCTTTTACGGGACTGTTCTGAATATCCGATGCCACCAATCTCAGGCCGGTAATAACCTGGCTTCCAATATCGAAACCGCTGAGCAGTACTGGCGTAGGCCATTCGTTGAAAACAAGCACAGAAGCAGTCGAATCGATCATCACATTAAATTCGCGGCCTCTCGGAAATGCACCGGCCATCGAAACCAACCGGCGTACTTTCTTTTTAATCAACGCTTTGCCATCCAAATCACTGTATTGGTCGGCTGAAGTCTGCATCAATGCAGCTAAGTTGGTCAAAAAACCCACCGTAATAATTGTAACGCTGGTATCCGGCTGAGCGGCAAGTACACGGCGGTAAACCTCCACTGCATCGGGCGCATCGGCCGAACTCTTTGTCTTATGCGGATATTTAGTGGGCAAAACATCCGGCCAATATTCACGGCTTTCAAAACGCGGGTCGATCATATTCGGGCCTTGACGGGGCGCTCCCACCGGTATGTCCGGACGTTTGAAATAGGTGTTGATCACCTCAATACAAGGCACAGCATTTTTGTACATATTGGACGACACGGTTGCCAATATGTTGGCTTCGCCTTGATCGGCAAAAGCATGTAACAGGGTCAATGCACCCACATCGTCGTAATCGGGACTCATATCGGTATCAAAAATAACCGAAACAGGAGGGTGTGGCGACAGTGATTGTGGTGGTTGATTACACGAATAAAATAAGCACAATGTGCATGTAATGAATAATGGAATTACTTTTTTCATATTTTTATAATTAGTTATTAATAGTCAGGTTATAACAAAGACATCATGTGGGCTATTGGCGTTCTATTTCCGCATCTTCGCTTTTTTGTGCCCATTGTGCATACCAGGTGATGGCTCTTGTGACGGTGAAATTTTCACCTGCCGGACAGCTGATGCCTAAGCCGTCGGCCTCTGTATTCCATCCGGTAAACTCATATCCCTCACGTGTAAAAGTATTCGTTTTGACGGTATATATGCTGTCATGTTTCACGTCTGTGTCGCCGGTCATACGGCCGGTCCCACCATTGGAGTTATAGGATATGGTATATTTGTTGAGCGACCATTGCGCATAGAGCGTGATGTCGCCATTTACAGCCGTAATCGTCGACCCCGGTACATATACTTTACCGGAACCGTCTGCTACCGTGTTCCAACCGGTATTCGAATATGCGCAATCATGTAGGGGCGAACCTGCGTGTTCACCCTTATTTGTATTGGGGCAATAGCTAAAAGTATTGCGCTTGATCACATAATTTTCCCCATCATACACCTTGTCGGAAGGCATGACTCCTGTACCGGTAGTCGGCATAAAAGTAATGGTGTGGGTCTTAACCGACGCCTTTCCAAAAGTTACTGTATTCGTACTGTTCGTCTCGGAAGAAGCCATAACGGTCAGCCTATCTGCAGGAAAGTGTTGCAAGGCATTGCCGGTGGCTTTGATGTATACGGAAAAACGGATTGCTTCGCCCGGACTGATGGCGTACACATTGTTTAGGACAGCCGCATCTTCCTTTATATCACCCAATAACCTGATCCTGACGATATCGGTACTATGGGCATTGGCTGATTGTTTAAGCGTAAAATGTTGCGTTGCATACCTGCCTTCGGAAGCTGGTTCAAAGCCATCTGCCGTCAAGGTTAATTGACCGTTGATTTTTGTAGCATCCGTTGCGGTACTCCTTACTGCAATATTGTAGGAAAGGTAATGACCGAATTTTCCCTCATTTGTTATTTTATCAAGTACATAGAAGTGCAACTCATTGAACGAATCGATATATTCGTTTACTACGTTTCCATGCAGCCCTGTTCGTTCATCGTCAGGATGAAATTTCGTCGGATATGATTGTTTGAAATAGAAAGGATTATCATGTATGCCGGCATGGTACAGCGAACTTGCCAACTGTAGCTGGTCGCCCTCCGAAAGCATGATGATTTCACCGTCGGGTTTTACGAAGTCCACCAAATCAAGTGGCGTCGGATGGGCATCCTGAACGAATATCGTCGTTGAACCACTGTCGGCTGTCTTGGCAATCATCACGCCATGGTCGTTGATAAATGTATCATAACCTGTTCTGTCTAACACTTCTATGGTGTAGCCGGTATAGTTTACGTTTCTGCCCCAGTTCCATTTGGCGGGGTCTATCCTCAGATTGTCTGCTTGCTCTGTGTCAACCCCCAATGTATTGTTGTCCTTGAGGGTAGCGTCAACCATACCGGTAATTCTGACGCCGCGGTTGCCGGTGATGATACGGCCGGCCTTGTCCGTCACGCCTTTATCGGTGGGTATGTTACGCGCCGTCACACGGGCAAAAACCGGCTCATTTTTAATACTTTCGTAGGTCACATCCACGATTTCGTCGGCCGTTGTATAGCCCTGCCCAATTTTTGACCTTAGCACCTGATTGGGCGGGCACGACGAACCCATTGTCGACGGAATCTGATACCTCAGATGGTTGCCGCCCGGTCCGCCGAACGATCCACGGCTCATTAATTCATACGGCCCTGTATAAGAGCGCGTTCGCGGGATATCATACGGATTGTTATAGTTGTCCGGTAATTTCATCAGATGTCCGAATTCGTGCGCAAAGGTACCCATCCCATCGCTTTCACCCTGAATGGACAGCGGTATGACTTTGTTGGGTAAACCGGGTACGCTATCGGTAGCCGATCCTGCACCCGACCAGATGCCCAATGCGCCGTACCATGTCGACCATGGTACATAACGTGTTTTGGCAAAGGCATAATGTGGATTGTCAGCATGATTACGTGCTGCTTCTTTGGCAGTTTTGAGTTTGGCAACTAATATATCCTGCACCATATCCGCATACCGGGCGTCGAAGTCTTTTCGAGAAAGAAACGGCGTGGATTCCAAGGCTTTAGCATATTCGGCATTTTGTGTCGTTGTGTCATTAAATAAATAAAAATCCGGCCATTCCTTCTTTATATCAAAGTCTTTGGCGGTAACGATGGACAAAATCCTGTCTATTCGGGCTTCACCGCTAAAGTCGTAACCCGATACACCCGGTATAAACTGATGTGTAACAGGATGTTTAACCTGTCCGGCAGGAACGGTATGTATACTATTTTCGTCCATAAACATCATTTCGCCTGTTTCCTGCCATGAGCCTGACTGGTCATAGCCTGCATGGAGCACGAAGACAAAGTCATAGATAGAATCTCTGTCTGCACCGGCTTCATTTACTTTAAAGAACTGAATACCATCCGCTTTAGCAAGGTTGTAGGCTTCGGCATTGGCCGTTTTTCGGGGAAACCATTCCGTAAACCGTTGGTAACTGACATCGTTCGATGATGCATAGCCCAAACCATATTGAAACTCAAATCCGGAAAGCGTATAGGGGCCGCAGGCATCCATTTCAATTGCCCAGTCGCCATACGAATTTTCTAAAAAATACCCGTTTAGCGTAACGAAATGATTATCAGCGCTTGGTTTATTCAAAAAGTCTGTCCAGAATTTCCCGAGTTTGCTCTTATCCGTTTCGTTGACTAAGGGATTACCCATCAACTCGGATCCTTTCGGTTCGCCGCTGATCATCGGTTGATCCGGAAAATCCACTAAAATCAACATCCCTTTGATCGTTCTTTTCGGTTTGATGGTATGATCGTTGGTGTCCTCATACCTGATAACCGGATTGGGCGTCCAGTCGCTCCACGACATATTCTCCTGCAACTCCCAACTCTGAGGGTCAAGCGCCAGCGCATCGAGTTCGCCTTTCGTCAGCCCATATTCCGGCGCGCGCATCAGCCGATCCTGCGACATATTTTGCTCAGAAGGAACAGTTCGTCCTCCTGCAGGCGTAACATTCTTCCCAACTTCAACAACAGCACGTTGCTGCGCCGCAATCGACACAACAACAAGCAAGTAAATCACCGACAAAAACAAAAATCTCTTATTCATAGTAATTAGTCATAATGTGTGATTGCTCAAAATTTTTCACAAATGTACATAAAAATATTCAGTTATTCTGACATAATTACTTTTACTCTGATTTAATCGCCTTGACCGGATTTTTCGTCGCTGCTTTGATTGCCATCCAGCCCACCGTCAACAGGGTTAGTACAATGGTAATCAATGCCGCTGCAACAAATATCCACCAGCTTAGGGATATACGGTAAGCAAAATCCTGTAAATACCGGTCGCCTACCCACCATGCTGCGGGAATGGCTATCAGTAGCGATATCAACAATAATTTCATATAACTGCCTGTAAACAAACCCACAATACTGCCCACACCGGCGCCCAACACCTTACGGATACCGATTTCTTTGGTGCGTTGTTCGGCCATAAACGCCGTTAACCCGAAGACCCCCATACATGCCACCAAAATCGCCAAGACAGAGAATACTACGGCTACGCGGCCGGTGCGCCGTTCGCCTTCGTATGCCTTTTCTACTTCCAAATCGGGAAACCTCGGTTCGAACATTTCATTGGGAAAATGCTTTTTAAAGATTTGTTCGCAGGTTTTTAACTGTTCCGACAGATTGCCTTCTTTCATGCGAAGCATAAGCACCTGTTTGGGCGGAAAACTTGCATTATGCATACAAAAACAACTGATAGTACGGTACAATGATTGAAAATTGAAATTTTCTACGACGCCGCAAACTTCGGTAATATCTGCCCCTATTTTTGCAAGTACTCTTTTACCGATAACTTCGTCGGGCGTCATTCCAAGATAATCGACAGCTGCACGATTCAATATGATTTGTACGATGGAATCGCCGGTCTGTTCAGGTAATGTGCGGCCGGCAATCAACTTCATTTGCATCAAATCAATAAAGTCAGCATCAGCCCCCATGCTACGCAGGTTTGACCCCTCGGGATCATCTGCATCTTTCAACAGTACAGCCCCATCGCTATAAAACAGGAAGTTGCTTTCGCGGGCTACCATTTCGACCGAACTTTCCGCCCTGTAATCATTGGCCAACGCTACAACATCGGAACCTTCAGGTAACGCATACAGCTCAATGCCAATCAAATTACGGGGATTATATCCAAGATCCATGTTATTGATGAAATTAATTTGCGTCTGAATAATCAAAACCCATACAATCAACACTATAGAAACCGCAAATTGACCGACACTCAACGCTTTGCGAACGGTTGCATGGCCGGACCCGACAGTAAATCCACCCTGACGGATTGCCTTTAACGGCGGGAAACCGGACAAATAGATGGCAGGATACGATGCTGCCAGCAAGGTAGTTGCCATCCAAATCAGTAATGTTATGCACAAAAATAACGGTCGGAATGACAACACGAAGTCAAGCTGTTCGCCCAGCAGGTTATTGAACACGGGTAACAACACCCATACCAATATATAAGCAAATATAAAGGAGACAAAGGTAAAGATACCCGTTTCGAGCAGCAGGCGGTTGATGATTTCAAATCGTTTGGCGCCGAAAGTCTTGCTCACGCCTATTTCCTTCGCACGTTTTTGTGCACGTGCAGTACTCATATTCATATAATTGATACAAGCCACCAGCAGGATAATTACTGCCAGCAACAACAACATATTTACTTTTCCGCTATCGCTTTGCGACGAGGTATAACTGTAACGATAGTTGGCCGAATGTAAATGTATTTCGTCTAACCGCTGCAACGCCGGAAGATAAAAACCATCTTCTCCGGTAGCCTCCGAAACAACTTTTCGCATTTGTACGCCAACATATTCCGTATCCGTTTTTTCGCTCAACAGGCAAAAGGTCTCAAAATTAAGGCTTCCCCAACTAATCCGCTCGTGCATCCAATCGGGATATGAATGTATCAAAGGGGCTATCATTTTGTATTCCCAAAAAGAACTGTTTGCCGGATAATCCCTGTACACGGCTGCAACCTCCATCAAATGCTGATTGTCCAATAAAAAGGTCTCGCCTACAGGATTGTCGTTACCAAACAATGTCTTTGCCATCTGTTCGGATATGGCTATTGTGTTGGGTTTTGACATCACATTTTCGGGTGTTCCCTGCAAAAAGGGAGTATCGAAAAGGCGAAAAAAATCCTCGTCGGCCCATACCATTTTGATTCGCACAGGATGATCTTTGATCCGTACCACATAACTGCCCGGGTATGTCCTTACCGAAGATATTACTTCCGGAATAGCTTCTTGCATAGCCGGACCGACAGCGTTGCCGGTTACGCAGTAGGTTTCACCCGGTCTCAGCCGGATAAAATTGGAATTGATACGGTAAATATTCCTGCTTTCACTGAATGACCGGTCGAATGATTGTTCGTTGAAAACCAACAGACTAATCAACAGCACAATCGCCAGACCAATAGACAGTCCTGCAATGTTGATGACTTGAAATACGCCCCGCCTTGAGAGGCTCTTCAATGATATTTTCAAAAAGAAAAGAAAGACATTCATAAAGGTAATTTAATAGTTGAAAATTATTTTTTTCCTCTTACAATCTTACGGTCTTCTTATCAGTTATTCAGTTATTCAGTTATTCAGCTATTCAGTTACTCAGTTACTCGCTCTTAATTGCATTCACCGGATTGGCCGTTGCTGCTCTGAATGCTTTCCAACCTACGGTTAGCACTGTCAGGACGATGGTTATCAACGCTGCTGAGGCAAACATCCACCAACTGATCGTAATACGATAGACGTAATTCTGTAACATCTTTTCCAACAGGTAATAAGCCACCGGAAAAGCAATTAACATGGCAATACCTACCAAAATCAGAAATTCTTTAGTAAGCATTTTTACAATACCCGGTACACCGGCGCCTAACACTTTGCGAATACCTATTTCTTTCGTTTTGGCTTCTGCGGTATAGGTCACTAAACTAAAAAGTCCAAGACAGGAAATCAGTATGGAAATCACGGCAAAGGCGTTGAATAATCTGCCTGTGCTGATATCTTTTGCATACATCGATGCAAATGTCTCATCCATAAATGTATAATCGAACGGATAATCCGGGAAATGTGTTTTCCAGGTACGTTCCGAAACAGCCAGTGCTTCGCGGGTTTTTCCAGCGGTGGTTTTGATATAGACAGTCCAATACGCAGACGGTAAATACAACAACACCGGACCGATGGCTTCGGTCATGTGCCTGAAATGAAAATCTTTCACAACACCTGTAATCCGTCCTTCGGGCAATAACCGGGTAAAAACCGAAGTATTTAACGGGTCGGAAATACCCATTTGCCGGACAGCCGTTTCATTCAGTAAATAACATAAACTGTCGGCAGGCGTTCCGTTAAATCCGCGTCCTTCAGCTAACTGAATGTCAAGTATCTGCATTAAATCGCGATCAATACCGATGACAGCAGCCCTGACTGTCAAATCATCCGGTTTGCCATTCCATTGCAGGTCTGATGCGCTGCCAACGTTCATTATATTGGCTTCGGAAGCAGTAATTGCGACTATTTCAGGTTGTTGCAACAAATCATGCTTAAACGTTTCAAAAGTATGATAGGGTTTGTTCAGGGGCATCCTGCATGTAAATGTATGCTCTCTTTTGTAGCCCATATCTTTTGTGGCCATAAAATGTTGCTGCAAACTGATGACGATCGTCGCAAAAATAAACGCAGCGGAACAGGCAAATTGAAATACGACAAGTACCCTGCGAAATGAAAACCATCCTTGACGCCCGCCGGTATTTTTGTTGAATATATCCAAAGGTTTGAACGAAGAAAGCGAAACGGCCGGATACAAACCCGCCGTAACTGTAATAAACAGAAATACAAACAGGTAAAGCAATATAAATTTAACATTCAACGGATTGAAATCTATCTGTTTTCCTGTTACCGCACAAAAATAAGGCATGACGATAAACAGAAGCGCCTGTGCCAACAGAAGCGCGCTAAGGAACAGGATAATCGATTCATTGATTGTCTGCATGAAAAGTTGAAACTTTTTGGCGCCCACTACTTTACGCAGGCTCATTTCTTTCATACGCTTATGAATCCGGGCGGTGACCATATTCACGTAGTTGATGCAGGCAATGCTCAGCAAGGCAATCGCAATCAAAACGAACAAACGTACATTTTTCATTCCCGTTTCACTTCCATCGGGCGCATAAAGGTGGTATTTTGCCAACGGATGAAGCAAATAGGGAAATGCCGGAGCGTAATTCGGCACATTTCTCTGATGCACTTCTGTCAACAATGCGCCAACTTTCGCGGCATCGGCGCCCGGACGGAACTTTAAAAAACAGCGGGATGACCATTGCGTCCAGTTCGTACTGCGCGAAGACCGATCGAATGAGAACATGGCTTTGAATTGCAGTACCGAGTTTTGTTGCGGCTTTCTGACCACAGCCGAAACATGGTAATCATTTCCGTCACTGCCTTTCAATATTTTACCCATTGCGCTTTCGTCTCCGAAAATAATACGGGATAACTCATCGGTAATGACCACTGCCCGGTCATCCGGAAAAGAACGGCTTGCATCACCTTCGATAAATTCCATATTGAAAACGCTGAAAAAGGAACTGTCGGCAAGCACATAATCTTGCGAATAAGCCTCTCCAAGGTATTTTTGATTTTCGTACTCTATGTATGCTACATCCCAATTCCAACCAAATGAACAGGATGCTTCCACATCGGGTATATTTTCCAAAGCCGCCCTTGCCAATGGCGCTACGGTGAAATCAAAATATTCCTCGTTTCCGTTTCGCATATCATGCGATATGGCAATGTAAATATCATCTGCCCGGTCGTAGAAACGGTCGTAGTTCCATTCATCCAACACCCACAGCAGGATCAGGATGCTTGCCGTGATGCTCACGGTCAATCCGGTTATATTTATTACGGTATAAAGTCCGCCACGACGGATATTGCGTAAAATGATTTTTAAGTTGTAAAACATAGCTTTAGTTTTGAAATTTTATGTATTTTTGTCAAAAAATATAGAACGATGGAAACATTGATAATAAAAAGTAAATCGAAAAGCAACGCACGGTTGTTGTCAACATTGGCTCGTAAACTCGGGGATAAAGTTGAAATAATCCCCGAGAAGCAGAAAGACAATGCACAAACCTTTCTTGCATTTGAGAGCGCTTGGGCAAAAGATTGGTTAACGCCGGAGGAGGATGTAGCATGGAAAGATTTGTAAAAGGCGATGTCGTTGTCGTACCATTTCCCTTTTCCAACCTGTCGGGCTGCAAAAGACGTCCGGCTTTAGTTTTGACTGATATTAACGGTGACGATATGATAATATGCCAAATCACATCTAAACCGGCAAATAACATATATGCACAGCCTTTATTATCGGAAGATTTTGTATCAGGTTCGTTACATGCCAACTCATATATTCGGCCGCTACGTTTTTTTACTGTGGATAAACATATTGTTTTCCGCAAAATCGGACAAATTACTTCTGATCGAATGAATAAAGTGATTGATGCCATTATTTTTACATTGAAACAATAATTCTATTACTCCGACTTTATCGCCTTTACCGGATTCGCTGTTGCTGCTTTGATTGCTTGAAAACCAACCGTCAGCAACGCAATACCCAAACTGATACACCCGACCACGACAAACAGCCACCACGGTATATCTGTGCGGTAAGCGTAGTTGGCCAACCATTTGTTCATTGCCCACCACGCAACAGGTGAAGCAATGGCTGCCGAAATAAGCACCAAAATCAAAAACTCCTTTGACAGCAAAAACATAACGCTCGATACCGAAGCGCCCAGCACCTTACGGATACCTATTTCCTTGCGGCGTGTTTCGGCCATATAAGCAACCAACGCAAACAGACCCATACAGGAAATTAATATCGTCAGACCGGCAAACCATGTTGCCAATGTGCCAATCATTTTTTCTTCGTTGAATTTGCGGGCATATTCTTCATCTACAAATTGATATTCAAACGGGTATGCGGGATTGTACTGTTTAAATATCCGGTCTGCGCGGGCAAGATTATTCGACGTGCTGTTATGGCCGCTTAGTTTGATGTGCATTACCGCAAACCATCCGTCAGGGCCGCCGATAAGCAGTGGTTCCATTAGATCGTAGGGCGATCTCAAAATCAGATCCTTTACGATACCTACTACATGCCAATCCCTGCCCTGTGTAGTTACTGTTTCGCCGATGGGATTGTCGAATCCCATTATTTTCGCAGCCGATTCATTCAGCAGCATAGCGGTAGAATCCGATGGCCGGGTAGATATGTCTATGTCGCGTCCTTCGATGATGGTAGCGCCTGTGGTCTTTGCCCAGTTGGCGTCTGTAAAGTACAGATTGAAAATGATCCTTTCGTCGGGGTTTTTACCTTTATACTCGACACCCCATGTAGCACTCCAGCTTGCAGACATGGGGCCGCTGGTTTTAGTTACCGATACCGCCGTTTCCGAACTTAACAGGTCTTGTTTGATAAGGTTGAAGTTTTTTTCAATATCCCCTTCAAGCGATACGTATATAAGTTGTTCCCTGTCATATCCGGCATCTCTGTTTTGCGTGTGTTTGATCTGTCGGTAAACCACCAGCGTAGACACAATAAGCGCCACGGCCACAGTGAACTGCAATACGACTAAGATTTTCCGTGAAGACACCAACCTTTGCTTCTGTCTGAAAACGCCTTTCAATACTTTAACCGGAAGAAAAGACGACAGATAAAAAGCAGGGTAACCTCCTGCCATCAATCCGGTTAAGAACACAAATCCAATCCAGATTAACCAAAACAGCCCATTGGTCAAATCAAGCGTTATTTGCTGTCCCATCAATGTGCCGAATACAGGCATTGCCATCAATGCAAGGATTAAGGCTATTACGCCTGCAATAAATGCGATCATGGTGGCTTCGCCAAGAAACAGTCCTGCCAGTGACAAGCGTTTTCCCCCGACCACCTTTCGTATGCCTACTTCCTTTGCCCGTTTGCCGCTACGGGCAGTGCTGAGATTGGTAAAATTGATGCAGGCGATGATTAAAATTAATACGGCTATGACGCCAAACATGCGCAACGTTTCAATCAACCCGCCAACAGCGACACCGTTCTCAAATTTTGAGTACAAATGTTTCCTGCCGAGAGGATAAAGGAATACTTCTGTGTTCGCCCTGCCATCGGTATGTGCATTGGTAATGTCGCCTATTGCTTCGTTCACAAAATCCAAATGCGCCTCGGGGTGAAGTTCAACAAAAGTCGCTAAATTATTGCTGTTCCAAAAATCAATATTGTTGTTACCCTGTATTTTTGTGAAAGGGACAGGCACCAGCGCTTCAAAATCAAAGAGGGTATTGGCAGGCAAATCTTTCATCACGCCGGTAACAGTCATCGGATATTCGTTGTTTATCAATACCGTTTTGCCCATAGGGTCTTCACTGTTAAACAGACGTAACGCCACCTTTTCGGTTAGGATGACCGAATAGGGATCGTTCAACGCTGTTTCGCCGTTGCCATGCAAAAGCGGAAAATCAAACATCGTAAGGAAGTCCGGATCTGTGTACATGGTGTTGATTTTCAATCCCTCTCCGTCGTATTTGTAAAGCAGCGAATTATGCCTCATCCGCGCTGCACCGACTATTTCAGGGCGCTCTTCTTTAAGCGCCGGACCCAGTGGACCGGGTACCCAATCCGAGCAGCGTAGCCCGTCATCATACGCCGTACGGTTATAAACGACATACAGTTGTTTCTCTTTGGCATGAAAGCGGTCGTACGACCACTCGTGATATATCCATGAAAGGATTAAAATAGCGGCCGCCATACCGATGGCCAGCCCACCGATATTAATGGCAGCATATATTCCGCCGCGACGGATATTGCGTAAAATGATTTTTATATGGTAAAACACATTATTTTATTTTAAATTCTTAATTTTTAATTTTTAATTCTTTCCTCCCCCTGCCCCCTCCAAAGGGAGATAAGATTTAAACTTATTTTTCCCTCTTACGGTCTTACATTTTTACGATCTTACGATCTTTTAAATAATATACAGTCATGTTGAATCAATGTCTATTATTTTTTACATCAAAAATCGTGCCAAACTATTAATATATTGAATATGTGATATTTGAATTTTTACGCTTCGCTGAAAACTGTCCGTTTTCGGACACTAACTGTTCATTTTCGGACACTTTTTGCTCGTTCGGCTATAAACAATATCTCAATTCTATCCCCCTTTGGAGGGGGCAGGGGGAGGTTCCAATTCTCAATTCTCAATTGATTTGTTACACACGGCTACAAACGCACAAGCGCAACGTACGTGGACACAGGATTTTGCAGGTAAGCCATTATGATTACTACTGATAGGGTATAATAATTATTCAAAATCATTTTTTGTACCCGGAAAGGTGTAATATAGAAAAATATCGTATCTTTGCACCCGATATGGTATAAATTAGTTTTTATGGAATATACTACAATCTCGAAATATGTAAAGATGATGCGGAAACAATACCGGTTAAGGCAAGTCGATTTATCGGAAAAATCGGGCGTCGGATTGCGTTTTATCCGCGAATTGGAGCAAGGCAAGCAAACCTTGCGAATGGATAAAGTCAATCAGGTATTAAGTCTTTTCGGTTCGGAATTAGGAGCTGTACCGATGGATAGGAATAAATTTTTCAAGTAAAATGAAACAGGCAAAGATTTATTTGTACGAACAATTGACGGGAATTCTGACCGAAGATGAAACCGGTTATAGTTTTTGCTATGATAATGCGTATCTTCATACAGACAGTTCCGACGCTATCAGCCTGACGATGCCATTACGGGAAGAAAAGTATCACAGTAATATGTTGTTCCCGTTTTTCGATGGCTTAATACCCGAAGGCTGGTTATTGGAAATTGCCGGCCGAAGTTGGAAAATTGACCTCCGCGACCGGATGTCGTTATTATTGGCTTGTTGCAAAGATTGTATCGGCGCTGTAAGCGTTTTACCCATAGAAAATTAGCATTATGGAGCATTGTCTGTTTTGTTATCGGGAATTGCAGGAGGGGCAAACGGATTTTCATCCGGCATGTTCCAAAAAGATGTTTGGTTCGATTACTCCGCCTGTTCTGCCCTACACCCGGGAGCGCCTTTCGGAGTTGGCCGAACAGGTGGTTCGCAGTCAAACGACTATAACCGGCGTACAACCCAAACTTTCGTTAGATTTGGCAGGAAACGAAAAAAATATACCTCAACGGTTTACAATTGTTGGTTTATGGGGAAAATACATCTTGAAGCCTCAAATAGAATTATATCCGCTATTGCCTGAAAACGAAGACCTTACCATGCGCTTAGCGGAAATTGCCGGAATACGTACCGTACCTCATTCGTTGATCCGTTTTGCCGACGGCGAACTGTGTTATATCACCAAACGGATTGACAGAGGCGAAAAAGGAAATAAACTGCCGATGGAAGATATGTGCCAGTTAACCGAACGTTTGACAGAATATAAATACAAAGGCTCTTACGAACAAATTGCCAAAGTGATATTGCGGTTTTCATATACACCCAAATTGGATTTAGTCAACTTTTGGCAACAAACAATGTTTTGCTGGCTTACCGGCAACGCCGATATGCATCTGAAAAACTTTTCACTGTACAGTCCCGTAAAAGGTCAATACGTACTGTCCCCCGCTTACGATATGCTTTCGACGGCTTTGGCGATTCTGGAAGATAAAGATGAGTTGGCCTTGACGCTCAATGGAAAGAAACGAAAACTGAACAAAAGTGATTTTGAAAAAGCCTTTGTTCAATCGGGATTGGATACCAAAGTAACAAACCGCCTTTTCCTCCGTTTTGAACAAATACTGCCTCAATTGCAGACGTTTATCGAAACTTCACCATTTTTGAATGATGAAATAAAGGAAAAATACCGTCGGCTTATCATGGATAGATGGAAATGTTTCACAAATTGTGTGAAATTTTAAAAATTATATCTATCTTTGCTAAAAAATTGTAATATAATATATCATGGACTTATTATTAGACTTAAATAAACGCTATACATACGCGGATTATCTTACATGGGCGGATGATAAGGTGCGTGAGCTGATTGATGGTTTTATCAAGGTAATGTCTCCTGCAGCAAAGCCGATTCATCAGAGAATAAACGCCTCTCTGATTTATGTATTAAAAAGAACAATCAAAAAAAACAAAGGTAAATGTGAAATATTTCCCGACATTGATGTTCGTCTCCCCAAAAACGGCGAAAAAGTGGACAAGGAAATTTACAATGTGGTTCGTCCTGACATTTCAGTTATTTGCGACCTCTCTAAAATTGATGATAACGGTTGTCTTGGCGCGCCCGACATGATTGTTGAAGTACAGTCGTTTTCCACGGCCAAATACGATTTGGGAGAAAAATTCGATCTGTACGAAGCCTCCGGCGTGCGCGAGTATTGGGTGGTTTATCCCCGCGAAGCAGGTATTGAAGTATTTTTGTTGCAACCTGATGGAAAATACGACAAAGGCACAAGATACGAAATGGGATCGGTTCCGGTGCATATTTTTGACGGCTACGAAATTGATTTGAATGATATTTTTTGATATACCCCGATCTGCGCTACGCTTGCAAGGGGTTATCCATATTCAAGACCTGCAGTCTTAAATTTTGTCTGCTTTGAAAAGGCTGAGTAGTTACAATTTTTTTTTAATTGCGAAAATCATTTTGCGTAAAGATATTAGAAGTTTTGCTATCTTTGCATCGTTCTTTGGAACATTTTTTTAAGGGAAGTGTCTTTCTCGTAGAAATCGCCAAATCAATGCAGAGGCACACTAACACAATAACTCATAAAGTGGGTTGTTTGTTCGTCTGTGTGCAGGTGTTTGGCGATACCATACGAGAAGTGGGCTACGACTCACTTTTTTTATTTAATTATTTTTGCAAAGAAAATTTGTATGAATGTCATAGTATGATACTCTTTCGGTTTATCTTTGCAACGGATAATAAAAAACATAGCTATTATGTCGTCAAAAGTCGGATATATTAAACGGTACTTGCTAATTATTAGGAAAGTACAAAATAAGCCCCATATAAGTATGGAGGAACTGATTGATTTTGTTAAAAATCAAGTCGCTTATTTTGATGATCGGGGAGATATTGGAATTTCAAAGAGCACGATACGACGGGATTTACGGGAGATTCGTGATAATTTTTACATCGAAATTAAGTATTCAAAAGCAGAAAACGGATATTATATTCCGGAAGCAGAATATGGTTTATCTGATTTTGAAGAATTATGCGAACAGTTGGATTTATTGGGAGTATTTGCTGATAAGAAAATACCGAACTTTGTGTTTATAGAAAAGCGAAAGACAAAAGGCACAGAACATTTGCTGCCTTTGATTCATGCCATAAAAAACCGGTTGGTTACTGATTTTTTTTATCTCAAATACGACAATTCGTATTCTCACACAAGAAAAGTAGAGCCATACGCTTTAAAAAAATTCAAGGACAGATGGTATCTTCTTGCGA
>Ga0082212_10003928_pt1 | contig 20873 bp, 16 predicted proteins | sample TergutNt197P3_FD_71548 | JGI IMG/M metagenome (GOLD analysis project Ga0082212, IMG submission 71548) | Neocapritermes taracua P3 segment gut microbial communities from Petit-Saut dam, French Guiana - Nt197 P3 | ecosystem: Host-associated > Arthropoda: Insects > Digestive system > Gut ... | reverse complement strand
AGATCAGCGTCTTCATGCCTGTCATAAGCGTGGTGACAAAAATATACACGCCGCGCACGATCGGTATCTCAGCAGCCTTGCTGCGCTCCGGGAGCCGTTCGGTCTTGATATGCAGGCGCCCTTTATCCCCGCGTATGACGACAGCAGTGCGGTCCTCGCCCTTCATCATGATGCCTTCGAGCACGGCTTGTCCGCCTATCTTTGTCGGGCGCGCGTCTTCTATAAAAATCTTCTTAAAGTCCATGTCAGTTGTCAGTGTTCAGTTGTCAGTATCCAGTGTTCAGTGTTCAGTTGTCAGTGTTCAGTGTTCAGTGTCCAGTTGTCAGTGACCAGTAGTCGGTGTCAGTCTCCGGCGTTTTCAAGTTTCTTGCGTATAATCTGTATGAAGTCGCTGTTGTTGCGGGTCTTGGATATGAGGTCGATAATGATTTCCGTGACCTCCTGCGTCCCGAAATTCGACATGGCGCGCCGCATGAGCCAGACGGCGTCGAGCTCGTCCTTCTCCATAAGCAGGTCCTCGCGGCGCGTACCCGATTTGTTCAGGTTGATCGCCGGGAAAATACGCTTTTCCGAGAGCTTGCGGTCGAGGTGGAGCTCCATATTGCCTGTGCCTTTGAATTCCTCAAAGATGACCTCGTCCATACGGCTGCCCGTCTCGATAAGGGCTGTCGCAAGGATCGTGATGCTGCCGCCTTCTTCGATATTGCGCGCCGCGCCGAAGAATTTTTTCGGTTTGTGCAGGGCGCCCGGGTCAAGGCCGCCTGAGAGTGTCCGCCCCGAGGCCGGAACTACCAGGTTGTATGCCCTCGCAAGGCGCGTGATGCTGTCGAGCAGTACGACGACGTCTTTTCCGTGTTCGGCAAGGCGCTGAGCACGCGCCAGCACCATCTCCGCTACCTTCACATGGTTTTGGGGCAGCTCGTCAAAGGTCGAATAGATGACTTCGCCCTTTATGGAACGCTGCATGTCTGTGACCTCCTCGGGGCGTTCGTCGACGAGGAGGACGATCATTTCACATTCGGGATGGGTTTTTTCGATGGTGTTTGCGACGTTTTTCAAAAGGACTGTCTTGCCTGCTTTCGGGGGGGAGACTATGAGCCCGCGCTGCCCTTTCCCGATCGGTGATATAAGGTTGATGAGCCGCATCGACAGGTTCCGGGTGTTCTCTTCGAGATTGATGCGTTCGTCCGGGAATATAGGCGTAAGCCTTTCGAATTTCGGCCTGTGGATCGCGATTTTCAGGTCGTCGCCGTTGACGTCGAAGACGTAGAGAAGGGCGCCGAATTTCTCCCCTTCGTTGGCCTTGCGCGCGACCCCCTTGATCTTGTCGCCGGTCTTCAGGTTGAAACGGCGTATCTGTGCCGGCGCCACATAGACGTCGTTTGGCCCGGAAAGGAAGTTTTCAAACCTCAGGAACCCGAAGCCGCTATCCGACAGCTCAAGGATGCCTTCGACCTCATAACGGTTCTTGTCCTTTTCTGTTTCCACCGCATCTTCGCTGTCGCCGACGGCCCCTTCGCAGGTGTCGATGTCCGGGATGCCTTCCGCGGCGGCGGCCTTTGTATCATCGCCGGCCTCTGCGTCAGCCCCCGCCTCTTTACCGGCGCCGGCCTCTGCCTCGGCTGCGGGCGCGCCTTCGGCTTCACCCTCTGTGACGACCGTCATATCCGCCTCTATCGGCGGGTGCGCAAACCCCTCGTCTTTGGCCGGGGCGCGTGCAGGCGCGTCGTATTCGCTGTCATAGTCGTTATAGTCGTCGTCCGCTTCTTCGAAGGCGCTCTCTTCCTTCCGCTCCTCTTTCTTGTCCTTATCGCCGGACGGGGGCGGCCACGCCACAGACGCATAGGTCTGGGAGAGCCAATCCTCTTCCTCCGGCTCAGGTTCGGCCCCAGGTAGTTTTCCGTCTATCAGGGCATCAAGCAATTGCTGCTTTTTCATTGTCTGATAGCCCTCGATGCCGAAAGCCTTCGCGATCTCGCGAAGCTCCCCTACCTTCTTCTTGAGTAAAACTACTTGTTCTTTCTCTTCCATGATTTCTCCTCGAACACATCCATACGCGCAATGTTAATATCCTACCTGTCGCTCTGTGTTGTTTATTGGGATTCTTGATTGATAACGTGACCGTTATCCTGTTGTCTCTACCATCAATCAACCTGTTGGAATAATTGAGCTTTGCAGAGAATTTTTGTCGCTTGCATTTCCATTATATGGGGTAATAAACTAAAATGCAAACTATTTTTTTTAACCATTTCATTACACTTGTGCAAAAAGGTTCACACCGTTCACACTGCTTGCACCCAACTTAGCAGTGCCCCTGCACGTTGCGTGAAGTAGCGAGTCCAGGGTTGTGGCAACCGAAGGCTTCGTCATTCATTCATTCATTCATTCATTCATTCAGTTTAGTCTCTTTCGCTTCGCCGAAACTGCAATCCTGACAAAATAGCGGGATTATGGCACAGATCGCGCCCAATGTACGATTTTCGCCAAAAATATACGGCTTTTTTGGCTAAAAGAAGGAAATATGGTCTGGAAATCGTACTTTGGGCGCGATCTGTGCCAAAAAACCCTATGTTTTCTCCGAATCGCTGCCACTTTGCCAAATGCCTGCCAACACCTACGGCGCGGCGTACACACGCGCGCGCCGCATGAATTGAAACATGCTGGTGGTGGTATACTTGCCATTGGGCGGGTCGCGCCCCACGCAGGCGCGTGAATTGAAACGTGAAGACGGTACGGGGTGCGAAAAAAAGTCCTTGCAGTGGGTAAATTCTTTCATATATAATATTAAGGCTGTCATTTGCCGGGTGTATCCGGCGGCAGTTTTGAGGCGGAAGCGTACGGAAAGACGTGCGCGGCGGGCCGCAGAAAAGAAAGAGGAAAGAGGAAAGAGGACAATGAAACAGGGGATACATCCCGAGTTCAGGGATACAAAGGTGACATGTGCCTGCGGCAATTCGTGGGAGACCAGGTCGACGGGTGAGGAGATCCGTTTGGATGTTTGTTCGGCCTGCCATCCGTTCTTCACGGGCACGCAGAAGTTCATCAACCGCGGCGGACGTGTAGAGAAATTCAAGAACAAATATAACCTCTAGCTGTACGGAGGAGGAAACTAAAGCAGGGACAGGCCGGGCGGCCTGTCCCTGTTGTACGGGTATACGGAAGCGTTTGCAGGCAGGCACATACAAGGCATAGTTGTGCCGGTACAGGGAAGATTTAAAGGATGGTGAAGGACCATGTTTGACAAACTGGATTTTATAATTGAAAAATATGACGATCTTGCGACCAGGGCGGCTGACCCCGCCGTGATCGCGGATCAGCCTGAATGGCAGAAGATCGTCAGGGAGATGGGCGAGGTCGAACCTGTTGTCAGGGAATACAGCGCTTATAAAAAGAACAAGGAAGCGCTCGCCGACACAGAGGAAATGCTCGATACCGGCGGGCTTGATGATGAGGAAAAAGAGATGTTCAAAGCGGAGCTGGCCGACCTCAAAGGAAAGATCGAGGCCGGCGAGGAAGAGCTGAGGATACTTCTGCTTCCGAAAGACCCAAACGACGACAAGAACGTTATCCTCGAGATCCGCGCCGGGACGGGCGGGGAGGAGGCGAGCCTCTTCGGCGGTGACCTTATGCGAATGTACCTGCGCTACGCGGAACGCCACGGCTACAAGACGGAGATGGTCGACCTGAACGCGACCGAGCTTGGCGGGGTCAAGGAGGCAGTCCTGATGATCCGGGGCAGGGGCGCCTATTCGCGGCTCAAGTACGAAAGCGGAGTACACCGGGTCCAGCGCGTGCCGGAGACGGAGACTTCGGGCCGCATCCACACATCGGCGGCGACGGTCGCCGTGCTGCCGGAGGTAGAGGACGTAGAGGTCCAGATCGACCCGAACGAGGTGCGCGTTGATGTCTTCCGCTCATCGGGCAACGGCGGGCAGTCCGTCAACACGACGGACTCGGCCGTAAGACTTACACATATCCCGACCGGGCTTGTCGTTTCGTGCCAGGACGAAAAATCGCAGATCAAGAACAAGGACAAAGCGTTCAAGGTCCTGCGGGCGCGCCTCTACGACCTTGCGCTCCAGGAGCAGAACAAAGAGCTTGCCGACACGCGGCGCAGCATGGTCGGATCAGGCGACAGAAGCGAGCGCATCCGCACGTACAATTTCCCGCAGGGGCGCGTGTCCGACCATCGGATCGGGCTGACGCTTTACAAGCTGCCTTCGTTCATGGACGGGGATATCGACGAGGTCGTTGACGGGCTCATCACAAATGACCGCGCCGAGCGTATGAAAGCGTAGGGGGCTACGCAACCAAAGGCTTAGATGAAGACAAAGGTACTCGATATAAGGGGGCTGGCAGCGGACGCCGCGATTGAAATGATACAGGAGGCTGCGGGGGCGCTTCGGCGCGGCGGTCTGGTGGCGTTTCCGACGGAGACGGTCTACGGGATTGGCGCAAACGCCTTTGACGATGAAGCTGTGCAGCGTGTCTACGCGGCGAAGGGCCGCCCGTCCGACAACCCGATGATTGTGCACATAGCGCGGGCAAGCGACATTGCCCTGCTTTCGAAAATGATATCGCCGGGCATAGTGAAGCTGGCGGATGCTTTCTGGCCGGGTCCGCTTACAATGGTGCTTGAGAAAAGGGACGAAGTCCCCGGCTGCGTGACGGGCGGCCTTGCGACCGTAGGCGTGCGCCTGCCGGACAGCCCGGCCGCAATCGGGCTTATCAGGCTGGCCGGGACGCCGGTAGCCGCCCCGTCAGCCAACCTTTCGGGCGGCCCGAGCCCCACGAAGGCGGAGCATGTGATCCGTGACCTTGACGGAAAAGTGGACGTCATACTGGCGGGCGAGGACTGCCGCGTCGGTATCGAGTCAACGGTCGTGGACATGACGGTTTCGCCGCCGGAGATCCTGCGGCCGGGCGTCGTGACACAGGACGCCCTGGAGGCAGTGCTTGACACGCCGGTAAATCTGCACCCGGGATTGAAGACAGAAGGGGACGGTTCCCGCGTCTTGTCACCGGCAGCAGGCGATGGCGCGACAGAAGATGGTTCCCGCGTCTTGTCACCGGCAGCAGGCGATGGCGCGACAGAAGGGGACGGCGCAGCCCCCCGCTCGCCGGGCATGAAGTACCGCCACTACGCGCCAAGGGCACAGATGCTGGTTGTGGAGGGCGCGCAGGAAAAAGTCCGCGAGGAGCTTGATCGCCTGAAGGCGATGAACGAGGCGCTGGGGCTGCGCGTCGGCATTATGTTATTCGAGGAACGCGGCTACCTTGATGCCGCCCATGATTTTTACGCGGAGCTGCGCGCGCTTGACGACGCCGGGGTCGATCTCATTATTGCAGGCGCCCTGCCAGAAATTGACGGCGTAGGTTTTGCCGTCATGAACCGGATGATGCGGGCGGCGGGGTTCAACATAGTTCGTGTATAATAAAATAAAAAGAGAGGGCTTGTGATGCAAAAATATTATATTACAACACCTATTTACTATCCCAGTGCAAACCTGCATATAGGGCATACGTACTGCACGGTCATGGCCGACGCCATGGCGCGGTTCAAAAGGCTCGCCGGGTTTGACGTCATGTTCCTGACGGGTACGGACGAGCACGGGCAGAAGATCCAGCGCATCGCCGAGGGGCTTGGGATTTCGCCCCAGGAACATGTCGACGCGATCGTCGAGGGGATCAAGAGGCTCTGGGCGACGATGGAAATCAGTTATGACGATTTCATCAGGACTACCGAGGAGCGGCACAAGGTGCGCGTCCAGGAACTGTTCAAGAAGATATATGACGCGGGCGATATCTACAAAGGCGTCTATGAAGGGTGGTACTGCACGCCGTGCGAGAGTTACTGGACGGATAAGCAGCTCGTGGACGGCAACTGCCCCGACTGCGGGCGGGTCGTGGAGCGCATGAGCGAGGAGGCGTATTTCTTCCGGCTTTCAAAGTACGGGGACAGGTTGCTGGAACTTTTCGAGACCAAGCCGTCTTTCCTTGAGCCGGAAACGCGCCGCAACGAGATGGTGCGGTTCATCAAGCAGGGCCTTGGGGACCTGAACATCTCGCGGTCGTCGTTTGACTGGGGCATCAAGGTGCCGATTGAAGAGGGGCAGGTCATTTATGTCTGGCTTGATGCGCTTTCGAATTATATCACGGCGCTCGGCTACCCTTGTGTGGAAGGCGGCGTGCCGGGCGACGCGCCGGACGCGGGGCCTGAAAAATACGAAAAGTACTGGCCGGCCGACGTGCATCTTGTCGGCAAGGAGATAGTGCGCTTCCATTCAATCATATGGCCGGCAATGCTGATGAGCGCGGGCCTGCCTCTGCCGGGGCAGATACTCGGGCACGGCTGGCTGCTGCTCGGCGGCGGCAAGATATCCAAGTCCAAGGCCTCGGAGTCAAAGGGAAACGTAATAGACCCGGTCGTGCTTATCGGGCGCTACGGCGTCGACGCGCTCAAATACTTCCTGCTACGCGAGTATACCTTCGGGCAGGACGGCCTCTATACGAACGAGGTGATGCTCAACCGTATCAACGGCGATTTGGCCAACGACCTGGGCAACCTGCTTTCGCGGACCTGCGGCATGGTTGAGAAATACTTTGACGGCCATGTGGAAAGGCCGGGGGCGGAAGCGGTCGGTAATGAAATCGGCGGGGCGGACGCGGGCGGTAATGACATCGGCGGGGCGGACGCGGGCGGTAATGAAATCGGCGGGGCGGACGCAGGCGGCTTGGACGCGGCGCTGGCCGGGCTTGCGACGGGGATCGCCGGCAGGGTCGAAGGGCATATGGAGAAGTTCGGTTTCAGCCACGCGCTTGAAGAGATATGGTCGCTTGTCGGCGCGTCAAACAAATACATTGACGAGACGACGCCGTGGATACTCGCGCGCGACGAAGGGCAGAAAGGCCGGCTCGAGACGGTCCTCTACAATCTTTGCGAGTCGCTGCGCGTGGTCTCCGTACTCATACACCCGTTCATGCACCATTCCGCGGAAGAGATCCGCAAGCAGCTCGGCGTCAGCGAGGAAGGCGGCGTTGTATGGGATGACGCCAAGGTCTTCGGCAAGGAAGCGGCGTATAATGTCGTCAAGGGCGAAGCGCTGTTCCCGCGCATAGATGTTGCAAAGGAGCTTGAAGCTCTGGGTGAACTTGATGGATAAACGCCTTTTCGATTCGCACGCGCATATAAATTACGAAAAAAAATCACGAGTGAAACGCGTCGCGCTGATGGACCGCGTTGAGGCTTCACCCGTCGCCTATGTGCTGGACGTTGGCTTCGATATAAGGAGCTCGCGGCAGGCGGTCTGCGACGCCGGGGAACGGCAATGGTGCTACGCGGCTGCCGGTGTTCACCCGCATGACGCGGACGGGTTTTCTGATGACGGCATGCGGGAGCTAAAGGAGCTTCTCAAAGCGCCGAAGGTGGTGGCGCTCGGCGAGACAGGGCTTGACTACTACCGCGACCTCTCGCCGCGCGATGTGCAAAGGGAGGTCTTCCGCCGGCAGATCCGGCTCGCGCTCGATGAGGGGCTGCCACTGATCATACATGACCGCGAAAGCGGGGGCGATACGATAAAGATATTAAAAGAGGAAGAGGCTTTTTCGGAGGCGCGCAGGTCGGCTTTCCCGCCGAACCCTGAAACCGGGACACCGGACGCGCGCGTGCTGCTGCACTGTTTTTCCGGCAGTGCGGAGCAGGCGATCGAGTATATAGGACTCGGCTGCACGATCTCGGTTGCCGGCCCCATTACTTACAAAAACAACAAAAAGACCGTACGCGTGGCGCAGGAGATACCGCTTTCGCACCTGCTTATCGAGACGGACTCGCCATTTCTGACGCCGGAGCCATTTCGCGGCCGGCCCAACGAGCCTGCGAATGTCGAGTATGTCGCGCGCAAGGTCGCGGAGCTCAGGGGCGTTTCGTATGAGGAGATAGCGGACGCAACGCTGGCGAACGCGAAACGCTTTTTCGGGATATGACTGGGACGATAATAAACGATGAGCTGATCGGGGACGGACAGTTGGTCGTGCTCGGGCTTTCGGGCGGGCCGGACTCTGTCTGCCTGCTTTATGAATTGCTTTCGCTGAGAGAGGCGCGGGAGCGGAACGGCGGCGCGGGGAATCCCATCGTCTGCGCGCATGTCAACCACGGGCTGCGCGGGGCGGAGGCGGACGAAGACGAGGCCTTTGTTGTCTCGCTGTGTAAAGAGCTTGGGGTTCCGGTTGTTGTCGAGCACATTGACGCGGAGGCCCTGGCGCGGGATTCGGGGCTGACGGTCGAGGAGGCCGGGCGCGAGGCGCGTTACGCTTTTTTTGATGAAGTTTGCGAGAACATTGTTGAAGGGACGGATCCTTTTTTCTATTCCCCTAGTGCCGTGATTGCGGCAGCGCACAACCAGGACGACAAGGTTGAGACAGTCCTGATGCGTATCTTAAGGGGGACAGGGACGGACGGCCTGGCCGGGATTGCGGAAAGGCGCAAAAGCGCAGCGGGCTTTGATATCGTGCGGCCGTTGCTTGGCGTATCGAGGAACGAAATCGACGCTCGCCTGGAGATGTACGAAGCGGAGGCGAGGGTCGACGGCAGCAACCTGAACACAGAGTATTTTCGCAACAGGCTCAGGCTGGAAGTCCTGCCATACATGGAGGAGATGCTTGGATCCGGGATACGGCAGAGTCTGCTAAGGCTCGCCGAGAACGCTGCCGAGGACAAGTCATACTTTGATGCGGTCGTTACCGAAACGCTTGACGAATTCCTTGACGCGCAGGAAGAAAAGCCGCCACTGGCTAAAGAAACACCACCAGAAACACCATCGTCGACTAGCGATGAAAAAACCGCGGAACAAAAGGAACCGTCCCCATTGTCTTCTTCAACCGCGGGACAAAAAGAACCGTCCCCTTCTGTCTTGTCCCTGCCGGCGGAATTGCTGGCAAGCGCGCACCCTGCGGTACGGCACAGGCTGATCCGCGCCACCTTCGCGGAGCTTGGGCTGAAGCGCGATGTCGCCTCCGTCCACCTGGCTGCCGCCGACCGCCTGCTGCAGACCTGGCAGGAGGGAGGGGAGGCGTCGGGCAAGCGTGTCGAGTTCCCGTTTGACTACACTTTCGGAATCAAGGGCAAGTATGCGGTCTTCCGCACGCCGGGCGCGGCGGATCCGCGTTGGAAGCCCCGCCGCAAACGCGTCAAAATAAAACAACCCTGAAAAGGCGCCTCGGTCGGTTTTTCAAAGGCGCCCCGGTCGGTTTTTCAAACCTGCGGAAAGGTGTTATGATAACAGGTGAGGCTTTTCTGAGGAAATAAGAATTGAATATTGTTCGCAGTCTTTAATTGAAAGGGGAAAAAGCAATGGGGCGTTTTTTGAATGTAGGTATTGTACAGATGCCGATTACAACGGATATCCAGGAGAATATGGCTTATCTGGAGGATGCCGTGGAACGGATAATGCTGAATCCGCGCAAGCCGGATCTGGTCGTTGGCTGTGAATCCGTCGCGATGGATCTGGGTGAGCCGATACCGGGTCCGCAGTCGGATATCTGGGCGGGTATAGCGAAGAAGCACGGCATCTATTTCATTCCCGGGTCCATGGGCGAATGGGCCGAAGGGCTGGCGAAGGAAGGCCCTTATTACAACACAGCGCCGGTATACAACCCGAAAGGTGAGCTGCATTGCAAGTATAGGAAGATGGCGCCATACCGGCCCCTGGAGGACGGCCTGGCGGGGAGCGAATACTGTGTCTTTGAGATTCCCGAGAGGAAGACGGTCATCGGCCTGCAGATATGTTACGACCTGAACTTCCCCGAGATATCCAGGAACCTTACGCTGATGGGCGCGGAGGTCCTGGTCAAGATCACGCTCGACCCCTCGGAGCTGTATATGATAAACAAGCACCTGCATTATGCGAGGGCTGTGGAGAACCAGGCGTATCTGGTGTCGGTCAACGCCACCGGGCCGTTCATGGCGAATCTGTCCTACGGCAATTCCATGGTTGTCGACCCGGAAGGCCGGCTTTTGTGGGAGGCGGGCGAGACCCCCTGCAACGCCGTGATCACGCTGGATGTCGACGCTGTCCAAAGGGCGCGCCAGTACGGCTCCGAGCACATGGATCATTATCTGCAGCATTTGAGGGACTATAATTTCCCGATGCCATTTGCGGGACGGATAGAAGAGGCGCCGGTCTACAAGGATATCGGGCGGACATCCCAAAGCATAGATTTGTATATCGAGGCGAGGGAGAAGATCAACGAGTAGAGCGGGCCGGCGGAAATCGGCAAGCAGTGCGGGCCCGGCGGAAATAGACAAGTAGTACGGGCCCGGGGGGAAATAAGCTAGTAGTGCGGGCCCGGCGGAAATAGACAAGCAGTGCGGGCCAAGCGGGGATAGGCGATCAAGATAAGCACAGGGAGGTAAATCAACGAGCAGGGAAGAGCCCGGGGGGAGAGGCTGAGTCATGAATTTGAATATGGACCTGATAGCGGATGCGCTGAGGCGGGATCATGAAATCGTCAAAGAGGATGCGTATGGTGAGGATCTGACGCTGGAACAAGCCCGTCTGTTTACGGGGAATAATGTATTCCAGCCCGGCATCCTTTATATTGCGGAGGGGGAAAGCCTGCCGGCCAAGCCGTTTTTTGAAGGCCCTTGCGGGATCGTCAGCATCGGCCCTTCTGATAAATGTTATGCGGCGTCAAGTTGCGATTACCTCGAAATCGAAAAGGGCGCGGCGGTCGAAGGCGTGCTGAACCTTATACAGGAAGCATATAAAGAATACAATAAGTGGTATCTGGACATGTACGAGGCGCTGTCGAACGAGGCGGGCATCCAGGCGCTTTTGGACCTGACCATGCCCCTGCTCGGCAACCCGGTCTATTTCCACGACAGGAATTACAGGATCATCGCCTATGCTGAGATCCCGGGCATGCGCGGCGGCAATGACATCTACAATATCAGGCAAAACAACGGAAGGATGCCATTGGATGCAATCACAATACTGAAAGACACCCCTTATTTTGAAAAGACTTTCGAAACGACCAAGCCGACCTTCCATGTCGACACGGGCGAGTGCAGCTACATATACGACAATGTAAGGGTCGGCGGGGAATACTGGGGGAGGCTGTTCGTCGACGAAAGGGTCAAGTCATTCAAGAAGGGCGACTATGCAATCATCGGCGTTTTGCACGGGATGATCGAAAAAGCCCTGTCCAGCAGGAACCTTTCGCCCGGGTCGCGCTACCGGTTCCTGGAGCAGAAACTGGTATCCATGCTGGAAGGCAGGAACATCGAAATGAACGAGCTGGCCGACGAGCTGAAGCTGAAGGGCTGGGAGGCCGGTAATAATTGGTTTTGTTTCCAGCTGCAGATGAGCGATGTCGACATGCTTTTGAACACAAAAATAAGCTTTTGCGACCTGATCGAGTCGAAGCTCCCCGACTGCATAACATTCCCGTTCGGCGACAGCATCATCGGTATCGTCCTGGTCGACAGCCGCTCAAAGACCCTTGAACTGATCAAAAAAACACTTTGGGATTTTCAGCTCCACGCCGGCGTAAGCTATATGTTCAGCGATTTCGGCGAGTTCCCGCTGTACCGCAAGCAGGCCGGGATCGCGCTCAAGTGCGGTATCAAGGAAAAAAATGAGGAGTGGGTGCATTATTTTGAGGACTATTGCTTCTCATATATGCTTGACCGCTGCGTGGACGAAATGCTGCCGGAGATGCTCTTCCCGCCGGCTCTGCGCAAACTGATCGAGTGCGACAGGCGAAAATCCACAAACTATGTCGAAACGCTGCGGGCGTACCTGGAAAACGACCTCAAGCCCGCGAAAGCGATGAAAGCGCTCTTCATACAGCGCAGCACTTTTCTCTACCGGCTCGAACGCATCAACGAGCTCGCGGGCATCGACTTCGAGGACGAGAGGGTGAAAGCCCATTTCCTGATCGCATTCCAGCTGATGGACAGGAGCCGGGAAACCGCGCAGGTGCAATAAGGCCGGGCTTCACTTATCCTCAAGCCGGGCTTCGACCTTCTGCATCTTATCCAACACGACGTCCTCGGGGATGAACAGGTTGCCGCAGTCCGGGCAGACCAAAAACTCATGGGTGACCCGGTGCCCCAGGTAGTCCAGGTTGACCTTCTTAGGGACGAGCTCCTTATCGCATTTGAGGCATATCATATTTCTACTCCCCCTCTATCCGCATCCTGTGGCAGTAGGCGTTGCTGACGACGAAAGCGCCGCCCTCTATACGATACTCGACCCAAAGGGTTACGACGCCAAGCCTTCGATGCCCTATATGAAGGCCGGTCTCCGGGTTCAGAATCACAGCCCCGGTCTCTTCGCAGTGGCGGATAGTTTCCCGGATGTCGTCTTCAAGGATCAGGAGCCTGTCGAGCTTCTCTTCAAGCTGCGGCGCCAGGATGATTTCATATGCCTTTTCTTTCATTCCAGGATCATCAATTCCCATGTTGTCTTCAATACCTCTGATTCCATCAGCGCCGGCTGTATCCTCAACATCTTTGATATTACCAACCCCTGTAGAACCTTCAATGACTTCGGCATCTTCGATGCCGCCATCACTTATAGCACTCCGTCCCCACACCTGGCGGAGCAGGTCTTCTTTCAGCGCCTCGCGGTTCTCACGTTTTTTGCTCAGGGACGGCGCCGGGCTGGCCATATCCCCTGTGCCGAATACCAGGTCAAGGATATGGGCGCACTCTTTCCCGCTCCTCGAAAATATGTCGCGGCAGTTGACGCAATATGTAATGAAGGGATACGGGCCCAGGCCTGTCCTGTTTTGCGCTATCTTTTCAGCCAGCTCTTTGTTCGCCGGGTAGATATGGCCGCCATACCCGCAGCAGACTGCTTCCCGCCCGGCGGACGGCAGCTCACAGACAGTGCGCCCCGTCATGGACACGAGCGCCCTTACGCTGCTTTGCATGCCCGGGCTGTAACGGCTGGAGCAGGGGTCGAACACTGATGCGGTTTCGCCTGCAGCCACAATCGCCGGGTCAATCGGCGTACCAAACGAACCGTCCCCTTGGCTTCCCGTCTGGCTGGCAGGCAGCCCGTGTTTTTGGATCACCTCAAAGATGGAGACCTTCTTTATCTCCGGGAGGTGTTTGCCAAGCATTTTTTCACAGGAGGGGCAGGCGAATATTACTTCCGGCTTGCCCATGCCCTCCCAGGTTTTTCTGATGCCTCCCGCTGTCTCTTCCATCAGCCGCGTATCCCCGGCCCATTCGGCGGGGGCGCCGCAGCAGCCCAAAAGAAGGCCGGTGGCCGGCAGTTTTCCGCGCAGGTACCCGTAGGCTTTTTCCACGCAGCCGGGGGCCGAGGCGCTCAGCTGGCAGCCCGGGAAAAAGAGGTATTCGCTGCTATTGTGCCCCGGTGCGTTGTCTGCCAGAAAGGCCTTTTCGCCCTGCGCGTGGAGCATGTCCCTTATCCAGAAGTCGTGGAATACCGGGGGAAGAGAGCCCTCCCTGTGCATTATGCTTCTGGTCTCAAGCAGGAAGTCCCCCATATCGATATCTTCGCTGCAGGCCTCGGCGCACAGGCCGCAGGCGTTGCAGGAATTTATCATAATGGTCCCTTTTCCGCCCTGGAGGCCCTCGACGGGGTTCAGCCTTACGCGCACGTCGTTCACTATCTTTTTGGGCAGCCGGCCGTAGCTCTTCATGAAATCGCAGGAGCGCAGGCAGTCGCTGCAGTCGCAACGGGGGCAACGGGCCGCTTCCTGCTGCGCCTGTTCCTTTGTGTAAGTGTCTGCTTCCGGCTTTTCGGCGGGCTGGAAGAGTCCCTGGCTGATTTTAAGCCTTGACGGTTTCCTTACGCTTACCCCCGTCATTTCATGCATCCGCCCTATTTTCAGGTACGACTCTATCGACTGCGAAGCCCGTATGCCGTTTTCGATCGACTCCGCCGGCGTTGAGCCGATAAGCCCGCCGGCGAGGAAAACCCCCGCTTCAAGGCTCCCCAGCGAATCCCTGTCCAGGCCGCCCAGGAGGCCGAAATCGCTGCCAGAAGGCCCGCAGGCCAGAAGCACGGCGTCAAACCCCACGAGTTCGTCAAGGCTCCCTATCGTCGTCCCGGTACGGAGCTCATAGTCTATATGCTGCGTCTGGAGCGCTATTTCCTCCATGAAGTCCCCGTCCGGAAGGAGCTCGTGCAGGCGCCCACCTACGCGCCCGTCTCTTTCAAAGACTACGACCCCGTACCCGTGCGAAGCGAGCCTTATCGTGCAGCTGATCCCGCACAGGCCCGCGCCGACGACGGCCACGGTCTTGTCCCCCCGGGGCATATTGTATTTGGCCGGGGCGGCCTTGTCAGCGAAATCAACTGCCGCCCTCTCAAGCTTCCTCAGGTCGACAGCGGCATCCACGTTCTTGCGCGCGCAGGCGCCTGCGCACGGCTGGCCGCATATCTGGCTGGCTATCTTCGGGAATATCACATAGTCGCGAAGCAGGTTGTACGCGCTTTTGAACTTGCCGCGCTGGAGCCTCGCAATGAATTCCGTAATGTCAAGATTCAAGGGGCAGGCCAGCCTGCAGGGCGGGCTTTCGCCGCTGTAACAATCCGCGACATGCTTCCCCATGTCCATGGACAGTATCCTGGCGCTGGCCGGAGCCTCCTGCGCCCGCCCGTTTATATCTGCTGCCTGCGCCCGCCCGTTTATATCTGCTGCCTGTGTCTTTTCCCCATTTGCCATAATATAGAATCATACCATCTTTTCCCCGGTTTTTCAGAACGTCTGGGGCAAGGCGCAAAAACCGCCCATTCGCCCCGCCAGCCCTCCTGCACCACCATCCCATAACGGCCCGGAAACCCCCTTAAGACAGCTGAAATTCAGACGTCAGCCCGAAAGGGTGACGTTCGAGGCCGCCGTCCACACAGCCCTCACCTTGATACAGCTCTCGGCGGTCTCACCTTCTTCCAATGACCCCTCATATCTCGATGGCCCGTATTCCCCCAGCAGATCTGTTCCCGCCCGCACTGCACAAACCGAAGTCGGTTATTCGCGCTTGCCGCCGCAGGACAAAAAGGGCTAAAAGACGGTTCATTAGGCTCGCCGGCTGCCGCCCTGTCCACCGCCCCCGTTTGGCTCCAAAGAACACAAAAAGAACCGTCCCCGTTGTGTTTGGCTCCGAAGAACACAAAAAGAACCGTCCCCGTTGTGTTCGAAGAACACAAAAAGAACCGTCCCCACTGTGTTTTGCTGGAATAATTGCCCGGGTTTTGTACACATTGGATGAAGATCGTTTGCCGGGTGGCTGTGCATGAGCATAACACTGGGCAAATTGTACAGCGCCGGTCAGGAAAAATAGGCGGTTCGGATTCTTGTTCCTGCGAAATTGCCGGTGTTATCATGCAATGTAGTAATCGCTGAAACTTTTGCCGGATTCAGCGGTGACATCAAAGAATTACATTCGTAATTGATCGCAGAGGAAATGAAAATTAAAGAAAGGAAAAGACAGCTTATGGTGAATGATCCTGTAATGGACAAGATGAAAGAGGCAATGACAGCAAATGAGCACGTGAAGTTCGGGCCAGGCGACTACAACCATTGTATCTACGGGCCGATATTGCGCAAGCCGGGCGACCATTTTGCTACATTGCCGATCGACGGCGCTAGTTGCGCTTTCGTGCAGAACATGCCCGAAGGCAAGGACCGTCTGAACGAGTTCGGCACGGTGTGGTGGTATTCGGGCTCGCCGATGGACTACCATGACCATCAGTGGGGCTATGAGACGTTCATGGTGACATCGGGGCAGGTAGACACGTATTTCAACCACAAGCGGTGCATGATGGACGAGGGCGACCTGTTCTTCATCAAGCCGCACGTCGCGCACGCGTTTATCAACCTCGAAACCGTGGAGGGCAAGGGCATCACGTGGATGGAGCTGTACGACGACATCCGCATGTATTACGGCATCGAGGTGGAGGTCAAGCTGGAGAGGAACTACCCGCGGCTGCATGAGGACAAGGAGTTCCAGACCCGCCTGATGCATACACTGGGCGACCTTTACCGCAAGGAGCTGCCGAAGGTGGATTTCGTCGACAAGAGCGAGGTCCCGTGGGTCAGGCCCAAAGAGTTCTCCCTCAGGACGTTTGAAAACGCCGCGGGGAAATTCATGCTCAAGATCGGGCGCTGGGAATTTGACGGCATCAAGGAGATCTGGGAGATGCGCCCGAGCAAGGGGCTGCAGCTTGATTTCGGTTCCCCATTTGCCGATTACCCGCTCTACCACGTCCTCGAAGGCAAGATGGTAGTCGAGTGCGAAGGCGAGACATATGTCGGGGAGAAGGAATCCTTCCTGCACATACCGCCGTGGCGGCAGTTCAAGATCAGCTTCCCGGAGGAAGGGACGCGGATACTTGTCGCCAACGAGCAGAGCTACCTGCTCCAGATATTCGAAACGCTCGAAAGCATGAAGAGGGACGCCCCCGAAGGCCTCAAGGACTGGGACGGCAAGGTCGTGCCCGTGCTTCGCGCGCACAACAACTGGCTGACCGGCGTATCCGGGATTTAAGGAAGGATGGTGCTACATGGACAGAAACGACAAAGTCAAGGATATCACCGTTTCGGAAAGCGGAAGCATGGCGCGCTACCATTACGCCGACAAAGGGGCGAAGACCTTTACTGTCATGAAGGGCAGCGCGGAGGTTGTCCTGAACGGCAAGAGGTTCACCCTGGCGGAAGGCGACATCTTCAACGCGGAAGCATGGCAGCCGTACAGCGTCTCGTTCCTTTCGGACGACACGGTCGTCCGGGAGATCAGGGCCGGCAGGCGCGGGCAGGAACATTATTTGCCCGACCCGGCCGCCGTGGAAGACGTCGACAAGGCGAGCGTCCAGGAAGCCCAGGCCAAGGGCAAGGGCATCTATGAGTTCGGCGCGAAAGGGATAAGGCTCCTCCTGAAGGTCGGCCGCTGGCAGCTGGACGGCTACAAGGAGATATGGGAATGCTGTATCGACAAGGGCTACAGGCTCTCGCTCAATGGCTGTTCGGACAGGGGAAGCCTGTTCATGGTCAGGAGCGGAAGCTTCCGCGTCGAAGTGGACGGCGAGGAGTTCGTCGCCTGCGAGGGCGAAGACGGCCTTGTCCGCATCCCGGCGGGCGCCGCGCATGCCATTACCGCGCTGTCGGAAGGCTGCGTCATCCAGGCCTTTAACGTGTCCTGCGACCTGTTCAGGCTGCTGGAAATGGTGGAGGCGGCACGGGACTATTTCCCGGAAAAACTGGACGAGCAGGCATATATCGATTATTTGTTCGAGGCGAACGGCGTTGCCATGTTCGAAAGCTTCGAAATGGTTGAATGATCCACATCAAGCCGGATCAGGAGGGAAACGAATGAGCAAAGATAAACACACTATTTATGGCCCGATACTCATAGGGCCGGACGACGAGCTGAACACGTTGCCGCTGGTGGAAACCTGCGCGCAGTGCTATATCCTGCCGGAAGGGCGGACCATCGGGAACGAACTGGGCGAGGTCGTCTACATCCTTGGCGCGACCATCCCCTACCATGACCACGAGTGGGGCTACGAGTGCTTCACGATCATGGGCGGCGAAGTCGACGCTTACATGAACAACAAGCATTTCGTGCTTGAGCCAGGCGACATGTTCTTCATCAAGCCGCACGTGATGCACGGTTTCGTAAGCAGGACGGAAGGCTGCCGCTGGCGGGAACTCTTCGAGGACATCAGGATGTACTTCGGAGTCGATGTCGAAGTCAAGATGTGCGAGCAGGAGTGGTACAAGGACTTCCACAATGACCCTGTCGGCCAGGAGCGGCTGATGAACGCGCTGGGCGACTACTACAGGGACTTCCCCGTGTTCGAGGAAGCCGACAAGTATGACGTCCCCCAGGTCATGCCCGCCGACAAGCCCATCCGCGTGTTCGATACGGCAATCGGGCGCTTCGACCTGCGCATGCCCAGATGGGACTATGACGGGATCAAGGAAGTCTGGGACTTCCGGCCGAAGCAGGGGCTGAAGATCGATTTCGCCGAGCCCTTTGAGGATTACCCGCTGTACATCGTCATCGAAGGCGAGATGACTGTCGATTGCGACGGCAAGACTTACGAAGGCAAGAAGGGCGACATGCTCCACATACCGCCGTGGCATATCCATAGCATTACATTCCCCGCGGCGGACACGGTGATCCAGATATGCAACGAGCAAAGCCAGCTCCTGCACATCCTGGAGCACTTCAAGGCCGCCTCGAAGAACAGTCCCGCGGACCTCGCGGACTGGGAAGGCAAGGTCGTGCCGGCGCTGCGCGGGTTCAACAATTGGGTAACCGGGATCTCGGGCGTATGACCGTGAAGGCAAGGCCGTGCCGATACCGCGCGGGCCTGGCAATCGGGCCACTGCGGTTTCGGGCGCGAGGCCATGCTGGACGGCTTTGATCCGGTAAATAATAAGAAAGGAAAGGCGTAACAGAATATGATGGAAACGAATAAAGACAAAATCGTATTGAAGACTTTGGAGGACGCGGCTCACGTGTACGACGACGGGCATTGCTCGGTCCGGGTATATACCCTGCCGTACGGCGCCGGGCAGGTCAACGAAGTGATCGATACCGTGTATTGCGAAAAGGGATATTACATCCCCTACCACTATACCGACAAGGGCGCGGAAACGCTCCTCGTAATGAAGGGCAAGGTGGAAGTGACCCTGTACGGGAAGGTCTGCGAATGCGAGGCGGGCGACTTCATCAACATCCCCTCCCACTGCCCGTACAGCCTGAGGACGCTTGAGGAAGGCGTCCATGTGCGCGGGCTTTATACCGGGCTGGACATGGCGGCAAAATACAAGGACTTTGACCTGATTGGCAAAAATGCGTTCCCGCAGGGCCAGCAGGCGGATTTCCTGGCGAATGAATTCGGCCCGGCGCACGGCCATTTCACGCTTACGGAGCCTGTGGACACGGAGAAGGCCGGAAAAGCGGATTTGCCGCAGATCACGGCGAAGGACTACGCGATCTATGAGTACAGTGGCTGGGACGGCATCCGATGCGAGCTGAAGGTCGGGCGGTGGAACCTGAAAAGGGTCAAAGAGGTCTGGCTGTTCACGCTCGGCGATGGCTGCCAGCTGCAGTATTTCAAGCCCAGCCAAAACGAGAGGGTTTACAGCGTGAAGTCCGGCAAGGTGAAGGTCGAAGTTGGCGGCGAGGCCCTTATTGCCGAAGCCGGCGACCTGATCCACATCCCGCAGTACACGCCGTTCGCCATAACGGCCGCGGACGGGGAAGCCGCGTTCTACGACCTCAATGTGTCGACCCGCTTGTTCAGGATGCTGGAGATGCTGGAGCTGGCGCAGCGCGACGAGCCCGAAAAGCCTTTGGATCCCGAGTGGATGAAGTGGCTTCTGGGCATGAACGACAGCGACCTGACAGGGTTCGTTCCCGGCGAGGCGGTATAGGATAAGGAACCATCCGCGAACGACAGGGTTACTTGAAGATTCCCTCGACAGGGACTAATGGAAAAACATAAAGCCTTGACAGGAAACAGTGCCTGGCAGGGAACAGAGAATGAAAGGAAACAAACTATGAGTAAATTACCAGATGAACAAAAGAGGGGCGTGATCGCGAACCTGACCCCGGTGCAATCCATACTTATGATGATCGCGCTGCTTTCGGCCACGCTCGGCATGTGCGGCGACGCGCTGATAACGCCCGGCGCGGACCAGATGTTCAAGCACTACGACAACGAGACCTTCGTGGACTTCCTGCTTTCGGGGCCGAACCTCGTATCGATGTTCGCCTCCATCCTGGCGGGCGTCATGCAAAGGTATGTCGACAAGAAAAAGGTCCTGCTGCTGGGCATGGCGCTCTTCGTGGTGGGCGGCGTCTTCGGGACGGCGATCGACAGCCAGGGCTACATGATGTTCATGCGTTGCCTCGTCGGACTGGCGCTCGGCTTCACGAACGTGACCGCGATGAGCATCGTCACGACCATGTACATCAACGATGACAGGCGCAGCCGCATGATCGGCATCATCAACGCCGGCATGTTCTGCTCGGCAATGCTATTGACGGCCATAAGCGGATGGGTATGCGAGATGTACGGCTGGCAGGCAATGTTCTATGTATACGCGATCGGGATCGTCTCGATCATCCTTATCATGGTCTTCATCCCGAAGATCCCCGCTGACATCCATGTTGACGAGGAAGAGTCACAGGGCCCGGAATCCGGCATGAAAGGATGGGTGTTCAAGCTCATCGTGATGCTGGTCGGCTACTGGATTTTCCAGGTCTCCTATGCCGTCATCCCGTTCTTCATCTCGGTCTACGCGGACGAGACAGGCCTTGGCGGGCCCGCCTTCGCGGGACAGCTCACTGCCGCCCTGTTTGGCGGGGCGCTCGTCGCGAGCCTTTGCTTCGGCTTTGTCTATCCGAAACTGAAGCGCTACTCGATGCCTCTTTCGATGGTGCTCCTGATCGTGGCCTATGCCATACTGCTGGCATTCCCGAGCACGGTGCCCGTCATCATCGGCTGCATCATCTTCGGCTACGCGAACGCGAACGCGTTCTCGCAGGCCCTGATGCGCGCGGGGATTGTCGCGCCGGCCAAGAGCGCTTCGCTCGCGGTAGGGATTACCGCCGCCGTGATGGGCTTCGGGTTCTTCGCGGCCACATTCACGGTGACGATGCTCAAGTCGGCGGTCGGCGTAGATACGCTGGTCCCGATCATGCCGATCCTGCTCGTCATCAACATAGTCCTGGCTGCCGTGAGCTTCATTTATATTGCGGCCAGCAACAGGAAGGAAAAGGAAGAGCTCTCCGCCGCGTCGTAGGGGCCTGGCGAGGAATAGCCGGGGCGCAGGGGCCCGGCCACAATTCAAAACAACGGCGGGGGGGGGGGGCTTTCCCC
>Ga0082212_10003927_pt1 | contig 20873 bp, 16 predicted proteins | sample TergutNt197P3_FD_71548 | JGI IMG/M metagenome (GOLD analysis project Ga0082212, IMG submission 71548) | Neocapritermes taracua P3 segment gut microbial communities from Petit-Saut dam, French Guiana - Nt197 P3 | ecosystem: Host-associated > Arthropoda: Insects > Digestive system > Gut ... | reverse complement strand
GGGCGAGAATCGGGAGCAAAACCTCTATCGAATGTTCTTGAGCATGGGGTGCTGCATCGAAGGTAAAAAATTCAACGGCTTCGACCATTTTTTCGGTCATGGGTAGATTACCTTCGACACTTTTTCCCGGCAACCGCCATGTTTTGTGGGGAGCGACTGCCCAGTCAGCCCCGCCGCCGCGATGTTGCGGAGCAAAGATGATGACCCAGTTCGGTATTTTAACCTGCTTGAACGTTTGAGCCGCCAGCCTGCCGGAGTACATCCAGCCCGCATGCGGTACCAATACCGCATCCGCCAGTATGGGAGATTGTGCGACCGGCAATGTCTTTGCTTGTTCGTGTTTCATCTGCGTAGTGGAAACAATGCATTTCCTTCATTATATCGGTAAAAACAAAGATTGCGAATCGCAGAGCCCGAAAAGTTGAGAGCCGTTCAAAAAATCGTGTGCACCGGCGTTTGCCTCGCCCAGTAGGATAGGATTGCCATGACAATAGGAAAACAGTATAATTCTTTCCATGAGCACATGTCCTGTCTGAAACATGAGACATTTCGTCACGTTAAATGACATTACGATAGAGGAATTCCACCGAATTCTCGAATTGGCAATCAACCTCAAGCGGGAATTGAAGCAAGGAGGAACGTCCGCTCCGCTGGCAGGCAAAGTGATGGGGATGATCTTTGAAAAGCAGTCGCTGCGCACCCGGGTCAGTTTTGAAGCAGGGATGTTCCAACTCGGTGGACTAGCAATGTGCCTCGGCAGCGACATCGGATTCGGAAAACGAGAATCGACCAAGGATATTGCCCAAGTTTTGAGTTCGATGGTCGATGCCATTATGATGCGGGCACTGACGCACAAGAGCGTTGAGGACTTGGCACAATACAGCACCTGTCCGGTCATCAATGGACTCACGGATCAGGCTCATCCGTGTCAGGCATTGTCGGACATGATGACGATTTATGAAATCTTTGGGCAGTTGCAGGGGCTTAAACTGGCGTGGATCGGCGATGCCAACAATGTGGCGGTCAGTCTGCTTCGTGCCTCGGCAAAATTGGGGCTGAAAATGTCGGTAGCCGCACCGGCTCACTTTCAGTTTGATGCGGAGAAAATCGAACATCTGACGGGACCATCTCCAACATCGGGCTTCCAACTGGAATTGACGGACGATCCGGCGAAGGCAGTCAAAGATGCCCATGTGGTTTATACCGACGTTTGGGTCAGCATGGGGCAGGAGAGCGAAGAGGAGGAGCGGAAGCGGATTTTTGCTCCGTATCAGGTGAATGGGTCGCTGTTCGCCAAGGCTCGGAGCGATGCCGTCTTTTTGCATTGTCTTCCGGCACGCCGCGGGTTGGAGGTTACGGACGAAGTGATCGATTCGCCGCAAAGCCGAGTGGTCTTGCAAGCCGAAAATAGATTGCACGCACAAAAGGGACTCTTGGTGTGGCTGTTGAATGAACAGCAATCGGAAATGTAGGCGATTGCACTGACTCTCTTGACGGCGGACGAAAACATTCACCAATATGATGGCACATTTGCGCAGTAATGTAAAACATTTCACAGAGCCAACCTCGTAAGCAAGGTCGAAACAAAAACCGGAATGAAACTCACCGGCACACTTGCGTATGCCGCTCTTTTTCCGTCATTACTTTGCCATTTCGCGGAAGTACTGTTCGATAATGTCCCTATAATGGGCAGGAAATTCCTTTTCGATTTTGAGTAATGCTTCTTCCCTGTCCTTCGGCGGCAAGTCGCCCCAGTTGTCTCCCGGTGAAAACTCCCGCCGGTCAACGTTGCCCGGTCCCTTTTGTGCGAACCGTCCGCTCTCCTCTGCCGGATTGTTCGATTGCCGCCCTTCGCCTCCTTCTTGCCGTTGCCTTTGTCTCTGCTGTTCGAGTTGCTCAATCAATTTGTCCAACGATTGCATCACGTCTCCCTCGGCATCTTGTGTGTCGTCGTCCGTCCGTCCTTGCCCTAACCGGCGGCGGACATCGTTCATCTGGTGTGCAATTTTTTGCGTTTCCTCTTCTTTTGACTCTCTTTCCCAGTCGAATTGGAGCAACTTTGCTAACTCGGCGGCTCGCCGTGAAACATGATCCCGCTCGGCAACGGCTCGAAACTCTTTGAGAGCGGCGAGTCCCTCTTCCTTTTCTGAAAAATGGTGAAAAACCATTGCCTTAAGGATCAACACGCCTGCCGGATCAATGCTGTTTTCCGGGGTCAAATCTTCCAACACTTTTTTTGCCTCGTCGAAAAGCCGAGCCTGCACTAAACGTTGGGCGAGGTAATAACGTAAAGTTCCAAATAGATAATTTGTTTGACCTTCGCCGACGTGGATATTGAGCGGAGTCTTCGGCAGGGCAATCGGCTGTGCAAAGGGCAATTCCTGCCAGGCGAGTCGGTCGCATTGATTGAGGTAATTTTGTATCGGTTTGGAGGAGCGGCGCAGAATTTCGATGACTTCCTCGGAGCGTGCAGCACCCGAAGGAACGTCGGCAGAAAGTGCTTCACCCTCTTTGATAAAAGGAGCCAGTTCGGCTTGAACAGCGTCTGCGTTTGGTGTAGCCCAAAGAGCCGTCGCCGAAAGGAAAAGGTAAAAGAATGAATAAGCCATGTCCTCATTATACACTCCACGGGCGAAATACGTTTGTCTCCGTGCGTTTCGGCTCTCATCCCCTCTTGCATTTTCCCGCAATCGACGCTACGCTGAATGCATAGTTTACATAATCCAAAATCGGTAATCGTGTATCCGATGGAGAAATTGATGACAACTTACCAATTTCATTTCCCGGCGAGTAACGACGCAACGCTGACGATTGCTCTGCCGGAAGCGTTGCGCGGCGAACCACTGAATGTCGTTGTCGCAAAAGAACCGGCACCATCTAAACGCTCGACAATGCGTGAGTTTGTCGAAAAATACTCCGGTATCCTTGCGGACTGCGGCATCGAAAGTGTTCCTGAAAACAGACCGACCGAAAATAGTTCCCAAAAAGGTATTTTAGGACTTCGCGGAATCTTGAAAGAGCACACGATAGAGGAACTGGAAGGTGCACGCGACGAATATCTCACGGAAAAATATATCCATGACTAAAGTATTGATAGATTCGGACATCATCATCGACTTGTTTCTTGATAGAGAACCATTTGTGGGTCGATCCGAACGCATTTTTGAAAAACTTGCCGCAGGTCATGTTCATGGATATGTTACGGCGGCGGCACTGTTGAACATTTACTACATTGTACGAAAAGCACTTGGTCGCAATAGGGCATTGGATTGCTTGCAGTGTTTGTTGGAAACCGACGGACTTGAAATTCTTGCCATTGATAAACAACATATCCTCGCCGCTCTGGATACCGGTATGACCGATTTTGAAGATGCCGTACAGGCGGTCGCCGCTCAGTTTGCCGGAATCGATATGATTGTAACTCGAAACATACGCGACTTCCAAAACGCCTCCGTTCCCGCCGTGACACCAGAAGAACTTTTACAGAAAATCGTGTAGATATTCCGGTCAGGGGAGTGGGCACTCAAAAATTGGTTCGTCCGCTTCCTCGTCTGATTCGGACATGTCGGTTTGCGGCGTTTCTCGTTCAGCTTCCCTCCGAACACACGACAACGTTGATTTGATCTCGTCGAAATAGACAAAACAAGCAACCGCAATGCCAAAAAATGCCAGTGCCAACATCCATATCAAAGCGGCGAAGAGAAATTTTCTCCTCGAATGCACCGGTTTGGAGCAGGAATTCGCCGGGACTGGTTTGATTTTCGGCGGTTTCTGAAAACCAGCCTCCAATATTTTGGCAAAGTCACCGCAAGAATCGTACCGGTCATCAGGGAGTTTTGCCATTGCTTTCCTGATGACGGCATCAACGGTGCCCGGTACATTGGGAATGGGAAGCGGTGTGTCCATTGTCCCCGGCAAAGAGGGCAAACGACCGGACAACAATTCGTAGGCAATGACAGCGAGAGCATAGACATCCGAGGCAACGGTCGCAATGCTTCCATCGGCAATTTCCGGCGGCAAATAGGGTAGCCTCTCCGCCGATGTTTTTTCTGCTGGAACCGGCATAAGAGCAAAATTGTCAACAAATACTTCATCGCTCGGACTGATAACAATGTTTCTCGGACAGAGATCGCCGTGAACAATGTCCACTCCGTGAGCATAATCCAAGGCGTTGGCAATTTCTTTTAGAATGTTGACTGCTTTTGCTGGAGCGAATTGTTTGTGCCGTTCGGTGTATTCGTTTCGATAAACATCGAGTGTTTTTCCCTTGAAAAATTTCCGCACGGTAAAAAAGCCGTGTTCGGGATCGGTAAAATTTTCCAACACCGGCACAATGCGCGGATGTTCCAAGGCTTCCACATGTCTTGCATTTTTCCTGATCGGTTCGAGTGCCGATTCCTCTTTTCGTATTTCCGTCGGCGGAAGATAAATGAGAACATTTCGGCTTGCCCGAAGATCGCTCGCCTGCCACGTTTCTCCCATTTCATTGTGCTGAATCCGTTTGTCGAGGCGATAGGCATTGCAGAGAAAAACGCCTTTTCCCAGTACCAAGCCGATGAGCGAACCCAGTTGATCGAGATTCTCTCGCTTGACGGCAAAAATATCCGAGGTATCAGCCGGTGTAAGCATTATGTCCGGCAGAGCAGAGCGTCCGCTAATCTGGTAAACATCTTCTGCGTCTTTTTCGATGTCTGCCATTGCCGTAGGTTCACTTCGTTGAGAGCGAGTCCATCACCTCCAACAGAAATTATAACGAATTTTGGAAAAAAGAGGGATTCCAATTACCGGGAAATCGGTTATACTGCTCTGTGTCATGGAATCAACATCTCCGAAAAAAAACATTGTTCGCCGCCTTTATGATTGGGTACTTTCCTGGGCGGAAACCCGATACGGCACGCCGGCACTGTTTATTCTTGCGTTCATGGAAAGTTCGTTCTTTCCGATCCCGCCGGACGTGTTGCAAATTGCCCTCTCTGCCGGAAAACCAAAACGTGCCTTTTGGTACGCCTCCGTTTCGTTGATCGGTTCCGTATTGGGAGCAATTCTTGGCTTCTACATCGGTTATGTTTTTTGGGCAACAACGAAGAATTTCTTTTTCAGTTACTTGTTTTCTGAAGTGATATTCAATAGAGTCGTAGAACTTTATCATGGCAACGCTTTCCTTGCAATTTTTATGGCGGCGTTCACGCCGATTCCCTACAAAGTTTTCACGATTGCTGCCGGTGTTTGCCGCGTTCCACTGTTGACGCTTCTCATTGCTTCCATTGTCGGACGCGGCGGAAGGTTTTATCTCGTTGCCGCCATTATGTACTTTTTTGGTCCGACCGTGAAAGGTTGGATCGACAAATACTTTAATCTGCTGACGATTGTTTTTACCGTTCTCATCATCGCCGGATTTGCGGCGGTCAAGTTTTTTATGGTGTAACGAACAGCACTCTACGGTTCGGGAACAAAGACCATTTTCACGGTTCGGTAGGGGGAAATGGTCGTTGTAAACATAATTTCCTGCGTCTCCATGTCGGCACTCACCCGAAATGGTTGCCAAGGAAGTTGCTCGGAAGACAACTCCTTGCGGAATCGGTATTCGCCGGTGCGTTTGTCCACTGCCATAATCCGTACCAACTGCTCATTCCGCTGCATGAAGTTGTCCCGTTCTGTAATTCCGACGGCAAACAACATGAAGGGTAAACGGTCAGGAACATCCAACAGTCGATACATTTTGCTGATTTTTGTCGGTCGTCCCGGTTTCCAGTCGGGATCAATATCGGGCATGAGATTTCCTGCCGCGCCGAACATCGGTCCTGGTCCTATCCAACCGGGATCAGGCTTACCTTCTGAATCGAACAGCATCATAACTCCTTCGTCGATACCGGGTCCCATGCTGCCCGGAATTTGCAGATACGTTCTACGAAAAACTGGGTTAGTGTTCGGTGCGTTTTGGAATGTTGTATTTTTCGTGAACAATACCAATATCCGATCTCCCACAAATTCGACATCGCACCTCATGTTCGTGGGTACCAGTCCTTTTTCCTCAACAAAGTTCAGCAGTTTGTTATCCTTGGGCAACAATGTTTTTTTGGTTTGTACATCGTATATCTGTAACGATCTTGTTTCCCAAGTGGCGACGGAGAGAAACCGGTCATCTTTCAGTGTTTGCACCATTGATGCTCCCCTTATCCGATCTTGGAGGTTCTCCGACGGTATGGGCGGAATTAAGTTTCCCCCTGACGATCCTGCTACCAGCAATGCCCAGCGGCGTTTGTCGTGGATGTCCCGAAGATCAGAAATAGAAAGATTATAATAATCATCTTCGCATTTTTGCACGAAAACAATGTTCGTACCATAGATATTCATTCCTCCCGGCGGAAGTGATACTCTGGTAAGTTCTCTGCCGACTGCCGGATCAACCGCAACAATCTGCCGAACGTTGGAATCAGGGAATACCAAGAATAGGTTTTCATCATCCCCGAGTATCGTACAATAATCGTTAGGGGTTTTTCGTACCCAGAGCGTTTGTCCTGTCAGCGGATCGAGACCATAGACATAATTCGTATCCCAGCAACAGACAACATGAGGCGAAACAAAGAGGGAATTTTTCGGAAAAAGCGTATTTGAATTGGGACGTTGGTTGATATTGCCCAGTTTCATGCTGTTTCGCTGTGCGATGGGTGCAGAAGATAATGTTTTCGACCAAAGAATCTGCTCCGATTGCGGAGTTCCATCAATCGCAACAAGCGACCTTCCTGAAACGAAAAGGAGAAAATGCTGAAATCCCTTGACATAAGTAGTATATTCGCCATTACCACTGATTCTCTGGAAATTTAGTCCTGATGGTTGGAGTCCGAAAGAAACCGTCGTTGGCAATGCGAGCCGCCATTGCTCCCGACCTGAAAGATCACAACAGCAAAAGAAGAGTCCCCCTGTTGCTCCCGGCATCACGACATAGTTGAAGGCAGCGAGTTCCGAATCAGATTGACCTAAAAACGGTATGATGGCGACGTGTTCATCGGAGCGTGCCATCACAGGTTTTTGGGCTCTGGCTACAAGACCATTGATGTATCGGTCAACCTCATTGGACTGCGCCGATGGTTGCTCGACATCCATGAGAGCCGACTTCCAAACGAAGGGGGCAGGCAGTTCCGACCATGCGAGCACCGGAGAATGTTCGTACTCTTGCCGAAGTATCTGCTTGGCTTTTTTCGCTGCGGCGGTATGGCGGAAGAGACCGGCGAAGACCGACCAACGTTGAGGAGTGCCGGTGGATTGGTTCAACTGCTGCAAAAACAACTCCGCAAGTTCTTCCCACTTCGTTTTGAGTTCACGATTCCCCGTTGCAATGTTATGCTCAACCAAACAATTCAGTGCCAGATGCAGTTGTGCCGAATGATCACTACTCACCGGCACCAAAACAGACTGTTCCTGTCCGATGGCAGAAAACTTATCTCCAAAAACCTTGTCCAAGACGGCGGCAAGATGATCGAAGTGCCCCGATTGGAGAATCCCTTCGACTTGAGCATACAGAATCGCTCCCCACTCTTCGGGAAGTTCGGCAAGCGATTCGAGTTCCTGACTGGCATGCGACCAAGCGGCGTAATCTTTTCGTAGGATTTCCAATAAATTTCGCCGCAGAAAATCGGCGGCTTCGACACTGGGTTTTGCTTTCAAAGAGGCGCGGAAAGTGTCAATCGCTTCGGCAAGTTTGCCTTCTGTTTTGAATATTCGACCCTGTTTTAACAGCCCTTCGGGATCGTTTGCGTCGGCTTGCAACAACGCTTCGGCTTGTTGTTTGATCATCTCTTTTTGGTCGAAACAGGCAATCTGCGCCGGCGATTGCGAAAAGAATCGTCCCTTGATTCCGACGAGATTACCGAGTTGAATCGGTTTTTGACCGGAATTATTGACAAAGGCATCGCCTGCCGATAAATCCGGCAAGAACATGCCCGCGTACTCATCGCTCCGTTCCGATGAATTGGTCGATTCGGCAACCATTGTTGGGTTGACTGGCTGCAAAACCGGCGTTCCCGAAGCGTCTAACCATGTCAGTTTGCCGGTGTTCAAATCAACAACGGCAAGAAGACCAGCCGTGAAGGGAATAAAGTATTGATTGCCGCTGCGAGTCCCAACGCCTGCCGGTTTTAAGTTTTCAGGGAACCGGCTTGCCGGAGCCGTAATGTTCTCGCCGGTAGTCATGTCAATCGTCATGATATTGCCCGGTGTCACCAAAAAGGCTTTATTTTGATGAACGCAGGCAACATACAGAGTATTCGTCCGTGAAATGAATTGTTGCCAAAGGAGTTTTCCCGAAAGCAAGTCGAGACAATAGAGAGTTTCTTGATCTGGCGGAGCGATCAAGATGCGTTGTCCGTCAATAATCATGCTGGGAACCTGCCAACCGCTGCCACTAAAGGCTTGCTTGATGGAGTTCTCGGTTACATTCCCCGCCAGTCCCATAAACCTCGGCTGTCGATTCCACCCCATGTTTCCGAGGTTATTCTCCGCTGGATTGGATTGTTGAGCAGAGACGTAACTGTAACACCAAATTGGTTCGAGTGCCGTTGCATCCAAGGCGGCAACGAGTCCGTTTCCGGTGGGGCAGATGATCATTCCTCCCGTTGCAGTTGGAAACAGCGGATAGGTGCGTCGAACAACACTTGCCGCAAGGGACACGGTCGGTTGAGCAAACGCCTGCCGGGCAATGAGTTTGCCGGTTTGACTTTCCAAGGCAAATAATTGGAGTACGCCATCGGTTTCGCCGATCACATAGAGCCGACCTTGGAGCGGAAGCGGTGCGCCAAGGAACCACGTTTCTCGAAACGCCTTTTCGTCATCGGTATAGATGCTTTCATCGTTGTTGTCTTGCTCGGAATGAACGTCAAAATGCTTTTGAACGTAGGGAAATTTACCGACCTGCCAGAGAATTCGACCCGTTTTCAAATCGTGTGCCGTTAATGTGTTGCCCTGATCATAACGCCGGTCTTCCACGCGCCCAGGACGGTTGCGAACCGCCGGACCTCGAAACGCCAATCCTGTTTGATACGAGGTTTGAAGATCATGCTCGTCAATAACGAAGAGTCTTTCGCCGTCGCTGCTCAACTGCTGTGAGATACGGTCATGCCAATGGTAAAGCCGAAGTGTTGGTCGTGTATTGTAAGCAACCTGGGGTTGTCGCGGTTGTAGTCCCGACTTTTCAGGAAGCCGATACTCCGATGCCGAGGCAATCCAGAGCCGCTTGCCCGAATTTGCATCGACTGCAATCGTCTCGCCAGGCGTTCGGGTAATGAAGAGGTCGCCGACAACGAGCGGTTGCGATGCCGGTATGTACACATCGTCGCCGGCTTTCAATAACCGGGAAAGTGATTCGGTTTCGCGTTCCCACATCAATCGGTTGCACACTGGAACAGTCCAATTTGGTTCCAGTAGCGGAGCGGTTGCACGGGTGTCCGAATTGTGAGAAGGCGACCCCGGCGGAATTCGCCAGCCGATCTGTTCGAGCCATGCGGACTCGGATATTTTTTGCCCCGGTTGTTCGGCATCATTTTTCAACTTGTTTTCTAACTCTTCAACCAGTTGTTCCAGTAACGGTTTCAGTGTTTCTGGAATCGACGGATGGAGTCGTTTGAGTTTGTCCAACGTAAGAAAAGCAGTTGCATAGTCTCCGCGTTCAAATTGAGTAACACCGACAAGAAAAACGGCGGAGGCTCCCGATGCCGTCGGAAAATACTTTCGGGCAACCTGTTGAATTTCATCGAGTGAACCGGCGGCGACGGCGTTTTCCAAGAGCCGCTTTGCCGTCGGTTCAAATTGAAAAGCGTAAGAATCTCTTGCTTCTTTGGGCAGTTTCCGAATCCGGTCAATGACGTATTCGTTGACGGTCTGATGGAGAGTCCGTGTCGGTTCCCCGTCCGTTTGTTCCGGCATGGTGAAAGCGAAATTGGCACTTTCGAGGATACTGCCGAGCAGTTGAGCGGCTTCGAGCGTTCTTCCCGATTCAAAGAGTCGATCCGCCTGTTCGAGTCGTCGAGAGAGGGAGCGGTCAGGAAAGATAACCGATTCGTAAAAGGAGTGGGTCTGTTCCGTTTCTGTTTCTTGAGCGGTTGCAAACGTGAAGACACAGCAAACAGAGAGAAACAATAATAAATAACGGTCGAACATATCGGCATTATAGCAGATTTTTCTGCCCGAATGATCGTTTATCGAACGATCTTAATTTCCACAAGTGAGCCCGCCGATTCGCCGGTTTGCTGAACGATTTCGCATTGTTCCCGGCTCATGCCGAGCGACACGAGATGATCCCAAACATTGATTGCCCTTGCATAGGCTAAATCCAACTCCCGACGGTAAACGGACGGTTCCTCCCATTCCGCTTTGCCGACAATTTGAATTCTGTTTGATGTAGTGAGCAGTTGCCGATAGACATCGTTTAATTCTTGCTTTGCCGATTCAGAAAGATCATCACTTCCCCAGTCGAAAAGGATCGTTCCGCCGGCTTTTCGACCGGTCGGCTGCGAAACCGATTTTGACGAGGCATTAACATTGCCAAAGGCACCGAATCCGCCGCGCAGCGATTCCGTTGCCGATAAGAATTTCGTTTCCTGTACCGTACTGATGGCATAGAGCACGACAAAACAACACAGGAGTAGCGTCATTAAGTCGCCGTAGGTGATGAACCAATCTTGGGTGTTGTTTTCGTCGTTTTGCATTTTTTTGGGGGGTAGGAGTATTAGTCTCTACATAAGTTTCCACCTTGATCTGTTGGGACAAATGATCAGCCTGTAAGGCTGACACATATTAGCCCAGGGCAACGCCCTGGGTTAGGGAACACCACACCCAATTAGCTGCCCTGTAAGGGCAAGATAAGCCCGGTTATTCCCTTGCCCTTACAGGGCGGCGGTTGATTTATGGACACGTTACCCAGGGCGGCGGCACCGAAAATTCTTTTCGCTGCCTTGCCCTGGGCTATTATGCGTCGCCCTTCCAGGGCGTTTGTTTGTGTAGATAACTATTGGGCTGGAGTTAGATGTTAGGCATCGCGAAGCGGTATGCCCTAAAATCCAAGTCCAAAAATTCTTCGGCGGGCGGGTGGTTGAATCGTTCGCTCTTTCGGGTACGCAACACCCAGTTCCTGTGACAGGTTTACGTAATCAACCGTGAGTGCCAGCACTTCTTCCACATAAAAATCTCGCTTAATTTTTTTATCTTTGTCGCTCATGTCGTCCAACTCTTCCTTTTCCCATTCGTCAGAATTGAATCGTTTCATTTCTTCGAGATATTTTTCTTCGTTCAGCGATGTCGTTCTTTTTGCTCTGGATTCTTTGTAAGCAAGGATTTTGTCCTGCTCTTTTATAAATTCCTCATCTTCCCTGACTCGTTGATCGGAACGTCTCTTTAATTCGGCAACGATTTGCGGCGTAACATATTGCCTTGGTGCAAAGTTCGATGCCGCATTGACCCTTCTTAACGTCAGAGCATTATCCAAATCGGATTCCAAGATGTCCTCCACAGCGTCAAGGAGTGAAGGCAAGACGATATTGGCTTCGACTCCGACTTTTTGCGGCGAAGTACCACCGGGAAGATAATATCCCTGAGTGGTAATCTTTCCTGACCCCAAATCAGTGCCCCCTCCGAACAGTTGGAGTTGGCGAGTCAAATCGAATACCTTTTGTACCGTTCCTTTTCCGTGCGTTGTCGAATCTCCAATGATCAAGCCGCGTCTGTAATCTTTGATTGCACCAGCAAGAATTTCACTTGCACTGGCACTTCCCTTGTTTGTAACCACGACGAGCGGTCCTGTCCAATCGCAGCGGGGATCATTTCCGCCGTGTTGCAGCGGTTGCGAGCCTGCTTCATCCTTTGTTTGAACAACGGTGCCGGCTCCTGTGAAAAGACCAGTGATGGCTATCGCCTCCGTCAATGAACCGCCGGGGTTGGAACGCAAATCAAGAACGACGGCATCGACATTTGCCTCGACGAACTCTTTGAGCATCCGTTTAATGTCCACAGTGGAACTCCGGACGTTGGCATCACGCTGCCGCAGCGCATCCAAATCAATGTAAAAGTCGGGCAATTCAATAAAACCGATTTTGTAGGGGGTTCCCTCTGCTTTCTCTCCGACGCTGAATATTTCACTGTGAGCGGCTCGGTCATCCAAGATAATGGTGTCGCGCACAATTTCAACAACTTTGGAAGGGTTCTTTCCGCCCGGTAAAATATCCAAACGCACAATGGTCTCTTTGGGTCCTCGAATGCGTTTGACAACATCGGTAACTTTGAAGTTGATAACATCCTCGATTTTTCCCTCCTTTCCTTGCCCCACTCCTTGGATTTTGTCGTTTTTGCGAAGTCCTGATTTTTCAGCGGGGCTGCCCGGGGTTACATCTCTGACAACGACGTACCCGTCTTCGGAGGAAAGAGTCGCCCCGATTCCTTGAAAATGTTTGCTCATTGAAGTGTTGAAAGCCTCATCCGTAGCGGGACTATGGTAACTTGAATGAGGATCAAGGGCTCCGGCGACGGCATTAAGGAGGTGTTCCATCACTTCGTCGTTTGCTTGCTGGCGGATGCTATTGAGCGATTCTCGATTTTCCGTATGCACTTCCAGCAACATCCGCCGCTGAAAACTAACATATCGTTTTTGCAAACGTTCGACGGGATCGCGTTCTTCAAATTCTTCTGGTTCTTTTCCCTCTGCGAGGGCTTTTTCCCGTTTCTGTTTGTTGGTCATTGCTGCGTTTTTTAGTCCTAACAATTCGTATTTGAGCCGCTTTCGCCATCGTTCATAAGCCTCTTCCTCTGTTCTGGGGAAGGATTGGAGTCCCTTCGCCAGAATGATGTTATCGTCCAACGTAAAATCACTCAATTTATCGGTGACGTATTCCTCGTCCACTGTAAAATCCATCGGCGTTGCCAGAATTTTCTGTATCAGGTCCACCTGCTCTTTGAGTCGGGTCAGATACCGGTTGTAAATCTCAAATGCCGGCTCGACTTCAACGGGATGCCGTTTAAGAAATTCGCAAAATCGTGATTCGTATTTGGTTTTGAATTCATCAATGTCCGACTGATAGAAATAGGATTTACGAGCATCGAGGGACTTGATATAGAGCCGAAAAGCCTCTTTGGAGAGAGTTTGGTCCACCGAGCGTTGGGAGATATGATGACTTTCCAGTGCCCCGATGAAAGAGAGGGTAACGGCTCTCTCGTGTACTCCTGGCGTGAGCGGCAACAATGGTTCCTGCAAATTTTGAGCCGTTCCTCGCCACGGACTGACATCGAACATTGCCGCCGCGAGAAAGAGAGCAAAAACCAGGAGCAGTGCCGTCCGATGGGTGCGAAGCATTTTCATTACTGTATTTCCTTTTCTGAATTGTGGGTTCGATGGCGATTCTTGCGGTTTTCCTTGCCCGCAAACAGTGCCATTGTACTAATGTTTGAGATTCCTTGCAAGAGTATTTTTCAAAGGACATACAGACCGGGTGCGCAGTTAGTTGCGTGATTAGGCAAGATGGAGCAAATTGGTATCGAGAACGTCTGACTCAGGGTCGGGCGATTGGGAGTGGACAGGTGGAGGGGCGTGCAAGAATTTGATAGGATAGAGGCTAAAATAGACGGGGGCGCGATGGAGGAAGGACAGAGCCAGCAAAAAGGGAGCCATTTGTTCGTTCCTCTATGCCGACCACTGGGACAACTATTGGAAGTACGCACAATAAGGGCTACAAAATTTTCGCGTACCCGTTTGGAGGGTTCAATTTTCGGCAACGCCTTGACATCCGACTCACTCTATCGTACAATGCCAATGGTTCGATAGAGGTTTCAGAACCGGCACAAATCACGTCGCTATGAATACGCCCTCGGAGGGAATTTCCCGGCAAATTTCAGAAGAAATCGAGCGGCATTTACTTCATTTTGAACAAACATGGGGGCAACAAGACGCACCGAGCATAGAACAACTACTCGGCAAAGTGCCAGAGTCGGAACGAGCAAATCTATTACGTGAACTCCTCTTCATCGAGTTTGAATTCATCCGCCGAAACGCCGCCGAACTCTTGACTGAACAATATCTTGCTCGTTTTCCCGAATACGAACACATCATTCACGAAATTGCCCAAGCCGTCAGGCAATACGCCATTTTCAAACACCGTAGCATTGCCGGCTACTCCTTGCTTGACGAACTGGGACGCGGCGGAATGGGCGTGGTCTATAAAGCCAAAAGCGATCTGCTCAACAACGTCGTCGCCTTCAAAATGGTGAGCCAACGAATGCTCGACAACCCGGAAGCACTCAAACGATTCATTCGGGAACTCGAAATGATCGGTCGACTCAAACATCCGAACATCGTCGAAGCCAAGCATGCCGGAGTAACAGATGATGGAACGCCGTACCTCGTGATGGAATTCGTCGAGGGAATCACACTTGCACAATGGGGCAGACAAAACCCGCCGTCGGGAGCCGCATCGGTACAGGAAACAAAATTGATGCACCCGGAAAAAATTTCGTCGATAGATGCATCTGAACAGAAAAAAATAAAGATCAAAGGACAACTGAAAATGTCCCGTGTTACCAAGGCTTGCAGCGTCATTCGTGCCGCTGCTTCAGGGCTGCAAGCCATTCACGAAGCCGGACTCGTTCATCGAGACATCAAGCCGGGCAACATTATGTTGTTGCCGGACGGTCAGGTAAAAATTCTCGATCTAGGACTGGCGAAACTACGTGAGCATATTGCCGAACATCCATCGGAATACTCGCAAACCCACTATTACTCGCAAACTCAGCAAGGACAATTCCTCGGTACGCCCGGTTATGCCGCACCGGAACAAACGCATTCGGCAACGGATGTTGATATTCGCGCCGACATTTACAGTCTCGGCTGTACTTTCTTCTATCTCCTTTACGGTCGTACGCCGTCAGAACGTCAAGCGGACGAAGTGCCGATGGCATTTCCCAAAAGAATTCGCTCCATTCTCGACAAGATGTTAGCGGCAGACCCTGCCTCGCGGTTTCAGGAACCTCGTGAAGTGGTGGATGCACTCGACTCTTTTACCGGTCGAAAGAAAAAAAATCATTCGGGCAAGGCTTTTGTCGTTATAGCGTTGTCTGTAGCCGTTTTTTTTGGAATTTTCTTCGGAATGCTCTTGCTCAAATCGACCCGCACCGAAAACGCCCCCAATGAGCAGTCCGATAAAGCACAACTGGCGGCGGCGAATCTCCAAGAAGCGGTGGGCTTTCGGTATCGAGGCAACAGCGAAGAAGCCGAGGAACGGTTGCGAACATTGGAAACCGATTTGCGGGAACATCCGTTTGTAGGTTCGGACACCATTTTAGCCGAAGTGTTGTCAGGTTTGGGAGATTGCCTTTTCTTTGAAGGATTCGCCAGTAATTTGCTCACGGAAAAAAAAGTGCAGCGAATGATAGATTGGTATAACGAGGCGTGGGAATTGGCAGGGAATGCTTCTGACGATTTTCGCTTGAAATTGCTTTGCAAGTTGGCAGTCGTGAACGATACCGCCGACACAATTCCTCTTGTTGAGTCGAAACTTTCGTTGTACCACCACTTTGCCGAGGAAGTCATCACAGACAGCAAACAGTCCCAGCGGGAATTTGTTAAAAAGAGATTTGAATTGGGAGAAGCACTCACGTCTCGCGAAGCATTGGAGTTACGGCTGTTTGTTTGTGAGAGAATTATCTCTTGGGCGATGGAAAAAGACAGCGAAAATTTGCCCGAAGATTTACAGGAATTGGACAACATTATCCCGCGCGATCTCGATTCTGATTTGAAGGGTTATTTCACCAATTATATGAACAGGTTGTACCTTTCGGCATTGGCTCGTAATCGCTCCATTTTGCGTCTGTTAGGTGAACACTTACCCCATTGGCAAGAACAAGAGGCGACACAAGGAACGATGCAATAGTTTTTGGTGCAGGTTCCCCGGTTGTTTCGCTGCACTACACTTCCGGCTCTTTTTGTCCCGACTTGCGTTTTTTTGTATTTCATGTTACGTTTTTGTGGGTGTTTTCAACATTTTTACCTTTTTTCACTTTTTTTGTCGCCTTTTTGTCTGTTTTAGCATAAGACAGTTAGTTAGGTTCATTTTTACGAGAGAAACCACGTATTGGTTTCGCATTAACCCCAAAGGAGATTTACCATGAAAAAATCGTTTTCCGCCTTTTTGTTTGCCGCTGTGGTCGCTTTGACCGTTGGTGCGGCTCCCCTTTTCGCCCAAGAAGATGCCGAAGCCCGAAGACAGGCTTTCGCCCAAGGGTTCGAGCAACTCTTGAAGAACACCGGAGAAGGACTCAGCAAGTCCGCTGATACCGGCGAAAAATTCGCCATCGCTCCTGTTACCGTTGCTTCGACCTCCTACAATTTGGGAATCAAAGTTTGGTTTTCGCTCGAAGACGGCACCGTTTTCAATCCCACCAAGCGAAAGATGGCACCGAAGGAACGTTTCTACGTTTGGATTCAGTCCGCCGTGCCCGTGTATGTGTCGCTGTTCCAAAACTATGCGGAATCCCGACCAGAGTCGAAACAAGTCTATCCCGACGCAAAACATCCCGACACGCTCAAAGTCATTCAAGCAAATGTCGCTACGAAACTTCCTGTCCCGTTTGAAATGGACGACGATACCCGCGACGAAATTATGGCAATGGTCGTCGTCCGGGCAGACGATCCGAAGATTCAAGCGACCCTTACTGCTCAACCGACCGTTGTTACCACAACCACGACGATTACCACTTCCCCTAGCACTACGACACCTTCGACTACGGCTGCACCTGCTACAGCCGCCGCCCCCACTGTAGTGGCACAAGCGACCGCTTCAACGCTTGGTACAATGAAGTCGATCAACGATGACCTCGCCGGCAAGAAGATTGGTGAAGATACCACAAAATTTGCCATTGCATCTCCTACAGTTGCGGCGGCAACAACGACTGTTCCGAGCGATGCCGCTTTTTATATGCTCGGCACCGGTTACGCCGGACAGTGGCAGTTGACGCTGAAAAAGTAGTGTTCTCCTCCAAGAGCCGGAAGTGTAACGTAGCGAAACTTCCGGCTCCTTGAAGAAAATAGGTGTCGTTATGGCAGAAAAGAAAATTAGGTTGTACCTTGATAACTGTTGTTATCATAGACCATTTGATGATTTGACTCAAGAGCGAATAGCCAGAGAAGCGGATGCGGTCAATTTGATTTTATCATTGTCAAAAAAAGGCACGCTCAGCATAGTATCGAGCGTTTTCATTGATATGGAGATGAACAGGACACCAAATGCGGTCAAGCACCGCAAAGTGCTTGAAATATACAGATATGACGAATATCATGAACTAAATACACAAATTGAAAAAGCAGCGAGATTATTTCAATCTTACGGTTTGAGACCATTCGATAGTCTTCATCTGGCTGTAACCGAAATAAAGCAGGTTGATTGTTTGCTCACTACTGACGATAATTTTATAAAACAAGCAGGGCAATTTGAACATCATACAAAGGTAGTCAATCCCTACGTTTTCATCAAAGAGGAAAATTACTATGATATTGAACATTGATTATAGAGAAGCAGTTGAGTTACGTAATGCCGGAATAACGGCACTTATTGATAACCTTGGAGAAGAAAATACCGCAAAGTTTATTTCGCTGTTTAATTATTACACCGTCAACGCGGACAGTGAAGATTTGCTCGTCAAAGATTATACCGAGTGGCGAAAAACACAATCTTGGTACAATGAAATTACCCTTGATGAGTTGTTAGAAGAGACGGCAGGATGGACGTGAAACAACACCCGAACACTTAACCACAACGGGAGATTTTGCTATGAAACACTTATTTTTATTATCAATACTTGCCCTGTTCTCTCCGTCCATGCTCTGCGCTGCCGAACCGGTAATTCACGTCATTGTCGCTTCCGACCTCCGGGCAGGATTCAATGCGAATCTGATGACGGACCACCATAACATCGAACGCTTGTTCAGAGGCAATGTTCCGAAAGATCGGCTCAATTTGGTCGCCATGAAAATGGATGAAATCACGCCGGACCGAATTCTGCAAACAGTCAAAGAAGTTGAGACGACCGACCAAGATACTCTGGTATTTTACTATTCCGGTCATGCCGCCAGCGCAGCAGGGAATGGAGGACAGTTTTTCCAACTCAAAGACGAGCACGGAAAGTCGGTCGAATTGCATCGCCGGACGCTGCTTGCCGCTTTACACGAGAAAAAAGCCCGATTGACCGTCCTGCTGACCGATTGTAGTAATATCGAAATCGACGAAAAAGCAAGCGAAACCGTAGAGAAGTCGGGGCAAACCGTTTTCGCACCGGAAACCCTCTCGCCGATTATGGAGACCTTATTCATCCGGTCGGAAGGAACGGTGGACATGACATCCTCCAAACGGGGGGAGGCTTCCTTTGCCGATGCAACGGCTAAAAAACGCGGCTCTTGTTTCACTTGGTCGCTCGCCGCTCTCTTGGAAAAGCACAAAAATAATGCAGAATTCACTTGGCAGGAATTTACCACGGCATTGGCGGAAGACGTGAAAACAGCGTTTCTCGACAGCCATCCCGAAGGATACAAGTTTAGTCCTCCGTTGAATGGCATTGCTCAACAGACGACGCAAACGATTGAAATTTACGGTGCGCTTCCCGGCACTGCCACGGCTTCGGCGGCGGTTCAGGGACCTCGTTTCGGTGTTAGGGCGGTTGCTCTACAGGGGGGCGGCGTTCGCATTACGCAAATCCTGCCCGACGGACCCGGGGACAGAGCCGGTTTTGAAGTCGGCGATGTTATCATGGAAATCAATGGCAAAGCGATCCAGAATGAAGAGGATTATTCCAAATCCATCGACGACTCGCCGAAAAAAATGAATGCAAAAATTATCAACGTCAAAGACGGACGACTCATGAACATTACCATTGAACTGGGATATTGAAAGAGTAAATCAGGTGGTAGGGGAGAGTATCGCTTGCGTTTTAGCCGGTACTCTGCGAAAATTGGAGACAACAATCATGAAAAGACTTGCAACCACATTTTTATTGTTTTTCGTATGCTGCCAGATGGGGCAGGCGCAGCAGGTACAATCCTCCAAAGGGGTCTTTATCGAAGGCACGAACAAGAAAATTGCCGTGCTGATCGGCATTAACGATTATGCACAACTGCGTCCTTTGCGTTATACGAAAAACGATATTACGGCGATCCGGGATCAACTGTACAAAATCGGCTTCGAGAGGGAAAACGTGTTTACTCTTGTCTGCGGCGGGAGCGAGAAAGAACGCCCGACGAAGGAACGCATCCTGACGACCATTCAGCATGCTACGGAACTTGCCAGAGAGGGAGACATCCTCTTTGTTGCCATGTCTGGACACGGAGTCGAGACAAATGATGGACAAGCCCGATTTTGCAGTATTGAAACGAACCCGGAAGACCTTTCCGGCACGACCGTCCCGATCAGCGATATTTTCGGGGCGGTTGGCGATTGCAAGGCGACGTTCAAGTTGATGCTGGTCGATGCCTGCCGAAATGATCCGTTTCGTGGTCGGGCTTCGTTCGGAGCAAAAACGATTGCTGCTCTCGACGCTCCGCCGAGGGGGGCACTGCTGTTTCAAAGTTGTGCCAAGGACGAGATCAGTTTGGAGGACGACGAGTTCAAGCGTGGTATTTTTTCGCACTTTATTATCGAGGGTCTTTCCGGCAAAGCAGCGGACAAGGAGGGACAGGTAACATTGCTTGGTCTCTCCGACTATGTGATTGAGCAGACCCGGCGCAGGGCGTACAATCTCGAAACTCGTCGGCAAGTCCCCTACATGAAAGGGGAATTCACCAATTTCGTGCTGGCGAAGATTTCCATTGCTCCGCCGTTGCCGGTTGTGCCACCGACTCCTCCGCCGGCTCCCTCGCCGACGCGGGCAGGTGAACGCATGACTTTAACGATCAAGGGTGTGGACTATGCTTTCCGTTGGTGTCCGCCGGGAACATTTACGATGGGCAGTCCGCAGGGAGAACATGGTCGGTTCGGCAGCGAAACTCTCCACCAAGTAACGTTGTCGCGAGGTTTTTGGATGCTCGAAACGGTGGTAACACAGGAGATGTGGGAGAGCGTGATGGGAAGTAATCCGAGCGGGTTCGAAGGTATTAAGTTGCCAGTGGAGACGGTGTCCTGGAATGATTGTCAGGAGTACATCACGACATTGAAGGCACTTTTAGCCGGCACTCCGGGTGCTCCCGCAGGTTTCACGTTTTCATTGCCGACGGAGGCACAGTGGGAATACGCTTGCCGGGCAGGTACAACGACGGCGTATCATTTTGGCAACACGTTAACAAAACCACAGGCGAACTTTGGCGGCAACCAGACAAAAGAAGTAGGTTCGTATCCTGCGAATGCCTGGGGATTGTATGATATGCATGGCAACGTAAGGGAATGGTGTGCGGACTGGTACGAGGATTATCCTAGCGGTGCTGTAACTGATCCTGTAGGATTTCCTAGTGGCTTGGGTCGTGTGCTTCGTGGCGGGGGTTGGAACAACGCTGTCGAAAGTTGCCGGTCTGCGTATCGGTGCCACTACGTTCCGTCGGTCAGGTACTACGACCGTGGTTTCCGTCTTGCCCTAGTTTCGCAATGACGAGTTAGGTAGGTCGCCGCTCGCCGAGCGGCGACGCACTCGCCCGGAGGGCGAGTGCCTACCCAGTTTCGTTGTCTTGTATTGTAAAAAAATGAAAACTGAACTCGAAAACTGATGCAGCACAAAAACGGTAAGTGGTTATGTCCCGCTTTCTGCAACTCTCCACTCACATAGAGCGCATTCGATTGGATTGTAAGTCCAATCGTTCAAACGGTTTGTAGTGGTCACGAGACTACATACTCGACGGCACTCGGGCAAGTCGCCGCTCCATCATG
>Ga0082212_10003926_pt1 | contig 20879 bp, 17 predicted proteins | sample TergutNt197P3_FD_71548 | JGI IMG/M metagenome (GOLD analysis project Ga0082212, IMG submission 71548) | Neocapritermes taracua P3 segment gut microbial communities from Petit-Saut dam, French Guiana - Nt197 P3 | ecosystem: Host-associated > Arthropoda: Insects > Digestive system > Gut ... | reverse complement strand
GGTGTACACGGATGGCCGCTGATGTTGACGTTAGCCCAGTATTTTCCGGGAATTATACGTCTAACGTCAGCGTCAACACTGGCAACACGTCAGAAAATGATTTTTCAAATTCCGATGTTGTTGAAGGTTTTGAAGAATATACGAATCCAGAATCATCCACGGAGTCTGTTGAGCAGTCTCACGATAACGAGTACGACAACAATGCCGTAAGTTTTAGCCGTGATCCCCGCCGTCGCTATAGTCCCAGCAATTACGACACCGAGGTGGATGCTACCACACAATACGAAATCGAAATTCCGCTTGCTGACACCGTCGACGCTGACGGTAGCCTCGTATTTACCGATAATGGCGTATCTAACGTCAACGGCAACACTGTCGGCACGGAAGAAAACGAATTTGCAGACTCTGGCATCGTGGTTGATAACGTAGAGCAATCGGCATCGAAAATTGCGACGATGACGAATGTTTTCGCATCGGACATCGGGGCGGATGTTGACCAGCGCATCTTCACGGCGAAGGCTCCCGATAGCAGATACGATGCAAGAGGCATGATGGGCGACGACGGCAAAACGTTCACGGTTCTTGCCGGTTCTAAAATCAACTCGACGGAAACAAATTCCATACGTGACACGGCAAGAGCGAAACGGGAGACTCTCCAGTCATCGGAAGTTATCAAGAATTTGACGTTCGAACAAGATTATGTTTTCGATAGTCCGTCAATAGCGGCGGGTGTCATTAGCGGACATAACGTTAACGCAAATATATTTTGGGATGGTTTGAAAACGTTCAAGGATGCGCTTGATAAATAACGTTGGTTAATACGGTGGCGAGAGTTGGTCTAAATTTTGGTTCGATTCCAAATCGTCGCAATCGCATTTTTGCGAACACTGTTGTTTCATATTTTTGACTCCCGGAGGGAGCGGTGACACGGTGTGACTTTCACATGAAAGGCAATGAAGATGACGAAGAGAGTTTTTTCAAAGTCCACGAATGGCATTGAAGCCGCAACAGGGACGGTTGGCAAGATGACGGCAACACAGAAGCGGGACTGCAACACCGGCGAACGAAAGCGGACACGTAACGTTACCGTGAAGCAATCGGTAGTTCAGGATGAATCGGCTCACGACACCGAGGTGGAATCGCCAGATGTGGAGAATGAAGACCGGTTACAAACGGATGCAATGGCATGGTCGGCAAAAGCCAAAGCCTCGCTTGAGAATGGCATAGAAAAGGCGTTGGATATTCTGGGATACACATTACAGGATGGAGTTCCGGTTCTGAAATCGTCGCAACCGTCCGCACAGTCTGCCGGGGAGTCTAATGCAATAGTTGTGGATGCAAAAACTGCGTGGCAGGGTTTTGCGAACACGCTGGCACGTTATGCTGACTCCGAACGTAGCATTCGCAACAATCTGCGGCAGGACATCTTCGACTTGATGTACTGTTCGCTGGCATCGCCGAGAGTCATTCATCGAGCATTATGTTCAGTCGGGCTAGGGCACCTGTTTTCCTATGCCCTTCTCAAGAATTGGGAGTGGGAATTTTGCGGAATACAGAACGTCATACTGCATCACTACGTTGGTGGGAGCGAAAAGTGGTTTGTCAAACTGATACAGGATGGAGTACCTCTGGACACAATCTGCCAAGCACTTCGCTCGGCTGGCGTACTCTATTTTTCTGCCTTGATGCTGGGAAAAGTAGAGCCGGAGTTGGCAAATCCAGTTGCCGATTCAGAGTCCACCTTATCGGACGATAAGCATGAGGCAGTGGGGTACTCAACGCAGGATGCAGTCACGCCGACTGCAAGTGAATTGCTAGCAAAAAACAATGCTTACAATGAAGGTATCAATGATTGTCTCATAAGACTGGAGAATGGCGGCATGTCGATGGACTCAATCTGCCAAGCATTACAGGAGGGTGGTGGAGTGGACTACATCCTGTTTGCGGTAGAAAAGCGGGTTCATCAGTTGGTAACAGCGAATGGCAACAACGAATGTAGTGTTTGAGACTGATTGTCCGAAGAACACCGTTGGCAGAAGAATATCTATCGGCGGTGTTTTGTGCGTGGATTCTTTCAGGATTTTCTTTCGCTCATCTTGACACAAAAAATCATCACGTCATAATAATGCTCTCTGTAACATGACGTTTACTATTCCCCCATTACACAACGGCGGCGTGATGCTGACCTACCGATGCGACAACGCTTGTCGGCATTGCCTCTATTGCTGTTCGCCGAAGTCATCAGACGAAGCAACGAACGAAAAAATGATTGACCGTACCATGTCGGCTCTGTCGAAGGAACGTTCGCTTTCCGGTATCCATTTCGGCGGCGGTGAGAGTTCGCTCTTCTTTGACCGGTTGCTCTACGCCATCCGCAGTGCCGTAAAACATGGTGTGCGAATTGATTATCTGGAAACGAATGGCGGTTGGTGTGTCGATGACCAAACCGCCGAGAATGGATTCAAGAGACTCCGTGATGCCGGTCTGCCGGGTGTTCTCATCAGTGCTTCGCTGTTTCACTTGGAATTTATTCCGCTCAACGTCACGAAAATGGCAATCAGAGCGGCGCATAAAATTTTCGGCGGGGCATTCGTTTGGACTGACGAAGTGCTGCGACTCATGGAACGATTGCCGGATCATGACAGAAAATATCCGATTCAAGAGTCATGCCGATTGCTCGGCATTGACCCGGCTGATGGTTCACTCTGGCAGATTCATTCGTACTTGAATCCCTGCGGTCGGGCGGCTCGACGTTTGAGCGAAGGATTGCGGCGGCATCCGGTCGAAAAGTTTAGCGGCGATGCCTGCGTCCAAACGTTCCGGCAAACTTCGCACTTTCATATTGACCCGCACGGCAATTTGTTTACTCGCTGCCCCGGCATTTCCGTTGCGAACGTGGACAACTTGCATCCGGCGGTCGATGAGTCGGCGGCACCATTTTTTACGGCGTTGTGCGAAGGCGGACCCGTGGCGGCGTGGCATCGGCATGCCCCGGAGTTCCAACCCGATGCCGCCGGTTATATTGGCAAATGCCATTTTTGCCTCGAATTGCGGCAGTATTTGTTTGAGCGAAACACGTTTGCCGAACTGCGTCCGGCGGAAATGTATCGGAATTGACGGCATACGTATATATATACGTATGGTTTGGCACGTAGCCGGACGGCAACGACACCTACGAAGCCGGTCTCCCGCCGACATCAAAACCGCCCTCTTGACCGGTTTGGACTTGTCTCTTGTATGCTTGCTCATCCGCCGACCACTTTTACGTAAAATTTCCGTGTTCGTGGCGGATCGAATTCGCAGAAATACATACCCTGCCAAGTGCCGAGCAGAAGTTTGCCATTCTCAACAATGACCGTTACACTTGCTCCCATCACCGACGCTTTCAGGTGTGCCGTGCTGTTGCCTTCGGCATGACGAAATTCAGAGCGGTCAGGAAAAGCCTTGTCCAACCCGATGAGCAAATCATGTACCACATCCGGGTCAGCATTTTCGTTAATCGTTATTCCTGCCGTTGTATGCGGACAGTACACCACAGCGATACCACTCGCAATGCCGCTTTTGGTCACGGCATCCCGAACTTGGGGTGTGATGTTATAAAAATCCTCTCGCTGGGCGGAAAGTGTGAATTCAAACAAAGTATTGGTAAGATTCATGGTTTTGTGAATGAAAAAACCGGTAAAACTGACTTCCTATACGTATATATACGTATCATTTTGGCACTCATTGGATATCCGTTGCTCTCTTTCCAAAAAATACCGCCAGCCAAACGGTCGGCTCCGTTTGAGAAGTCGAATCGACTCGGTGTTTGCGGTGCGGCGGAATGAGAACATGGTCTCCCGGCTTTAGTATTTGCGTCTCATTATCAAATGCCAGCGTTGCCTCTCCTTGCAGGACGACCACCCATTCGCTTTCCGCTTGATTGTACCAAAATCCCGGCGGACTGACGTGACCGGTTGAAACAATCCGCTCGATTCGAACGTCCGGTGCATCGACAAGTTTTTCGATCAACTCCTCTGGGAGAGTGTTCGGAAGGTCTGCGAACAGATTTTTCGCTACAAAATAAACGCTCACTGTGTTTCGCATTGTATCCTATTCTTTCGCCGCTACAATCCCTTGCTGAAAATCAAAACTTCGCTACAATGCCGTGTCAATGAATCAGTTTATGCAACTCGCAATCGAAGCCGCTCGAAAGGGGATGGAATCCAATCAGGGCGGCCCCTTCGGAGCGGTCATTGTCCAAAACGGCGAAGTGATTGCCGTCGCCCATAATGAAGTCCTCGGCACCAATGACCCGACCGCCCATGCAGAAATCGTCGCCATTCGCAAGGCGACGGCGAAACTTGGACGGTTCGATTTATCCGATTGTGAAATTTACAGCACCTGCGAACCGTGTCCGATGTGTCTCTCGGCAATTCATTGGGCAGGCATCCGAACATTGTATTTCGGAGCAGACCGGCACGATTCCACCATCGGCGGCTTTGACGACGAATTCATCTATAAATTGATGCTCGGAACCGCCGACAGCCCCCTACTTCATCCGACTATCGTTGATCAGAAGGACTGCGCAGACCTCTTCAACAAATGGAACGCAAAATCGGATCGTGTCATGTATTGACTTGGCGGATATGGGATTCCGTCGCAGACATCCGCCAAGTTTCGCTCCGTTTGCCCCGTGTTGCGAAGTTTCGGCGAACTCGGAGAATTGTGGCTGGATGCGGAACATTGCCGATTGGGGGGCAAAGAATCGAAAAACCGTGACTCTCTTCTTTGCCGTCGCAACGTCTACCCCGTTGGTATTTTCTCTGTTTTTCTGTACAATGACCATGTCTTCTCTGAACTTGCCGCCGTATGTCCGCCATCCGTTCGCTCATCGACGAAATCCGAGCCGTTGCTACCTCCAGTAGCGACCTGGGTAGCCGATTCGAAGAACTGATTCGGCAATACTTTTTGCACGATCCCCTCTACATTGAACAGTTCAGTGATGTCTGGCTCTGGAACGATTGGAAAGAACGTGGAAAAGAACCCGACACCGGTATCGACCTCGTTGCAAAAAACCGAGACGATGATGGCTATACCGCCATTCAGTGTAAATGTTATGCAGAAGATGCGACCATCCAGCGGAGCGACATTGATTCCTTCCTCGTCCGCTCCGCAAAAAAACCGTTCACTCGGCGGATTCTTGTTGCCACCGTAGGCTTGAGCAGGCACGCCGAAAATGTTCTTGAAGGTCTCTCTCCCGAAGTTCAGCGGATTGGCATTCACCATCTCGAAGAAAGTGCCATTGATTGGTCAAACTATGACATCAATAATCCAAAAGTTACGCTCAAGCCGAAAAAGAAATTACGTCCACATCAAGAAGAGGCTCTCGCTGATGTGCGCAAAGGTTTCAAAACGGCAGACCGGGGGAAACTCATCATGGCGTGCGGAACTGGCAAGACATTTACGTCGCTGAAAATTGCCGAAGAACATGCCGGTAAAAACGGTCTCGTGTTGTTTCTCGTGCCGTCACTGTCCTTACTCGACCAAACACTTCGGGAGTGGGTTGCCGAGTCCGCCCTCCCGCTCCATTGCTACGCCGTTTGTTCCGATGCGACAATCGGCACACGCAAACGCAGCGATGATGATCTCTTTAAGCCGAGCGACCTCGCCATTCCGGCAACAACTGACGGTAAAACGTTGGCGAATAATTTCGCCGGTACTCTGACGCATAGTGCCAAAATGACCGTCGTTTTTTCGACGTACCAGTCCATTGATGCAATTCACTTAGCGCAAAGCAAGCACGGCATGCCGGAATTTGACATCATCATTTGCGATGAAGCGCACCGCACAACCGGAGCAAAAGTTACAGAAAACAAACCTGAATCGAAATTCGTTCGAGTACATGACGCAAAATTCATCAAAGCAAAAAAACGGCTTTACATGACTGCCACGCCCCGACTCTACACGGGTGACACAAAAAAAGAAGCGGCAGAAAAGGCGATTACCATCTGGTCGATGGACGACGAAAGCATCTACGGACAAGAATTTCACTATCTCAACTTTGGTAAAGCGGTCGAACAGGGACTGCTGTCCGACTACAAAGTCCTCGTTCTGACGGTGAATGAACAATACATCAACCATGTGATGCAAGCATTGCTTCAAGAAAAAAAAAGGGAACTAAAACTTTCCGATGTCGTCAAAATCGTCGGCTGTTGGAATGGGCTGTCTCTCAAAACCAATGAGGAAGAGAATAACCCACCAAAACTCTTGCAACGGGCAGTCGCATTCAGCAGCAGAATTGGGACAGATGAAAAAAAGGATGATCCGGCAAAAAAGAAAAAAGTCGTCAAAGTTAAAAAAACAGCGGAACATGGCTCGAAAGAATTTGTGAGACATTTCAAGGAAATTATTAAAATCTACCTTGAAGCGCATCCAAACGACCGAAGTACGCTTCAATGCGAACTGGATCACATTGATGGCACGATGGACTCCAACGCCCGCAGAATAAAACTCGACTGGCTTAAAATTGATAACCTCGAAGCCAATCAATGCCGGATTCTCTCGAATGCAAAATGTCTTTCCGAAGGAGTTGATGTCCCTGCCCTCGATGCCGTGATTTTTCTCAATCCTCGAAAATCAATCGTCGATGTTGTTCAATCTGTTGGCCGGGTGATGCGCACGGCACCGGGAAAAAAACTCGGTTATATCATTCTGCCTATCGGTGTTCCGACAAACATCACACCGGAAACCGCACTGGAGAATAACGAACAATACAAAGAGGTCTGGGATGTACTAAAATCCCTTCGGGCGCACGACGAACGGCTGGACGTGAAAATCAACAATATCGGAAAGAACAAAGACTATCCCGACTGTATCGACGTGATCGGAGTGGGATTCGATAAAGTATCTATTGCCAAAGTCGAACAGCAAATGCTCGATCTCTATGACATTGAGACATTGAAGGAGGCAATCTATGCCAAAATCGTCCAAAAATGCGGCAGGGAACCTTATTGGGATCAGTGGGCAAAGGACATCGCCGACATCGCCCAACAGCACATCAAGCAGATCAAGGAATTGCTCCAATTTCCGCAGTATCGGGAATCGTTTGACCGGTTTTGGAACGGTCTCAAACAGGATTTGAACCCGGACATCGCCGAAGACGACGTGATTGAAATGCTCTCGCAACATCTCATCACCAAACCAGTCTTTGATGCGTTGTTTGAAGGATTTCCATTCTCGAAAGAGAATCCCGTCTCGCAGTCGTTGGATGCGATGATAGACAAACTGGTAACGGCTGGCTTCGGTACGGAGTTGGAAAAACTTGAAAAGTTTTACGATGGAGTTCGCCGACGGGTACAAGGAGAGAAAACGGCTGAAGGGCGACAGCAGATTATTATCAAGTTGTACGACCAATTTTTTAAGACGGCATTTCCCCGAATGGCGCAGCGGCTTGGAATCGTTTATACGCCGGTTGAAGTGATTGATTTTATCCTTAAAAGTGTCGATCAGGCTTTACGTAGCGAATTCAATGTCGGTATTGGAGCGAAAGATGTCCACGTACTTGACCCATTTACTGGCACTGGCACGTTTTTGGTGCGCTTGCTGCAAAGCGGTCTCATTGACAAAAAAGACTTGAAACGAAAATATACGGAAGAACTGCATGCCAATGAAGTCGTGTTGCTTGCCTATTACATAGCGGCGATCAACATCGAGAATACGTATCGTGAACAGACATCGCAGCATAAGCAAGGAGAATACGAACCTTTCGGTGGAATCGTTTTGGCTGACACGTTCCGGTTAATGGAAGACAAACAACAACCGACGCTAAATGGTTTGTTTCAGGAAAACACCAAAAGGGTATTGCGACAGAAAGAAACACCTATCACAGTTATTATTAGTAACCCGCCGTATTCTGCGGGACAAAAAAGAGAGAATGATGCAAACAAAAATACGAAATACGAACAACTCGACGAGCGAATTCGGACAACGTATGCAGAATCGTCAACTTCTGGTCTCAAAAGAAATCTCTACGATTCCTATATTCGTGCATTTCGCTGGGCATCGGACAGAATCGGCGACAAGGGTATCGTTTGTTATGTCAGTAACGGTGCATATATTGATGGCAGTGCATTGGATGGTTTCCGAAAATGCCTCGCAGAAGAGTTTACGGACATCTTCGTGTTTAATTTACGTGGAAATGTCAGAACTGCTGATCCAAAAAAGGAGGGACAAAATGTTTTCCCGATTATGACACCAGTGGCAATAACTCTCTTGGTAAAAAATCCAGCAAAAAAGGGCAATCTGTGTACAATTCATTATAGAGACATTGGCGACTATCATTGTCGCAATACAAAACTACAAATCCTTTCCAATGCAGATGGATTGAAGGGAGAGCAGTGGCAGATTATTATGCCAAACGAAAAACACGACTGGGTCAATCAGCGGGGAGAGGAATTCGACTCGTTCATTTCACTCGGCGACAGATCGGTTAATACAACCGAAACAATTTTCAATACTTTTTCTCTTGGTGTCGTAACCAATCGAGATGCATGGTGCTGGAATTTTGCAAAAAATTCCGCACATCGCAACATGTCAAAAATGATTACTTTTTACAATAAACAAGTTACCGAGTTCATTTTTGATAGGGATAGACAAAAGGAAAAAATTAACGTTGACAAATATGTTGACAATGACCCGAAAAAAATCAGTTGGACACGTAGCCTAAAAAAATCATTATCGATAGGAAAAAAATATAAATATCAAGAAGAATCTCTATTTGTAGGGATGTATCGTCCCTTCTGTAAACAGTCCATTTATTTCAATCGGGCTTTTAATGAATGCGTTTATCAGATGCCGCTGATTTTTCCAAGCCCAAGAATGGAAAATGTAACAATTTGTATCTGTGGAGTTGGCGCACAAAAAAAATTCAGCGCATTGATAACTAATGTTGTACCGGACTTGCACACAATCCATACTGGGCGGTGTTTTCCGCTCTACACTTACGAAAAAGTGGAAGACACATCGCAAACGAACGGTCTCAAAAAAGAGAACGGCAAACGAGTTGGCAATTACATCCGCCGAGAGAACATTTCGGATGCGATGTTGCAAAAGTTTCGAGAGCATTACAGCGATAAGAAGATTACAAAGGAGGACATTTTCTATTACGTTTACGGTATCCTGCACAGTGCCAGTTATCGTGAACGTTTTGCATCGGACTTGAAAAAGCAGTTGCCGAGGATTCCACTGGTCGATGATTTTCGAACGTTCTCACAAGCGGGTCGCAAATTAGCCGATTTGCACTTGAACTACGAAACCGGCAAGATGTATCCGCTCCAAGAAATTGCAACGGGATCAGTGAGTTTCAAAGTTGTGCAGATGAAGTATCCGAGCAAGACGGACAAGAGCAAAATCATTTACAATGGCACACTCCATTTAGCCGGTATTCCGGCGGAGGCGTACCGATACATTGTGAATGGCAAATCGGCATTGGACTGGATTGTAGAACGCTACGCTGTAACGACGCACAAGGACAGCGGCATTGTGAACGATCCGAACGATTGGTGCCGTGAAATCGGCAATGAGCGTTACATTGTCGATCTCATCAAGCGGATTGTCCATTTGAGTGTGGAAAGCGTGAAGATTATCGAAGGTCTGCCGGAGGTGACGTTTTGAGAGGGGGGTATTCCAATGGCAAAGAAATCAACTAAATCGGTCAACAAAACAAAGAATCCCAAACCGGCACAAGGGATGTTGTTTGAAGAAAACTACTTGAAGCGTATGCATCAGCAGTTGACTTCTACGCCTGACATGGCATTAGCCGAACTCGTAGCCAACGCATGGGATGCCGGAGCCTTTAAAGTTGAGATTTCAATTGGCAAACAAGATGACGGTAGCAAGTGGATCATCATTGAAGATGATGGAGTTGGAATGACCATGCAGGAGTTTCAAAAACGTTGGAAAACCCTTGCGTATGACCGTGTCAGGCATCAAGGAGCAAAAGTTGTTTTTCCGTCAAATGCAAAGAAAGTTCCGCCTCGTCTTGCCTTTGGACGCAATGGGATCGGAAGGCACGGTCTTTTATGTTTTGGCGACAGTTATACTGTGGTTACCAAGTCGTCAACAAACTCTGAAGAAATCGGATTCAAAGTTTCACTGGGAACAGAAGGCAATCCACTTGTTTTCGAGGAGATGACCGTAACCGAGCCTTTGGTTGGCAAGCACGGAACACGTCTGACTGTTCAAGTGGAACAGAGGTTGCCTCAAAAAGCGAGTATCCTTCGATTACTATCGACACGATTTTTATATGATCCTCAATTTTCAATTTCCGTTAATGGCGAGTTTGCCAGTTTGGAAGACCTGAAACGTCAACTTGATACACAAAATTTTCAAGTTGACGGCATGTCATTCGAAATGATTATTCTTCATGCTTCGAGTATCGAATCGGGGATTGCCTTTTGGCAAGGTGGTCGCCTCGTCGGAAAGCCCTCTTGGATTCTTGGCAACGAATCTATTGCAGACAAACGGACAAGGGCAGGAAGAGACTATTCGGTCATCGTGAAAACAAATGATCTTGCCGAGTTCGTACAAGAAGATTGGAGCGGTTTTCGTAGGGAGAGAATTGACGAATTACAGCAGGTATTCGACGAGGTAGGAAACCGCTATGTTGAGTATTGCCGCAGAATCAACAGAGAAAATTTTGATTCTGCGAGAGCCGAACTATCGGAAGAGTTTTCCGAAGAACTCAAATCATCTACTGCCTCGGTAAAACATGAGTTTGAAGAAGCAATTGCTGCAATCTACGAGGCACTGCCAAATGCATCAAAAGCAACAATCAGGGCAGCACTCACAATGGTTCTACAACTTGGAAGGAAACGGGGAGGCGTTGAATTACTGCAAAAATTGACGAGCATGGACGGCGAGAGCGTTGAAAGTCTCAATGCTATTCTTGAAGAGTGGACTGTTCGGGACATCTGTATCGTCCTTGATGAGATTGACAGACGGATCAAGACCATTGAGGCGATTGCCATACTGTCGCAAGATGAAAACACGCCGGAGTTGTCTGTCCTGCATCCGTTAATGACGGAAGCACGTTGGCTATTCGGGGCAGAATTTGATTCACCCGAATATACTTCGAACCAATGGCTTGCGACTACGGCAAAAGAAGTGTTTAAGATGAAAGATACCAGTAGATTGACCATTCCAAGGCATAGGGCAGATATTGTTGTTTTGGGTGATTCGACAGTTTCTCTTACCGGCACTTTACGTGTAGCAACCGATGACGATTTGCACTATACAGACCGTGTACTTTTAATTGAATTGAAAAAAGGGAGGTCGACGTTGTCTGATGACGATGAAAGTCAAACGCTACGATATGCAAGAGAAATACTCGGCATGAAAGAGAAAAGCGACATAAGAATTGAAGCATTTTTAGTTGGTCATCAGATAGGAAAAAATATAAGTGGCGGCGTATACAATGACGGAGCAATACGGCTCACCGTTCGTACATTCAGCAGCATTGTCGATTCCGCTAGGGTACGCCTTTTTGGTCTTCGAGACCGGCTCCGTGAACGCTACGACAATTTACCGGAAGAGCAACTGCGTCAAGAGTTGTTACCCGGTATTGGGCGTTAAGTTAATGTCGACATGACAGTTTCTTTGCTTTTTGTATTCTAAAAACATGGCGGTCTTTTTGACCGCATGAGATTATCGGAACTCGCCCAGTTTTTTCATCACCTCTTCGACAAATTGTGAGCGACCATTGACCCTTGGATTCCGCTCACGCCAACCAGACCACAAAAAATGCACTTCATGCCGTGCCCGTGTCATAGCCACATAAAATATCCGCCTTTCCTCTTGGAGATTATTTCTAGAATCTGGCATCCATCCCTGATCTAAACCGGGTATTATAACAACGTCATACTCAAGCCCTTTAGCACTATGATAAGTTGTCAGATTAAGATGGTCTGGTGCGCCCCGCTGGTTTCCTAACGTTTCAATAGAATACAGAGAAAGCGGATGCTCTGGATTTTTCGAATCATAATACATCTTCTTAAGTACATCAAAATCATCCCGCATTGCAGGTTCTTGCTGAAGCCATTCATGGAGTTGGAATTTACAGAAAGACTTGATCCAATCATGGAGCATCATTTTATTAGATTGGTTACAATTTGTAGAACGATTGTTGAAAAGAAATTCTACCAGTTTCTTTCTAACATTGAGAACTTCAGAATTTGTCTTTATCGTTGGAATGAAAAACATCCATGCTCGAATCAAGTTAGATAATTTTGGTTTTCCTTGCATCCAGCCGCCAGAACACCATGCGGCACACTCTTCAAGCCACATCGTCAGTTGATTTCTTTGGTAAGGCGCACCCTGATCAAAACGAACATATTTATATTCCGATTGACTCAATTGTTGAGCAATCAATTCACCATCGTACCTATCCTTATAAAGAAAAGCAATATCGCCGAGTTGCCGATTATTCTTGCGTAACAAAATATCTGGGATCAAAACATTTATTACGTGTGCTATTTGTGCTTCAAAGCCTTCTGGAATTGGATGTTCAAAAACTAATCCTTCATGATCGCTAACGGCTTGATAATTGCGGCTGATTGCTAACGCAGCAGTCGATCCTGTAATAATTTCCTGACCACAACGATAATTCATTCGCAGTCGTATTATTTCAACGTTGTCAATATGCTCTAAATCTTTTAATAGTGAAGGCTTGGCACCGGTAAATCCATAGATCGATTGGTCAGGATCAGCAACAGCAAATAATCGGACTCCTTCTTTTATACATAGAGAAAGCACAATTGCGTGTAAAGGAATTCCCAAATCCTGATATTCATCAATGACAAGGATAGGAAATTTCGCTTTCAGTATTTTACGAACCCAATTATATCTTTGAATAAGATTAAGTGCATTCAAAACCATCTCATCAAAATCAATTTTGTTTTTTTGGTGGAGCAATTGTTCGTATTTTAGGACAAGTGACGACATATCTTTATCTTCGTTCCATGCTACAGAATCTCTGTCGAAAACTGTTCTTCGAAATTTATCAAACTCCGTTCTGATCCTAGCGGGATTTCTATCAGGCACCACGAGTGCGGCAGCCTTCTCAAATAGACTCTTTTGTTCATTTTGTGTTGCTACGTTGAGAGAGCAGGCAACATCCAACCCCGCAAGTTTGGCGTAAGGTTTAACAACGTGTTGAAGACAAAAAGAATGAACCGTCCCAATAAAAACCTGTGCAGTTTCATCTATGCCTAAAACCTCTAATCGCTTTTTCAATTCTTTGGCACACTGATTACTGTATGTGATACAGGCAACCCCACGAGGCGGCCGTATGTCCTCGGCAAGTAATCGTGCCATTTTCATTGTCAGAACCTTCGTTTTTCCGCTTCCGGGGCCAGCCAAAACAACGCAATGCCCCGTTGATTTGTAAGCATCCCATTGTGATTGATTTGAATGAAGGTTTTCAGCCTCGGTCTGATAACGTGATTTTGTTGATGACATATTTAATTGCTTCTTTGATGTAAAGAGGACATACATCCTCCCTATGATGTAATACTATTCCAGCGAGACGTTGTGCAAATCGCCCCTTGCCGACATAATCTTCGATGTCTTTTATAAATCGTTCTGGATCAGAAATAGTGATAACAGGATTATCGTTGTTTATCACCTGCTCTGCAAAATCGTGAAAACGCTTCTTTGCTGCCTTGCTAGAACAAAGTTCCTGCATCGTCTCATTCATGAGAAGAAAGCACCCCGAATCATTGAGTTCAATTTCCAGTGTTGAAGCATTGAGAAATATTCCATGTTGAGCATAAAATTCGACATCCTGCTTGTCTTCTGGTAACGTTACCCCTGGTAATTCTATGAGTCGGCAAAGTGCATGGGCACGACATAATCCGTATGAAATGACAGAACCGTTGTCCAAGCGTTTTTCGTCCAAGTCCGTTATTATAGCCAAAGGAATATTCAAACCATGCGAACCAAAAAACTTTATAAAAGGTTTAAAATTTGTCCCGCCTACGGAACAAATCGTTATTCCATACGCATCAAGATCATACCCGAAACATTCGGCAAGTACGGGGACGAGATATTTTTCAGCATCGCCTTCAACAAAAAGGATGCCTCTACCGAACAAGCCTTCCGCACGAGACACATCAAGATAGCGTTCAATGTCATCACGTTCTTGTTCATTAAGTTTAGCATCGAGTCCAGAAAAACCGATTGTTGCTCCCGTCTCCTTGTCTTTTCGCAACAGGATCAACGATTCTACCGGTGTAACGCTTGCGATATGAGGCGAATGGGTTGTAAGTACGAAAGTAACATTTTCCAGTACTGTTTTTTCTGTACTCTGATGAATCCTTGTCCGAAGATAGTTTCGATAAACAAGCCGCTGAAGATGTGGGTGTAAATGAGCCTCTGGTTCTTCAATGCCATAAAATGTGTGACCACGACTTCCCTCTTCAACACGGTATTTTAATTCCAAGGAACGTAAGGCTAAATACAAAACATTAGCCATTCCTAAACTCATTTCGGAAACATCACGTTTTCGGTCGTCGAAAAAGAGACGAAGGGATCGTAGAAGTTTGTCCGGATCAGTTGAAGAAAAATCAAACGCTGTTTTAATTGCTTGGTTACCGCCAACCAATTCTGTCAACGTATCATTAATCTGTTGTGATAAATCGGAAATCGAATCTTGCTGAACGATTTTGCTGGTGCTTTCAGATACTGATTGAACCAATTGATTGAGTGTCTCATTCTTTATATTTTCCTTTGCTTGTTCAATGAGGGGGCGTAACGGGGACTTCGACCAGCGTGCTAAATCACCTTCCACATCTCTCAATCCATGCAAAACTTCAAAAGGCATGTGTTTTCTTACGTCATAACCAAATCGACTTTCGGTTCGATTTCCGCCGTACATGAAGAATTCAAAGTCGCTTTCACTCACTGACGACTCTTTTCCTGAAATCAGACCAAATTCGTATGTCAATTTCGCTACCATTGGGTCAACTTGAATAAGATGTTCCCCCAAGACCGCCAGATGGTCAAGACTGTTATCAAAATCGGCGATTTCGACAGAAATTGTGATACGATTCTCAAACGAAATGGGGCGTTCTAGTCCGTCCCAGAAATCATCAATCCGAAGTTGCCGGGCTGTGTCAGGTAAATAGGGATCAAGTAATAACCGAAGAGCGTAAATTAGATTTGTTTTCCCTATTTGGTTTTCCCCTACGATAACTGCGGATTTCCCAACCGAAACATCTAAATTTTGGAAATTGCGAAAATTTTCAATTACTATTCTGGAGATTCTCATTTTGGCACATGATCTACGCTTCATCCAATTCTACCATATTTGAGAAAAAAGTTGTAACCGTCATACCAAGTGGTAAGGGTGCGCAAATTATACTTGACTAATCATTGCCGGGGTACGTGTTTGAGAAGACCAACTCCAACACGCACAGCGTAACCCAGAGCAATGACCAACGTCAAAAGAAACACTGCCGATACCAATGGAATCGCCCAAGATTTTACCTTCGGCGTTGAAATCGAAACAACCTGCCCTCGCCGCAATCGACTCCGAATCGGCGATTATCACTCGACTGGCGTACAAATCCCCTACCTCCCGGAAGGCTGGGTCGCCCAGAGCGACGGAAGCATCCGAGTTGACAAAACCGGTCATGTTGCCGTTGAAATCGTATCCCCGATTCTCCGAGGCGAAGCCGGGATCATCCAACTCATTGAAGTCATTCGTATCCTGAACGAGAAGGGACATGCCGTGAATTCCTCCTGCGGCGTTCACGTTCACGTCGGGTTCAAAAACAGGAGTGCCGAGGAGTTGGCGAAACTCATCACGGTCGCATCCTATCTGGAGAAAGGCATGTATGCCATCACCGGCACCAAGAGCCGAGAGCGAGGTTCCTATTGCGGAAGCGTCAAGGAACACAAGACCGCTGAACATTTCAAGTCTGCCGGTCGCCGATACAAACTTCTCAATATCAACAACCTGACGGGCAAGAAAGAGACCGTCGAGTTCCGATGCTTCTCCGGCAGTCTGAATCCCACCAAGATTGTCGGCTGGGTACAAGTTGCCCTCGGCGTTGTTGAAAAGGCGTTGACGACGAAGCGGATGCCGAAGTGGGACGGCAAAAATCCAATCGGCGTGTGGAAGAAGACCGGCATCGGGCAGACCGAAACCGAACGACTCCTCGCTTACCTCTGTTGGATTAACCGTGGTGCCGCCCCTGCCCATCAACGAGCATACGGCTGGATCAGCAATAGCATCTCCCAGAAAGACATCCGTGAGATGTTCCGTCGACTCGCCACACAATACGATGCCCAACCGTAAACCAACCACAGGAGATTCAATCATGTGCATTATCATGTCCAAACCCGCCGGAGTTCCATTTCCGTCCATCACCACCCTGCGCAATTGCTGGGAACGCAATCCCCACGGCGCAGGTTATGCCGCCGCAATCGGCAGTCGTGTTATCATCCGAAAGGGATTCATGTGTTGGGACGACTTCATTCATGGTATCGACTTTGATGCAATGGTCAAGTATGCTTGCGTCTTTCATTTCCGATTCGCAACGCACGGCAGTATGTCACCGGGAAATTGCCATCCTTTTCCAGCCGGTGGAAATCTGAAGCGGCAGAAGATTCGCACCGACGTTGCCATCGCTCACAATGGAATCGTCCGAGATGTCAGCATCATCAAGAAGGATTACAGCGATACGATGAGTTATATCGAACGCCGCATTGCTCCATACTGGCGAGAGTGCAAAGAGCGAGGCGCATACATGTACAGTGTACCGACGAGTCAGCGGACATTGCTGAATGAAACTGCCAGCAAATGGACGTTTTTGTATCCGAATGGACGTATCATAAACGTCGGCGATGGCGTGATGCACGGCGAACTGTGGTTCAGTAATGCCGGATTCCAAGACTACGGCATATCGAGATACAGAATTATGCCATAGGTTGGTCGGCAGGGCTTGTTGGTCGCCCTGCCATTCTTGGCGGACATCGGGCTTGCTCTCCCGGTGTCCGTTTTGCTTTGCCTTCCTTGTTAACGCATTATTGGCAGTGGACACATGCCGCAAGCAGATTGCCCATATTATCAAAAAGCAATAAAATCGAGCGAAAAGACATAACGTATGCTGGCGATGTTATGGACGACGTACATGGTGGGGTGGTTTTGCGGCGAAAGTCCGCTCTTGCCCTTGTACAGCAAACCCCGTCTTGACCGAACTCGTTGTCCGACTTGTCTGCTCCGCCGCAAAAACGGGGCAAACACCGACGTGTTGCCCTCGTGCCGGGCTTTCGCCACAAGGTTCGCACTATTTGCCATGAAGACTCCAGCGTCGCACCGTGGGCGGTTTGTGGGCGAATGAACGTTGCTACAAGTCGTTTTACGTCAACAACTTGCGAGAACACCCGAAAGGACAAATTTGTCCTTTTAGGTTAGAGACCAAACCGGTCAAGTCTTGTTACCCTGCCCCGCTGTTGCATTTCAGGCCGCCCGGTGGGATTAAATCGCAGTGCGGCAACAGGAGACGAACATGGGGGCAACGGTTGCGGACACGGCGGGAACCGGCGGTACCTCGACGACCGGTTCCGATTATGCCGACGACCAGCAGGCGATTCTGTCTGCTCTTCAGGAATCGCCCTCTTGCACAGCCCCCGCCGACAAGTTATAATCGCCTTCGGCGATTCGATTGCGTGTCGCCGATTACAATTTGGTACAGTTCGCAAGTTTTTACCATTCCTACTTCCATGTTCGACCCGGCTTGCCGGTTTGGAAGTTTAGAAGAATTCTCTGAAGACATGCGTCTCTTTAAGGGGGCGTTGTGCAGAGAACTTGCAGAGTTTCGGTGCAAGGGTATGCCCCTTTCATTGCCGTGTGTTGTTGCGCACGGCTCTCTTGTCGAACAGAGAGAAATTCTCATGATGGTAACATGGCGTTCCCGTCTCTTTGACGGTATCGTCTCTTGTCGTTCTTACCTTGAACCTTTTCGACAACTATGCCGAACTATTTTTTCACAGATGTGAATGGCATCCAACATGGCCCGCTCACGTCACCACAACTGCAAACGTTAATAGACCGGGGAAGCATTGTGCCGACGACTCCATTGATAACGGACAGCGGGCATCAAGGACTCGCTGGACAAATCCCCGGCTTGAACTTTGACACCGCCGTGCCGCACTCCTTCGCTCACACGCCGCAATACTCACCGTCGAGGACGAGCCGGACGAACACGCAACAAAGCGAAACCTCGGTTGGTGGTTCGATTATGTCGTGGTTGACCGACTTTGCGTTTCGTGACTTGCGGCTGCCCGTCATCAACCTCTGGGCTTGCCGAATCATTTACGCCATCTGTTGCATTGCGGCAGTCATAGCCCTGCCCATCTGGATATTGGTGGCAATCGTTTCTCTATTAGAAGTTCCTGCTGCTCTTCTGATAGTCGTTCCTTTTGCAGTGATTTGCGTTGCCCTCTTCGTCTTTGCCGCTCGTCTGGCATGCGAATGGTATATCATTGTGTTCGATTGGATTGTTGAAACTACCAAAGCCGCACGGAAATATAACGATGAATAACATTAACCACACCACACAAAATGAACCGAGTCCGTTCACTGCTCCGATGCCGACAGCAAACCGAGCGGTGCCGAAAGATGTTCCTGTACCTGCCACCAATAGAGTCAAGACTCCGTACTTGATAATCACTGTCTTTGTTTTGGCACTGTTGGTTGTCGGTGGAATAGGATGGTCAACCTATTCACGCAATACTGTGAAACGGAATGAAGTCAATATCTTTGACAAAAGAAATGTAGATGATACAAAGCAAAACATCGATACCGATGAGACTCGTCGAATAACAGAGTCGATTCGGAAAGAATTTGGCAAGCAGAACGGTACGTCGGGCAGATAACAATTCAACAACAAACAAAGATTACAATGGCAAACTGGTTTTACTACAATGAGCGGGGCGAAAAGGTCGCCGTGAGTGGCGGTCGATTGAAAGGTCTTGCCAAAGCCGGATTGATTACACCGGAGACCATCGTCGAGACCGAAGACGGCAAGACCGCTCCCGCAAGAAAAGTGAAAGGCTTGACGTTTGTTACGTCGACACCGCCGATTGAATCGGAAATCTACGGGGTGTCACAGCCGAAGCCACCGCCCGAACCGAGTCCGTTCACGTCGTCCCCGCCGGAATCAACGAGAACACCGATTGCCGCACCAGCGGCGATGAGTAATCCGTTCACTGCCACCATGTCAGTGGCTACAAAACCGGCAGACAATCCATTCACGGCTACCATGCCGACTGCAAATCAAGTAATGCCGCAGAGCGACTCCGTATCAGGCTGGGCGATTCGTGCGGGGTACGTTGCGTTGCTCCCGCACATCATCGCTGGCGTGATTATATTGTTTTGGTTACTGGTAATTTGAACGATTAACCAGTTGCGTTATTATTGTCCTACTCCTTTATTTCCTTTTTCACTATGAGTTTGGCTTTCCTAATCCTGCTTATCCTTCTGGCTACTTCGCTAGTCTCAATCGTTGTCGGCATTGTGGCGTTGCAGGAGATTCAGAAACGAAACCTTGTTGGCAAAGGACGGGCAGTGTTCGCAATTATCACGGGAACGTTCTACGTGCTTGTGTTGGTTAGCATTGGCATTGCGAATCTCGGTGGCAGTCGTTCTTCGGGTAGTGGGCGTTCCAATGAGATTGGATTAGGGCAAGTCCGGCAAGCGACTGCCGCCAATATCGGTTTTGGAGATGCGCTAATAAGGGGCAACGAGAGTCAAATGAATGATGCAATACTACTATTTGGCATTGGCGGTGTTTCTGATTGTTCTTTTGAATTTCAAGCCGCACACAAAGAACTTCACGATGCCATGATTGCAGCCAAGGTCGCAAGGACAAATCGTTCTGGCGATAGGGACTTTGATAGGATGTATTCCGAACAGAAGGCACAGGCTTACGTGGACAGTGCAAAACGATACATAACTGTAGCCGAGCGAGAAGTGTCTCGGTTGCAAAGTGGCGGCAGATAGTTTGAACCACACCGAAGTCAAACTTTGGATTGCAGACAATTTATCAAGACGAAAGGGAATAAGAATGCCGAACTATTTTTACCTCAATGCCAACGGGCAGAAGCAGGGCCCCGTCAATGACCAACAACTTCAAACACTGGCGACACAGGGAATCATCATGCCGGACACGCCGCTGGTAACAGACGGCGGACACCGAGGCAAAGCCGGACAGATTCGAGGACTATTCACGGTTCCATCCCCCAATCCATTTACCGCACCGATGCCAAATCAGTCATTGTCGCCAAGTTTCGTATCGGTCTGGGCGGTTCGTGCAGGATACTCTGCGATACTCTCGCTCATCATTACTTGTTTGATCATGCTTTGTTGGTTATTTGGTTTCACAGATTTGCCTTTCTATTTAGATATGAGAGTCTATCATATCATTGAAATAGCGATATATGGTAGCATTTGGGGCATTGTTTCACTTGCCACACTTGTTCTCGGTATTGTGGCGATGTTCGATATTTGGACGCAAAACCTTGCGGGAAAAGGACGAACAACTTTCGCAATTATTTCGGGAGCGTTGTACGTGATTATACTACTTGGTATTGGCATAGCAAATTTCGGCGGTTCTATGAGCGGCGGTGAGAGTCATGCTTCTTTTACCGCCGCTGAACAAGCGGAAATCGAAAGGTTTTGCAGAGAGGTAGGTATGAGCATAGAAGTTCTTGCAGATACCGCAACATTTGTAGGGGAGGATGGCGGGACAATGCTTCACGTAGCGGCAGCCGTCGGGAACGTTCCTGTCGCCAAGTTTCTTGTTTTACATGGGGCAAATGTCAATGCGAAAGAT
>Ga0082212_10003925_pt1 | contig 20880 bp, 17 predicted proteins | sample TergutNt197P3_FD_71548 | JGI IMG/M metagenome (GOLD analysis project Ga0082212, IMG submission 71548) | Neocapritermes taracua P3 segment gut microbial communities from Petit-Saut dam, French Guiana - Nt197 P3 | ecosystem: Host-associated > Arthropoda: Insects > Digestive system > Gut ... | reverse complement strand
GGGTCTTTCTCTTGTATTTGACATTTTGTTTCGGCTTGTTGAATTGCAGAAATTTCTCAAGTTGCTTCTGATGGTTTTCCGCCCACCGTTGGAGTTTCGCGAGATCGGGAACGCACAATGGTACTTCCATGGAAAATGGGGAAATAGAAAACGATCATTCGATGAGAGGTCTACGTCTGAAAAGCACAAGTGTAGGAAAAATTCCGAAAACTTTCCAAAAAAAACTTGTTAGCCGACTGACCCTAAACGCACCCCCTTCTGGGCAAGTGTTGTCCCACTCGCTCCGTTGTGATAAAATGCACTCTCTCATGGATCAACAGCGATACCTAAAACCGGAGGTCATTCAGACGATCAAGCGGCTCGACATGAAGGCGCAGTTTATCGTCAAAGGCTTTATTCACGGACTCCATGCTAGTCCGTTGCATGGATTTTCCGTCGAGTTTAGCGAACATCGAAAATACACGCAGGGAGACGATCCAAACGATATTGATTGGCTCGTCTATGCCAAAACCGAAAAGTATTACGTCAAAAAATTTGAAGCCGAAACGAATCTGCTCGGCTATCTTGCGGTGGACACAAGCCGGTCGATGGGATACACCTATCGGCAGGAAATGACCAAGTTCGATTACTCAATCTGCCTGGCGGCGGCACTGGCGTATCTGATGATTCACCAACAGGACCCCGTTGGGCTTGTAGCATTTGACGAAACGATCAAACAGTCGCTCAAACCGCAGTCCAGGCGAAACCAACTCGGCACCATTCTTTCGGTGCTTTCCAAATTGCAGCCGACGGGATTGACGAACATCGCTTCGGCACTGGGGCAACTTGCGGCAATGCTGAAACGGCAGAGCCTCGTGATGGTGTTCAGCGATTTGCTCGGCGATGCAGATGCTATACTGGGTTCTCTGCATCGCCTTCGCCATTCGGGACACGATGTGATTTTATTTCATGTGCTTGACGAAGCGGAGGTGAAATTCCCCTTTCATGGTCGGGTGGAATTACTTGACCCGGAGTCAGGAACGAAAATACCGGGCAATGCGGATGCGCTCAAGCAACATTATTTGGACGAATTGGAACAATTCCGTGGTCGCTTTCGCCGCGACTGTTTTCAAAGCCGTATCGACTATGTGGAACTGGATACCAGTGTGGCGTTTGATAAGGCATTGATTGAATACCTCGTCCGCCGGTCAGGAAGGCGGTAGTTTGAGGTTGTCGCCGGGAACTAAAAAATGCAACTCAATTTGAGCACACCTTTTTTCTACCAAAGCCTTATCCTACTTGTACCCAACGAACGATTCAGGTATAATTCCGTCCGCTTCTTTTTTTCACTTCTCCTACAATGCTAAAGAATTTTCAAATTTTTTGTGTAGCGGTACTGCTTTTCGCAACGCCGCTTTTTGCGCAACCGCAGTTCCTGAACGTCAAAGATTACGGTGCGACCGGCGACGGACAGACCGATGATACCGCTGCATTCCAGAAAGCCCTCGATGCTGCCGCCGATTCGGAGACACAAACCGTCTTTGCTCCCAGAGGCAATTATCGATTCAACGGTTCGATCAACATGCCGCAAGCCGTTACGTTGAAAGGAGTTTGGGAATCAGTTCCCGCTCACAATGGCATTCGGGACAAAGGAATGCCGAAACCAACCGATGACGGGACAACGTTTCTCGTTTGCGGCGGGGCGGGAAAACCAGACGATCCGGCATTTGTAACATTGAATACAAACTGTACCTTGAAGGGAATCTGCATTTACTATCCCGAACAAAAGGAAGACGATGTTCCTGTTGAATACCCCTACGCCGTGGCAATGCGTGGAAAGAATCCAGCGATTCTCGATTGCGAACTGCTCAACCCTTACAAAGGTATTGACGCTTCGCAAAACGAACGCCATCTCATCCGAAATATCAGCGGGCAGCCGATTCGACTTGGTGTCTATATCAATTCCATCTATGACATTGGACGACTCGAAAATGTTCACTTCAATCCGTGGTGGTCGATGAAACCGAAACTCTTCCAATGGCAAATGGAAAACGGTGAAGCATTTGTGATCGGACAGTCCGATTGGCAATACGTTCACAATACATTTGCCTTTGGTTACAACATCGGCTACCGATTCATCGAGACAGACAGAGGCAGTTGCAATGGTAATTTTCTCGGCATCGGAGCCGACGACTGCTATACGGCACTGGCTGTTGATCAATGCTCGACGATTGGATTACTGATCACCAACGGCGAGTTCGTCTCCTTTCATGGTCCTGATCCAACGATGGTTCGCGTTTCGGAAAAGAATCGTGGGGCAGTGCGCTTTTCCAACTGTGCCTTTTGGGGACCATGTCACCAAATTGCAGTTATTGACGGTGTTGCAGGCGGAACCGTCGGCTTTGCCGATTGTACTTTCGTCCATTGGGGATTCAAGGACGTTGCGGGGGAGAATCGGAAGGAACGAATTCCTGCAACGGCAATACAGGTACTCGGCGGAAATATTTTGGTGCGTGGTTGCGACTTCCAAGACCCACGCCCGAAAGTGTTCCTGGGCGAAAAGGTTTCAAAAGCAGTCATCACTGGCAACATCATGCGGGGAAAGGAACTCATTGAAAATAAGGCAGGCGAGCGTCCTTCCATCGTGATCCGTGACAATGCCTTGGATGAGGGGCAGTGAAGGCAGGTTCTCGACGACTGAAACAACGTTCCCGCGCCTTGGAGAGAGGACTAGGGTGTGGGGGAACGTTCTTGCCGTCCGGCGGTCGGCGACCTACCTCCGGGTATGAAATTTTCCGGCGGAAGCCTGATTCCGTTGCGGGTGGGGAAAGAGGGAGGAATGACTCACCACAAAGTGCGAAAGGATGCAAAGAAAACGCAGTTTTTTCGTTTAACAACATATTTCCGGTGCAGACACACTTTTATTTTCTTATCGTTTTTTCAACATCCGTGGTTGTTCTTGGTACACCGCCGGAGTCAATGGAGATCGAGCGGCAAATCACGTCTGCGTTCGGAACCGTAGAGCATAATGCGAACGGGACCATCATCGGAGTCGATTTGGCGCGTGATCGGGCTTCGGCGACCGATGAAGTTCTTAAGTCCGCACTTTTGATTCCGAATCTGCGGCGTTTGCGCGTTGCCGGAGGCAACACAACGGCGGAATCATTTGCAGGACTAGCGAATCAATGCGAACTCGAAGACCTCTACCTTCAAGATGTTCCCATCCGCGACGCCGATTGGAAACCGCTCCTTGAGGGGCATCCCCGTTTAACCCGGCTCACCCTTCGCCGCATGCCGAATCTTTCCGGTGCTGAACTCGCAACATTGCCTCGGAAGTTGCCAGCACTTCGGAATCTTTCCCTCATTGACATGAACATCTTGGGAGAATCGCTTACCGAAATTGCCCAATCGGAAACCCTTGCGGCTCTTGATGTTCGGAATTGCAGCCGCCTAACAGCCGAAGACTATCGCTACCTGGCATCAATGCCCAAACTTGCCGACTTGAAAATCGGCGGTTTTGGTATTACCGACGATGTTCTTATGGTCATCGCTCCATTGCAATTTCTACGCGGATTGACCATCGACGACGCTCTGATCACGCCGGGGGGTTTTGAAAAATTTGCTGCAAATTGTGCGTCGGCGGACAAAATGGAGACACTCGTTTTTGGTCGGAACTCGGCACTCTTCGATGACGCTATGTTCTCGCTCAAAAAGTTTCCGAATCTCAAACGTTTGACGGTCAATGGGATGATGGTAACAGGTTCATTTCTAGAACAACTTGCAGAAGATGAAACAGCACGTCCAAAACTTCGGCGGCTGTCATTGCGAAAGGCGTTTTTATCCATAGAAGGAATGGCAGCCTTGAAAAAATATCCAGAATTACGAATTCTCGACCTTTCCGGCGTTGCTCTCACATCGGAATTGATCGAAATCGCTCTTTCCTTGAATCATCTCGAAGAACTCGACGTAACAGGATGCGGACTTGACAAAGATACACTCCGGCGTTTAGAATCAATGCCGTCGTTAAAGCGATTGCTGAAGTAGTACAAATCAAACCCTATTTTTTACATTTTCGAATCGAATGTCTCACGAAGTTACACTGATCACCGGCGATGGAGTCGGTCCCGATTTAGCCGCCGCCGCCCAAAAATGTATCGACGCAACCGGTGTGAAGATCAACTGGGACATTCAAGAAGCCGGAGTCGATGTCATGGCACGCATGGGCACGCCGCTCCCCGACTCCGTGTTGGCAAGCGTACGCCGAACCCGATGCGCTTTGAAGGCTCCCATTACCACGCCCGTCGGCACCGGATTTCGCAGTATCAATGTTCATCTTCGGCAGGAACTCGGACTCTTTGCTTGCATCCGTCCTTGCAAATACTATCCCGGCGTGCGAACCCTTTACGATAAGGCAAATATTGACCTCGTGATCTTTCGGGAAAACACCGAAGACCTCTATGCCGGCATTGAATTTGAGAAAGGGGCAGGAAAGACGGCGGGGTTGATTGCTCATATCAACGCCCTTGCCGAAGGGAAAAAAATCAGTACCGGCGGTGAAGAAACCGGTATTACGATCAAACCGATCAGCGTTACCGGCACGGAAAATATCGTCAGGGCGGCATTCGACTACGCCAGAGAGAACAAGCGGAAGAAGGTTACATCGGTTCACAAAGCGAACATTATGAAACACACCGACGGCTTGTTTCTCGAAGTGTCACGGAATGTGGCGCAACAATATCCCGACATCGAATTTGAAGACCGAATCGTGGACAACATGTGCATGCAACTGGTTCAGAAACCGGAGTTGTATGATGTGTTGGTGATGCCTAATCTTTACGGCGATATATTGAGCGATCTTTGTGCCGGTTTGGTCGGCGGTTTGGGCGTTGCTCCCGGTGCCAATATTGGGCCCGAAGGGGCTGTTTTCGAGGCAACGCACGGTTCCGCTCCGAAGTACAAAGGGCAAAACAAGGTGAATCCTGTGGCGGTGATTCTTTCGGGAATGTTAATGCTTCGGTACTTGAAGGAGTTTGACGCAGCCGACCGGTTAGAACGTGCAGTGGCGGCAGTCATTGCAGAAGGAAAGAGCGTAACCTACGACATGAAGGCGGACCGCAACGACCCCACCGCCGTAGGCACCCGTGAAATGACCGAAGCGATTTGCGAAAAAATTAGGCGGTGATCAGCGACTGGATGATGTCGTCAGTCGAAATACTTTCCGCCAGTCCTTCAAAGTTCAAAATGATTCGATGCCGCAAGACCATCGGTGCCATTTCGTTCAAGTCGTCCTGCGAAACATTGAACCGACTGTCAAGAATCGCCCTGATTTTCGCCCCGAGGATCAATGCCTGTGCACCGCGCGGACTCGCTCCGAACCGCACATACTGACGCACCAGTGCCGATGCCAGCGGCGAATCGGGATGGGTTCCCAAAACGAGATTCACGGCGTATCGGGCAATCTCCTCTGCAACGGGAACTTCGCGTGCCAACATTCCCAATTCGAGAATCTTTTCCAGAGAAAACGTTGCCTCCACCTTTGGCTGTGCGGCTGTTGTCGTGCGGTCAAGAATGCCCAACAGTTCGTCTGCCGTCGGGAAACGCACCAAAATTTTGCAGAAAAACCGGTCAAGTTGAGCCTCCGGCAGAGGATACGTTCCTTCCATATCGAGTGGATTTTGCGTTGCCAAGACGAAGAAGAGTCCGCTGAGACGGTGTGTGGTTCCGCTGACCGTTACCGAGTGTTCCTGCATGGCTTCCAGCAGGGCGGATTGCGTTTTCGGTGTCGCTCGATTGATTTCGTCGGCAAGGACAATGTTGGCAAAAATGGGACCTGGTTGAAATTCAAACCGTTTTGTTCCGCTGACGTGTTCCGTCATGATGTTCGTACCGGTCAGGTCAGCAGGCATCAAGTCAGGCGTAAATTGGATCCGCGAAAATTTTCCCTCGACGGCTTCCGCGAGCGTCCGAACCAACAATGTCTTGCCGAGTCCAGGCACCCCTTCGAGCAGTACGTGTCCGCCTGCGAGCATCGCGATAATGGTGCCGCGTACGACTTCGCTTTGTCCGACGAGTACCCGGCCGATTTCCGCTTCGATCTTTCGGACATCTTCGCAGAATTGTGATAATTTCGTTTTCAGTGCTTCTGTATCTGTCATTGTTTCCCATTATCGACGATTATCGCTACGTAATCAAGAGGAACAATTTTCGGGGGAGCCCGCAAACAAGTTTGATCATGGGTACACCCCGTTTTGTGTTCGATAGAAGACATGGTAGAATGTTCGTCAGACCTTCGCACTATGAAAACCATCTCCCATTATCTCGGTCTCGTCCGTTTTGCACACACGCTTTTTGCTCTTCCCTTTGCGCTGCTCTCCTACGGCATGGCACTGAGATTGAACCTCGCGGAAGTCCCTCCAATTCCCTTTCGCTCCATAGATTTCGTTGGTATTTTGCTCTGTATGGTCTTCGCCCGAAGTGCCGCAATGGGATTCAACCGCTTTGCCGACCGACGGATTGATGCCGAAAACCCTCGAACCGCCTCCCGGCATGTACCGAGCGGAATCCTTTCGCCCAAAAACGTTCTATTTTTTGTAGGAATTTGTTCCCTCGGCTTCATCGTTTCCACATTGCTGTTTTTGCCCAATCGAATTCCCTTGTTTGCCGCCGTTCCCGTTTTGCTTTTTCTTTTCGGCTACAGTTATGCCAAACGTTGGACCGTTGCCGCCCACTTTTGGCTCGGAGCGGCATTGATGATGGCTCCCCTCGCCGCCTGGGTCGTTGTGCGTCCTCAGTTGTATCCTGTACCGATTCCGCCGCTCCTGCTTGGTTTGGCTGTTCTCTTTTGGACGGCAGGATTCGATTTGATTTACGCCGCCCAAGATGCTGAAATTGACAAACAGCAAGGTTTGTTCAGCATACCGGGCAGATACGGAATCACTTTCGCCTTACGTCTGTCGGCACTGTGTCATATTGCGGCGGTTATTTTATGGGGAATTTTGCCGCTTTTCTATGAACCCTTCGGCATGATGTACAGTATTGGCATTGGATTAACGGCAGTTATTCTGGTCGTGGAACATTATCTTGCCATGCCGCGGCGCAACCGTCCCGTTGACTTGCATCGAATCAATGTTGCCTTTTTCCATCTGAACGTTGTGGTGTCGGTAGGACTGTCGGTCATGGGAATCCTTGATCTTGTCAAAGGATAACTACGCCCAGCACGTTGCCAACTCCGCATCGACGACCAGTGGAACACGAAGTGGTTGCTCTAACAGCATCGTTTCCACAACGTACTGCCGGAGCCGCTCCGAGTCTTCGTGCGTCACTTCAAAAACGAGTTCATCATGGATCTGCAACAACAGATTCGCCTCAAAGGAGTCGAGCGGCATGAGTTTGACCATTGCGTGTTTCATCAGATCGGCAGCCGTGCCTTGAATAACCGTATTGATTGCCATCCGCTCTGTTGCGTTCAAGTTGCCTGTACGGATGGATCGGATTGTTCCCGGTGCGAAATCACGCCGCCGACCAAAGAGCGTGGTTACGTACCCTTTTTCGAGGCACTCGTCCAAGATTGATTCGAGATATTGCCGGATGCTCGAATACGTCGCAAAATATCCGTCGATAAACTTTTGTGCTTCTTTTTGATCGATGTCGAGTTGCTTGGACAAACCAAAAGCGGACTGACCATAAATTACGCCGAAGTTGACGGCTTTTGCCGTGCGGCGCATGTCGGAATCAACTTCTTCCGGCTTGACATCAAAGACTTCACAGGCAACGCGGGTGTGTATGTCTTCATTATTCTTAAATGCTTCGCAGAGACTTTCATCGCCGGAAAAGTGTGCCAGCACACGAAGTTCAATCTGCGAATAGTCGCACGACAACAGGAGATCGAATCCCTTGCCCGGCACGAACGCACTGCGAATTTCCCGACCGTCTGCCGAGCGGACGGGAATGTTTTGCAGATTCGGATTGCTCGAACTCAATCTGCCCGTTGCGGTAACGACCTGATTGAACGAACTATGAATTCTTCCTGTGTGCGGATGAATCAATTCGGGCAGCGCATCAATGTATGTTCCCCGAAGTTTTGCCCAGTGGCGGTGTTGAATAACCTTTGCCGGTATCGGATGATCTTTTTCTAACTCTTCAAGCACTTCAATATCGGTACTCTGTTTTTTCACACGTCGCAAACCGAGTTCACTGAACAACACGGTTGCCAACTGTTTCGGCGAGGCAATGTTAAAGGAGTGCCCAGCCAGTTCGTAAATTTCCTTTTCGAGGATTTCTTGTTTCTCGGCAAATCGTTTGCCGAGCGTGCGCAACACTTCGGGATCGACGGTAACACCGGTGAACTCCATTTCGGCAAGCACGGAGAGCAACGGCATTTCGATTTCGTAGTATAATCGGCTTATGTCGGTGTTTTGTGCTGATGTGCAAGCGTTGCTCAATTTCATATAGATTTGCTTCAAAATTAAAGTAGCCGCCGACCTCGTCTGTCCCTGAAAAAGACATGTCAGCGGATTGAAGAGCATATTTTCTCACTTTTGTTTGCCTATTTTACATAATTCCCTACCTATTTTGACTCACCTTTGGCAAATTGTTAAGAATGGGTAAAATGGCGGAGTAAATACGCTTGTTTTTGTGACGAAATTGGGCGCTCATCTCCCGTCATTCCGGCTTTTGCCGGAATGACAAAAATGACCATTATCATGCCGTTTTCAGTATTCTTCGCCGTTCCCTTCTCTCTGAGATGTCTTTTCAGATACGGACAGGATAAGGGCTCCACGGGTTTTGCCATTTAGCCCTATTTAGGACACCATCCAAAAATTGCGTCTCAGTTCGTTTATGCTTCCTCAACCACCTTCCAGCCGATGGCATCGGCAAGAGCGAACACGGGTTGTTTCAAGTCGCCATAATAGGTCACGCGGTGCCAACCCCACTGATCCCACTCTGTGAATAACTTCTCAAAGTCTCCCACTGGAACACCGGCAATCTTCGTTCGACACGCCTTATCATCTGAACTGTTGGCAACCGTTTTTGCCTGATGGAGCAGGATTTCCTTTTTGACCGGATGCATCTCCAACGTCGTTGTCATATAACCAAGCGGAAGCGTTGACCGCAACGATGCTCCCTGGCGATCCTCCGAATGCGTCATAATCGTGAACGGATTCGAGGGTCCCTGCGGTCCAAAGGCTTTGTTACCCGCTACGCAATGAGCATAGATAATCTGTTTCGTGGCAACGTCCATCACCGGATCGGAAATGTAACCCGGTCGTCCTTTCGTCAATGTCGTCATGACCACCATGGTTAACGTCGAGATCGTATCGCATTCGCAAGCACCGATCAGCCCTTCGTTGAGCAGTTCATGGAAACCGAGGCACGGATACGCAAAAATATGTTTGCCATAGAAACCACCGAGACAGTTGACCGTAATTCCACAGGCACCGTGATTCTTCAAGGCTTGTTTCATTGCCAAGTACATCCGAGCCGATGCTTCAAGTGTTTCCTCAGAAACGTCAATGATGGCGGCGGCATTTGTTTTCCACCGATTGAGAACTTCCTGCGCCTGTTCCTTATTCGCCTTTTCCCAAAGGTCGTTCAACTCGGCAAACGGTCGGCGTAGGACCTCAATGCCGAGCGACTCTTTCGCCTGTGCGCCGACATCAGCCCAGCCTGCTTCGAACTCAAGCATTTTTTTCGTTTTGAGTTCTTTCAAAAGGTCGCCGGTTGAAAGGACATCAACCTTGTCGTCGGTACATCTCATGTCTTCCTTCACCCCGGCGGCAATGTCACGCCGCATTTTTGCGACTGCATCCACAAAGGCTTTGGTTCCGCCTGCCCCTTTGGCAAGAGGCATGCAATTTGCGGCGGCAACGAGATCGGCAAGCCGACCTGATGTCATAAAAGCGAAGTTCGGTTTCGCTGCCCGGAGCATTCCCGCCGTATAGACGAGAAAACCGCCGCTGCCAGCATAGAGGAAGTCGGCATAAAGTGTCGGCTTGCCCGATTCTACGGTGTTTTGGACAACCTGGTTCCAGCAGTTCATCTGCATGACGATGTAACCGTCGATATTTTCGGCGGCATTATCGGCATCAATGATTTCTTTCGTTTTTTCTGGACCATTCGCCATGGAAGAAATGAACTCCATGTTTCTGCATCCATCATGGAGGGCAGCCATGACCTCTGCCATGACGGGGCGGAAATCGAATCCGACATTCGGCCAGTCGGGTCCCGGCTGGACAGCGGCATGGAGTGAGAAGAGGACGCGAACCCGCATCTTCCCACTGGAACTCTGAGCGACAGCAGTGTTCTTAAATGGCGACAAACCGCCCAGGCAGGCGGCGCAACCGGCGGCAAAGCCGGTGGCTAAAACGGAGCGGCGTGAGAGACCGCAACCAGTGCATCCATGTTGATTAACTGGAAGATTCATGAGGGTATTCTCCTTTCTTGATGGGGGTTACTTTATACCAGACCGTGCCAGTATATCGTAAAAACCTATTTTTTGTAGATACCCTTGTTTTCCTCAAGGGAAAATTCCCCCGACGTTGCCCCACCGCCGAAATAACGGGAATTTCGGAACTTTGCTGATAGAGTACAATCGTAATCGAGAATCGATTCGTAATATGCTCCGAGGTTTTCCGGGTTCATACATTACCCTCCACAATCGCAATCTCCGCTTTCGTTAAACCATACAACTTATACACCAGCGAGTCAATTTTTTGCTCCCAGTCCGTTGTATCCGCCGATGGATTTTCCTTTTTCGCAACAAGAATCTTATCGACAAGAGCAATGATCTGTTGTGGATCGTCGGCAATCACAATAGGAAGTTGTTGAATTGTAGCGTACTTCAGTGTAAAAGCACCACCCGCCGTCATAAGGCCAATAAAACCAAAATAAAACTTGAGCAGGTTGCTGTTGAGCAAACCCAACAGATATTTTATGGAAACTTTTTTGGAAGTCAGAATATATCCGTTGCTCGGCAAATAATGTTGTCCATCATCGTAACTGCCCTTTCCAAGAATTTTGCATAATTGGTCTTTACAGGGAGTCGCCTTTTAGTGTATAGGATTGTTTGAAAAACGGACAAGCCCTATTCGAAAAGGAACTCCCATGAATCAGCAAGGACAGCACACCGCCCTCGAACTTTTCCAGACCATCGCCGAACGACTCAACAGCAAACTCAAAACGCAAATCAAAACGTTTTTCCTGCCGCTCATTCTCGGCGCACTGTTCGCCCTCGCTCGACGACGAACCGTAACCACTTGGCTCCGAGCCGCCGGGCTCAGCGAGGACTACCGACGGGTATTTTACCACCTACCCGGCATCGGACGCAAGTCCCAAGAGCTCTTCGAAGAAATGCTCCAGTGCATTCTCGAACATCTTGCAGATGCTCTTGCAACAGCACCCTATATCCGAATCGTCCTCGATGACTCGCCGACAAAACGATACGGAAAAAAAGTCGAAGGAGCGGGCTATCATCACAATCCCACTCCAGACGCAGAATGGCGGCTCATAATCGCTCTTTGGAGGTTCGCAGGGCTTCGAGCAGTATCCGAAGTGCTGATGCTGAAATGGGAAGATATTCTTTGGGATCAGAAAAAAATCGTGGTTCATTCTCCAAAGACCGAACAGCACGAAGGTAAACTGCTCTGAAAAGGTGGCACAAAAAGCGGCACAGTACACGGCGGTATGGAGCGGAATCGGGGGTAATGGAGAGGAAAGCCCCTCTTTCGTTGAACTAGCGCAACTCCTTATAGATGACGGCGTGCTTGATCAAGAGATGGTTCAGTATTCCTTTAATCCGATTCTTTGCCGCAGTGCTGTCTTGAACAAGGGTTTTGCGGAAGGATGACAACCGTCGCAGCACTCGTGTTTTTGCGTCGGGAATCCAGACTGTCGGCAAGAAATCGCAACGTAGGAGTTGTGCGAGAATCATTGCGTCAATCTTGTCGGTCTTGACTTTAGCTTCAGCAATCGCCTTTGTTTTCATAGGATTACCAACAACTATCTTGGCAACGTGTGGTTCGAGAATATCGACGACACTCCAAGTATTTGCCGTTGATTCCAATGCGACATGATCCTTTGATGAAAGGGTCGTCGTTGCAAATCGTTGGAGAACCGACTGTTCGCATATAATGCGACCACCATCGATCTTTTTTCCGGCGGCATCAAGGATGCAATACTCGACAGAATCCTTGTGGACATCAAGTCCGACATAACGTTTTCGTGCGTGTTTCATAAAAATCCTTTCTTTGATTCGTGAGTGAAAAATGATAAGGGCAATTCGGCAAGTACCTCTTCGAGATCGAATCTCAACCGGGTGGGGCGTTCAGGGCGGCTCAGTTATAATTGCGGGCTCGAAGCACCATACCAAAAATAGACCTGCCCCGAATGAACGCCCCACTCACGAATAATTTGTTAAAGGTGCTCATTCGTCCCGTCTCCGATCCTCCCATTAAACAAATGAAAACTAAAATCGCAAGGGAAAAGGGAACGAATGATCTGATTGAAAAGCACAATCATACCCGTTATAATTAGGGTGAGTTTTATGTCTTGATGCCTTGTCGATGAGCGAATCTGATTTTCTGTCCCCCACCTCGGAAACGATGCAGTTCGTTCAACCGACGGATTCCACTGTTTCCACGCCCGATTCGCTCGATGCCGGTACTTCTCTCGGTCATTATGTCATCAAAAAATTCATTGGCGGCGGAGGGATGGGACGAGTTTATCTGGCAAGCGATACGGCTCTCGACCGCGACGTTGCGGTTAAAGTGTTGCCTCGACAACGATCCAGCGATCCAGGTTTTGTTGCCCGATTTATGAATGAGGCAAAGTCCGCCGCACGACTCAATCACGAACATATTGCCCAAGTCTATTTTGCAGGAGAAACATCCGCAGGAGTTCCCTTCATCGCCTTTGAATACGTCGAAGGGATCAACGTCCGAACAATGGTTGAGAAACACGATGTTTTTTCCCTGCCGCAAGCACTCAACTACCTGCTTCAAATTGCCCACGCTCTCGCTCACGCCGCTACTCATAACGTTGTTCATCGGGATGTCAAACCCTCAAATATCCTGATCACCCGAGAAGGACGTGCCAAGTTGATCGACATGGGATTAGCCCGGCTTATGGATACATCCGAAGCCCGGGGAGACCTGACCGCTAGCGGAGTCACACTGGGAACATTCGATTATATTTCTCCTGAACAGGCGCGCGATCCTCGAAATGCGGACATTCGGAGCGACATTTATTCGCTAGGGTGCACCTTCTTTTTCATGCTGGCAGGTCGTCCGCCGTTTCCCGAAGGAACCGTATTGCAGAAACTGTTGCAACATCAAGGAGATGCTCCGCCTGATATTCGTTCTTTCCAACCGGCGATTCCTGCCGAAATTGCCTTCCTGATTCAAAAAATGATGGCGAAAGACCCCAAACAACGTTTTCAAACACCAGTGGTATTGATTGAAGCACTGACTGATGCGGCAAGACGCTTAGGATTGCGTCCAGCGGGGGGAAATCTCGTTTGGACTCCCGCCCGGTCCCATCGGATATCTTTTTTGCTCCGCCATACTCCTTGGGTCACGGCGGTCTTGTTGCTCTTCCTCGGGGTTTTCTTGATGACTCTTTTTATGGAGCAATTCTATGAAACATTCCGTCCGCCGGAGCAGCCCTCACGCGCCCCATTGAGTGTGGAAGTTGTCCCTGTACCTTCCGAACAAATAAAAGAGTCGGTTTCCTTCCCTTCTTTTGTTAGTGTTTTTGTTCCTCACTCTACCGCTCAATCTCCGCAACCTTCTGCTGGTTTGCAGTTACCGATGATCGGCGGTATTTTGCAACCCGCTTTGGAAGGAGCCGGTCTGCACCATCACATCAATGCTCAGTGCAGTGTTGCCTATCTCAAATCGGCAAGTCAAAATTCTCCCGCCCCGCGACCGAATTCGCTCTCCGCTGTTCGATGTGTTGATCCGACGGGAAATACCCCCAACTCGTACACGCTGCTTTCATCGGCATTGACCGATGTGGAAGACGGAACAACTATTGAACTAAAATGGAACCTTGCGATTCGAATTCCAGAACCTATTCGGTTTGATCGACGCAAAAAAATACGTATTGTTGCGGCGGCGGGACACGATCCCGTCCTGCTTTTTGAACCCCCCGCATTGCAGAATGCCCGGAGTTTTTTTTCAGTCTTTTCGAGCGATGTAGAATTTCAAAGAGTTGGGATTGAAATTCGGATCAATACGAGTGCCCTTGCTCAGCACTGGTCCCTTTTTGAATTGACGGGTAACACTCAACTGACGTTTGATAAGTGTTGCCTAACAGTACGAAATAAATCTCCGTATGACGATTCTCCTCATCACGATGACGTTGTTTTTTTCCGCAACGATACTTCGGCGAGTGTTGAGGGGGCAAATATCATCGGGGATATGTTTTCCGAGCCGCTCGAGATTCGAATGACTAATTCGTTACTCCGGGGAGAAGCCGTTGCGATCCAGAGTGATGTTCCGCAAGAGATTCGTATTCGGTGTGAAAATTCGCTTATTGCCCTGGCAAAGCCCTTCCTACAAGCCGAAGAGAGTCGTCGGGCAACGAAGGACACAACGATCCAAATTCGATGGGACAACGTGGCGTTTTTCGGTCGTCAGGAAGTTATTAATTTGTATAGGGAACAGAACACTAAACCGGTCATCGTTGATTTCGAATCGGAACGATCAATTTGCGTACTTAATCGTTCTCCCTTTGCCGTTTTTCGCGGGACACAAGCACAGCCAAAAATGTTGGAAAATGCTTTTCGATGGTCGGGTTCGGACAATTATTTACACGGAGTGTCAGGGTTGCGGTTTTCTGGAACGCCTGATGTATCGATGGAGGATTGGCGAAATCTATGGTCGGAGGACATGAAAGATCGAACGAAAATTGACATGTTCACGTTGAACGAGATCGCCAAATCGATGCACCAATATCTGCCGCGGGATGTTCGCACGTTTGACCCGACGGGAAAGGTGTCCCATCCAAACTTCGATTGGTTCCCGCCGCAGTGGAACGACGATTGATCGTATACAACAACAAAGAGTTGTGAATGCTTGATTATTTTTTTCCCTTTTGTACAATGAGTGCGGTTTTCCTGCATTCTTTACACAGTAAGTCATGTCAGGCTCGGTTGCCAAAACGATGTTCCAGAAAATTTGGGACTCCCATGTTGTTACGCCCATCGAAGACGGAGTCGATCTTCTTTACGTCGATTTGCATCTTTGTCACGAAGTTACGTCGCCGCAAGCCTTTGAAGGGCTTCGGCTTGCCAAACGCGCTGTTCGGCGACCGAACAAAACCTTTGCCGTACAGGATCATTGCGTTCCCACCATTGACCGCAACTTGCCGATTGCCGATCTCGTTGCCAAAACGCAGATTGAAACCCTGCAAAAAAATTGTCGGCAATTCTACATTAAACTGTTCGATCTGCATGATCCTAACCAGGGCATCGTTCATGTTGTCGGTCCCGATGTCGGACTCGTTCATCCCGGCATGACGGTGGTTTGTGGTGACTCGCACACCGCGACGCACGGAGCGTTCGGAGCCATTGCATTCGGTATTGGGACAAGCGAGGTCGAGCACGTGTTGGCAACGCAAACAATTCGGCAGAAAAAACCCAAGACGTTCAGGATTCATGGCGAGAACGAATTGCCCCAGGGTTGCACTGCCAAAGACTTGATTTTGTACATCATTGGACAACTCTCCGTCTCCGGCGGAGCAGGGTTTGCCGTTGAATTCACGGGGCAGCCCTTTGTTGACCTCTCGATGGAAGGACGAATGACCGTCTGCAATATGGCAATCGAGATGGGCGCACGGATCGGTATGATTGCCCCGGATAAGAAAACATGCGACTATATCATCGGTCGAAGTTACGCCCCGGATCGGAACTTTTGGGCAACCGCTCTCCAACTTTGGGAGGGTTTGCCGAGCGACCCCGGAGCGGTGTACGATAAAACGTGGACATTCGATGCTTCCAGAATTGAGCCGATGGTCACATGGGGAACCCATCCGGGACAGTCTGCCCCGATTACCGGCACGATTCCAGAACTCGATTCATACAGTGATCCGAATGAGAGCAAAGCGGCGGAATCGGCACTGAAATATATGGACTTGCGCCCTGGTGTTCCGATCAGCGATATAAAAATTCGACGAGTGTTCATTGGTTCCTGCACGAATGGTCGGATCGAAGATTTACGAGAGGCGGCAACGGTGGTGAAAGGCAAGCGGCTTGCCAGTGGAGTGCGGGGAATGGTCGTGCCGGGAAGCGGTCTGGTCAAGCGGCAAGCGGAGGCGGAAGGATTGCACCAGATTTTTGTGTCGGCAGGATTTGATTGGCGCGATCCCGGTTGCAGTATGTGTCTGGGGATGAATGCCGACTTACTCAAACCGGGAGAACATTGTGCTGCAACGAGCAACCGCAATTTTGAAGGTCGGCAGGGAAAGGATGGTCGAACCCATCTCGTTTCCCCAGCAATGGCAGCAGCGGCGGGAATTGCCGGTCACTTCGTCGATGTCCGGGAAGTTTCACTTGGAGATAGCATAAGGTAGGCACTCGAAAAGGGAAACTTGCATGCGAACAAAATCGGCTCGCAAGGTACTTGGTATAACTCTTTGTTGCATAATGATTTAAAGCGATTTTTACTAAATACTAATGGTTGTTATAAAAATACACTGTTTTTGTGATGACTCTCAAAATATGCCTAAAAAATTAACCTAACCAGTTGTGACGCAAAAAATTACATCAAATCATCTTCTAGTGTTTTCAAAATCGTATGAAATATCCGGGCTAACGGACTGCAATGTTACGGCGGCTTTGCTATAATGCTGGTAATGAGACGATTTTTGAAAATTTTCCTCCAGTTATTACTGATCGTTGGCATCTTCGGTTTTCTGTTTTGGAACGCCGCCGCTTCTACAGACGCAGATGGAAAAAATATCTTTACCGTTCTCTACGAACAACCGAAACGTTGGCACTTTCTCGCCGCCGCTTTTTTTGCCCAACTCTTCGGGGCTACAATCACGTTCGTCCGCTGGCGTTGGTTGGTGCGGACACTTGGGCTTCAATGTTCATACCGCGACGCTTTCCGACTTGGATTTCTCGGACTGATGCTCAATCTTGCCCCACTGGGAATTGTCGGCGGCGATGCGGTCAAAGCCTTCATGATTGCCCAAAAGAATCCTGATTACAAGCCGCATTCCGTTGCCACCGTACTCATCGACCGTTTCGTGGGATTGCTTGTCATGTTTATCTGCGGGACACTCCTCATCTGTTACACGCAATTTCATACCCGACCAGAAATGATTGCCCAAACCTTTTCCCATCTCGTCTTTGCATTCACAGCGGCGGGACTTTTGATGACGGGAATCGTCTTTCTTCCCTTCCTCGCAAAGGGACATATCGAACGTCTGATTGAAAAAATTCCCCTCTGCGGAACAATAGGGAGCAAACTGGTGCAGTCTTTGTTATTATACCGCAATCATAAACGGTGTTTGTTGCAATCCTGTTTGATCACAATTTTTGTGCATCTCTCTTTCGGGGTCTCTCTCTATTGGACAGCGATTGCCCTGTTTCCGTCGGTTCCTGATTGGGTTAATCATATTATGCTACATAATGTTACCAATTTAACGTCGATGATTCCACTGGCGGCGGGTCCCTACGAATTGGTATTAGAGCAACTTTACAAACTGTCTGGGGCAACCACCGGCATGGGACTGGTCGTTTCACTGATGTTTCGCCTCACGACCCTATTCGTTGCCGCCGCGGGAATGATTTATTATTACGCTACCTCTGCTGAAAGGTGAATAATCCTTGCATACGCTTCGGGCTCTGATTTTTCACACTTCCCAGCCCTTGCGGTAAGTACGGCGGAGATACTGGTCGGCTTCAGGACAATTCGCCGCCTTCATATTTTGAACATCCCACTCGAGTTTCTTGCCGGTTCGGAATGCAACGGTGCCCAACAGCACCGTTTCGGCAAGTACACCGGAATAATTGAAATTGCATGTCGTCCGTGAACCGGTCTTGCAGGCGTTAATCCACTCCTGATGGTGTCCGACCGAATCGGGAATCCATTGTTTCGGTGCTTGGTAATCGGCAAATTTTTCTTCTGGGAACAATATTCGTCGTCCGTAATCTGCCAAGAGCATTCCCTTTTCGCCGACGAACAATGTACCGGCACCCCAATCGGGCAAATTCTGTTCTTTGAGGAGCGGCGGTCTCAATCCGCCATCGTACCATGTAAGTTTAACAGCAGGAAGTGCCACAGGGACTCCCACAGACACCTGACCACTTTGACCAAGAGTATCATGAACCAAAGACCTGTTTTCAAAAGTGTATTCCACACGCAAATCGACCGGTGCCACTTCCGGAGTCGGCTCCGTATCGCAGAAGGCTTCGACCGTTTTGGGATACTGCAATCCCAAAGCCCAGTAGGACAAATCCATGTGATGACACGCCATATCACCGAGCGTTCCATTGCCAAACGCCCAGAAACAACGCCATGATCCGCCGAAATACTGCGGATGATACGGTCGTTCCGGTGCCGATCCGAGCCAAAGGTCCCAGTCGATATTGGCGGGAACATCGGGTGTTTCCGTGGCAAAGGGTCGTCCGCCCCATCCGGTGTGACACCAAACATGCACTTCTTTAATCGTTCCGACGGCACCGACACGAACCAATTCGACCACACGGCGATAGTTATCTTCTGCATGGATTTGCGTTCCCATCTGCGTTGCAAGTTTTTTCTCCCGGGCGATAGCCATCATGTCCCGAATTTCTTTGACGTTGTGAGCCAGTGGTTTTTCACAGTAGCAGTGTTTGCCGAGTTTCATTCCCATGATGGATGCTGGCGCGTGGTTATGGTCAGGAGTGCTGACAACGACGGCATCGATCTCTTTTTCGATTTCGTCGTACAATTTTCGGTAGTCGCGAAACAGTTTCGCACTAGGAAATTGCTCTTTACCTTTGTTGAGGATGTTTTCGTCGATGTCGCAGAGGGCGACGATGTTTTCGCCGCTCACACCATGGACATTGTCGGCACCACGTGCACCGATACCGATGCAGGCGATGTTCAGTTTTGAGTTAGCGTTTTGCCCTCTGACCAGTGCCGGTGCGGGGAAAGCGGCGATCAATCCGCTCATGCCTGCATATTTGAGAAAATCACGACGTTTGATTCTTGAAGTCATGGGATGCCTTTTAGGTTAGAAAAAAAGAATGATGCCCAATCCCTTGTCCATGTTACCAAACTTCACGATCAAAAACAATGACACTGTCCCACTTACCATTCTTTTGCCTTGAATCCTTCCGGCGGCGTAATGATTTCGAATGCCATCCCGGATTGGACAATCACATAAAAACCCTTTTTCTGTGCAAACTTGATGACATTGTCCTCGACAACTGCACCAGCGACCGCTCCGATGTAATGTTTTTTATCGCCACCATTCGCATCGATCCACCTCCGATAGTTTTCCATCTGCTCGATATGATCTAAAACGTCGTCCGTTTTTAGAGTGGTTTTCACTTCCACAAGAATGGCAATATCACCATCTTCCAGAAACATGTCTATTTCGCCGCAAGTGTCCGTTTCCAGTTCTCCAAAGTGTTTGTTTCGGCTATAGGCAATGACGTGGTGCCCTAAGGCACGAAATTGGGCGACGATATTTCCACCGCCCACCATATTTTCGATAATGTCACCGATGCGTGAACCAAGTTTTCCAATATCTGTGCTTGTTTGCTTGACGAGCCGTTCGGTCTCCTGAAACCTCCGGTCGGTTTCCTTCATTTGCGCAGAGGTTTCCTTCATTTGCTCACCAATTACCCGGAACTGCTCTCGTGTTTCCCGAAACATTTCCAGGATGCTTTCGTGGGTCAGTGGAACTTGTTGCACTGACATCGTTTTTCTCCTCTGATGTATCACTTCTAACCGAAGGTATTCTACCACATTGATACTGAACTTCAAGACGTTAATGCCTTCATCGATACCTCCCATCCAGTTCGTCGACACGTCCTGTTTTTCCGTCACTCCCGCGCAGGCGGGAGTCTAGAAAAATGGGGTTCACGTCTCTCCTCTGGATTCCCGCGCGCGGGAATGACGGTGTTTTGGAAAACTTGTCGACGGACTGACCTCCCGTCAAAGTCTCATCGACATCAACTTCGCCGGATCATGACTCACGAGAGGGACGAACCATTGCTACACGAAAACGATGTAACATGTACCAAGCCACACGATAACTGATTGGGGATGAGATTTTCCGGCGAAAGTCCAAAGTGAACGGCTAAATGAGCGTTTCCAACTCGTTCACCAGTTGCTCGAACCGATTCATCGCCGATTCTATCGGTATGGGCGATTCCATATCGACACCGGCAATGCGAAGCAGTTCAATCGGCGATGCAGAACAGCCGCCGCTTAAGAATCGGAGATAATCGTCCCGTTCCGCCTCGCCGCCGGAAGAAACCCGCTCTCCCAATGTCAACGCCGCAGAAATCCCCGTCGCATATTGATACACGTAAAACGCCCTATAAAAATGCGGGATTCTAAAGCATTCCGCCGACAACTCATCATCTATTGTGAATTTTGGTCCAAAATAGGCATCTAAAAGTTTTCGGTACGTCTCTTTCAGCGTCTTTGCCGTCAGCGATTCACCCGCTTCCGCCGCTTCGTGAGTCCGCTGTTCAAACTCGGCAAACATCGTTTGGCGGAATAACGTGTTGCGAATCGCATCGATCTGCCGGTTAATCAAAAACGCCTTCATATTCTTGTCGGTCGTTTGCGAAAGCAAGTACCGCGAGAGCATATCCTCGTTGAAGGTACTCGCCACTTCGGCAAGGAAGGTCACGTACTTGTAATACGTGAACGGTTGCGACCGGGAAGAATAAAAGCC
>Ga0082212_10003924_pt1 | contig 20880 bp, 15 predicted proteins | sample TergutNt197P3_FD_71548 | JGI IMG/M metagenome (GOLD analysis project Ga0082212, IMG submission 71548) | Neocapritermes taracua P3 segment gut microbial communities from Petit-Saut dam, French Guiana - Nt197 P3 | ecosystem: Host-associated > Arthropoda: Insects > Digestive system > Gut ... | reverse complement strand
GTTTGTTTTTGTTTTTTTGTCCTCTTGACCGCACTATACCCGATGGCAGTCGCAGCTCAGTCGTAAAAAACTGTGATTTTTACAATCTTTGAAAAAAACATTAAAGCTGCTTGAGGGTTTATGAATATCTATGTGAAATTGCAGCTGTTGAGGCGCCCTGTTCAGAGGGCGCCTCAACAGTTACGTGAATTCTTTATATGATCACCCTGTCTTCATGAGCATTTTCTCCGGGTCCGCTGCCCCGCTGTGTCCATGTAACTTACCACCGGCGCTCTCTTTTTTATTACTGTCACACCGTACAGGAAGCGCGCCCTCGTTTATCACAGAAAGAATACTGTCTGTTTCCGACAGTTTGCTATTCATTTCGTTTTCCACGATAGTGATAAACTCAAGAAGGCTCTTGAAGTTTTTTTTCCTGCCGTCCGCCAACCAGGTTATGACGCCTTGCCAGGATTCGTGCTGCCGGTCCAGTATCTGGACCAGAAAGGATCCTTGTTCGGAGGACATTAGCATTGCAGTTACTTCCTTTTCAGTTTTTGTGTCTGCCCGCGCTATTTGATGGTTATTTGCCTACACGTATCATAATATAGACGCAGCCAGTCGTAGTTTAGTCGTAAAAAAGGCTGTTTTTGATAGTTTTTGAAATAAACCATAAAGCTGCTTGAATGTTTTGAATGGTTTTAGGGGGGCGGGATTCGAACTCAATACGGTTATCGCAACGTTCATGGAAAGCGGCTGCAGGGTTTTTGCGCAAAAAAAAACGGGCTGTAAGGCCCGTGATGCGAAGGCATGTTAATATTTGATTGTAACTGTTCAGGCCCCCGTTCATCAAGCGCCGCCGTATAGCTTATCAAGATAGACAATCACGTCCCGGACTGCGTGCTCGTTATTTGACGAAACGACTACGTCCGCCGCTTCTTTTATTTGCTGTACCGAACTTGCAGGGGCAAATGAGACGGCGGCTCTTTTCAGAAGTTCCGCATCGTTATAATTATCGCCGGCTGCATATACATGCTCGCGGTCGGTCTTCATTATCCCTGTCACAACGTCCAGGCCGCGCCCCTTGTTTGCCTCCGGATGGAGCACCTCCAGGTAATACGCTGCTGAGTGCGCAATGTAAAAGACGCCGGGCCAGGACTCCTTTAAATACGACTCGACCTCGTCAAGGTATTCAGGCGACTGCGTCAGGTTCATTTTCATACAATCACCTGAAGCCAATCGCACATCGGTAATAACATACGGTTCTTTTATGATCTCGCAGTGTCTGCGCGATATTTCACTGCCGCGGCAGATATACATCCTGTCAAGCATCACCACTTCCACTCCCAGCTCCGGGAAGGCTTCAGCGAGGCTGTCTACGATCATTACAAGATCCGCGTCATGAGGTCTGCTGTGAAGCAGAGTATTGCTTCGCGTATCGTATACAGCCGCTCCATTGAGTGCAATGATCGGTGCGTTGACGCTAAGCTGCTGCGTGTAGAGTTTTATCGCGGGCAGCATACGCCCGGTTGCGATTGTGAATACTCCCCCGTTTTCTGTGAAATACCGTATCGCTTCCGTATTCTCTATGCTGAGTTCATGCTTGTCGTTGAGCAACGTGCCGTCCATGTCGCTTGCCAGGAGCGCCCCGTCGAATCTTCCCATTTACAACCATTCCTTCCTCTTTTCACATTATACGATAAAGTTGCAGTTTGTTCCAATACATGATATTATCCATGCGACTATTTACGGGAAGAGAGGTTACAGTTCACACTATGTTCGAAATTAGTATTAACAAGCTTCGTCATTGCGGGCTTGACCCGCAATCCCCTTAGGAAAACGCATTACTCAGGGGATTGCGGCACGGAGGCCGCAATGACGGGCTGGGTGTGAACTATAACGAAGCAAAAGTTACAATCCAAAGAAAAGGAGCCCGATCGTATGAAACGTAAGAACACTATATTATTAGCAGCCGTACTCGCGCTTTGCCTTGCGCTGGGCGTTATGGTCGCAGCAGCCGAGTCACCGCCGGGCGGAACGCCGCCTGACTACGCCGCCGCAGCCGAAGAACTCTGCGGATACGGGATAATGCAGGGCGACCCGGACGGTAACTTCAGGCTGGAGGATAGGCTCACCGTTGCAGAGATGACAGCGTTTGCGGCCAGGATGTTCAGGCTCGAGAGCAAAGGCGAAATCGAGCTGGCCGGCGTCTCGTCGCACTGGGCTTACGGTTACCTGACGGCGTGCCTGGAAAGCCTTAACGACCCGCCGATCCGTGTCACTACTGTCAGCGACCTTGCCTCACCCGCCGAGCCGGACGATCTGTTCAACCTGATCGGCATGCTGCTGCATGCCAGGACCGGGTACGCGTACGGCGGTTTCCCGGAAATCGAGCTTCTGACCCGCGGCGAGACAGTCTTGTTCCTTGTTGACGTCCTTAATACGACTGTAAGTTACACCGGAGCGACATTCATTGACATACTTAAAGCCGATGACATCATTGAAAACAGCAAGATGCTCCGCTACTTTACGCTTGCCGGTTATTATGAGGACGATATGATCAACGCGGTACAGCTTGTCCCTGAACCGGCGGCGTTTGAATACGAACCCGGCTGCCGCGGATTTGTTTCAACGGAAGCGACTCCCGAGTCTGTCATGTATAATTTCGTCGCTGTTTACGACACAACTGAGGACGGCGCCGGCGATACGATTTTCATAGTCGAACGCGGCGAGTTCAGCGAATATTACTGGAACGAAAACGCGGCTTATATATCTCCGATCGACCCTGAAGCATTTACCAACGAGTACAACATCCCCTTCGGGCAGAGGCTTCTTGGCCATAAGGATATATTTGACGGTGCGGTAGTAGACTTCAGCAACATCGCAAAATCAGGCGACCTTTCATCCAGCATATACTATTATACATATGACTGGTACAACTCCACAAGCACCGATACGCTGACCCTACTGAGCGGTTTCCGTACAGCGCAGCAAACGACAGGCTGGGCATGCGGCTTGACGTCCGCCATTATGGCCATGGACTGGTTCGACATGCGCGGCGGGCTGAATGAACTCGACCTTGCCGCTCTGCGGAATACTAAAGAGAAATACGGTTCCTGGCGGTGGGGCAGCGCGACAGACGTGAAAATGCTGATCAACGTGTTTGAGTCAATCAACGATATGGAAGGCGAGGAAGTCTGGAAGTGGGATTCCACATATGACTTCATCGATGAAGACGGCGAACTTTCTGAGGATTATCTCAGCCCCGAATGGATAAAAGGGATGCTTGACCAGGGCCGGCCCATCCTGATAGGCTGGAACAGCTTCGGCGGGCACTGGCAGGTCATAATCGGCTACGACGATATGGGTACGGAGGACACGGCGGACGACGTCCTGATACTCGCCGATCCTTACGATACGACCGATCACCTGAACGATGGGTATAATATTCAGTCATACGAGAGAATGTACTACGACTGGACGCAGAACTTCGACCGTGACTTTGGCAGGAGCGAGGGCTATGGCATGACAGTCATTTTCGCGCCATACCCTGCCGGTTATAACACAAATGTGTACGAGAAGAAGATGGGCGAAGGCCCGGCGTTCTACGGCGCGGCTCCCGGCGCCGGAGTGAACGAAACGGAAGATATGCTGATACCGTACGGCGCGACAGCCGCGGACCTTGAATCTTCCGATTATGCCTTCACGAAAGCGGAAGTCGGTGAGAACGGGCTTGGCGGCGCGGCGAGCAGCGACTACTACCGCCAGTCGCAGCATATCAACTCGCGTTACTTCCCGCAGCTTGATTTCTGGAACGGGGCTGCAGGCATATCCGAGACATTGATACTCCTCGACGGCTACGGCACATCGCAGCAGGCTTCCGAATGGACTTGCGGACCCTCGTCGCTGCGTACTGTCCTGAACTGGTACGGGCTTATGGGCTCGGAAACCGAGTTCAGCCTTGCTCACATGCGTGAAAACGACAAGGAAGGCGCGACAACGCTGGACGGTATGACGCAAATCTTCGACGCGCTCGATCTCGGTTTCGCTTATCTGACCACCGACGATCTGGACGACGATGACTGCATCGGCGGCTACTGCATCTATGACGGCGCTGTAGACGAAGGCTTGATCCCGTGGTGCCTCAGTAACGGCATACCCATACTTATAGGCTGGGATGAGTGGGGCGGCCACTGGCAGGTGATTATCGGCTACGACGATATGGGGACTGCCGACACTCAGGACGACGTGCTCATACTAGCAGACCCGTACGACACAACCGACCATCTTCAGGACGGCTATGTCATCGAGTCCTTTGAGCGCCTTGTCTACGGCTGGGGCGCGGCTTTTGACGAACGCGGGCACAATGTGTTCTTGATCGCCGCTCCGGCGGACATTCTCGCGGAGGCGTTCGGCGGATAAATATAAACACAGCATTACGGAACGTGATTGCAACGACCTCACCGAGGCACTGAATAGTGTCCGGAACAGTATATTCGCTGCAGTATTTAAGGAGCATGATATTTTGTCAATTACCCGGTCTTTCAAAGGTTTTTTCGAGGATAAGGAGTTTTTTCAGCGATTCGTGCGGATCATGCTCCCCATTGCCGGCCAAAACCTGATAATGGTAGGCATTTCTATGGCTGACACGCTGATGGTCGGCCGGCTTGGAGACGTCCAGCTCTCCAGCGTTGCCCTCGCGAACCAGCTCGGATTCATTTTGCAGCTCATACTCTTTGGCACGACGAGCGGAGGGAATGTACTTATCGCGCAGTTCTGGGGCAAGGGAGACGTACCGTCAATACACAAGGTTATGACTATCATGTACCGCATCCTCGCTGTAGCGTCGATAGTGATAACGACTCTCGCTCTCTTCTGCTCGCGGAAGGTTCTGTCTATCTACACGACGTCGCCTGATGTTATCGAAGTGGGCGCGTCATTTCTGCGGATCGTCGGGTTTGGTTACATGCTCCACTGCTTCGGCGCTTGTTCAATGATGGTACTCCGCTCCGTCGGCACGGTGAAGATCTCTTTGTACGTGTACCTGGTCTCGCTATGCTCCAATATTTTCTTTAACTGGGTGTTCATCTTCGGGAATCTCGGCGCTCCCGCGCTCGGAGTAAGAGGAGCGGCCATTGCGACAGTAATATCAAGAGTAATCGAGTTTACTATCGTGCTGACTTTCCTGATTAAAAGAGAAACTCTGATCCGTTATCGTTTCAGGACGTTCTTCGCACGAAAGCTTGGAATACTAAGAAATTTCGTGCAGAACTCGGGTCCGGTCGTCCTGAATGAGTTTCTGTGGGGGCTTGGGTCCTCGACTATTGCTATGATCGTCGGGCGGATGGGAACTGAGTTTACCGCTGCTAACAGCATTTGCTCAGTGCTCATCCAGCTTGTCTCAATCGGCATTTTCGGCGCCGGTAACGCCTCAGCGGTCATCATTGGAAACACCGTCGGCTCCGGCAGGTATGAGCTGGCAAAGAAGCGCGCGACAAAGCTGATCATAATCAGCTTCTGCCTCGGCCTCTTCGCGATGATGCTCATGCTTGTGCTAAAAAAGCCAATTCTATCGCTTTACAGCATTTCAGAGATATCAAAAAAATACGCCAATCAGATGATGACGATCTTTGCGTTTTTATCGCTATTTCAGGCTTTCGGTATGGTGGCGCTGGTGGGAGTTCTGCGCGGCGGGGGCGACACGCGCTTTGTTGCGCTGGTCGACGTCCTGAGTATCTGGATAATAGCGATTCCTTTAGGTTTTCTGAGCGGGCATGTCTGGGGCTGGTCTGTTCCGGCTGTGTATATAATGCTCAAGAGCGACGAGTTTGTAAAAACGATCGCTACGCTGCCGAGGCTTCTCAAAGGCAAGTGGGTAAGGGACCTGACGCTAACGCAATAGCCCGGGCATATATAACCACTCACTGTAATCCATGTTCAGGAAGGCCTCTATCTGCGTTTTCACTCCGCTATATAGTTCCGAGACTCGCTTCACTTCTCCCTTTACAAGCGCCAGAGGGTCGATATACCGCCTTTTTGCGTCCACCTTTACGCAGTACCGGTCCGTCAACCTCTCTGATGAAGCAGCGACGGTAACTATTTTCGTGTATTCGCCCCATGCGCCTGAAAGCTCTCTGCTGTTCGTCAGTTTGCTTATAACAACACCCTCCGTTGAGTACAGGTCACCCGGTGCGATCACGCCGGAGTCCAGCGCTTCGCGCATGATGTCAGCCAGGCATTGCATGGAGAAACGATCAACATCAGATACGTAGAGGTATGAGTTTCTAAGCGCCATCTCTGCAAACTCTTTCGCTGTTCCATGATGGCGAAAGCATAGTTCCGGCGCGCCGGTCTCATTCTTTTCGACTGTCAGGTCGTCAAATACTCTCTTGATTTCACTTTGGCTGATATGATATATAATGTGAGCGTTGCCGAGTGTGTAGTCCAGTCTGTCTGCTGAGAGCATGGGTGTGTCGTTGTCTGCGATCGGGTACTTATGATAATCGGATACGTCTGCCGCGCTTATGTCGTACTTATTCAAAAGTGAGAGTATCGGCTCCGAATTCTCGATTACCGCCCGGGTCTTGTCCTCGGTGGATTCCTGTGTCATGTGGTCGTCGTTCATGAAGTCGATCGTGTGCGCAAACACAGGCGTCGCAATGTCATGAAGCAGCCCTGCCGCCGCTTGCTTCAAGTCGCCCGTGTGCTTCCAGACTATTCCCGCTACCCCTATACTGTGAGTCAGCCTTGAGTACGGGCCTCGCGCTTGTTTATACAGATGAGTACCGGCGTATTCGCAGCCGCAGTGCATCCCAACATCCGCCAGCCTTTGCATTTCAGGAGTTCCGGCAAGTTGTTCAATGAGTTCCGGTGTTTTTTCCGGGTAAATACTTGTGTACATTCTTCGTCCCTTCTGTTCGCGGCGTAATGTTTGAGGGCAAGTATAGACAACATGGTGACTGCGGAATGCAGGCAGGATTACATGGTCCATATCCATATCTCAATCTATAATAGGTGCAGTATATCACTGTTAGCGCTGCCGGGCAATCCGTGCGATTTCTATGCTCCGCCCGGTTAAGAAACTTAAACAGTATTTTTCTTTATGTTGATCGGAGGTTTTTTTATGTCAGTAAAAGGCGATTTTGCTGCTTCTCAGTTTGCCGCGGGCTTCAACTGCTCGACGTCTGTCTTCACATCATTTTGCGAGGACTACGATCTCGAAACGGAGACTGCGGCAAAGGTGGCCTGCGGGTTCGGCGGAGGCTGCGCTTCCGGCGAGATCTGCGGCGCAGCGTCAGGGGCTATCATGGTCATTGGGCTCAAATACGGCATGGACTCGATTGCGAACCTTGGCGCCAAGTCGAATTGCCACGCTCATGTCGTGGAGTTTTTGGACAAGTTCAAAGAGAGAAATGGCGCTTTGACATGCCGTGACTTGCTTGGCTGCGATCCGACTACAGCAGAAGGGCAGGCCATATATCTCGAAAAAAGAGGAACTGTCTGTCCTCCCCTGGTTCAGAGCTCTGCCGACATTCTGCAAGAGCTTGGTTATTAAGCCTAATGCCTGACTTCAAAGTAGTAAGCGAATTTTCACCCGCAGGCGGACAGCCGGAGGCTATTAGCGCGCTTGTAAACGGCCTTGCGCTGGAGTTTGAAGAGCAAACTCTTCTCGGCGTCACCGGCTCCGGCAAGACATATACGATGGCAAAAGTCATAGAGCAGGCGCAGCGGCCCACGCTGGTGCTTGCCCACAATAAGGCGTTAGCAGCTCAGCTTTGCAGTGAATTCAAGGAATTCTTTCCAAACAATGCGGTTGAGTTCTTCGTGTCTTACTATGATTATTATCAGCCGGAAGCGTATATCCCCCATACTGATACTTACATTGAGAAAGACAGCTCAATTAACGATGAAATTGAAAGACTCCGGCACAGCGCAACGTCCTCTCTCTTCGAAAGGCGGGACGTCATTGTTGTGTCTTCGGTAAGCTGTATATACGGGCTGGGCGATCCCATCGACTACTCAAGCATGGTCGTTTCGCTCAGGCCGGGCAGTCAAATGAGCAGGGAGCGCTTGCTGTCAAAACTGGTTTCCATCAGGTATGAGCGTAATGACATTGCCTTCGAACGGAACGCTTTCCGTGTCAGGGGCGACACCGTAGAGATATACCCTGCGTACGCGCGCGATCATGCCATTCGCGTTGAGTTCTTCGGCGACGAGATAGAACGTGTCAGCGAGATCAATGTCGTAACCGGTATGCCGTCCAGGACTCTGGCGCATTCGGCTATATATCCCGCTTCGCATTATGTCACGACCGATGAGAAGATTGAAAACGCGATAGCTGAAATCAAGGCTGAAATGAAAGTTCGAATTGAGCATTTCGAGCAGGAAAACAAGCTGATAGAGGCTCAGCGCATTCATCAGCGCACTATGTACGATATTGAAATGCTTACAGAACTGGGATACTGCAACGGAATAGAGAACTACTCCCGAATTATTACAGGGCGGACTCCGGGTAGTGCGCCTATGACGCTTCTCGACTACTTCCCCAAGGATTTCCTTGTATTCATTGACGAGTCTCATGTGACTTTACCGCAACTCCGGGCGATGTATGCCGGCGACAGATCGCGTAAGGAAAACCTTGTGGAGTATGGTTTCCGCCTCCCATCTGCATTTGACAACAGGCCGCTGAACTTTTCCGAGTTCAACGAGCGCATGAATCAGATGATATATGTATCAGCGACTCCGGGCGAGTACGAACGATCGCGATCGAGCCAGGTCGTCGAGCAGGTAATACGCCCGACGGGCCTTCTCGATCCTGAAGTCTCAGTCAGGCCTGTCGACGGCCAGATCGACGACCTGATAGCCGAGATAAACGCGCGCGCCGATCAAAATGAGCGCGTGCTGGTGACGACTTTGACAAAAAGAATGGCGGAGGACCTTACCGCATATCTGACGGCGGCAGGCATCCGCGTTCGGTACATGCACCATGATATCTCTACGCTTGAGCGTATGGAGATCATCCGGGGCTTGCGTCTCGGAGATTTTGACGTACTTGTCGGCATAAACCTTCTGCGCGAGGGTCTGGACCTTCCGGAGGTTTCGCTTGTGGCGATCCTCGACGCGGACAAGGAAGGATTCCTGCGCAGCGAGACTTCTCTGATACAGACTATTGGCCGCGCCGCGCGGAATGTGTCCGGGCTTGTGATAATGTACGCCGAGAAGATCACCCCGTCTATGAGCGCCGCAATAAGCGAAACCGAGAGCCGCCGCGAGCGGCAGCAGGCGTTTAACGAGGCAAACGGGATCATACCAAAGACAGTGATCAAGAGCGTGCGCGAGCTGCTTGAGATTTCAAGGCGCGAGTCTGCGATTCCGGAGCGAGGCGGAGTGAAAATGACAAAGCGCGAAGTCGATGAAGAAATCAGGAAGCTTGAGAAGGAAATGGCGGCTGCGTCGAAGCTTCTCGAGTTCGAGTACGCAGCCGCTCTGAGAGACCGGATTATCGAGCTGCGCGGCGGCAATGCGTGATTATTGATAATTATGTAAATGCATGTAACTGAAGGGGCGCCTAAACAGTTACAACGGAAATGATAAAGAGTAATGATTGATGTAATTTTACGTTTTCTGGGAGACCTCTTCGGCTCATCTTACTTCGGCAGATGCGTCATAGCTTTTCTTGTGTCAATGCTCCCTGTTATCGAGCTGCGCGGCGCGATCCCTATCGGGGCGGCGCTTGGGCTTCCGGGGCTTGTATGCACGATCGTAAGCATAATCGGCAATATGTTGCCGGTCCCGTTTATCGTTATCTTCTGCCGGAAGGTTTTCACATGGATGCGGGGCAAAAGCGGCAGGCTGAAAAGACTGGCGGATAAATGGGAGAGCCGTGCAAAAGTAAAGGGCGCAAGGCTTTACAGGAGCGAGCTCATCGGGCTTGTGATTTTTGTTGCGATCCCGCTGCCCGGAACCGGCGCCTGGACCGGAGCAATAATAGCCGCGCTTCTCGATATACGCCTGAAGTCTGCGCTGCCTTCCATCCTCGTCGGCGTTGTGATCGCAGGCGTCATCGTTGCAGGCATAACATACGGTTTCAAATCCTTGCTCTTTTAACGCAGGTCGTCCACCCGAGGGCGTCTTAGGCGTGCGTCAGGTTGTACCTTTCCATGCCGTGGGAGCCGCTGCGGTACTCTGTGAGGACGTTCCCATTTTCGTCGTACTTTGTCAAGGTCTCGCCGAGCACTTTCTGCTAACGGATTTTCGTATCGCGGGGCACAGTGGAGCGCACCCGGGCGCTGTCATGCTACGCCCTGTTCATATGCATGTAAATAGCCATTTGATTTCGAAAATGTAGAGCAAACTCGTAGATATTCAACGCTTGTCGATTCCTGCATATATCGCTTTTACTTAAAGCGTTAGGAAATATCTTGCCGGTGAGTCTATCACTATCACAGTTATTTTCTCCATTTTACAATTTTACATACTGCGAAAAATTGGGAATTAAATGTAGTGTTAGCGAAAGCAGCGCATAGAAAACGCCGAAGTTGGCAATAACGTCGACTTAAAAACGTGGTGGCTGGTGTTCTGCATGTCAAAGGGGCTGCTGAAATACTCGAGTATTTCAGCAGCCCCTTTGCGAAAAGAGAGGAAGATGGTCGGGGTTCCAGGCAACGGGAACGGACTTCGTGTCCCGCTGTCTGATCTTTATTATAGCGTTCCTTTGCATATAATCTGTGAATATAATTTAAATAATCTGTAAACTTCGCTTTTATCGACCTTCCGGGGGAATACTTCCTCCTCCGGCGCGCCGGGGCGCAGCATTACGAAGGGCGTTGGAATCATTACAGCACACGCCCTCAGTCATGAACAGTTACTTTGAATCCCTGATCGGTGCTGTGTTTCTCAGCATAGATACTTTCTCGCGTATCCCTGCTGTCAGTATACCCGCCGAAGCTGTGGTCTGCGTTCCTTCAGCCATATCTTTTACTGTTATCATGCCGCTGTCAATCTCATCGCTGCCAAGGAAGACGACAAACGGTATTCCGAGCTTATCTGCGTATGAGACTTTTGCTTTGAACTTCCTGCTCTCGCTGTGGATCTGAACGCGCAGTCCTTCTTCGCGCATCGCAGTCGCAAGCGATACGGCATACGACGGATCGTCTGTCATTGGTATTATCAGGACGTCCGCCGGCGCAGATAAGACGCTGTCGTCCAACATGCCCTGCTCCTGCAGTATGAAGAACAACCTTGTCAGGCCTATTGAGATTCCAACTCCTGGCAGCTTCTTGTCAGTATAATACTCAGCAAGATTGTCATATCGCCCTCCCGAGCATACGGAACCGACCTCCGGGTGGTCGGTCATGAACGTCTCATAGACCGTTCCGGTATAATAATCAAGCCCTCTGGCTATGCGAAGGTCAATCTTAAAATGCGTTTCCGGAACACCAAAACCGGCGATGTGGCGCTTGACCGCGGCAAGCTCATCCGCGCCGGTATCGAAAAGCTCGTTTCTGCCTTTGTACTTGTCGATTATCGAAAAGGGATCATCCGGGTATGTGACAAACCTAAGGATCTCATCCGCGCAATCCCGTGACAGTCCGAGGTCCTCCGTGAGTATATCCAAAAGCTTTTCAGCGCCGATCTTGTCAAGTTTGTCAACCGCGCGCATGACTTCGGCAATAGTGCCGTCTCCGCTGACGCCGACTATTTCAAAAAATCCGCTGAGCAGCTTCCGGTTGTTTACATGGATCACAAAGCGTTCCAGCCCAAGCGACCTAAAGCATCTGTATATGACGCTCGGTATTTCAGCGTCATTTATCATATCCAGCCCGCCGTCGCCTATGATATCGATATCCGCCTGATAAAACTCGCGAAAGCGACCGCGCTGCGCCCGCTCTCCGCGATAGACCTTTCCGATTTCATAGCGGCGGAACGGGAACGTAAGGCGGCCGAAATTCATCGCTACATATTTCGCAAGCGATGTCGTGAGTTCGTATCGAAGCGCAAGGTCCGTATCCCCTTTTTGGATGCGGTATATCTGTTTTTCAGTTTCTCCCCCGCCCTTTGCAAGCAGTATCTCCGCAGCTTCCATGAGCGGCGTGTCAAGGGATGTAAACCCGTACAGCGAGAATGAGTCGCGCAGTTTGCGCGACATCAAGTCAAAGTATACTTGCTGCGGAGGCAGGAGTTCCATAAAACCCGACAGCGTCCGCGGCTTGATTTTATCCATATTCGTATCTCCGAATCTCTGTCTGAATAAGGTGCCCGGCGGTCAGGAACCTCCTGTAGCCGGAAACCTCCGTTCGCTGTGAAAGGCAGCCGGGCAGCCGCCCGTTGCTACTCGTTTTTTTCCTCTTTCACAATATTGCGCCAGTCAAGATCGCCTCGCTGAAGCCCGTGTATGAGCACCTCCGCTGTCGCCGCGTTCGTGGCAAACGGCACATTATGCTGATCGCAGAGTCTTGCAATGTCCATCACGCTGCCCTGATACTCCTCAACAAGAGAGTGATCGCAGAAAAACAGTACAAGGTCAAGTTCGTTATACGCAATACGGGAGCCTATCTGCTGGCTGCCTCCCTGGTTGCACGACATATATAGCGAAATTGGGAGTCCGGTAGCTTCGCTGACAAGGCGGCCTGTTGTGTTGGTCGCGCAAATCGAATGATTCGCCAGTATTCCGCAGTATGCTATGCAGAACTGGACCATGAGTTCTTTTCTTCTGTCATGCGCTAACAAAGCAATTTCCAAAATAACCGCCTACTTTCTAAATAGGATTTGGCTGAGCGTCCATTGCAGCGGTATGTACTCTCCGCTCAGCCGCCGCGCGGCGTCCAGGAAGTCATACGCGGCGTGTTTTCTTTTGTAAAGGATGAGCGGCGTGTTTTCGTGCAGCGACATCGCCACCGAGTCGTCTTCCCTGACGATCCCGAGGAGCCGCGCGCCGACGGTATCGATCACGGAGTCCACGGTTATGCGCATTCTCCTGTAAGTCCCGGGCAACACGCGATTTACCAGCAGCAGCGTATCGCTGACTCCAAGATCTCGCGCCGCTTCTGCAGCGCGCTGCGCGTCTCTCATAGCGGGGACCTCGCCGGTCGTTACGATGATCGTCAGGTCTGAGAGCATTTGCGCAAACTCAAAGCCGGTCCCGATTCCTGACGGAGCGTCAATAAGGCAGTAATCGAACTCATTTCTGACGTCGTCGAACATCTGTGTCAGCGCACCAGCCTCCGGCTCGTCCCATCCGCTGAACTGCGGGGCTGAAAGGAAGAACAGATTCCGGATTTTCGGGCTCTCGAAACAGGCTTCCATAAGCTCCATCCGCCCGCTTAGAACATCCATAAAGTCCGCGACCGCATAGTCAGTCATGCATAAGGCAAGGTCAAGGTTTCTAAGTTCAGCGTCAAAGTCGACGCAAAGCGTCTTATAGCCGAGCGCTGCCAAACATGAGGATACGGCGGCGACTGTCGTCGTTTTCCCTGTTCCGCCCTTCCCGGAAGCTACAGCTATTACCTTGCCCATAAATAATGATTAGTCCTTTCAGGGATTGATTGAACTCGCTTCGCTATGCGCCGTCCCGGCGCATCTGAGGCGGGAGACTCCTCCCGGGCCCGGGTTGAATGGGGCCTTACACGGACTCCCGGCCCAGCCGGTATTCTGCATTTGCATATTGTACACAAAAATGTGTAATTATTCAATGTTTTTTTAACACAATTCTCAATTTTGTTACTCACATTCTATTGTCCGGGCGGTTTACCCCGTTCGCACGACAACGTTTTCGTCTCCGAGCATTGAGCGGAATTCGTTGACCATTGCTTCGTGAATTACACATTTCGTGCCGACGTTTTTCTTTGTGTCGCTGAAATGTATCACCATTTGCTCCTGTCCCGGAAACATATCCAGAATCAGTCTGACGCGTTCGTACTCCGCGCTTTCAGCGCCGGGCAGCTTTACAAACAGCTTTTTCCCGGAGGCCCCGGCCGGGGTTTCGCGCGCTTCTGCGGACGGTCCTCGCGTTTCCGCCGGGTATCCGCGTTGTGCGTCGGCTGAGTCCGGCTGCGAACCGGGCCGGGCGGCCAGCAGGGAACCCGTTGTAATGGGGTCTTGATTAGATCCGTAAGGTTTCGCAGCCCCGGAAAGCGTCAGGATGTCTGAGATCGGCCTGAGCGTGTTCACCACGATCTGCGGTTCCTTATCATCCCTTGCTGATAATCTGCCGCCAACAACAACAGTTTCGTTCGCCAGCATATATCCGCCGTAATCGTCGATCGCTTTCTTGAACGCGAGGGCTTCGATGCTGCCGGAGCCGTCGTTCAAACCAACATACGCCATCATACTGTTGTTACGCGTCGTTTTTGTCTTTACTGTCTCAATAACTCCCGCAACCGTAATCAACTGATTGTCTTTGTATTTTATGTTTCCGCCTTCACGCGCGAAATCTGCAAGGATATCCCCGACGCTCGACGCGCCTGCTTTAGCCGCGGCTCCGCGGTATTCGTCCATCGGATGCCCGGAGAGGTACAGGCCTGTCACCTCGCGTTCCATCCTCATGAGCTCGCTTTTCGGGTACTCCGGAACGTCGGGTAGAGGGACGCCGCCATACGCGGTATCATCCGAATCCCCCGCCATGCCGAATAGGTCCATCTGCCCCTCGACATTGCGCCGCATCTGCTCAGCAACGCTGTCGGATACCTTCTGACATATCATCATGAGCTGACGCCTGTTCGCCCGGAAGCCGTCAAAGCATCCGCTGATGATCAGACTCTCGAGTGCGCGCCTGTTCAGCGCCTTTTCCGCTTGCTTCCGCGCTGCGCCGGAACCTGAAACCAAACCTGTATTCTCTGCGCCTTCCCATGGCGTGCTCTGGTGCAGAGGCGTTTCGCTGCTGTGCATTCTCCGGCAAAACTCCTCGAAACCTGTAAATAATCCGTTTCTTTCGCGTTCTGCTACAACATCGGCAATGAACCCGCGCCCGATGTTCTTTACCGCGACGAGGCCGAAACGTACGTTGTCCCCGGATACTGAGAACATTGCGTTCGATTCGTTGATGTCCGGCGGTAAAAGGGATATACCCATATCACGGCACTCTGAAGCATACTCGGCAACCTTTTCGGGCGCTCCGAGTACCGAAGACAGCAGCGCAGCCATGTATTCACGCGGGTAATTGCGCTTCAGGTATGCTGTCTGATATGCGATCACAGCGTAAGCGACCGCGTGCGCCTTGTTAAACCCGTAGCCTGCAAATGGAGCGACGCTGTCGTATATCTGCCCTGCCGCTTCTCTCGGTATGCCGTTAGCCATCGCTCCGGGTATGCCGCGCTGCAGGTCGCCTTCGATAAACGTTTTACGCTCCTTATCTATCTCCGACTGCTTCTTTTTACTCATCGCGCGGCGGATGAGGTCAGCCTGACCAAGGGTAAAGCCGCCTATCTTGCGCAGTATCTCGATGACCTGCTCCTGATATACTATGCATCCGTAGCTGACATTGAGTATCGGCTCCAGGGCGGGGTCCAGATACCTGATCTTTGACGGATCGCGGCTGTTCTCTATAAACCTGGGGATCGCTTCCATGGGGCCGGGGCGGTAAAGAGCTATCACCGCGGCGATGTCGTCTATACTTTTCGCCTCGATCCCAACTCCGACTGCCGTCATGCCTTCGGACTCCATCTGGAACACTCCAACTGTCTTTCCCTGAGCAAGCATTTCGTATGTCGGGGCGTCGTTCTCCGGGATTTTGTCGATATCAAACTCCGGTTCTGACTTGCGTATTTCCCGTACTGCGTCGTCGATCACGGTAAGGTTGCGCAGCCCGAGGAAGTCCATTTTCAGCAGCCCGAGTTCCTCCAGCGTCGTCATCGTGTACTGTGTCGCTATCGACTCGTCCTTTTTGGAAAGCGCAAGCGGAACGTACTCCCGCACGGGCAGCTTCGTAATAACAATGCCCGCGGCGTGCGTACCGGAGTCCTTAGGCATGTCTTCGAGCGCCATTGCGACGTCGATGACCCGCCTTATGCGCGCGTCTCCGGCGTACATTGAGCGCAGGTTCTCCGAAGCGGCAAGCGCGTCCGTAAGTCGTACATTGATCCCAAACGGGATCTCCCTCGCCAGTTCGTTTTCTTCCGCGAATGTGAGCGCAAGCGCTTTCGCAACGCTTCTGACCGCGTTTTTAGCTTTGAGTGTGTTAAATGTGATTATCTGAGCTACTCTGTCCGCTCCGTACTTCTGTTTGACATATTCGATGACTTCGCCGCGCCTGCGTTCGCAGAAATCAATATCGATATCGGGCATGCTTATCCGCTCCGGATTCAGAAACCGTTCGAAGTAGAGCCCGTATTTAATCGGGTCCACAGTGGTGACGTCCAGGCAGTATGAAACGACGCTCCCTGCGGCGGAGCCTCTGCCCGGCCCGACCGGTATGTCGATGCTTTTCGCATATGATATAAAGTCGGCGACTATAAGAAAGTAGTCGGTAAAGCCCATTTGAGAAATCATGTCCAGCTCATAGGTAAGCCTTTCCATTACTTCCGGCCTGCTCTGTCCGTACAGCCGGTCAAACCCCCTGATGCAAAGCTTCTTCAGATACCCGTCCGCGTCTGTTTCCCCGTCCGGCAGCGTAAACTCCGGGAGATGGTGCGTACCGAAGTCAAAATCCAGACTGCACATCGCGGCAATTTTTTCTGTGTTGTCACAGGCTTCCGGGATATCCGGGAACAAGCTGCGCATTTCCTGTTCCGATTTCAAAAACAACTCCTGCGACTCAAATCGCATCCTGTCTTCATCGTCAATTGTTTTGCCCGTCTGAATGCACATCAGGACGTCCTGATACTCTGCGCCGTCTCTATTTATATAGTGTACGTCGTTCGTAACGACAAGCGGGATACCGGTTTCATTACGGAGCCTGACAAGGCCTTCGTTCACCTGCGGCTGGTCTTTAAGCCCGTGGTTCTGAAGTTCGAGATAATACCCGTCCTCGCCAAATATACTTTTATACTCCAGCGCTTTCTCTTTCGCTTCATTATATCTTCCGCCGAGAATCAGCGTCGGGATCTCTCCTGACATGCAGGCGGTCATCGCAATCAGGCCTTCACTGTACTCGCGCAGGAGTTCAATATCCACGCGCGGTTTTATGTAGAAGCCCTCGGTAAACGCTGCGCTGACAAGTCTGCACAGGTTTTTATAACCTGTTTCGTTTTTGCACAGCAGCACAAGATGATAGCGCTCCGCGTCGAGCTCATGGTCCATGTCAAGGCGTGAACGCGCCGCAACGTACACTTCGCAGCCGATGATCGGCTTAACTCCGGCCCGTATCGCTTCTTTATAGAAGTTAATGGCGCCGTACATAACGCCGTGGTCTGTTATCGCTACGCTTGTCTGCCCGAGTTCTTTCACTCGTGCGATAAGGTCGCGGAGCCTGCACGCTCCGTCAAGCAGGCTGTACTCGCTATGAACGTGAAGGTGCGTGAATGACACTTTCTCACCCCGATTCCCTCATGGAGCGGCTGCGGCAGTTGATCGTGCAGCGGCTCCTTGTGTGTGTATTATAACAAGCGGGAGAAGAAATAAAAAGTCTCATAATGAGACTTTCTATTTCTGTTTTCGTGATAGTTACTGTTCAGATGCCCTCTCAGGACCGGTGAGGAAGACGTTTATTCTGCTTCCGAAAGCGGAGGCATGGATGCCGGAGCGCGCGAATTGGCACATGGATGTGCCACTGAGTGAATAGCCGACGACCGCTGCCTGTGGCAGATACAGGGAGGAAGGCTATTCCGGGAGCGCGAGGTGACCACAAACGAAGTGAAGCGGGAACCCGCAGCGACAGGCGATAAAGGAAGCAGAAAAACGTCTTCTGAGCGCAAGGTCCTGAACTGTGATAGGTACAGTTCAGTGCCGCCTTAGTTCGGACTTTGGGTGGGCGCCGGCTTACGGCGCCGGTCTTAGGGTGGGCGCCGAATCACGTCCCGAAGTCTCCGGCTGTGCTTGAACCTGCTGCTGGGGCTGGCCTGCTGCAAGGTTCTCGTCAAATGTTATGGAAAGTTCGATATCTTCTCCGCTGCGTCTTACTGTGAGAGTCGCGGTATCGCCTGCGCTGTACTTTCTCAGCGTTGCAACTAATGAATCCTGAGAAACTATATCATCGTCGCCAAGCTTTGTGATAATATCCCCCACCAGCAACCCTGCCTTGTCGGCAGCAGAGTCCTGAGTAACGGACTTGACATACGCCCCCACAACAGACCAGCCGAAATAATCCGATTGGCCGCTCGTAACCGTTTGTGCCGTTATGCCCATGAACGCCCTGCCCGGGATGTATCCGTGCTCGATCAGATCCGAAGCTATAGCTACTGCGTCGTTGATCGGGATCGCAAATCCGATACCTTCTACCGAACTGCTCATAAATTTCGCGCTGACTATACCAATTACTTCGCCGTTCCCGTCATAAACCGGACAGCCGGAATTTCCGGGGTTCACGGCAGCGCTGAGTTGAAACGTGTTTATGCTCTTGTTCTCTACCGTCACAACCCTGTCAAGAGCCGAGACGATCCCTTCCGTCATTGTGTATACAAGCTCGCCGAATGGATTTCCGACAGCGTATACCCTCTGCCCGACTCTGATGTTGTCGCTGTTCGCGATCGCGGCGGCTTTCAGTCCGGTTGCTTCGATTTTAATAAGAGCGATGTCGTTTGTCGGTTCGAATCCGATTATTTTAGCTTCATATATTGTTTCATCGTTCATATGGACATTTATAGGAAGATCCTGAAGATAAGCCGTTTCGATGACATGATAGTTTGTGAGTATGTAGCCGTCGGTTGAGATGATGAATCCCGAGCCCGATACAGCCGTCATAGACCCCTGCTGCCCGAAGAAACCGATTACACTCTCAACTTCAACCGTAATCCCGACGACCTGGCTGCAAGCCATGTCGTATATATCCTGCGCTGACATTTCTCTTCCCGTAGTCGCAAGCGGCGTGTTAACGTTTATATCCTGATTATTATCCGCGCTGCTGCTGTTGCTTCCAATAACGACCTGGTTTACAGGTGTGAAGTCCACGTCTTTGAGTTTGTAATCGATCACTAAGAATGACGCAGCTCCGCTGAGTAGTGCGCACACAACGACAAGGCACAAAGCACGTATAAAGGCGCCCGGATTACGTTGCCTTCTTACGGGTTTTTGCGATGCGCCCTTATAGCGAGCTCTCCGGCGGTATGAGTCGGTTTCGCGAATGCCGGGGGTGTACATCATGGAATCGGTTTCACTGCCAACCTCACTGAACTTTGCATCCTCAGGCGGAATATCAACGCCTGCAGCCTGGTAGTTGCTGGCAAAATACAACGGTTCGCTTGTGTGTTGGACAACCGTACCCCGATCAGGCGGGACGGCGTACGTCTGCGCGCCGGTCTGCGGTTCGCTTGCTGCTTGAGGCTCGAACGGGGCGGCGTACGTCTGCGCACCGGTCTGCGGCTCGCTTGCTGCTTGAGGCTCGAACGGGACTGCGTACGTCTGCGCGCCGGTCTGCGGCTCGCTTGCTGCTTGAGGCTCGAGCGGGGCGGCGTACGTCTGCGCACCGGTCTGCGGCTCGCTTGCTGCTTGAGGCTCGAGCGGGACGGCGTACGTCTGCGCGCCGATCTGCGGTTCGCTTGCTGCTTGAGGCTCGAACGGGGCGGCGTACGTCTGCGCACCGGTCTGCGGCTCACCGTCGCCTGGCTCTGCAGCGCGCTGATAAACCGGTATTATGCACCCCGGATCCCCTCTGTCCTGATGATACTGAGACTCTGACTCACCGCCGGAATCATCAGCGTCTGTTTTTGAATACAGGTCTGCATCACCCGGTATAAATGTGTATCCTTGCTCGCTGCCGCTCACATTATCATTGCTTTGATCCATTTTACTTATCTCCTGTTTCTGCCCCGGTCGGGCGTATTGCGTCCATTCGTGTGCACGCAGTGATTCTCTGTCAAGCCGTTCTGTAAATATTTGTATATATAGGAATAAAGCCGTTCTGCATACGCACATTATATATACGCTCGTATCGTAATTCTATTATATGTCCATTGCATGAATAAAGTTATAATTATTTTTGAACATTTTTTTAAAAAAAGTATTGACAGCAGATTTCGTATATGTTAGACTGAAAGTCCGCGAAAAGCTGTACCTTGTAAATTAAACAATGTAAGAAAAAGCGCACCGGAACAAAAAATGGGCAAGCGCTCGAAGAGAGCGCTTAGCGCAGCGAAAGCTGTGCACCAATTAATTTGAGTTAAAAAGAAGCTAGAGATAGCGATCAATAGGTAGTAACCGCGAAGCCCGGAGAAGCAGCTGTGAAAGCAGCGCGGAAGGCGGGTAGGAGCGGCTAATATACCACATATTGAGAGTTTGATCCTGGCTCAGGACGAACGCTGGCGGCGTGCCTAATACATGCAAGTCGAACGGGGTGAAGCGAAACACTGTGTGTTTCGCCAAATGAGGAATGAGGAACGAGGAATGAGGAATGAGGGCCGGACAAGAAGACCGGGCAATTCCAAACTCCTAATTCCAAACTCCTAATTGGTGAAGCGAAACACAGAGTGTTTCACTTCACCTAGTGGCGGACGGGTGAGTAACGCGTGAGCAACCTGCCCTTCGGAGGGGGACAACAGCTGGAAACGGCTGCTAATACCGCATAACGCAGTTTCACGGCATCGTGGGACTGGCAAAGATTAATCGCCGAAGGATGGGCTCGCGTCTGATTAGCTAGTTGGTGGGGTAACGGCCTACCAAGGCGACGATCAGTAGCCGGACTGAGAGGTTGAACGGCCACATTGGGACTGAGATACGGCCCAGACTCCTACGGGAGGCAGCAGTAGGGAATATTGGGCAATGGGGGCAACCCTGACCCAGCAACGCCGCGTGAAGGAAGAAGGCATTCGTGTT
>Ga0082212_10003923_pt1 | contig 20884 bp, 17 predicted proteins | sample TergutNt197P3_FD_71548 | JGI IMG/M metagenome (GOLD analysis project Ga0082212, IMG submission 71548) | Neocapritermes taracua P3 segment gut microbial communities from Petit-Saut dam, French Guiana - Nt197 P3 | ecosystem: Host-associated > Arthropoda: Insects > Digestive system > Gut ... | reverse complement strand
GCAAAAAATCCCAAAACAGGGAAACGGCTCATGAACTATTGGGGCTATTCCACGGTGGCCTTTTTTGCGCCAAAGGGCTCCTATGCCGCGGATCGCAGTCCGGGCGGCCCGGTGCGGGAATTTAAGGAAATGGTACGGGAACTTCACAAGGCCGGACTTGAGGTGATCCTTGATATTGTTTTTAACCACACCGCCGAAGGCAGCGAGCTGGGGCCAACGTTTTCTTTTCGCGGTTTTGATAATTCCATTTATTATATGCTGGACGAAAACCAGCGCTATTATAAAAATTATTCGGGCTGCGGCAATACGGTAAACTGCAATCATCCGGTAGTCCGTACCTTCATTCTGGACTGTCTGCGTTATTGGGTCATGGAAATGCATGTGGACGGTTTCCGCTTTGACCTCGGCTCGATCCTGGGCCGGGACGAAAGAGGCAACCTGATGGAGAACCCTCCGGTATTGCAGCGTATCGCGGAAGACCCGATTCTGAGCAGCACGAAAATAATTGCCGAGGCCTGGGATGCCGGCGGCGCTTACCAGGTGGGCTGGTTTCCGGGCGGCCGCTGGGCTGAATGGAACGACCGTTACCGGGACGACCTCCGCCGGTACTGGCGCGGAGACGATAAACAGACCAGGCACCTGGCGACCCGGTTATCTGGCAGCGCGGATCTCTACCTCCGTGACGGCCGCAAGCCCTTCCATTCGGTAAACTTCATCACAAGTCACGACGGCTTTACCCTGAGGGACCTGGTCACATATGAGCGAAAGCACAACGAAGACAACGGCGAGAGAAACCGCGATGGCGGAGACAACAATAACAGCGCCAATTACGGCGTTGAAGGCCCGGATGGAAAGGTAGATATTTTCCGCTTCAGACTGATGAAAAATTTTATTGCCTCAATGATGGTTTCACAGGGTACCCCGATGATCCTTGGGGGGGACGAAATCGGCCGTACCCAGGGCGGAAACAACAATGCCTACTGCCATGACAACGAGATCTCCTGGTATGACTGGTCTTTGCTTGAAAAAAACACGGGGTATTACCGCTTCGTAAAAGAGATGATCGCCTTCCGCCGCCGCCATCCGGGATTTTTGCGGCCCGAATTTTATACCGGCAGGGATGGGAGCTACAACGCTGTCCCTGATATAAGCTGGTTTAATGAAAACGGCGCGATTCCGGACTGGGACGATATTGGCCCATGTCTTTCCCTCAGGATGGACGGCAGCAAAGCGGATATTCTTGCGGACAGGGATGACAACGACTTTTTTATCATGTTCAACGGGAGTGATAGTGCCGTCGATTTTAAAATCTGCGATGCCCTGGACGGTAAAAAATGGGTTCGGGCTATAGATACCGGCCTTCCTTCTCCGGATGACATTCTGCCGCCGGGGAGTGAAGCGGTTCTGGATAATCTCCGCAGCTATATGGTCAGTGAACGGAGTATGGTAGTGCTGATATCGAGGTTGTTGTACTGAAGGCGGAGGACGAATGGACGAAAACAGTTTTATTTTTGGTGTGGATCTGGACGGAGTGGTGGGCGATTTCTACGGCGCTATGCGGAAGATTGCCGCCGAGTGGCTCGAAAAACCGCTTGAGTCCCTTACCACTGATGTTTCCTTCGGCCTTGACGAATGGGGCCTTGTTGAGTATGGCGGCTACGAAAGGCTGCACCGTTTCGCGGTAACGCAGCGGAATCTTTTTCGTGACATGGAACCTATCAAAGACGCGCCCGCTGTCTTGCGGAAACTTTCAAGCCACGGTATCAGGGTCCGCATCATCACCCACCGGCTTTTTCTCAAATATTTCCACCGGGCTACCATCACTCAGACCGTGGATTGGCTTGATTCCCTGGATATTCCCTACTGGGATCTCTGTTTCATGGCCGATAAGGATGCGGTGGGCGCGCATGTATTCATTGATGACACGCCGGCCAACATAGACCGCCTGCGGGATCAGGGCTGCAAAACCATTGTCTTTTCCAATTCCACGAACAAGGCCGTAAGCGGCCCCAGGGCCGATAACTGGCAGGAAGTTGAACGCCTGGTGATTGAAGCCAGGGAGGAATGGCTGACCGGTACCAGAAATATGTTTGCCAATTAACACTGGTATGCCGGATATTATTCTCGCCGCAATCAACGCGAAATGGATCCACCCCTCCCTTGCTCTGCGGCTGCTCAAGGCAAATCTCGGCGAACTGGAAAAACAATGCGGCATTATCGAGTTTGCCCTGCGCCAGCCGCTGCGGGAAAAAGTCGACCCGATCCTTGCCGCCCGCCCGCGAATTCTCGGTCTTTCGGTTTCCATCTGGAATCACAGCGCCACGCTTGAACTGCTGCGGGAATTGCACAAAGTGTGGGACGCACAGGGCAGCTGCGGCGAGCGGCCGGTAATTATCCTTGGCGGGCCGGAAGTATCGCATGTGCCGCCGGAATCGGAAATATTTTACTATGCGGATTACTGCGTGGCGGGAGAGGGGGAAATTGCTTTTCGCCTGCTGTGCGAGAAAATTTTTGCCGGCGGAAACGAGAATTCAGTCAGCAACCAACCGGGTTGCCGAACAAGTCCAATAACTTTCCTTGAAGCACAGCCGGTAGAGGTAACAAAGATCAACAGCGGCTATCGTTTATACACCGGCGAGGATCTGTGCAAGAAGCTGGTATATGTCGAGGCAAGCCGGGGCTGTCCCTTTGGCTGCGAATTTTGTCTGAGTACAAATACCCATGTGCGGGAATTTCCCCTGAAGCAATTTTTTACGGAAATGGACGATCTGATCGACAGGGGCGCAGGGACTTTTAAGTTTCTCGACCGGACTTTCAATCTCAACATTGAGCGGGCAAGGCGGGTTATGGAATATTTTCTTGACAAACTCAAAACAGCGCCGCTTGTTGTGCATTTTGAAATGGTTCCCTCCCGCTTCCCGCCGGAACTGCGGGAAACCATTGCCCGCTTTCCCCCCGGAAGTCTGCGGCTGGAAATCGGCATACAGACTCTTAACGCCGAAGTTTCCGCCCATATTGGCAGGCCGTCGAATCCGGGGCAGGAACTGGCAGCCCTCCGTTATCTGCGGGAAAAAACCGCCGCCATTATTCACGCCGACCTTATCGCCGGCCTGCCCGGTGAGGACATGGCCTCCTTTGCCGCAGGCTTTGGTGCGCTGTGGGCGGCGCTGTCGAACCATTCCGTTAGCCGTCATTCGCATATCGAGATTCAACTGGGCATACTGAAGCTGCTGCCCGGCGCTCCCCTTTCCCGCCATACCGCCGCTTTTGGCATGCGTTACAACCCCTCGCCGCCCTACGAGCTTATGGAAAGCGCCGCCATTCCTGCCGGCGACTTTGACCGGATAAAAAATTTCGCCCGCTTTTGGGAACTCATCGTTAACCGCGGCCTATGGTCTCCTCCTGAGTCCTGGGCAGGAAAGGACGACATATTTGAAAAATTTATGACGCTTTCCGATTCCCTTTTGGCGCGATTTGGGCGAAACTGGGGTATACCAAAAAATGAACTTCTGGAGGCAGTACATGCGTTTTGTTAAATTTTTCCCCGGCCTTGCCGCCTCCGCATTACTGCTTGCCTCCTGTGCCGTGTTTTCCGGCTGTTACACCCTAAAACAGGGAACAACCATGCTTGGCTATTTGAACAGCGCCGTCCCGCTTGAGTCGCTTTTGGAAACAAAGACCGATGGCGGCGAAACGAATAACAGTGAAACAGAAAAAAACCGCCTCTTTGTGGAGCGGGTTCAGGACATCCGCCGCTTTGCGATAGATGAGCTGGGTCTGAGCATGGGCAAAAATTACACGCGCTATGTGAAACTGGATCGCAGTTATCTGGCGGCAGTTGTTTCGGCTTCGGCGGCGGACTCGTTTACCCGGCATGAATGGAAGTATCCGGTGGTGGGATCGATGCCATACAAAGGTTTTTTTAATGCAGCCGATGCCCGAAAGGAACGGGAAAAACTTGAAAAAAGGGGACTGGATGTATGGATTCGCGGCGTTGACGCCTTCAGCACATTGGGCTGGTTCAGGGATCCGCTGTATTCGTATATGAGGGACTATTCCCCGGGCATACTGGCCGACCTTATCATTCACGAATCGCTGCATGCGACCGTGTTCATCAAAAACCAGGTACAATTCAACGAGGAGTTGGCTGAGTTTGTCGGCAGCGAGGGTGCGCGGCTGTATGTTGAGTCCCGCTTTGGCGCCGATTCCGAAGAATATCAGGACATGGTTAAAAACCGGGAAGAAAGCTATCATTATGTGTCATTTATAATGGAACTTGCTGCGGAACTGGAGGTCCTGTATGAAAGCGGCGCTGACCGGGAGGAAATTCTCCGCGAAAAAGAGCGGATTATCAGCGCCGCGCAGCAGCGCTTTGAGGCGGAATATGAGAGTAATTTTGCCGGTGACAACTACCGCGGTTTTTCCACCCTGCCGGTGAACAATGCGTATCTGGAACTGTACCGCCTATATCATCCTGACGATTACATTTCTAAACTGTTCGAACAATCCGGCAGAAGCCTGAGCGAATTTATCGCCGCCGCCAAATCTTTGCCGAAAAAAAGCAGCGGTAAATCCGGCGGCAGGGAACTGCTTGAGCAGGTGCTTGGTTTATAGTGCGGCCTGTTTTTCCAGCGCCTGCAATGCCATGCGTGCCGCTTCCTGTTCGGCGCTTTTTTTGTTCCGGCCGGTGCCGGGGCCGTACACCGTGCCATCCACATTTACCTCCATCCAGAAGATACGCTCATGTTCCGGGCCGGAACGCTTGACCATGCGGTATTGGGGATAGCTGTGATAATGGTGCTGGCATAATTCCTGCAGCAGCGATTTGTAATCGCGGTGATAATCATTTTCCGTTATGCGATCGATTTCCGGGGAAAAAATGCGGCTGATAAAGTCAAAAGCCGCCCTGTAGCCGCAGTCGAGATACAGCGCGGCAATCAGGGCTTCCAGTGTGTCGGCAAGGATCGCTTTTTTGCCGCGTCCTCCTGAAAGTTCCTCGCCCCTGCCCAATAGCAGCATGGTATCGATCTGCAAAAGTCTGGCAACGGCGGAAAGTACATCTTCGGATACGGTAACGGACTTTATCTTGGCAAGTTCGCCTTCGGGTTTTTCGGGATATTTTTGGTAGAGCAGGGTAGCGCAGGCTGCCCCCAGAATAGAATCTCCCAGAAACTCAAGCCGCTCGTTGTTCAGGCGGCAGCCAGTCTCGTTGGATACAGAGCGGTGAATAAAAGACAGGTTCAAAAGCTCTAGGCTCTTGAACCTGAATCCGGCGGTCTTTTGGAAAGCCGCCAACTGCTTCTTTCTTTCCGGTTCAATGGCCAAACCCTGCCGCGGCAGGGCCGCCGGCCGCAGAGCTGCCGACTCCGGAGCCGAACGGTTTGTCCGGTTACTTCTGCTGGGACTTGATAAACTCGTAGGCGTCCTTGACCGTCTCGAATTCATTGGCCTTCTCGTCGGGAATGGAAATACCCATTTCCTCCTCAATGGCATAGACCAACTCGTAGGTATCCAGGCTGTCTGCGCCAAGATCCTGGCGGAAAGATGCTTCCAGGGTGATCTTCCCCTCATCGACTTCAAGTTTTTCGGCGATGAGTTTTTTCATTTTCTCAAATAACTCGTCCATTTCTCCCTCTCTTGTATTAGACTTTGGAATCCGGAACTATGACCTGCCGTCCCCGATAGAACCCGCACTTTGGACAAACCCGGTGCAAAAGTACCTTGTTGCCGCAAGTGCCGCATTCGACCAGATTCGGGGCAGTAAGTTTCATGTTGATGGACCTTCTTCGGCGGGTCCGTGCTTTTGATGTCTTGTATCTGGGTACAGCCATATTATAACCTCTCTTACACACCGCATGAGCGGTGAAGTCTATTGAACGTCACCGCCTTGCGTTGACGCAACCTCTCTAGTTATCGAAAATAACAAAAAGTCGTATTTGTGTCAAGTAATAAATGACATTTTTTTGATTTTTGTCAAGTATTTTTCTGGGGATACTTTCCCCGCAGGGCCTGGGCGACCAGGGGGGGGACCATACCGGTGATATTGCCCTGAAAAGAGGCAAGCTCCTTGATTGACGAGGAGCGCAGGACAAAGAACTCCGGGTCGCAGGTCATAAAGATAGTCTCGATGTCGGGATTCAATGCCCGGTTCATCATGGAAAGCTCAAATTCAAAAGAAAAATCTCCCATTCCCCGTAAGCCGCGGATCAGGATTTTAATGCCCTGTTCCTGCAGAAACTCGACGATAAGGGAATTGCAGACGGCTGTGGACACATTGGGCCATTCTTTGGTAAGCTCGCGAAGCATTTCAAGGCGCTCAGCGGTTGAGAAAAGGTATTTTTTCTGGCGGTTTTCGGCAATCACGACAATAAGTTCGTCAAAAATGCCCGCCGCCCTTCGTATTATGTTGAGATGTCCCAGGGTGGGGGGGTCAAATGAGCCGGGAAAGGCCGCTTTCAGCATCTAGCGTCCCCCTATGATGTCGTACAGCCGATCCAGGTCTTCCATTGAATAATATTCGATGTGAATCCGGCCTTTTTCCAGTCCTCCCTCGATGGTAACCTTGGTTCCCAGCCGTTCGATGAATTTTTCTTCCATTTCGGTGATTTCCGGCGGACGCTTGGGGGCCTTTGCCGCGTCGCTCTCGGCAGCAGGGGCGGCGTTTAATGCGGATGCCCGCTTTTCCGCCTCGCGTACGGAAAGCCCCCGGCCGGTGATTTCCCGGAACAGCTTGTCCCGCAGTTTTTTGTCCGTTACCGCCAGAAGGGCGCGGGCATGGCCTGCACTTATGCCGCCGTTTTCCGGGCTGCTTTCCAGGCTCAGCTGCATCTCGGCGGGAAGCTTCAACAGGCGCAGGGCGTTGGTTACCGCCGAACGGCTTTTGCCGACCTTGGCGGCAAGTTCTTCCTGGGATAGATGCGAGTAATCCATCAGGTTCTTGTAGGCCGCCGCTTCCTCAATGGGGTTAAGGTCGCTGCGCTGAATATTTTCGATGAGGGAAACCTCAAGCCGCTTTTGGTCGGTGTACTCGCGGATGATAACCGGTACTTCGCTCAAGCCGGCCAGCCGCGCAGCCCGCGTCCGCCGCTCGCCCGCGATGATGATGTACGAACCGGCGTCCGCACCTGCTGGCGCTGGCGTGCCTGCTTTCGCAGGCGTGCCGACTGGCGTAGGCATTGCGATTATCGGCTGGATAATGCCGTGTTGGGTGATGGAGTCCGCCAGTTCGCGCAGTTCCGTTTCGTCAAAATTTTTCCGGGGCTGGCCGGGGTTCGCTATCAGCCGGTCAACTGCAAGCTGCACCACCACGCCGTGGGGTGCGGCGGGTGATGCCGGCCGTTTCTCGGGGATTTTTCTGCCCGCGCTGATACCATCCGCGCCATCGCCAAAGACGGCATCATCAGCACCGCCGCCGGGAAGCAGGGCGTCCAGACCTCTTCCCAGTCCTCCCTTGCGCGCCATCTCAGGAGCCTCCCTTCGTATTGTGTGCCGGTGCAGCCGGTGCTGTCGCTGAAGCTGCCGCCGCCGCTGGGGCTTTGGCGCTTTGTGCCGCAGTGCGTTTGATTATTTCGCGCGCAAGGCTTTGGTAGGCCTTTGCCCCGGAACAGCCGGGATCGTAGAGTACAATGGGCTGGCCGTGGGACGGCGCTTCGGACAGGCGGACATTCCTGGGGATGAGTGTAGAAAAAACCGCGTTCTTGAAATAGGCGCTGACCTGTTTTACCACATCGTGGGCAAGCCGCGTGCGGGGGTCATACATGGTGAAGAAAATCCCCCCTATACTCAGGGAGCGGTTCAGACCGCGCTGTATCAACTGAATGGTTTTTAAAAGCAGGCTTAAGCCCTCCATTGCAAAGTATTCACACTGCATGGGGATTAGCACCGAGTCCGCCGCCGCCATGCCGTTCAGCGTCAGCACGCCAAGGCTGGGGGGGCAGTCTATCAAAATAAAGTCGTAGCGGTTTTTTACGGGTGCCAGGGCTTTTTTCAGGAACAGATCCCTGTCTTCCTGTTCGATAAGTTCTACCGCCGCGCCGGAAAGATCGATGCTGGAGGGGATCACATCAAGGCGGGCAACAGCCGTTTTTTTGATGACCTGTTCGATGGACGCCTTTCCTGACAATAATTCGTAGATCCCCGGTTTGGGCGGTTTTGCCCCCACGCCCGAGGAAAGGTTCGCCTGGGCGTCAAAGTCCACCAGCAGCACATTTTTCCCCTCCCCGGCGAGGTATGCGCCTATGTTGAGAGCCGAGGTAGTCTTGCCGACCCCTCCTTTTTGGTTCACGAAGACAAATGTCCTGCCCATAGGGGCAGTATACAGCAGGGAAAGGGTTATGGGGAATAGCCTTTTTGAATGTCCGGAGGCTTTAGCAGCACACCTGAACGCGGCTTTTTTTGCAGATTGCAGCCAGCTTTGAATCGCTCGTTACCAATATTCCGTCGTTCCTTCGTGCGGCAACCATGTATATCATGTCGTAAACCGAATGTTTGTGATTGACCCCTTCAGCAAAAGATTCTTCCCATATTTCCCTGCTGTCAATAAATTTATCTATATAATTGATACCGTCTTGTATTAACTCTATACATTCGTCACGAGTTCGTATCTTTGCGTTTTGATATTTCCAAAAAGCATTGGTCAATTCCGAAACATAAAGATCGGGTGTGATTACAAGCTCCGCTTCCTGCAAAATTTGATAGAATTTACGGTTTTTTTCTTTCTGCAGGAGAATTCCCACTACTACGCAGGCATCGACAACCGCAATCATCGGTCCCTGTCCTCGCGGATCCATTTTACATGGTCTATTGCTTTAACTTCATCGGGGATATCCCGGCTGTTTATCCTTTCGAGCAATCGCTGCCGCCGTTCCTGGTTGGAAATTTCTTCACCAAGCCCCTTTTTTATCAGGACGATGGTTTGCTGGGCAATCGTCCTGTGCTGCCGCTTTGCCTCGAAATTTATCTCTTCGTAAATGTCGGCGGGGAAGTCCCTTACCTGCAATAATGGCATAATACCGCTCCTTGTTGCATACAATTTACATACTTTTTCAATACCTGTCAAGCCCAAAGCGATGCTCTAGCATCGCTCGGTGACAGTCACCCTTTTGGGCAGCGTTTAACCTGGCGGCATGGATGCCGCTGTTTCAATGCTTTAGCTGGAGTTCTGCCGCAGGCAGAACTCCGAGGCAAAAATCTGCAAGGATGCAGATTTTTGCCATTAGTCCGCGAAGAGTTCGGTTATTTCCTTTCGGTACATTTCGGTAATTACATGGCGCTTGTAGTCCTGTTTGCCGGAAAGTTCCACGCCCGGCTCAAAGGGTTTTGCCAGCACCGCCGAACGGAAGATCAGCTCGAAGCCGCGGAAACCGGTTTTCCGGTTTATCCGATCGGAAATTTCGCTTTGTATCAGTTCCCTGATTTCCGGAAGTTTCGTGAGGCTTTCGATGTCCATGTAGGGAATATTGTTTTCCTTTGCGAACGCTTCGATCTGTTCAAAATTGGGAACCACCAGCGCGGCAAGGTACTTTTGATTCTGCCCCATTACCACAGCGTGATCGATATATTCCGAATCGCGGATTTTGTTTTCGAGGGGAACCGGCTCAATGTTCTCGCCGCCCCTCAGAACAATGGTATCCTTTGCCCGTCCGGTTAACTTGAGATCTCCCTTCCATGTTTTAAGCCCGATATCGCCGGTGTTCAGCCAGCCTTCGCTGTCGATAACTTTTTTTGTTTCCTCCGGCTTTTTGTAGTAACCCATCATAATCTGATCGCCGCGCGCATAGAGAACGCCTTTTTGTCCGGGGGGCATTTCCCTGCCGGTTTCTGGATCGCGGATCACCACTTCCATATCCGGGAAGGGAGGGCCGATGGTTTCGGGAACCGGATTATGGAGATACCGCACAGCCAGCACCGGCGCGGCCTCGGTTAAACCGTAGCCTTCCAGAACCATAACTCCCGCCGCGGAAAAGAATTTGTCTACCGCATCGGGCAGCGCCCCGCCTCCGGAAACTCCCGCCCGCAGGCGGCCGCCTACCATTGCCTTGATTTTCTTGAACACAAGGAGATTCCCCAGGGCGCGCAGGGGAGTAAGCAGCAGAAACGGAATGAACGCAACAAGCATATCAAAAGGCACAAAACGCCGTTTGAACTGGGGCATTCTTCCCAAAAGCATGGCTTTCATTTTTTCATGCACGTTTGAGATCGTAACAAAGAAATTGAAAAGCGCTTTTTTTACGGCGCTTCCCGATGCCGCGTTGCGGTAGATGCCGGCGCGCAGCGCCTCCCAGATACGGGGAACCGAAGTCATCCAGTGGGGACGAATCTTCTGGCAGTCGGCCAAAAGGATCTTTCCCACAGGTTTTGAATAGGCCAGCGCGCCGCCCGGATGCAGGCAGATGTACTGCACCGACCGTTCGAAGGAATGCCAGACCGGCAGTACGGTAAGCCATATATCGCCAAGCTTGTTGTCTATTGCCAAAGGGGCAAGGCTTGACTGGTGCAGAAAATTTTTGTGGGTCAGCATAACGCCTTTTGGTTCGCCGGTGGTTCCCGATGTAAAAATGATCGTGGCAAGATCATCGCCCTTGCCCTGTTCAATTTCCGCTTCGATAGACTGAATGCCGCCGGTTCCTTCTGCGGTAAGGGTTTTCCCCTGCTCCATAATGTCCCGGTAGCCCAGAACACGAATCCCCGACAATGCCGCCGAATATTGTCCCTTGTCAAAATCGTTGTCGATGAGGATCAGCATTTTAAGCATGGGCATTTTGTCGCGCATACTTAAGATTTTTGCCAGCTGCGCCTCGTTTTCCAGTATTGCGGAATTACAGTCGCCAAAGGAAAGAATATACGCCAGCTCTTCGGCCATGGAATCGCAGCCTCGGGGAACATCCGCCGCGCCCAGACAGTGCAAACCCATTGAAAGAATAAGCCATTCCTTGCGGTTGTCCGAAACAAAACCGACATGATCCTGGCGCTTGATGCCGGCTTCGCGCAGACCCGCCGCGCAGGTGAGAATCTCGCGGTACAATGCTGTGTAGGTGGTGGGCTGAAAACCCCCCGCTTCGTCTTTGCTGTACTGGGCGGCATAATCCGGGTAATTCCGGACATTTTTTTGAATAAGCCGCGGTAATGTTGTTACTTCCATGCGAGAATTATACATTGATACGGGAAAAAGTACAGCCGCCCGCATCCTGTGGAGGTGACAGTCACCATTTTTGTTTATTCTACCTTAAACCGGGAGACTTCCTTTACCAGCATACTGATGTTTTCGCGGTTTTCGCCCGAGAGATCGTTGACTCGGTTGACAGCGACATTGATCTGTTCCGCACCGACAGCCATCTCGTTCATGCCGCCGGTTATTTCTCCGGTTACCCGTTCAAGGTTTCCGCCCTCCTGGATGACTTCTTTGCTGCCCTGGAGCATTTCAAAGGAGCCGTCCTTTACCTGGTTGGTCATTTCGTTCAGGGTACCGATAGCTTCGAGTATCTGCTTGCTGCCAACGCTCTGCTCTTCCATCGCGTTGCGGATATTTTCTTCCTGATCCGCCACGGTCTTTACCCCGCGATCTATCGCCTCAAATTTGTTCAACACATTGTCGGTGGACTCAATGATCTTGTCGATGGAAGACTTGATTTTTTTCAGCACCGTGCTGATGGTTTTCGACTGTTCGCCGGAATTTTCCGCCAGCTTGCGGATCTCATCGGCGACAACGGCAAAGCCCTTGCCCGCTTCCCCGGCGTGGGCAGCTTCAATCGCGGCATTCATTGAGAGCAAATTGGTCTGGCTGGCGATATTTTCCATGACGGAGTTGATCTCCAAAAGGCCTTCTGATTCGCGGGCGATCTCCTGTATGTCCGCCGCCACATCCTGTAAACCGGTTTTGCCAACCTCGGATGCTTCCATCAGTTCTTTTACGTTGGCGGTATTTTTGACCAGCGTGTTGGTAACCGACTGGATGTTGGCAAGCATCTCTTCAACCGCCGCCGAGGACTGGGCGACGCTGGATGTTTGCTTTTCCACATTGCTGTTAAGCCGGTCGATGCTGTGGGTGATCTGCTCCATGGTGGCATTGGTTTCGGTGACGCTGGCGCTTTGATTGATCACCCTGCCCTTGATGCTCTGAATATTGGAAGTAATTTCGTTAACGGCGGCAGCGGTTTCGGTCATGTTGCTGGCAAGATCGCTGCCGATGTCGAACAGTTTCGCCGACTGCTGCTTGATGGTGAGAACCAGGCTTTTGATTTTTCCCAGGGTAAGGTTGAAGTAATGGGCCATATCGGATGTTTCATCATTTCCTTTTTCGGGAATCACTGTCGTCAAATCCCCCTCACCTTCGGAAATATCTTTTAGGGTAATAGCTACATTGACAATCGGCCTGGTAACACTGCTTACGAAAAGGAAAACAATTATCGCCGTTACCACAATGGCTACCAGAGCCAGTATAATGGTAAACTCTTCCATTCTTTTCACTTCGGCCAAAATATAGGATTCCTTGGTTCCCAGCATTACCGACCAGCTCTTGTCCGATTCGGCTATTTTGAAGGGAACTATTTCAATATCCACATTCGAATCCAGCACCGAAGAAAAGGAGGTGCAGCTATAGGGCTGTCCGCTTTGCACCGCGTTGTTCGCGGCATCCCAATAGTCTCCGTATATGTTATCAACATCGCGGAGCATCTTTCCCACTCGTTCGGGAACGTAGCTTGCCATAATAAAGCCGTTGCTGGAATAAATCGCCATGGCGGAAATTTCTTCGTTGGTATCAATGGTGTGCTGTACCGTTGTCTGCATCTGGACGATGTCCAGGAAACAACCCACGCCCCCAACCACCTGATTGGTACGGGGATTAATAATCGGAGTCATCAGTCTGAATACAAAGGTATCCCTTCCCCCTATTGTCCTGGGGATGGGATCTTCCACCCGGTCTTTCCTTGCGTTGGGGCCCATGAGATAGGCCATAGAACCTTCTAAATCCGTGGTTAACCGGCTTTGTATCGGGCCATTTTCCCTGGTCCAGGCCATGGCATACTGTCCGGTCGGGCTTGACCCCATCCTGCCGGTGAGCCGGGCGTCCATGCCGTCAATGGCATTGGGCAGCCAAACCGTATAAATGGTGATAAAAACAGGCTGGTCAATAAGGGTTGCCCTCAGCATGGCGTCAAAGCGATCCCGCCGCTCCGCTGCCGGAATAGATTCATAATCTGCCATTATGCCCGCCAGGGCACCCAGCACCTGCATGCGGGAATCTTCCCGGCCGCTCCAGTACTCGGCCCGCTGCCCGGCCAGATCTTTAAGGCCGCGTTTACTCAGGGATATGGCGGTGCCCGAGGCTTGCCGCAGCAATATGAGGGAAATTCCAGCTACCACGATTATCATAATCGCAATCACGATGATACTCAGCTTGAATTTGAGTTTCATTTGTTCTCCTTTTTCTTACTTTTGAAATAACAAATGGTTGCACTATTGTATTATAGTTCACTACTGGTATACAATGCAACATCCAGGGGTCAATATAGCCCTGTATAATTAAGGTATGAAATGAAAATTCTTGTTGTGGGTTCGGGAGGCAGGGAACATGCCCTTGCCTGGAAATTCGCCCAGTCCGAAAAAGTCAAGCGGGTCTTTGTTGCGCCGGGAAACGGCGGGATTCAGGCAGAGTCCAGGTGCGAAAATGTCCCGTTGGCGGCGGAGCCCACTTCTGCCGAAGGTCAGGAGGAACTGAAGCGGTTCGCCCTGCGGGAAAAGGTCGATCTTACCGTAATTGGCCCGGAGGCGCCCCTTGCCGCCGGTATTGCCGACACGTTCCGGGATGCCGGCCTTGCCATTATCGGCCCGGGCAGGCAGGCGGCGCAGCTTGAGGCCAGCAAAATCTACTCCAAGGCCTTTATGGCACAATACGGCGTCCGCGCCGCCAAAAGCAGCAATTTTACCGATTTCGACAAAGCCCGCGCCTGTGCCGCTGAACATTTTTCGTTCGGAGCCGGCGAATCGGCTGGCAGCTGCGCGGCGGCCGGCGTGCTGGGGCCACTTGTCATCAAAGCCGATGGCCTTGCCGCCGGCAAGGGCGTGATCATCGCGCAGGATTTCGCCGGGGCAGAGGCGGCGCTCATTTCCCTGATGCGGGACAAAAGCCTGGGCGGCGCCGGGGACTCGGTGCTGCTGGAAGAATTTCTCGCAGGCACAGAAGTTTCCGTGATGGCGGCGGTCAGCGTTGCCGGCGGGAAAGGGTATATTCTGCCGTTTATTTCCGCCCGGGATCACAAGCGCCGCTTTGATGGGGCGCAGGGACCGAACACCGGCGGCATGGGCGCAATAGCCCCCGTTCCCGATTTTTCGCTATCTGCTCAAGACGATTTTAATAAATCGATTGTGGAGCCGACTCTCCGGGGGATGATCGCCGAGGAGCTGGATTACTGCGGTTTTATCTTTTTCGGGGTAATGGTGCGGGATGAGCGCTGCTACCTGCTTGAGTATAACGTGCGCCTCGGCGATCCGGAAACCCAGGCGCTGGTCCCGCTGATGGATTTTGACCTTGTCGATCTCAGCGCCGCCATGCTTGCCGGAAAAGATTTTTCCCTCACATGGAAGCCGGGCGCTGTCTGTGCCCCGGTCGCCGTTGCCGACGGCTACCCCGGCCCCTACCGCAAGGGCGACGCCATTACCATTGATGCGGCGGCGCTTGAGGCAGCCGGAGCGAAGGTGTTCGTCGCCGGCGCGGAAACAGCGCCGCGTCAAGCGGCGTGGATGAATGAATCACAATCGCCTAGCCCCAATGATGTCAATTGTAAACCGAGTAATAGCGCAGAAGCTTTAGCTGCTGCGGTGGGCGGCGCAGCGTTAGGCGACACTTTATCCCTGCGGACATCGGGGGGCAGGGTGCTGGCGGTGTCCGCTTACGGTGCAAATGCCGACGATGCCTACGCCGCCGCCTACCGTGGAATGGCGGCGGTACATTTCGACGGCATGGGCTACCGCACCGACATCGGCCGGGAAATGCCTTAAACAAAAAAACCTCATAAAAGAGTCAACGAATTGCGCGAATGAACGCGAATAAATACGAATATTTAATATTGCTTTAATATTCCATTCGTTTACATTCGCGTCATTCGTTGATCTTGTTATTCATTCTACCGGCGGAAGGTACAGCACATCGCCGACTTCGATCAAATTGGGATCCAGAATATTGTTTGCCCTTGCGATAATTCTCCAGTACCCGGCAAGGCTGTATGCCTGCCAGGCTATGTCCACAAGGGTATCGCCCTGGCGGACGGCATAGTTACCGCCGGGAGTTGGATTGCCTGACGCTGCGCGCACAGCCGCCGCCGGTTCGGGCAGTTCAAATGCCGCCGCCTGCGGATCGTTAGTCTGCTCTATGCGGAAAGAAGCGGCGGATGAATAAGCGGCACCGCCGAGAGCCGCGCCTTCGTAAGCGGATGAAAATACCGGCTGTACCCGCCAATACCAGGTTCCCTGCCCCGGAGCCGGCTGAATAACGGAAGCCGCCGATACCTGCCTGCTTATGCGGGGATGTTCAAAATCCGGCGTTTCAGAAATCTCAATAATGTAATGCGAAGCATCGGGACGCTGCGACCACTGGAAACGCAGCTGCGGCACATCGTTGTAATACCGGAATACGCTGTTGGTTACGGGGCTTAACAGTTCAGGCGCCGACGCATCGGCTACGGTGATCTGCCCCATGCGCAGAACGGCATCTCCATAAGACAGCCGCCAGTGCCAAAGACCGGCATCAAAAGCCGCCTGCGCCCGATCATGCAGGTCTTCAATAATTTTTACATTCTTTGCAAAATTCGAATCGGCGGCTATTTCAAGGCGCAGGATTTCTCCTGCCTCAATGTTAACAGTACGCCACACAAAATCAACAGGCAGGCTCTGCGGCGAATTTTTCAGGTAGCGCGCATTGGGACGGGGACTTGTTACCACTGCCGCCGGTATTATCCGCTCAACACCGTTGGTATCCTGGGCAATCATCGTACCTTCACCAATTTCCCGGCTTTGTCCTTCTTCGGTAAATGTCGCGCTTCCTTCGTTTACCTGGACTACAATGCCCTCGTCCCCCATTTCGGCGTTAAGTACCGTTCCCCCTCCGGCCTGCACCTCGCGGCCCATAAGATTCAGTATGAGACCCGACCCTTCCGTGCTGGTGGAAAGGCTCAGATTCCCTTCTTCAAGTTCAATTCGCAAAGGACCTTTGCCGCCCGGAGCGTTTTGTATTCGTATCAGCGTGTTTTCATTCAGATTAAGCTGATTGTCATCCAGATAAACAGTCGCGGCGGAAAGATCGGCCACCCGAATCAGGTCTCCCGTGTACACAGGCGAATCGACAAATATCCGATCCCAAAGCACCCTGTCCGCATGCCGCCGCTGCACGACATTGTTTCTGATGATAATTGTCCCCGCCGGTTCTTCGTCGAAGGAATCGATGGTTCGCATCAGATCGAGTCTGAAAAGGTGTATGCTTGCCGCCGCCGTAAAAAGACAAATCAAAATAACAAAAATGTCGGCTAACCAGAAAACCCTGATACCGCCCGGCGCACCCGTTTTTCCGCTCATTTTTTTCCCTGAGGGTAATTCCCAACGATCGATGATTTTTGTTCACCGGCGTTAAGATCTATCTTTGAAAGATCCGGGGCCTTAACGCCCAGAAGCTTACGTACTTTGGCAAGGGATCGGGGCCCTTTTTTGGCTTTGGCAGTATTAATAACGGCAAATATCCGCACGGGCTTTTCTTTCCCCTTCACGGTTACCGACGGCATCTCTTCGGTGATAAATTTCTTTTTAACATGATGCCAGGTGTCTTCGGTTATAAGAATATCCGTACCCAGAAGCTTGTTCAAAGCTTCAAGTCTGGAGGCGAGATTTACCGGGTCGCCCGTTACCGTGTATTCCATGCGCAGGTCGGAACCGATTTGTCCTGCGGTAACAATTCCCGTGTTGATGCCGCAGCCGATACGAATGCGCGGACTTCCCGGGTCTCCTTTTGTGCGGTTTCTGTTCATGCGGTACAGCGCGCTGCGCATCAGAAGCGCCGCCCTGATGCAGTTGTAGGCGTCTCTTTTTACGCTGCCTGTGGAAAAGGCGGTACCCCAGTGGGCCATCAATCCATCTCCGATGAATTTGTCTACCACGCCGCCTGTTTTTTCAACGCAATCGACCATCTGAGTGTAGTAGTTATTGAGCCATTGAACGATGCGGTCGGAGGATTCATCCCCAAAGGTTTTTGCAAAGTTTTCGGATATTGCCGTAAAATCCCGAATATCCGAAAAGAAAATCGTGGCGTGTTTTGGGGAGCCTCCCGGCTTGATTTCGCCGCGCATGGCCTTTACCGCAATGTCGCGGTTGGTAAATCTGCCAAAAATTCCCAGGGCAGTGCACATACGCTGGAAGCTGGCGGTTAATACGCCGATCTCGTCACGTCCTTTGGGTTTTAGCGTTACTTCGAACGCGCCGCCTTCGATGGTGTGTGCGGCGGCAGCCAGCATTTTCAGAGGGATGGAGATTGTTTTTGAAAAGAACCAGATCAGTATGATTGAAATACTCAGGACAGCGGCGGTAAGGTATATGTTGCGCCTGGTGGTTGCGGCGATTCCTTCAAAGACCTTGTCGTATTCGATCCGGGTAATCACCGTAGCGCCGGCGGTATTCAGTTTGGTAAAAGCGCCGAAGTAACGCACGCCGTCTTCACCGGTAAATAAAGTTTGCGCATTTCGCGCGGGGTTATTCCAGACGAAGCGTGTAAATTCCCTGTCCGCTACATTCTCGCTTTTTCGCGCCAGTTCAAAGTCGCCGTGAACCAAAATGTCACCTTTGTCGTTGATAAGGTAGGATTGGTTTATCCCAACCCCGAACAAGTCATTAAGATTGGCCGGGTCGAGCAGAACCCCGCCGCCGCCGTTCTGCCAGGGAAAAAACAGCGCCAACAGCGGCACGGTAAAATGCGGCGTCGCATTCAGAAGCACTGTTTCTCCCGCAGCCGCCCGTCTCATGGTTATACTCTGGGCATCCCAGTAGGAATCCGCCAGCCGTGCGTCCATGTTTCTCGATTCAAAGAAACGCCTGTTTATCAGATGCTCGCCCGTTTGTGCGCCGGTGGTAAAGAAGATCGCTGCGGCCTGGGGGTTACGCTCAAAGAAAAAATCCGACGACTCATTGGCGAGAACACTTCCCGCACTCACGGCGGTGATTGTCCGCATTAACATTCGGGAATTGGAATGAATGTTTTCAAATGTCGTTTCCGCCGCCAGCGCCGAGTACCGGTTTACTTCAAAGTTGTTTTCTTCCGCTGCAATTCGCAGATCTTCGCGTACCAGCCATGAGACCAGCGCGATAATGGAACCAAGGGACATGAGCACAATGAATGTGATAATCGTTATCAGTTTTGCGCCGATAGAAAACCGCACTTTCGTCAAGCCCGTATCGTTTCCGTTACCCATACCACGCCCCTGATTTTTATTATATTTACAATATAGTAAAAATTTACACTCAAGGCCATTATGTTGTATACTGTTCAGGAGGTCAAGAATGTTGTTTCTTCTCATAATTTCGATGATTTTAGGTACCACTGCCGCAGGTGTTACCGGTATTGGTATCTCGTTCTTTAGGCAATAGGGAAATGGAAAGTGGCAAAGACCAAAGAAAACAGCACCGAGACGATTGAAAAACAGCTCTGGAAATCCGCTGATAAGCTCAGAAAAAACATAGATGCCGCCGAATATAAGCATATCGTCCTTGGTTTAATATTCCTGAAATCGCCCGATGGACGTACCTTCAATCCAGAGCAAAACTGCCAACCATGACAGCTAAACTCACCAAATCTACCATCGAAAAACACTCTTTAATTCACTTGACATTTTCTCCATATCGGATATAATAAAAATAAAGGTATCCGATATGATGAATCCAGAATTGCTAAAAAGCATTGAAGGGAAAAAACGGGAATTAGACTCATTCCGGCCGCTGCCGGCGGCAATAGTACGCAGGTTGGAAGAGCAATTTACCGTAGAGTGGACATATAACACCAACGCTATCGAAGGAAATACACTGTCATTACAGGAAACCGAGTTGGTAATAAACAGGGGTATTACAATCGGGAACAAAACGGTAAAGGAACATTTTGAGGCACTAAACCACAAAGAGGGAATACATTACCTGTATGATTTTGTGAAAAAGAAAAAACATCTGGACGAAGCTGCCCTGCTTGCATTGCATAAAATAATACTCAAGAACATTAATGATACAGACGGCGGACACTACCGGTCTGCAAATGTTATGATAACAGGTGCGGTACACATTCCCCCGTCGGGAGTAAAAATTCAACGGCTAATGAATGAATTTTTTGAATGGTATTACAAAAATAAATCAAAAATGTCTGTTGCCGAACTGGCGGCATGGGTACATTATAAAATCGTCTGGATTCATCCTTTTATCGACGGAAACGGACGAACAGCGAGATTGCTAATGAATTTATTGCTGATTCAAAATGGTTACCCTCCAGCAGTTATTTTAAATCTTGACGGACGAAAATATTACCAGGTACTTAAAGAGGCGGACAGGGAAAACTATAATGGGTTTATTAATTTTATAGGACGTTCGATTGAGCGTTCATTATTGATTTACTTAAATGCATTAAAAAGCCAAAATGATCCAGACGATAAATATGGATACATAAGTTTACAGGAAGCTGCAAAACAATGTGATTATAGCATGGAATATTTGTCTTTTTTGGCAAGAACCGGAAAATTACAGGCCATAAAAATACGGCGTAATTGGATGACAACAAGAGAAGCCATATTGGATTATGTAAAGAAAAAAGCCAAGTGGTAACAGCTACCGGGCAGGCCGCTCTCAAAGCCTGCCCGGCATCAAGATTTTTGGTTAAAACTTTAGGGTATAGCTTAGTTGAACCGCCGCGTTGCCTCTTCTATCCGGGACTAAGGCTATGTTAAAGGGAGGAGGATCGGCCATGGTCACTTGCGAGCCGGGCTTATGATACTTCATTGCACGGGTAATTCCGTATATGGCCCCGGAACCGTATAGCACCGCGCCGCCGATTAATAGCATTCCAAAATATATGCCTTCGCTACTTACATCGAACATGCCTGTAGGTTTGGGCCCAAAATCATAATCATCCTCATCCCAGTCACTGAGAAATGCACGATAACCGCCCAGCGTCGCGAGCATCACGCCCGCCCCAAGGCCTTCAAGAACCGCGGTTAAGGCGCCGCCTTTGCCGTCCCTCATTACGAAAAATGAACCCGCTCCAAGGACCAGGTTGAGCGCTGCGGTTCCGGCCCTTTGTCCGGGTGTATAGTCAGCCAGGAAACCGGTTCCCTGCAAGAGAGACTGCAGGGTAGAATCGCTTCGTATGTTTTGGGTAAATACGTACACTATAGCCGCTGCTTCGGTGGTTATAGTCTGAAAGCGGAGGCGGTATTGGCTTCCGATAGTTTCAATGGAACCCATTATTATATATTGGGCACCCAGCATACGTCCGATACTCTGGGCTGATTCGTCGCTCACTTCCCCTCCCATACTGAAGTTCAGTTCCCTTCGAATGGTGTCAAGCCGCCTTCGCTCAACTGCGGTTACCCTGCCGGTATTGGCGAGCCGGGCGTTTAATTCGTCAATAGTATAATCGATCAACCTTTCCGAAACGGACTGAAAACTAATGACCGCTACGCTGGATCCCTGAGGGAGCCTGCCGCTGATTTCGGTAGCCGCATCCCTGATGGCACTGTCCAGGGTCTGGCCATACAGGACAGTTGTCCCAAGAACCAAAACTGCAAATCCAATAAATCTTTTCATCCTTACAACTCCTTTTATGCCTTAATGAAAGGCTGAATACCCGCCAGAAAGAGCGGCAAAAAAAGCC
>Ga0082212_10003922_pt1 | contig 20886 bp, 22 predicted proteins | sample TergutNt197P3_FD_71548 | JGI IMG/M metagenome (GOLD analysis project Ga0082212, IMG submission 71548) | Neocapritermes taracua P3 segment gut microbial communities from Petit-Saut dam, French Guiana - Nt197 P3 | ecosystem: Host-associated > Arthropoda: Insects > Digestive system > Gut ... | reverse complement strand
GTTGATAATGGCAAAAGCAACAGGGCATTTCAAACACGGAAACGAAAAAAGGAACAAACGCAGATAACAATATATAAGCACGATAATTTATATAGTGGAGGTAAACTATGAAAAAATTTGAATACAAGGTATTATCAATCAAAAAAGGTGCGTTCACATCCGGCGAAAAGTATGCTGAAAAATTTGCTGAGGAATTAAATGCGTATGGCATTGAAGGTTGGGAATTAGTTGAGATTACCGGAAACGCATCTCTTGAAGGATATGTTATTTCAGTTTTCAAACGTGAACTAAATCGGTAGTGGTTCAGTATACTAACCCGAAAAAAGGAGCGCATAAAGAGAGTGAAAAATAAAAACATACTGCTTATTACGGCGTTCTCATTATTTGCGTGTACATTACATGGCTTGATATTGCATACACCGTTTAATGATTATATCTATACATCCGCAGCTAAAGTTATTCTTTTTATGCTCTGCCCTTTATTGTATTTTAAGTTTTCCAAAGAAGGTACGCTAAGAGATTTATTTCGTATCAAAGTCGATAAAAAAAGCATAATAAAAACATTATTGTTGGGAATTATTACTTTTTCTTTCGTTTTTGTTGTTTTTGCGGTAATACGTTCATGGTTGGATTCATCCATGATTATAAATGCTATGTCGAATGTAGGAATAGATAGAAACAACTATATTTTTGCGGTTATGTATTATATACTGGTAAATGTAGCTTTGGAGGAATTATTTTTTAGAGGTTTTGTTTTTTTAGTTCTTTATAAAATGAATTATAAACGCTTTGCTTTTGTTTATTCAAGCGTTTTGTTCGCGGTATACCATATAGCTGTTATGAAAGACGGGGTTACTCCGAGCCTTTTGGTTCTTAGTGTCATTGGTCTTATTGGAGTTGGATTGCTTTTTAATGAAATAACAAGAAGGTATGAAAGCGCGTTTGGAAGTTTTATGATTCACGTAAGTGCAAGTTTAGCGATTAGTTTGATTGGATTTAATTTTCTGTATTAAAGGAGCTGACGAAAATGCTTAAATATTGGATTTGGCTGACAACTCATCTGTCTCCGCAAAAAGTATCGTCTATTATGCGGCGTTTCGCGTCGCCCGAGGAAGTTTTTTTCGCCTCTGAGAGCGAGCTGTTGTCGCTAGAATTACTTACACCCGATGAAATAAACACTTTATCATCAAAATCTTTCGATATGACGGAAAGAATACTTGAAAAATGCGAAATAGCGGATATTGGCATCGTAACATATCAAGACGCGTTGTACCCGCCGCGGTTAAGGGATATTGACAGCCCGCCCGGCGTATTATATATTAAAGGAAGCCTTAGCCCTCTTTCCATCGAGCCGGGTCTTGCGATTGTCGGTACGCGCGATGCCACGCCATACGGAATCGAAGCCGCCGCGATGTTTTCATACAACCTCGCCAAAAGCGGAATGGTAATCGTGTCCGGTATGGCGAAAGGTATAGACGCATTCGCGCACAAAGGCGCGTTACGCGCAGGGAAACCAACCGTTGCCGTCTTGGGTTGCGGCGCGGACGTGGTGTATCCATTGGAAAACGAGACGCTTTACAACGACATCATAAGCCTTGGCGCGGTTATTACTGAGTTTCCGCCCGGAACGCGCCCCCTTGGAGCGCATTTCCCGCAGCGGAACAGGATTATCAGCGGATTGAGCGCGGGCGTTCTGGTTGCCGAAGCTCCGCTCAGGAGCGGCGCGTTGATAACCGCACGCACGGCACAGGAACAGGGGCGCGATGTGTTCGCCATACCCGGCAATATCGAAGCACCGAACAGCGCGGGCTGCAACAGGCTAATACGCGAGTATGCCATACTTGCATCGCAGCCGATGGATATTCTGAGCGAGTATATCAATCAATATCCCGTTCAACTGGGCGCGAAACAGGAAAAACCCAAACTCCCGGCAGTTGAAGAACCGAAGAAAAAACTGCCGCCGCCCAATCCGGCGAAACCTAAAGCGGAGGATAGAGACCTTAACGAAACACAGGCAAAGATTGTCAAAGCTCTGCGTAAAGAACCTCTGTCACCTGACGACATAATCGCCGCAACGGGCTTGGGAATGCGTGAAACGCTTACGGAGCTGACGATGCTTGAAATAGAAGGCGTTGTTACCAGCAACACAGCGGGGGTATATTCGTTATAGGTTTGGCGCAAGCATAAAACTGTTATATAGATTATTTGTAATTTGAACGGAAAGAGGTTGTGAAAAATGGCGGCTGTTACTATTAACATCAACAGTGAACTTGAGGCAAAGGCGAAGTCTGTTTTTGCCGATTTAGGGCTTGATATGTCCACGGCAATAAATATTTATTTAGCTCAAGTGGTATATAGAGAAGCGATTCCGTTTGAAATCAGCAAATCTAAAACTGCAAACAAGAAAATTCCACTTTCAGAATTGAGAGGTAAATGGAAAGGTCAGGTATGGATGTCTGATGATTTTAACGAGCCGCTTGAAGAAATGAGGGAGTATATGTGATGGGATACTTGCTTGATACTCATGCCATCATTTGGCATATTGAAGATTCGTCAAAAATTACCAAAAAAGCAAAAGAAATAATTGATAACAACAAAAATAAAATATTCATTTCTTCTGTTTCTCTATGGGAAATAGCTATTAAGTTAAACTTGGGGAAATTGACGGTGAATTTTACTTTTAATGAATTGCTTGACGATATAAAGAGCGGCGAGTTTACCATCTTACAAATCGAAAATGAATACTTAAAAGGGCTTTCTTCGTTACCTTTTTTACACAAAGACCCTTTTGACCGTCTGCTTTTAGCGACCGCAATCGCTGAGAAATTAACAATTATAACAATAGACGAAAATATTCAAAAATACGATGTGTCATGGGTTTGGTGATGCAGATAGTTAAGTACAGGAGGTTTTCTTATGAATAGTAATTGCGAAATACGAGAAACATCAAGGTGTGATTTTGAAAACATTTTATCACTTTGGAATAACGGAGCGGTAATGTCATTTGTCGGTTTTCCGGATGGATTGGGTTATACTTTGGAGAAGTTAGAAGATTGGCTGACATGGGTAATGAATAAACCAAGCAGATGTCATTATTCAATTTATAATAAGGAAATAGGATATTGCGGCGAAACATTTTACGATGTGGACGCGGAAACGGGAACATCAGCACTAGACATAAAATTGTTACCAATGGCACAGGGAAAAGGCATTGCGAAAACCGCGTTGGAGTTTGTTATAAATAAAGCGTTTGATGAAGGCAATGCGGAACGGGTTTATGTTGACCCCCATCCGGACAATCATAAAGCATGGACATTATATGGGAAATTAGGTTTCATAAGCAAGCCGCGCCCCAAATATTTGGAGGATTACGATACTTATTTAGAAATTACAAAAGATGAATGGAGCAGACGCACTTGATGTATAAATAGGAAGGCTCAAATTTGCTTGATAACTCAAAATTATAATATTAGCAAGGAATGTTTCAATGTACGATTTAGTAATTGTCGAATCCCCGGCGAAAGCGAAGACCATAGGGAAATATTTAGGCTCGGGCTATAAAATCGAAGCGACCATGGGTCATCTGCGCGACCTGCCGAAAGGCGGTCTGGGCGTTGATGTCGATGCCGGGTTCGCTGTCGATTACCAACCCATAGAGGGCAAGGAGTCCACCATTTCAGCCCTCAGAAAGGCCGCCAAGGGCAGCCGTACAGTGTATCTGGCGACCGACCCCGACCGCGAAGGGGAGGCTATCTCATGGCATCTCAAAGAACTGCTTAATCTCGATGACGAACGCGCGAGGCGTGTCACATTCAACGAGATAACGAAGACTGTTGTGCAGAAAAGTATCGCCAATCCGCGCGATATTGACTATAAACTGGTAGACGCGCAGCAGGCGCGGCGTGTGCTTGACAGGCTCGTGGGCTATAAAATCAGTCCCGTGCTGTGGAATCGCATTAAGCGCGGCTTGTCGGCGGGGCGCGTGCAGTCTGTCGCCGCCCGCCTTGTGGTTGACCGTGAGAACGAGATACGCGCTTTTAACCCCGAGGAATACTGGTCGATCGAAATAGACGTGGAACGCGCCTCCGGCGGCGGAGCGTTCACCGCCGCTTACTTTGCGCCCGATGGCGAAAAAAAGGCCGTGCTGCCCAACGAAGCGTCCGTTAAAGCCGTGTTAGGCGACCTCGACCGCTCGCAATTCAGCGTAAAGAGCGTGGGACACTCCGAGAAACGCCGCTCACCCCACCCGCCGTTTACAACCTCAACGCTTCAGCAGGAAGCATCGCGCAAACTGGGTTTCAGCCCAAAACGCGCCAATGCCATCGCGCAGGCTCTCTACGAGAACGGGCATATCACATATATGCGAACCGATTCACTCAGATTGTCCGATGACGCTATTGCCGCCGCAAGGGAATTTATCCCGGCGCGTTACGGCAATGAGTATCTGCCGAAAATTAAAAATGTGTTCAAGGGCAAGGCCGCGTCGCAGGACGCGCACGAAGCCATCCGACCCACCGATGTTTACCATACGCCGGAAGAGCTGAAAAGCACCCTATCACCGGAGCAGTACAGGCTTTATAAAATCATATGGGAGCGTTTCGTCTCGTGCCAGATGGCAAACGCCGTGTACGACACGCTTACTATAGACGTTTCGGCGGCGGACGGCTCGAAGACGCATATTTTCCGCGCAAATCACACGACCGTCCTGTTTCCGGGGTTCACCGCCGTGTATGTCGAGGGCAAAGACGAAGCCGATGAAGAGGGCGCGGCAAAACTGCCCGATCTTAAAGAGAACGAACCGCTGACGCGCAAAAAAACCGAACCGCTGCAGCATTTCACAAAGCCGCCGCCGCGTTTTTCCGAAGCATCGCTTATTAAAGCCATGGAGGAAAACGGCATCGGTCGTCCAAGCACCTACGCGCCAACGCTGTCAACGATTCAAGACAGGGAGTATGTGCTTAAAGAGGACAACAGACTGCGCCCCACGCCGCTTGGAGAAGTGGTAACGGGTCTTATGCTCGAACAGTTCGGCGACATTGTGGACGTGGAGTTCACGGCGCGTATGGAGCGTCTGCTCGATGAAATAGGCGAGGGTAACAAACCGTGGAAGGAAATGCTCGCCGAGTTTAACACGGGGTTGGAGAACGCGCTTGAAAAGGCGGCAAGCGTTACGGAGCGCATTAGAGTGCCGGACGAGGAGAGCGATGTTGTCTGCAATCTGTGCGGCAAGAAGATGGTTATCAAAGCGGGAAGATTCGGGCGGTTTTTAGCCTGCCCGGGCTACCCCGACTGCAAGAACACCAAACCTATCGCCGAGGAAATGCCGGGCGCGTGTCCCAAATGCGGCGGTAAGATACTAAAGAAGAAGACCCGCAACGGCTACGCTTTCTACGGCTGTTCCACATACCCCGGCTGCGATTTCGCCACTTGGGACGTGCCGCAGAAGGAGAACTGCGAGTCCTGCGGTCAGACATTGTTCAAGAACGGCGGGCGCGGTCAGAAGAAAACATTCTGTATAAATCCCGAGTGTCCGAACTTCCTGCCTGAAGACCAAAGGAGCTACAAAAAGAAAACAGAAGACGAGAAAACCGCCGCAAAGAAAACGACAGCTTCTAAAACAACCAAGAAAAAACCCGCCGCCAAGAAAAAATGAATGTAACAATCATCGGCGGAGGTTTGGCGGGCTGTGAATGTGCCTATACTCTGGCGGAGAACGGTATCAATGTTACGCTCTATGAGATGAAGCCGCTGAAAAAATCTCCGGCTCACCACTCCGATAACCTCTGCGAGTTGGTATGCTCAAACTCCCTGCGCGGCGACAGGCTCGAAAACGCCGCCGGACTGCTGAAAGCCGAAATGAGACTGCTCAACTCACTGATTATAAAAGCCGCCGACGCTACCCGCGTTGCGGCGGGCGGCGCGTTAGCGGTGGACAGGCTCAAGTTCGAGAGATATGTCACGGAGAGCATAACCGCCCACCCGCTCATAAAGGTAGTATCCGGCGAGGTTACTTCAATTCCGGACAGCCGCCCGCTTGTTATCGCGACCGGACCCCTAACAAGTGATAGTCTATCAACTGATATACAAAAACTGGTCGGTGATGAGTTTCTCAGCTTCTATGATGCCGCCGCTCCAATCCTATCAAGTGATAGCATAGATATGGAGTATGCCTATGCCGGAGACAGATACGGCAAGGGCAGCGGCGACTATATCAACTGCCCGATGGACAAAGAGACATATACCTCATTTCGCCGCGAGCTGGCAAACGCCGAGGAAGCTCACGTTCACGGGTTCGAGGACAGCAAGGTATTCGAGGGCTGTATGCCGGTAGAAGTCCTTGCGAGGAGGGGAGAGGACACACTCCGTTTCGGGCCGCTGAAACCGATAGGACTGCGCGACCCGCGCACAGATAAGGGCAGTTACGCCGTGGTGCAGTTAAGGCGCGATGACGCGGAGGGGGCGATGCTGAACATTGTCGGCTTTCAGACACATCTGACATTTGGAGAGCAGAGGCGTGTGTTTACGATGATACCGGCACTGCGGAACGCCGAGTTCCTGCGTTACGGGGTAATGCACCGCAACACTTTCATAAACTCCCCGAAGCTGCTGACCCCGGAATATATGCTGAAAACACAGAGCGATGTGTATTTCGCGGGGCAGATAACGGGCGTTGAAGGCTACACCGAGTCCGCCGCGTCGGGATTGACAGCCGCGCTGGCGATTATTAGGGGCGAACCGCTGAATCTGCCGCCCGAAACCGCGCTTGGCGCACTCTCGCGGCACATATCGGCCTCTGCGAGTAAAGACTTTCAGCCCATGAACATCAACTTCGGCATAATACCAAAACTTGACGAAACAATCAAGGACAAGTCCGAACGCTGCAGAAAAACATCTGAAAGAGCATTGAAAATGTTAAACGAATGGTTGTAGGGGCGGGTTAACAAAGGAGGTACACTAATGAAAATAATCATAGACGCTATGGGCGGCGACAACGCGCCGAGAGAAATCGTGCGCGGTGCGCTTATAGCCAACAAAGAGTTCGGCGTTGATATTATTCTGGTCGGGCGCGTCGAGGACATCTTGCAGGTACTGAAAGACGATGGCATCACTGATTTGCCCAAAGGCGTTGAAATTGCCCACGCGGAGCAGGTAGTCACCATGGAAGACAAGGCGGCAACGGCGATGAAAGACAAGCCGGAGTCATCAATGGTCTTGTCACTTAAACTGCTAAACGAGGGCAAGGGCGACGCTCTGGTTACCGCGACAAACACGGGCGCGGTGCTTGCGGCATCGACATTGATTGTCAAACGTATCAAGGGTGTACGGCGCGGCGCGCTCGTACCCACAATGCCGACACCCAAAGGATATTGCCTGCTCATAGACTGCGGCGCGAATGTCGAGGTGACGGAGGAATATCTGCTGCAGTTCGCTTTTCTGGGTTCGGCTTATTCAAAACTGGCTCTTGGAGTGGACAATCCGAGGGTCGGACTGCTGAACAACGGCGCGGAGGAGACAAAAGGCACTCAACTCCTCAAAAACACCCATAATCTTCTCAAAAACGCGAAAGAAATAAACTTTATCGGCAATGTTGAGGGCAATGACGCGGTTTTAGGCACGGCGGACGTTATAGTCACAGACGGCTTTACGGGCAATGTGTACCTGAAAACGGTGGAGGGCGTGGGTAAATTTTTCGGCGATATGCTGAAAAGTATGTTCAAGCGCAATTTGCTCACCAAAATCGCCGCCCTGCTGTGCTATAAAGACATTAAGGCGTTCAAGGCTAAGATGGACTACCGCGAGACAGGCGGCGCGCCGCTTTTGGGGATGTCGAAGCCTATCATGAAAGCGCACGGCGGTTCAGACGCTTGGGCGATTCGCGGAGCTATTAAACAGGCTATACCCTATGCAAAATGTGATTTCGCGGGATATATCTCCGGGCAAATGGAAACGATGAAAGCGATGACATCAAACGCTCAGAGCGAGGTTCAGACATGACGGAACTGGAAAGAAAAATCGGATACGACTTTAAGGATAAATTACTGCTCGAAACGGCTCTGACGCACAGCTCATATATGAACGAACGCAGTTTGAAAATGAGTTATGAACGTCTGGAGTTCCTTGGCGATTCGGTGTTGGGAATGCTCACCGCCGAAATGCTTTATACAACGAAGTCAAAGTTAAGCGAGGGCGAGCTGACAAAACGCCGCGCCATGTTGGTGTGTGAGCCGAGCCTTGCCAACGCCGCGAACAACATGGAATTGTGGCGTTTTGTCCGCGTGGGCAGAGGTGAGGAGCAGACAGGAGGCCGAAAACGCCCGTCTATAATGGCGGATGTTGTAGAGGCCGTCCTTGCGGCTGTTTATCTCGATGGCGGTCTGGACAGCGCGAGGGATTTCGCGAAAGTCCACATCTGGCCCGCCGCGAAGGAACTGACCGTTACCGACTTCAAAACCATTTTACAGGAAAAAGTACAGAACAAAGGCATGACGGCAACCTATCACTTGATAGGGGAGGACGGACCGCCGCATATGAAGCGTTTTACCACAGAGGTCAGATTTGACGGAAAGCCGATGGGTATCGGCGAGGGGACAAGCAAAAAGGAAGCTGAACAAGCCGCGGCGCAGAGCGCGATGGAAAAGGGTAATCTATGATTCTGAAATCGATTGAAATACAGGGATTTAAGTCGTTCCCGGACAAAACGGTGCTGATGTTCAACGATGGTGTGAACACCGTTGTCGGCCCGAACGGGAGCGGCAAGTCAAACGTTGCGGAAGCGGTGCGCTGGGTTCTGGGCGAGCAGAGCGCGAAGTCTTTGCGCTGCGACAAAAAAATGGAAGAGCTGATTTTCCACGGCACACAGCACCGCGGACCCGTTGGGTTCTGTGAGGTGACAATCAGGCTCGACAACACAACCCGCGTTTTTCCCGATGATAATGACGAAATGGCGGTCACGCGCCGCCTTTACCGCTCAGGCGAGAGCGAATACTATATCAACAAGCAGTCCGTCAGGCTCAAGGATGTACTTGATTTGTTCCTTGGCACAGGCTTGGGGCGTGACGGCTATTCGATTATCGGGCAGGGTCGCATTTCAGAGATACTCTCGGACAAGGGTACGGATCGCCGCCGCGTCTTTGAGGAAGCGGCGGGTATCTCGCGTTTCCGTGTCCGCAAGGAGGACGCGGAGCGGAAACTCCAACACGCCGAGGACAATCTTGTCCGCATACAGGATAAAATCGATGAACTGGAGCTACAGCGCGAACCGCTGAAAGAACAGAGCGAGAGGGCGAGAACGTACTTAAAATTCCACGATGAACAGAGGGTTCTGGAAATAAATGTCTGGCTGAATAATCTTGATAGGATTCGCGGGGATACCGACCGTCTGCGCCGCGACTTTGACGCGCTCAACTCCGACTTGGAGCAGGGACACAAAACACTAGAGGATAAATACGCCGAAGCGGAGCGGTTGAGCGAGCGTCACGCCGAACAGCAGTTAGCCGTTGACGGCGTGCGCTCCGAGCTGTCGCGCAATGAGGTAGAGGCACAGGAGCTTGTCGGACGCGGCGACATTATCAGAACCAATATAGCACACGCCGAGGAAAATATAGCGCGGCTCAACGAGGAATTGGAGGGGTCGTCGGGTCGTTATGAGAATCTTGAGCGTCAGACAGCCGAACGCGAGGAAAAGCTCAAAGATTTAACGAGTATACTTGCCGGAATCAACGCGGAGCTTGAGGCGGCGATTGCCGAAACTCAAGCACGCGCCGAGAAATCCGGGGACTTGGAAGCAACGCTCGCTAAAAGCCGCCTTGACGAGTCGGAGGCGTTGGCGAGGGCAAACGAAGCGCGTGACGCGCTAAGTACGCTTGAGGCGTTAAGCGGCGAGATGACGGCACGCCGTCAGACCGTCATGACCGAACTTGCGGTTAGGAATCAGACGCACAAAGAGAGCTTGAATGAACTGAGCTCCATAGATAGTGACATTAAGACGGCGAAGGAGAACTCCGAGTCGCTGCAAAACGTGATAGAGGGCTATAAAATCCGCGTTGGGGCGAGGAACGTCAAGGCAACTGAACTGCGCGGAAAACATACCGAGCTTGAGCGCGAGATTCACGCGGTGGAATCACGCGCGGGCATTCTGCGCGATATGGAACGCGAGTATGAAGGTTTTCCGAGGGCGGTAAAGTCCGTTATGAACGGGAATTTCAAGGGTGTTTTGGGAACGGTCGCGGAGCTTATACGTGTTGAGGACAAATATGCCGTTGCCATAGAAACCGCCTTGGGCAGCGCGTTGCAGAACATTGTCGTTGAGAGTGAGGACGTGGCAAAAGAGTGCATACGGCACTTGAAGAGCCGCAATATCGGCAGGGCGACATTCCTGCCAATATCCGCCGTACACGGGGAAAAGACCGAAGACAGGGGCAAGGAATCAATAGGCTTGGCGAGTGATTTGGTGTCATATGACAAAAAGTTGGAGGGTGTAATGCTCCAACTGCTAGGGCGTACTCTGGTGGCAAACGATATGGATTCCGCCGTGGAAATCGCGCGGAATAACAGATTCCGCGTAAGGCTTGTCACGCTTGACGGGCAGGTTATCAGCGCGGGCGGCGCGATGACGGGCGGCGCGGCGGCGCAGAATGTCGGAACGCTGTCACGGCGCAATGAGTTGGAGCGTCTCGAAGCCAAGCTCGAGGAACTAAAAGAAAAGTATCAGGCGGCGGAACGCGAATTGAAGAACGCCGAACGCGAGCTGTCGGCGGCGCAGTATGAGCTGAATGTTGCCGAGGATGAGCGCAGAGACGCGGAGCTTGCGGTTACAACGCTTAATTCCGAGCGTCAGCACAAGCAGACATGGACCGAACAGCTTGCGGCGGCTATAAAAATACTGCATGACGAGCTTGGCGGCGTTTCGGAAAGAATAGAGCTTAACGCTCAAAAAACCGAAGAATTGAACAAGACCATAGATGCCGAACAGCGAAGCGCGGCGGAACTGCGACAAAAAACAATAGAACTCGAGAGCGCGATGGACGAAATGGACACGCAGCACGCCGACCTGTCGCGGCGCATAACAGACGCGCGGGCGGAGCAGGCGGGCGTTCAGGCGGAGATTAGCGGCACAGAACGCGCCATAGAGGAGTACAGGGAGTTTAAGGAGCAGTTGTACGGCGACAGCGAGCAAAAGGAGAACGCGATTAAAGAACAGCTTGACAAAAAAGAGGATTACAAACAGCAGTTAGAAGCGTTGGCGGACGAAATCGCCGATTGCGAGAACGCGCATGAGGAGATACGCAAGCAGTTAATGGCGGCGGTTCAGCAGTCAATGGAACTCGAGGCGGAACGCGCCCGCGCGGACAGAGACACAAAGGATATAAACGAGCAGAATCTCAAACTGGAGCGCGAGGTCGCGCGTTTGGAGAGCAAACGCGCCGCCGGAGAACAGGAGGAGCGGCTTATTCTCGAACGGCTGTGGGAGAACTACGGCTTGGCGCACCAAGACGCGCTTAAACAGCGCACGGAGATTGAAAGCGTTCCGGTCGCCCAACGGCGCATAGCGGAGTTAAAACGCGAAATTGAAGCTCTGGGAGTTGTCAATATCGGCGCGATTGACGAGTTCAAGAGGGTCAACGAGCGGTATGAGTATTTGACCTTGCAGAGCGACGACGCGAGGAAGTCAAAGACCGAACTGCTGGGGATTCTTGATGAAATTGTTAACGCGATGAAAGAGATATTCTCGGAAAAGTTTGCGCTTATAAGCGAGCGGTTTGTCGAGACATTTTTGGAGATATTCGGCGGGGGACAAGCCTATTTGGAACTCGAAGACCCGGAGGATTTACTTAATACAGGCATCGAAATCCGCGTTCAGCCGCCCGGCAAAAAACTCGGCGCGCTCGCGCCGCTGTCCGGCGGCGAGCGTTCACTGGTGGCAATCGCGCTGTACTTCGCTATTTTCAAGGTGAATCCCGCGCCGTTCTGCGTACTCGACGAGGTTGACCATGACCTTGACGAGATAAACGTCACGCGCTACGCCGACTACCTCAAACGTATGTCGGAGCATTTGCAGTTTGTGGTTATTACCCACAGGCGCGGCACGATGGAGGTCGCCAACTACATCTACGGCGTTACATCGGAGCAGCAGGGCGTGTCGAAGATTTTGGCGTTGGATATAGCCGAGGTCGAAAGAGCCTTGGGATTAAGGTTGAAGTAGGGGCGGCCGTTCGTCCGCCCGTCAGCCCCCGCGCGTCCCGAATTGTCAAATTGCCCCGTATATACCAACCGGAGGTTACAATGATTGGTGAGACAATATCCCACAACGGAAAAAGTTTTGAAATAATCAAGCAAATCGGCAAAGGCAAAGGCGGCTACTCATACCTTGCAAAAACGGAAGAAACCTTTGTTGTCCTTAAAAAAATGCACTATGAACCGTGTGATATTTATCAATTCGAGGATAACAAACTGAAAAGCGAGTTAAGAGACTATAAAATACTCGCCGATGTTGAGATTCCCATGCCCAAACTGCTTCATATGAACGAAGATGAACAAATTCTTATTAAAGAATATATTGACGGGGACACTTTGGCGGAAATTGTGGCAAAAAATGAGTTGACCGATGAACATATCATACAAATATATGAAATGTGCGCTCTTTTATATCCGAATAATTTGAATATTGACTATTTTCCGACTAATTTTGTGGTTGACGGAAAGGGTAAAATCTATTATATAGACTATGAGTGCAACACGTATATGGAGGAATGGGATTTTGAAAACTGGGGCATTTATTTCTTGGCAAACACAGACGGTATGGCGCAGTTTTTCAAAACAGGAGACCATTCATTTTTGAGCGAGAACGCAAAGCCGCATAGAGACGGTTTCGAGCAGACCGTTGACAGATGGCTGAAATTAAAGGAGAAAATTCATGTCAAAAAATAAAAGAAATTGGGATGTTTTACTAATCGGCGGGGCTTCCGGCACGGGAAAAACAAGCGTCAGCCTTCCTCTCGCGCGTCATTTCAGAATCGACCTCGTAAGGGTGGATGATTTCCAAGTGCTGTTGGAAGTGATGACAACACCCGAAACCCACCCGGCTATACATTATTGGAGAACTCACCCGAATTGGTGGGAAGAACCGATTGAAAACACGGTGAAACAGCTTGTTGATGTCGGGCGAGCGTTAATTCCCGGGCTTACGGCGGTTGTAAAAGAAGGTCATCTTGACGATAATGTGCCTATGATTCTTGAGGGGGATTTTATTCTGCCGGAATTTGCGGATTCATTTAAGGATTCAAGAGTAAAATCCGTATTCATTCACGAGCCGGACAAAGAGCAAATTTTGCAGAATTACTTAAACCGCGAGGGAGAAATACAACAGCACCGCGCCGATGTAAGTCACGCTTACGGGAGCTGGCTTGCCGAGCAGTGCCGAAAATATGATGTTTTAATGGTAGAAGCCCGACCGTGGGACAGTGTGATGGAAAGGATTATAAACAATGGGGTTATTTAACAAAATTTTCGGGGCGTTCAAGCGCATTGACGATGAGTTTCTTGATGAACTGGAAGAGACGCTTATACTTGCCGACATCGGTGTTAACACTTCGACAGAGATAGTCGAGAAACTGCGTAAAATATGCTCAAAGGAAAAGCTGAAAGACGAGAATACTGTTACGGAAGCTCTCAAAGGCATAATCATTGAGATACTCGAGCGCGGCGACAAAACGCTGAAACTCGAATCCAAGCCGTCTGTCGCGCTGATAGTCGGTGTTAACGGCGTTGGCAAAACAACGACATTGGGCAAGCTGGCTCTGCGCCTTAGAAATCAGGGGAAACAGGTGCTGCTGTGCGCGGGCGACACGTTCCGTGCCGCCGCCGCCGAACAGCTCACCATTTGGGCGGAACGCGCCCAAACGCAGATAATCAAACAGGGCGAGGGCGCGGACGCGGCGGCGGTCGTCTTTGACGCGGTTAGCGCGGCGAAAGCCCGAGGTACGGACGTACTGCTGTGCGATACGGCGGGACGCTTGCACAACAAGACTAATCTTCTCAACGAACTCTCAAAAATCAGCCGCGTTCTGGACAGGGAACTGCCGGGTCATGACAGGGAGACTTTGCTCGTCATCGACGCGACAACCGGGCAGAACGGGCTTGAACAGGCGAAGAAATTCTGTGAAACGGTCGAGCTTACAGGCGTTGCGTTAACTAAACTGGACGGCACGGCAAAGGGCGGCATTGTTATCGCGGTGGCGGATACATTGGGAGTGCCTGTAAAATTTATCGGCGTTGGCGAAAAGGTCGAGGACTTGAAACCGTTTGACCCAAAAGCGTTTGTGGAGGAGATACTGTGAAATTCCTTATCGCGACAACGAATCCGGGCAAAATACGGGAGTTTGAAACACTCATGCCGGGTCATGAGTTTGAGGTTCTTCCGAGCGGCTATATACCGCCGGAAGAGGACGGCAAAACCTTTATTGACAACGCGCGTATTAAGGCACGCGCCGCCTTGGGCGGCGTTTTGCCCGTGATTGCCGAGGATTCCGGGCTGTGCGTGGAAGCTCTTGGCGGCGCGCCCGGTATTTTCAGCGCGCGTTACGGGGATTGCGAAACGGACGGGGAACGAAACGCGCTCGTGTTACGTCAAATGGAAGGGAAAACCAACAGAGCGGCTTTTTTCGAGTGCGCCGCCGTCTGCATAACGCCTAACGGACAGGAGTTTGTCTCGTCCGCCAGATGTGACGGGGCAATCACGCATGAACCGCGCGGAGACGGCGGGTTCGGCTATGACCCGCTGTTTGAGCGGGGCGGCAGGACGACCGCCGAGATGACGCAAGCGGAGAAAAACGAAATCTCACACAGGGGCAAGGCGATAAGAGGTCTTTTGAAAATGTTGGAGGAAGCATGAGAATCGCGCTATACGGCGGCACTTTCAACCCGCCGCACTTCGGACACCTGAACACGGTCAAGACGCTTTCCGGTCTGTATGACAGGGTTATCGTCATGCCTGCGGCTGTTCCGCCGCATAAAAATATGCCGGAGTTTTCACTTTGCGATATGGAACGCCTTAATCTTGCGCGGCTGACGTTCGGCGGCGTTGAAAACGCCGAGGTGTCGGACTTTGAGATAAGAAAAGGCGGCGTGAGTTACACAATCGACACGTTAGACGCGCTCAACGCCGATGATATAACGCTTGTTGTCGGTACGGATATGCTGTTGAGCTTTGAAAAGTGGCATAGGTTTGAGGAGATTCTAAACCGCGCCGAAATCGCGGTTTTTCGCCGCGATGAACGCGGTGTAACCGAACATATAAGGTATCTCAGAGAGAAATACAACGCGAAAATCATCGAGATTGACACGGACATCATCGAGCTGTCGTCTTCACAGCTGCGCGGAAGTGAGACTAAAAACAGGTTGAAGGTACTCGAAACCGTCAGTCCAAAGCGGATGGCGCATACTCTCGGCACGGAATATGAAGCGGTTTTATTAGCGAATAAATTCGGCGCGGACGTTGAAGCGGCGGCGTATGCGGCGATTCTGCACGACTGCACAAAGCATTGGACTGTCGAAAAACACTTGCAATTCTGCGAGGAGTGTAATATAATACTTGACGATATGTCTAAAAAGACAGTCAAGGCGTTGCACAGTATCACCGCTACGGCGTTGGCGCGGCGGGAGTTTAGTGTAAGCGACGCGGTTTACAACGCGATAAGACATCACACACTGGGCAGGTCGGGCATGAGCGCGTTGGAGATGATAATTTATCTGGCGGACAAAATCGAGCCTACTCGCAAGTACAGCGATGTACCGCACTACCGCGCCGTTGCGTATGAGAGCCTTGAGCGCGGCGTGCTGGCATTATTGGATATGAATATAGGCAAACTTATAAGAGAAGGACATCTGATCCATCCCACAACGGTCGAGGCTAGGAACTTCTATTTGGAGGCAACTCAATGAAACTATACGGGGGAGCAAGCAGCACCCGAAGCGCGGACTATAACGGAACATCTTTTTTTCGGAAAAAATGGTTCAAGGTTGTAATCCTTACAATAGCGATAGCCGGAACACTCACCATGGGCGCGGCGGCATGGTGGAAACTGAATATTAAGCCGCCTGAGTTACCGAGCGAAGAAATAGAAATACCCGTTGAGGTATTACTTCCGGATACCGACTTGAATACAACGGCGAGACCCGTTCAGCCGGGCGAAGAAGAAACGCCTGTTGTGAACGTGCGTAAAACGGGCGTGTTCACGTTCTTACTGGCGGGGCTTAACGAAGAAGAGGGCTGTACCGATGTTCTGATGGTCGGCACTCTGGATACGATTAACGAGACGTTTAATTTTGTCAGCATACCGCGCGACACGGTCGTTAACGTGAAACGAAACGTTAAGAAGATAAACGGGGCGTACTCAGCCGGGCGGCTTATGAATGTCGAAGACAAAGACGCGGGAGGTTTAGCCGAACTGAAAGCCGAAGTAAAGACGGTTATCGGCTTTTCGCCGGACTTTGTCGCTCTGGTTAACATGAGGGGATTCAAGAGGCTTGTGCAAACATTGGGCGGCGTTGATTTCTATGTGCCGCATGATATGTACCACTACCTCGGTCAGGACAGCAATGGCAACGATGAGTATATCAATCTGAAAGAAGGTCAGAGGAAGCTCAACGGCGATGAGGCTTTGCAGCTTGTGCGGTACAGGGGATATAAGGGCAGAGACGATTACGGGCGCATAGATATGTCGCATCAGTTCTTAGTGGCAATGGGCAAGCAGATACTGTCACTCGGTAACGTGTTCAAGCTCAACGAGTTTATAGATATTGCCAGAGAAAATCTTAAAACCGATATAAGCGCGACATCAATGATTTGGTTTGCAACGATGATAATGGAATACGGCACCGACTGCCTTAACTTCTACACTTTGCCCAGTGAGCCGATTTATGCCAATAACGGTTGGTATGTAAACGCTTTGGAAGAAGAAATCCTTGTGATGGTTAATGAAAAACTCAACCCGTATACAAGGGAAATCACATCGGATGATTTGGATATTTTAACGTATTAAGGAGATTTTTTATGCAGCCTAGAGAAATAGCCGTGTTCGCCGCCGATACGCTCGACGCGAAAAAGGGCATTGATGTCAAACTGCTTGAGGTTACGGAGATAACCGTTCTAGCGGACTATTTTGTAGTGTCAACCGCAACGTCAAGCACACACTTGCAGGCGTTGACGGACGAGCTGGAGTTCAAGCTGAAAGAGCGCGGCATAATGCCGCGCAATATAGAGGGACACAAAGCCGGGGGCTGGATTCTAATGGATTACGGCACGGTCATCGTCCATGTGTTCACGCAGGAAGCGCGTGAGTTCTACGCGCTTGAACGGTTGTGGAGCGATGCGGTTGTTGTTAACAGACAGGAGGAATGAATAGTGATAGCTGTCAATCAACTCATAAATGAAATAGAAAAACTTCCATCGGAATATTTACAGGATATTATGGATTTTATTGATTATCTTAGACTTAAACAAGTTAAAAACGTTTCTGAAACTATGATAATGTCTGAAAAATCATTGGATAAGTATTGGAATACACCTGAAGAGGACGAAGCATGGGCAAATTTGTAAAAGGTGACATTGTCGTTTTAAGTTATCCGTTTTCTGATTTTTCAGGATTAAAGCGTCGTCCCGCTCTTGTTATTGCAGATTTAGACGGCAACGATGTTATTCTTTGTCAAATAACAAGTCAAGCAAGAATGGACAGATATGCTTTAGTCATTCAAGATGAAGATTATATCAATGGGAAACTTAACGCTAAAAGCGTTATCCGTCCAAATAAGATTTTTACCGCAGATTCAAGTCTTATTTTATATACTGCGTGTAGAATTAAGGACGAAAAAACAGATATAGCGATAAAAACCATTATTGATATAATGAGGTATTTATGACAAAGGATTATGAAAAAAAGTGGCAGAAACGCTGGGCGGAGGAAAACGTCTTCAAGACCGCTGAGGACAGCGGCAAGGAGAAGACGTATCTTTTAGTCGAGTTTCCTTATCCGTCCGGTAACGGTCTGCACATCGGGCATACGCGCCCGTATACGGCGATTGACGTGCTTGCGAGAAAGCGGCGTATGCAGGGGCAGAACGTGCTGTTTCCTATCGGGTGGGACGCTTTCGGGCTGCCGACCGAGAATACCGCGATAGCGAAGAAGATTCATCCCGCCGCCGTGACAAAAGAGAACGTGGAAATATTCCGCTCACAGCTCGATTCAATGGGGTACTCGTTCGATTGGGACAGGGAAGTAAACACGACCGACCCCGCTTATTACAAGTGGACGCAGTGGATATTTCTCAAATTCTTTGAAAAAGGACTGGCGTATAAAGCGCGTATGCCCGTCAACTGGTGTACGTCATGCCTGTGCGTGCTGGCTAACGAGGAAGTCGTGGACGGTGTCTGCGAACGCTGTTCAAGCGCGGTCGTGCGGCGCGAAAAAAGCCAGTGGATGCTGAAAATCACCGCGTATGCTCAACGTCTCATTGACGATTTGGACGGCGTGGACTTCCCGGAGCGCGTGAAAGCGCAGCAGCGCAACTGGATTGGGCGCAGTGAGGGCGCGGAAGTCGATTTCAAGACCACCGCAGGCGATGTGCTGCGTATCTATACAACGCGCCCGGACACGTTGTTCGGCGCGACTTACATGGTTATTTCGCCCGAGCATCCGTTTATTGAAAAGTGGAAAAATATACTCGAAAATTACGGTGAGGTTATAGAATACCGCGACAAAGCGGCGCGGAAGTCAGACTTCGAGCGCACAGAGCTTGTCAAGGAAAAGACAGGCGTAAAGCTGGTTGGTTTGCGGGCTGTCAACCCCGTCACAAATGAGGAAATTCCCGTCTTCGTTTCGGATTATGTACTCATGTCATACGGCACGGGCGCGATTATGGCTGTTCCGGGGCATGACGATCGCGACTGGGAATTTGCCAAGACATTTGGGTTGCCGATTATAGAGGTCGTCGCCGGGGGAGATATAAGTCAGTCCGCGTTTACAGATGTGGAGACAGGCATAATGGTAAACTCAGGCTTCTTAAACGGCTTGGAAGTGTCAGACGCGAAAAAGAAGATTACCGATTGGCTGACTGAAAAAGGTCTTGGAGAATCCAGAGTTAACTACAAGCTGCGCGACTGGGTGTTTTCGCGCCAGAGATATTGGGGTGAGCCGATACCCATCATCCACTGTGAAAAATGCGGCGCGGTTGCCGTGCCGTATGACGAACTGCCGCTTGAACTGCCGATGGTAGACTCTTACGAGCCGACCGAGAGCGGCGAGTCTCCGCTCTCTAAAATGCGGAGTTGGGTCGAGGTCAAATGCCCCGTATGCGGCGGCAACGCGGAACGGGAAACGGACACCATGCCGCAGTGGGCGGGTTCATCGTGGTACTTCCTGCGCTATATTGACAATAAAAACGAAAACGAGCTTGCGTCAGCCGAGGCTATAAAAAAGTGGATGCCCGTTGACTGGTACAACGGCGGCATGGAGCATACGACGCTTCACTTGCTGTACTCAAGGTTTTGGCATAAGTTCCTGTTCGATTTAGGGGTTGTCCCCACGCCCGAACCGTACAAGAGGAGGACGAGCCAAGGCATGATTCTGGGCGAAGACGGACAAAAAATGTCTAAATCGCGCGGAAATGTATTGAATCCGAACGATATTGTGGCTGAGTATGGCGCGGACACCATGCGGCTCTATATAATGTTTATAGGAGACTTTGAAAAGGCGGCATCATGGTCGTCGCAGGCCGTTAAGGGCTGCCGCAGATTTGTCGAGAAGTTTTGGGCGTTGTCCGAGAAGTCGAAACCGACACAAAACGTGTCGCCCGCGACTGAGGGGCTTCTGCATAAGACAATAAAGAAAGTGACCGAGGACATCGAACAACTCAAGTTCAACACGGCAATCGCGCAGCTTATGACTTTGGTAAACGAGTTGAGCGCGTCCGGCGCGACAAAGGGCGATTTGAATATTATGCTGCGGCTGCTCTCGCCGTTCGCGCCGCATACGGCGGATGAACTGTGGGAACGCCAAGGCTTCAAGGGATTATGCTGTAAACAGGAATGGCCAAGCTACGACAAAGTAAAAATAATCGACAAAGAAGTAACGGTTGCCGTGCAGGTTAACGGAAAACTTAGGGCTTCAATCGTTTTACCCGCCGGGTCGGACGATGAAACCGCGATAAACGCGGCGAAAGAAGACGAGCGGATAATACCGCACATCGGCGGAAAAACTCTGGTGAGGACGATTGTGGTAAAGGACAGAATAGTTAATTTGGTGGTTAAGTAGGGGAGGATTCCATATCCGCCCGCAGTCGAACCAATGTTCGGCTTACATTTTTTGCAAAAGTTTGCAAAAAATTGTTCTTGACAAATACAGCTAGTACAATTATAATATCAAGGGTGGAAGAATTTTTTGCATTAGCGGGGGGAGGGTAGTAAATGTCGGAGGTCAGGTTAAAAGAAAATGAATCTTTGGACAGCGCGCTGAAACGTTTCAAACGTAATTGCGCGAAGGCCGGTGTGCTTTCCGAGCTCCGCAAACGCGAGCACTACGAAAGCCCCAGCGTCAAACGGCGCAAGAAATCAGAGGCGGCTCGCGCTAAAAAGAAAAAATTCGGTTAAAACAAAAGCCCGCAACAAACGTTGCGGGTTTTGTGTTGCGGATTAATTTTGCAGGGCGCGGTTTCCTAAACGCGCCATTTCTGTAGGGTCGAGATTGAATCCTCAATGTCATTAAGTTAACGGCGCGGCGGGAATTGTCCCGCCGCGCCTGTGTGTGTTAGTTTGAGTTTTGCAGTTTTTCTACTTCTGCGCGGGGTAGTCCGGTAACAGTTATGATTTTATCAACTGAATCACCGACACTCAAA
>Ga0082212_10003921_pt1 | contig 20903 bp, 23 predicted proteins | sample TergutNt197P3_FD_71548 | JGI IMG/M metagenome (GOLD analysis project Ga0082212, IMG submission 71548) | Neocapritermes taracua P3 segment gut microbial communities from Petit-Saut dam, French Guiana - Nt197 P3 | ecosystem: Host-associated > Arthropoda: Insects > Digestive system > Gut ... | reverse complement strand
CGCCGCCGCCGCCGCCGCCGCCGGAATAACCGCCGCCGCCGCTGCCCGAACTCCAACTGCTCGAACCGGACGAATCCGATGATGAGGGGTCTCTTTGAGCGCTGCTGACCGATGAATTAAACGACGTACTCAATGCAGTGAATGTTGTAGCGAAACCGGTAACGGATATATCTTCAGCGCCGTTGTACCATTCGGGTTGATAGTTGAGACGTTGCAATACATTGTCGAATTTTTTGCACCAGTCGTTAGCCACGTCCAATACAAGGGCATAAGGCAACAGTCGCTCGAAAAGTTCGGGCGTTCGTTCAGGCGGGGTAAGCATGTTCAGCCGGTGTTCTTCGGCTGTTTGCATGTACATTTTGAATCCGTCTATTTCGGCGCTTAATTGAGCGCCTTCGGTGGTGAACATCTTGAGGCGTTTGGCATAGAACACATACGCCAGTGACAGGACCGCAAAAAAACCTGCCGACGGCCAGTGAACTGCCAAGTTGTCGCTCTCCATCAATACCACCCCAAATATAGTTCCAACGACAATAAATACTGTTGAGAAGCCCAAACAAGATATACAAGAATTAAAACATCCGCTTTTCAGAATTTTACGTGCGGGTGTGAAAAAATAAATTATTTCCCAAACGATGAAAGGCGATGCCGCAAGGAGCGCCCAACGGACCTCTTCAGTCCCGCCCGTCAATAGAATGTACAGCACAAAAATCACGTTGAGGACTACTCCGCCTACAGCGATATGCCGGTTGTTTTCGTAGAAATAATCCTTGAGATTCCATTGTTTTTCCATCGCTTCTTTCAGGTCGGCCCTGGCTTTTGAAAACTTGACATGGTTTGTATCAGCTACCTTCACTTCTGTTTCGGACAATCCCTTTTGCAGTTCTTCGAAGTTCAGGCTTTCCCTCAAGGCCGGATTACTTTCAGCCGATTTCATGAGTTGTGCGAGGAGTGCTGTCGTTTTTGTTTCCGTGCCGTCGAAGATGGTAGCGTGCATTTGTTGTTCTTCGGGACGCAGCCGCTCCGTATTCATTTTATTAACGAGCGAATACTTCTTTTTCTCATCGCACCGGATGCTCATGGCGCCCTTGACTGCCATTTCCACAAGGGTAGCCGTAAATGATTTGTTGTCGTAATATTTTGTATTCAGGTACCGGAGGGAAGCGGGTGACAGGTTGCGCGGCGGCGTGAAAGCCGGTATCGCCACCGGCTTGACGGGACGTTTGCCTGCCGTGAGCATACCGATCAAAAAGTATAGCAGGCAAATCACAACGCCTGTCCATCCGCAGACGCCATGACTGTGTTCGTCCCAAAACGCTGCCGCTTTGGTGGGCGGCGGCGGGCGGGCGATGATGTCACGTGTAAAACCTACCGCAACGGTCAGTCCTTCCTTTGGCGCCAGCCGGCGATTGGCCGTAAAAACCTGTATATTGCCGCGATCTTCCACCGAACAATCCTGCGCGGTAGAACCTTTCACACCTGTATAACAGGCTGTTTGAACTGTTTTTGCGTTGCCCGGAAGCGTGATTGCCGCCGACGCCTGTTCGACAGCGAAAATAGAGGTGTTGCCGATTACGTTCCAGTAAAGTTCGTCGAAGTCGTCGAAAAACCCGACCTGCCCGTAACTTTCATAAACAACGGTAAAATCATATTCGCCTGGCTCAAGCAACACATTCATATCGCGTATATAAATGAGCATATTCCCACTTTCTTCTTCGATGTCATATCGGGTATCCGCGCCGTTACGCTGTATGGCAAGGATGTTGTAATCCATGCGCACCTTTTTCCCTCTTTTATCCTTGCGTGTAAGGGGAATCTCGCGTATGATGCCTCGCCTGATCTCAACGCCGCCGGCATATACTTTGATGTGTTCTGCGACCTCAATCCTGCCGTCGGTTTCAATCTTTATATCCGAATGAAACCGGATGATGCGCTCTTCCTGCTGCGCGAACGCCGCCGAAATGAACAGGATGGCGATTGCTAAAATGATTAACTTTTTCATCTGTATAAAAATTTTATAACTTCATCAGTTCATCAACATCGGTAATGGATTGCTTCGTCGTTCCTCCTCGCAATGACGTTCGCACTTTCAATTTTCAATTTTCAATTGATCTTACGGTTTATAATTGACCGGTTTGGGGTTGTAGTTGCTTCCTGCTACATACAGGTAGTTATCTGTCCAACCGCCTTTCATGTCGCTGCGCTGTTGCAGCGTCCATTGGCGGATAACCCATTTGCCGTCCATATTGGTAAGTACACCCACTTCGATGGTGCGCATTGTTACGCGATAGGGATAGTTTGGTTCTTTTCCTTCAACCCATTTGTCTGTCAGGAATACCACCCTGTCCACTTTGAAGGGGTTTGTACCTCTGTTTTCAAACTGGTTTTTAGCCACTTCGAGGGCTTTTGCTGCAACAGCGGCGCTCATGCTGTAAGTTCGGGGCATCTCAATGGGCGCCGCATTTGCCGCGTCAGCATCTACCCACCCGTTGTACCGGTTGGCATACCTTACATATTCCACAAAAAGCGCGTCCATTTCTTTGGCGAGATCGGCTTTTTTGTCGCTTTCCTGCCAAAAGAACATGGCCACTTCAAAAAGATGGAAGTAAAAGCGCGTGTTGCGTGCATCATTTGCCGCGTCGTATTTCGCTACCTGTTCCTTGTAATATGTCGCCGCATCCTTGATAACGCTCATGGGTGTTTGCTTGGCGCAGGTATTGGCGAGATTCCACAGAAACGACTGAAACATTGCAATATCCTCCCATTTAACAGCCAGTTTTTCGGGACGGTTACGAAGGGATTTACCGTCGTCCCCTCCGTTTACCTTCAACGACCCCTTGAAAGCATTGTATGTGTTGCGCGCTTCGCAAAACCGCATAAAGGGTTTCAGTCCTTGCGGGTCGGCGGCAAACAGGGCAAAGCCCGAATAGATCACATGTACGCCCACAGGCATAATGCCGATACAGTCGTCGTAGCATCCCCATGGCGTGCGATTACCGGCAGGAATGGTGTCAACGATGGTAAAGTGGTCATACAATAATCCTGTTTCACTCCAAAAGTTAAGGCTTATCCTGTCTACTTGAAAACCGCTATGCCTGCGCGAAGTACTCCAATGCTGATCGAGCGTTTGAGCCGATTGAAGGAAAAAGTTCTGCTCCGGCGCACTGTCGTCCTGCAGATAATACCTTCTCAAATTGGGATGGTAGTAGGGTCGGAAAAACAGGTTCGCATCGAGCGCTTCGTAAGCAGCCCGTATGGCGGCGGGCGATTTGGTATATCCGTCTTCCACCGTTGTGATGCTTGCGCGCGGGTCGGCGGCGATGGCTTCGGCGCCGGGCTTTGTATCCTGCTGCACGGCGGCGGCTTGTTGCACCGCAGCCGGCGTTGTCTGTTGCGTCTGCACCTGTTGCGCGGGAGCGGCTTGCTCCTGCTGCGCAGGCTGCGTTTGTTGCTGTGCAGGCTGTGTTTGCTGCTGTGCAGGCGTTGTGGACTGCTGCACGGCTTGTCGGGCGCGGTTTACCGCTCCGCCTAATTGCGCCTGTGCGCTGATGTTTACTGCGAGCGCGACCGCTACCGCAGCCGTTGCTCTGATGATGGTTTGTCTGTTCATTGTTTTAAAAGAATTTAATGAATTTAATGAATTTTTGATGATGATGAATTGCGCTTTGCGTCATTGCGAGCGAAGCGAAGCAATCCAGTCCAGAGCGTTCTTTTCCGGATTGCTTTGGGCTATCGCCCTCGCAATGACGTTGTGCGTTTACACGAATAAAAAAAACGTGTAAACTTTTCAAAATCGGTTTACACGTTTGTTTCGTACTGTCATTTTGGGTTCCTTAATTTATGTACAAAGAAGCCAGTAATTTTTGGGATTTACTATTTGGGTATTTTTATATGCCGGAAATGTAAAATCGTTTGTATTTCCTGTTATGATGTAATCTGCTTCGCAAACATCGGCAAGTTCCAATATTTTATTGTCATCTTTATCGGATAACATGTCGAGCGAAATTACCGGAACATACAGGGCAGCCCGCTCTTCAATATCTGCAAGCAAGGTTTCGGCTCTTGCCACAAAATCATGATATGCCGCAAATTTAGGTCTTCGTAAAACATCATAATATTCAAACATCAACGCTTCGGATACGCACAGTATGATTTTATCTTCAACAAAAAGTTCATAAACAATCTTATAAGGAAAACTTTTCTGTATCAAAGACGAAACAATCACATTGGTGTCAATGATTACTTTTTGCATGTTTTCTGACTGCCTTTACTTCTTTTGTGATATCTTCCATAGTCATTGACGACAAACCGTATTTTTCCGCCAGCGCCACACAACGGTTCAGGTTCTGGCGCATCAGTTCTCTGCCGATAATGTCTGTCAAATCGGTAAAATTGAGATATTCGCCCGGAATGCCGAATTTGCCGTATTCAAGGTCAGATATGGCAATATTTAAGGTTTTCATACCATAACGTATTAAAAATTCAACCCCGCAAAGATACTTCTTCCAATTGAGAATTGAAAATTGAGAATTGAAAATGATTTTCAACTTTCAAATTTCAATTGAAAACGTGTAAATCAAAATGTCAAAGAACGTGTTTAATTCAATTATGAATTATGAATTATGAATTGCGCCACGCGTCATTGCGAGCGAAGCGAAGCAATCCAGAAAATAATGTACTGGATTGCTTCGGGCGTTGCCCTCGCAATGACGTTGCGCGTTTACACGAATAAAAAAAACGTGTAAACTTTTCAAAATCGGTTTACACGTTTGGTTCGTAAGGGAGGGGCGGGATGCTTACATTCCTAAAACATATTGGAATGTGAGCCGGTGTTGGTAAAGACCAAAATCATTTCATCGTCTTTTTGTACCCAAATTAATAGCCAGTCAGGCGATATATGACACTCCATAAACTTTTCGCCTCGTCGCTCTTTTCCGTATCCTGTTAAAGGGTGCACGCGATTTTTAGGCGGCAGGATTTCCAACTTTGCAAGACTTGCAATGATTCTGAATAATTCGTTCAGGTCTAAATTTTGTTGATAACAACGCCTGACATTCTTCTTAAAGGAATTGGTATGAGCGACAGCATAAATAAAATCTTCATCCGCCGCCAATGCCTCGAAAAACTCTGCTACTGTCATTCGCCGCGTTTTGCCGGTGTTATTCATCTGCAATCTTTCTTTTTCCTTTGTTGATAACAGTGTATTTACCCTGCCGATATTCATCCAATCCTGTTTCTATCGGGCTTTTTGCCGTTTTCTGTATTTGAAATATGCCCAACGACAGGAAAAAATCCAATGCCTTTTTTGCCACAGGGTTGGCTTTATCGTATATCAATGCAACTGTTTCCGGTTGCTTCATTGTTGCTGATGCTTCCATATCTTTATGTTTTTATCCCGCAAAGATACGAAACTTCTTCCAATTGAGAATTGAAAATTGAAAATGATAAAGAGGGATGAATTACCTGACATAAACATCATCGAAATACGCATCAATTTGAGATAAACAGGCTCTTATCCGGCTGATGTGATACGCTCTTTGCTGCATGTCGCTCTGATATGCGAAGCCGGTATAGTCTTCATAATACTTCCATACGGTTTCGGCAGCGGAAAGGGCGAATTTTACATGTATCATACGGCAAACTGTTCGGGCAGGCGTTCAAATACCGTTTCCAACGGGATGCCGCCGTCAAACATTTTTCTGTCGTCGGGCGTAAAACCAACTTTCATTTCCGGCTTCTGCATTTTTCCTTCGGCTATCAGACGCTCCTGTTCCGCTTTTAACCTGCCTATTCCGGCATAAGTCAACCGGTCTGATTTCGACGCCGTTTCAAACACTCCCAAAGATAAAATATATTCTATGGTGCGCTTTGCAATGATGCTGTTTTCACTATAATGTAATGTAATGCTTTCCATTATCTTTACGTTTAATATGATGCGGCAAAGATACTTCTTCCAATTGAGAATTGAAAATTGAAAATGATTTTTAACTTTCCACTTTCAACTTTCAATTGAAAACGTGTAACATGGACTATTTTAGACAGTTAGTGGACTGTTTGGGACAATTTTTAACCTGTATTTGTCCACCATTTTATGGGGTACGATTTAGGTTGCTAACTTTGTCCGTTTATGTACTTTTCCTGTCCGTTTTCCAAATTCAAATTTAGATAAAAATCCGTTTATTATGCTATGTCTGTGCGCATTGACCTCCTTCTGACCACTTCTGTCTGCATCGGTGCATTTTCCAATATTACTTCTGCGGAGTTACTGCCGCCGTTGCGCCAACTTAGCGTAAGCGATCTCACCGGAGGTAAACCGCACGTTATCGGCTGTGCATTTTGTCCTTTTTTAACTGTGAACTATTCAGTCATTATTCACTATTCGCTTAATTCAATTCCTGTTCGTTGTACTTCCCGCAGGAAGTATGCGTAATCTTCTTTGGGGTCTATAACATGCGGTTCTATTCTCACATCAATGCTTCTTCTCAACCGCCAAATAGGTACAATAGTGTCAAAGTATCCACCTTCCCAATTACTTACTACAAATGCGATATCTATATCACTGTCTTTATGCTGCGTTCCCTTGGCAAATGACCCGAATAAATACGTTTTGTCTATCTGAATTGGTAAATTGCTTTCTTTCACCAGTTCAGCATACTTCCTTGCCGTAGAGATTATATCTTCTGTTTTGTCCATTGCAGTAATTCCTTTGTTTTTGTTAAAATATTTTGCGTTATCTCTTTTGTCATCGTTTGTGCTATTTTGTTTTTGTAATCAGGATAGCGTGCTTCTATGTTCAGCGGATTGAGGTCTTCTATAAAATCTTTTTGCTGTTCGTTCATCAAATTGTAAAGTTCTGTCTTTTGCGCAAGCCCTGTCAAATCGTGTGTAAACGGCGGGGTATCCTCTTTTATTTTAGTAAAGTATCCTTTCAATATCTTCTCTATCGCTTGGTGACACATAAATCCCACATAAAGATTATGCCCACCTTTAATTAACCATTCGGCAGTATTGAAATCTCTATCGGATAAATCTATCCAGTATTTTACTTTTTCTTCGTTTGTCATTTTTTAATCACTTTAATTCCAAAATGCAAAGATACAACTTTATTTTATTAAAATTGTCTATTTATAGATTTTTTACTTTTCTTTTCACTACACTTTCAGGCGCACATTCTTCTCAAGACCGTACTCTTACAACACTCTCGCAGCATTGCCGATAACGGACAGCGGCTTGGCGTAGTGGCGGCTTCCACTACCGTTGTTGCGGGGTACAAATGTTCAATTACGCACTTCCTTTTCCGCGGGGTTACTGCCGCCATTACGCAAAACCGCAAGTTATCTGTTCGCCCATTTACGTATGCTTGATTGTTATTTATTGTTTATTTAAATTATAAGTTATTCCAAGTCGGATTCCTGAATCAAACAACCTGTCTGGATGTTTTTCTAGCACAAAAAGAATTAAATTGTGCAATCGCAAAAAAGGATTGGCAAATAACGTTATTCCAAATTTGAAATCGTATTTAACTCCCAAGCCTGCTATTATTCCCATTCCTGTTTGATTATCAATAATTTCACTCTTATTTCTAAAGTCTATATCAATAAATGTTCCGGCATTGACAAAAAAGAATTTTGAAAAATTGGCTCGCAATGTTAGCGGAATGTTGATAAGCGATAATTTTTCCCCTCCGGCAAAATAGGTAACACCATCAGGATATGCGAAAAGTTTTACATTATGATTAGAATATTCAATACCTGTTTCTGCCTCTAACCAATTATTCAATGGATAAATATAATTGACACCTAAACTATAATAATACTTGTTTTCGTGATACATATCACCATCAACACTTGGGATATGGGCTACATCACTTTTTCCAAGAGTGGTAAATGTTATTCCAATTTTCCCTTTTCCCGGATTTAAGTTTTGAGCGTTTAAAGTACAAAACAAAACAAGTCCACAAATAGTTAAAATTTCATTCTTAAATTTATTTTTCATTTTTAAAAATCTTACGATATTATTGACTTTCAAAAATTTAATCGTCACAGTTGGTGTGTTGACAAACTCATGGATATTCCATGGTTGTCTTTTTTTACTATATTTACTGTCACTGTCATTCACTCACGTTTTTCGGTAGCGCTCTCACGGGTGACAGATAACGTGTGGCTTGGCGCAACGGCGGCAGTAACTCCGCAGAAAGTGTAGTGCGAACATGAACGGCAGTAGCCCGCAGAATGTTTAGTGTCCGCCGCCGCTGCGCCAACTTAGCGAAGCGATCTCACCGAAGGTAAATCGCACGTTGTGTTGCAGTGTTTTGTCGTCTGTTTTTCCGCTCGCTCTACATTATCTACAACTTTTCAGCCAATTTTTTGTCGAAGAGCCGCTCAATAATTTCACTCTTTTCAAGCATTCCGTTTTGGTCTATCAATTGACTGCCTCTTGGAACAGAAAAACTTAATTTTGTCCATGTGGTACCCTCAATTCCTTCAAAAGCAACATCAAGCGCAGGTCCATCATTTCTTTTTGTAATTGAAAAACGAAATGAAGCAAGATTTTCGTCATTAACCACTCTTACCTTGTCATTCGCGTTTCTCATTCCAAATTGGTCAATTTCTTGTGTCTGACCTTTTTTTAACGAAAAAGATAATTCTTTAAAAGCACAACCTTTTCCACTTGTAAGTTTAATACCGTCTTTGGTATTTTCAATTAAAAGTAGAAAATTTGATGCTTCAAAAACACTTTCCGTTTGAGCATTTGCAAATTTGCCAAAGCAAATCACTGCAACTAAAATCAAAAAAAACTTTTTCATGTTCAACTCCCTATACGTGTCGGGCACAACCTCTAAATTAATAAAAAAATGAAAACTCTATTTCGCATTATGATTAACGTTCAATTTTTCACGGTTTTCTGCAACTCTGTCTGCCACGCTCTCGCACATTGCCTACAACTGTTGTATTTGCGTCATCAGCGTTCCATTCAGTTCACTACAAACCGATAACTCCCCTGCATGGCTTTCACCATCAGGCATTCGTTCTCTGTGCCCGTCTTTTCAATGCCTGCTGCGGTTTCAATAGCCTGTCCGCTTTCCGTGACAACGGAATTGTCGGAAACAGGGATATACACCGTTGCGTAACTGCCGACAGGAACAGTGATATTCATTTCCAAACGGTTGTTGCCGGTCTTTTTCACTTCGGAAACGACTTTCCCGAAAGGCGTATTATTTGCATAAAATACATGGTCTAATTTGTCAGGCAAGCGTGGTTTGATGATGATGTGCCTGTAGCCGGGTTCGTTTTCGTCGGCATTGACGCCGGCAAGCGTGCGGTAAAACCAGTTAAGTCCGCCGCCAAACATGGGATGATTCCGCGAATCGCGTCCGTTCCATTGTTCCCAAGTTACCGTAGCGCCCTGCTCAATCCAGTTGCCGTAACTTGGAAAATCGCGCTTGTTCATCGCTTCGCAAGCTACGTCGTTCATGCCGTTCGCGGCAAGCGTCTCAAAGAAAAACTGCGTGCCGAATATTCCCGTATTCAAATGTCCGTTGTATTTTTCGACAATTTCCTGATGCAGGGTTTTTACTATGTCATCGTAACGTTCATCGGGTACGCCCATCGCAAGCGCATAAATATTGCTTCCGAAATCGCCATACGTCCTGTTTTCTGCATCATAAAACTTCCTGTGGAACGCTGTTTTCACATCATTAGCAATGCCGGAAAAATACTCGCAGTCGTTCGTCTGCTTTAGCGCTTTGGCTGCCCTTGCCGTGAAATCGGCGCAGCGCCACAGGAAAAAGGTGTGCACCATTTCCTCTGAAGGAATCTGAAACGCAGGCGCCCAATCGCCCAGATTCAGCCAGTAGTTGGGCTGGTCGGAGTTGATGTTGGTTCGTTGCGACAGCATGGTTCCGTCTTTCGTGAGCCATGCGAGCATGTAACGAACCTGTTCCTGCATCGCAAAATAATTGTCTTCAAGCATTTTCCTGTCTCCATAATGGAGGTAAAATTCCCACGGCATGATGTTCATAGCCGCTCCCCAGCCCACTCCGCCGCCGCAACCGGGCTGCCAGGGCGCGCCGTTGGGCACATACCCCGTCTCGATATTCTGGGCGTCGCGCATGTCGCGAATCCATTTTGTATAAAATGCGGCTGCATCAAAGTTGTGCATCACTGTAACACAGGCCACCTGACCATCGCCGGTGTACGGAGAACGCTCGCGGTGGGGGCAGTCGCTCGCAATGCCGCCGTGCATGTTGTCCGACTGGCTGCGCTGCCATATCGTATTGATCTGGTCAAACAAAGGATTAGATGTTTTAAATTCGGCAGAGACCTTCACATCGGTATTGACCGCTTCGGCTGTCAGCATGTCGGGGGTCAGATGGTCGACGCCGCTGATGACGGCTTTGCTGAATACATACCACGTAAAACGCGGGACGTAGGATTCTTTACCGCTTCCCTTAAAAATGTATTTCTGAACGCCTAACGGCGATTCGCATATATATTTCACGTTCAACGTATCGCCTTTCCGGCCTTTTATATTTTTAAAATGTATCCAGCCTGAAACCTCTACGCCAAAATCGACTTCATAATTTCCGGCGTCATTCTTTATTAATGACACAGGTTTAAGTGTTTCCATCACCTTGTCGGTCGGGGCGGTGTGCGCGGTGAGTTCGCCGGAGGGCGGTTCGCGGAGTACGGCGGTTTTCCATCCCGAATCGTCGCAGGCGGCGGTTGCCCATCCGTCCGTTTCACGGTTGGCGTCGTATATTTCACCGTCAAATACGCCGTTCATCACAATCGGCGATTCCTTCGCCTTCCATGTGTCGTCCGTACAGATAATATCTTTGGAACCGTCCTTATAAGTAATCTCTATCTGGCACAGGAAGCGCGGCGAACCGAACGAAGCCACCCACCGCGACGTGCAATCGTAAAAACCGTCGCCGACGATAGCGCCCGCCACGTTCTGCCGTTTTTGGAGCATGTCCGTTATGTCATACGCCAGATACATCACGCGATGCCCGCGAAAATTGTTGTTGATGGCGATATACGTGTGTTTGATGTTCTCGCGGACGGTATAGTTGGTGAAGTTCGGAACAAGACAATCGTCGCCAACCTTTTTACCGTTCATGAACAATTCAAAAAAACCGAGACCTGTTACAAACGCTTTTGCAGAAACAACATTATCTTTCACCTGAAATGATTTACGGAACAGCGGCGCCGGATGATGCGGCGGGATTTTTGGCTGGGGCATATTTGCAGGAAGGATAATTCTGCGCGGTTCTTCTCCTTGCCACGGAGCTCCAATCCACTGCGCTTTCCATTCGTCGGGCGAAAGTAATCCCATACCCCAGCGGGCAGGCTCGCTCCATGCAGAAGCCACCTGATTGCTGTCCCACACCATAACCCGCCACCAGTAATCTTCGCCGGATTGCAGTTTGCTCCCTGTGTAAGGAATTAAATAAGAGTTTTGCGACGGCACAATCCCGCTGTCCCAAACATCGGTTTCCCCTTTCAACAGTCCGGTTTTCGACGAAGCTACGCAAATGCGGTACGCCTTTTGAAACTCGCCGCGTACCTTGTCCGAAACGGTTTCATTCACCCACGACAGGCGCGGCGACGGAGCATCTACCGTCGACGGATTCGTCATGTATTCGCACGACAACTGAACCGGTTTGATTTTACTGCGCTGCGTGCATGATGTGAATGCAAACATCACGCACAACAGGCACATAACGCTGATTTGATACAATATTTTCATTTTTTCTGAATTAAAGATAAAAAAAAGATACAAATATGATGATGATTTAATTTATTTCACCTCCTCGAAATCAACATAATCTCCTTCTTCTTTCCCGAAAGTTTTATCCGCTTTCGGTTGATAGTGAACGGTCACCTCGCCTTCTTTCTTTTTCTTTTTCCGCAACATCTCTTCCTGTTGCCGCATTTGAGCGTTGATGTTTTTGGAGGCTCCGCCCACGAAATAAGAAAAAATACTCCTGAGTATCCATTTACCGAGGAAATAAATTCCAAAAATGATGATTAAAACTTTAAAAAACATAATCTTAACGTAATCTGCTCAATGCCTGTACCATCAGTTCGTCATTGCGAATGCCGCGAAAAGCGAGATAATGGAGAATAATAGAAATAACGGGGAAAAGCGACGCTAAACGGAACGAAACCGAATGAACGCTTTGAACGCTGTATAAAACAAACAGCAGAACGCCCGTCAACCCTGCCAGCAACAGGATATTGTACACGCACAAACGCAGCTGCAATACCCTGTGTTTGTACATGAATATGGCGATGAAGTTCAGCGCGCAAATCAACGCCCCGAATGCGATCAGGGAATACTGTTTGCTGATAAGGGTGGTGACGCCTGCTTCGGTTTGGTAAAATCCCGAAAGTTTAAAGTTAAGTATTTCACCGGTTTCAAAAACTAATTCCGCTATCGGAACGATAAACATGGCAACCATGAAAAACAGGGATGCAAACAGGAAAATGGACTGAATTCTTTGAATCATAAACCGACTTTTGATTTTTGTTTTTTGAATCAGCAAAATTAGTACTATTTTTGGAATTTTAAAATTTGAAATTCAAATTCTTTGCATATTATATTTAAATCTCTGTGCGTCATTGCATTTTACGTGTTGATAGTTGGTCGCGTTTCGGCGCAAAATACCGACACATTGATTTATCGTTCCCAATCGGTACGTTCGGCAGGGATAGGATTTCCCGTGCTGAATTATCCCTTTCTCTCGCCGCTGAATCATTCGGGATATTCGCTCAACTTCCGGTCTGCCCGTTTTTCCGAAAATCCGCAACATCTCGCTCAATTCAGACTTCATTCCGAACTTGGCTTATTATACAACAATGCCAACGATTCGTACATCACTTCGTTAGGTTTTCATGGCGGTTGGTCGAGGCACAGGCACATAACCGACCGTGCGCGTCCGTTGCGGTTGCTGTTCGGCGGCAGTATCGACGCAGGCGTGGACGTCTACCTGAAAGAGGACAACACCAACAATCCGCTGGCTTACTTTTTCAACATCTCGGTTTGCCCTGACATATTGGTCAGGTACCGTTTCCATGTCGGGAAAACGAAACTCGAAGCAGGGCAGCAAATTGCTGTTCCTGCCGGCTCGCTGATTTCTTCGTCAGGTTATTCCTCCACATTGCCTTACGGATTTGCCGAGAGCGACGCCAGTTTCTTCGACGCCATGCAGATAGTTTCGTTCGGAAGTTTCAAAAAATGCACGGCCACCACTACTCTGGATATTACGCCTTCGATGGAACAGCGTCAGAAATGGCCGGTTTTCAGAATCAGTTACGTATTTTCGGGGATGAATTACCATAATGACGACGTCGCGGTCAAATCGGTCGATCATGTCATTCTTTTCGGAGCAATTTTTCATTTGTTTCGATGATTTTTTGGGAATATGAAATAATATAACCAATTTTGCGACGTTATTTATATCAGTTCACACGTTTTAAAAAGAAATATATGTTGAAAAGAAAGATGGTCCTTTTGTTCGCTCTCATAGCGGTTACCGGTTCTGTGTATGCACAGGCAAGGGTAGGTCTTAAATTTGGATATAATCTGGGCGGCGTAATGGCAGACAATAACAAGCCGAAAGACTTGGAGAATATGGGCTGTCCGGACAATTTCCGTCTGAAATCGGGTTTTCAGGGCGGGTTGATTGTCGACTGTCCCATCAGCGACGCTTTTTCAATTCAGCCCGGAGCGAGGTTCTCCATGCAGGGTTTTATTGACAAATATGCAAATTCAACCAGACACACAAGGAGATTTTCCCTGTATTACGTGCAAGTTCCCGTTTATGCCCAATACCGGTTGAACATTGCCGAAGAAACCAATTTGCTGTTTCAGGCGGGGCCTTATTTTGGTTATGGCCTTTTTGGTCGGCATTCGTACATCAGGAATGGTAAATCGCAGAATTTAGACGACAAACTGAAGAAAATAACCTTTGGGAGCGGCACGGCCAACGATATTCGCAAAGGGTTCGATTATGGCGTGGGCGCCGGGGTCGGCATTGAGTTTTACCGTTTTCAACTGATGGCTACATACGATTTCGGATTATACAAGCAGGCATTCAAAAAGAGGCTTACAGGCATGTATTACGACGCCGACATGCGCAATCACAACTTCTCGGTAACGGTTGCCGTCATCTTCGGACGGAGAGACCCGTTACATGGTAAGGAATAATGATTGATGATCCCTGGTATATCCAGAATTTATTTTCGTATGAAATGATGCACAAAATAAAGTGCAAAAGTTTATTTGACTTTTGACGTCAACGGGTATTTCAGGTTTTCAAAACTGAGTAGATCGCATTTGAAGGAGCCAACCAGAATGTCGAACCTGATACTCACAGGGATTTTGTTTTCGTCGTCGGAAAACCAGATGGTCATGTCGTCTTTTTTTGCGAAGATACGCCCCGGCTCAACAACAGGTACAAACTTGAAACAATTGTATTTTCCCGAGCCAATCGAAATGGTTTCCTTACCTTTATAAACAATGTAAAACGGGAAGATATCGTCGCCAAAATAAGTGTCCACCGAGATGATGTCGTTCACATTCAAACCGGTAAAGTCGATCCGCCGCACGTAATACAATACCGAAGCCATATCGAGCGTATTTTCGGGAACGGATACTTTTCCGTTGCGCTGGCTCACCACATACATCTCATCCTGATTGAAATCCACCTCGTCGTAATAGCGGTAATTTCCTTCGCGAATGTTGCGGATGGCCTTGACGGGAAGATTGGTTTCAGGATTGAAAAAACTTTCGTACACGTCGTTTACCTTGTATATCTTATCAATCAGTCCGGTAGTTTTTCCTGCCACCATACTGTGAAAAACCTCCCGCCCGTTGACCTGTGTCCTGTTTACCGCTACTCTGGCTTCGCCGCCGGTGAAAATCCCGTAGTGAAGTTTGAATGTCAGATGCTCCCCGTCGAGAAAGACGGGCTCAGCAGGGAAGTCGGCTTTCGGCGCAATAAACGAGGTTGATAAAAGGAACAACAACGTTATCCATATTATTTTGGTTTTCATATATTTGAGATTTTCAGTAAATCCCTGTAATGTTCGTGCATTTCGGCCTGCGATTTCAACGATGGGTTGTTGTCGCGTTTGTAGCGGTTGTTCTGCCCCGCGTCGATGATTCGCGCTTTTACATTGTCGCTCAGCTGCGTTTCGAGAATGTATTTCAGTTCTTTTTGCAGATCGGCATTATAAATAGGCGCAGCCACTTCGATACGGGCATCCAGGTTGCGCGTCATCCAGTCGGCCGACGAGATATAGTAACGTTCGGCGCCGCCATTGCAGAAGATGAAAACTCGCGCATGTTCCAAGTAGCGTCCTACGATGCTTACCGCTTCAATATTTTCGCTCATTCCGTGAACGCCGGGGATCAGCGAGCAGATACCGCGTACCACCATTCGGATGGAAACGCCCGCCTGACTGGCCTGATACAGTTTTCGTATCACATCAGGGTCTACCACATTATTGATTTTCAGCATCATCCATGCTTCCCGTCCGGCTTTTGCGTTGCGTATCTCTTCATCAATCAGAGCGTACAGTTTGCGGCGCATAAATTGCGGAGAAACAAGCAGATGATTGAAATTCGGATATCTGAACGGATTTTCAAAATAGTCGAACAGTTTTTCCACTTCGCGCCCGATACGCTGGTCGGCCGTGAGCAACGACACATCGGTGTATGCCACGGCGTTCCCTTCGTGGAAATTACCCGTGCCCACCACCGAGTAATAACGGATACGCTTGCCCACCCGTCGCGTGATCAGCGTGAGTTTGCTGTGCACTTTCAGACGCGGGATACCGAACAGCACTTTGGCGCCAATCTCTTCGAGACGGCGTGCCCAGTAGATATTGGAATTTTCGTCGAACCGCGCCTGTAATTCGATGACTACTGTCACATCTTTTCCATTCTGCACCGCGTTCATCAGAGCGCTGATCACCCGCGAGTTTTTTGCCACGCGGTAGAGCGTAATTTTGATGCTTCGTACTTCAGGGTTAATGGCGGCTTCGCGCAGCAAATTGATGTAATCGGAAAATTTTTGGTAAGGGTAATGCAATAAAATATCCTGAGTGTCAATTGCTTTCAGAATACTTTTGCCGGTCTTTATCTGTACATGAGATACCGGAGGAATCGTATCATATACTAATTCGCGGCCGCCAACGTTCGGAAAGGTCATAAAGTCTCTGAAATTGTGATAACGTCCGCCGGGAATCAGGTTATCGTCGTTGTCCAATTCTAAATGTTTCGACAAATATTTCAACAAATCCTTAGGAATATCCTTATCGAACACAAAACGAACGGGTTGGCCGGTACGACGGCGTGTTACGCTTTTTGAAATTTTTTCGAGGAAACTTTTGGTCACGTCGTTGTCCATGTCCAATTCGGCGTCGCGCGTCAGTTTAATGGTGTAGGTTTCGTATTTCTCATACCTGAAAATAGCGAATACGTCCTTGATATTGAAGCGAATAATATCGTCGAGAAAGATAATGTATTTTCTGTCGCCGATGCCCGGAAGTTCGATGAAACGCGGCAATACGGCGGTAGGGATGTCCACAATGGCGTATTCAAAATTGCCATTGGCACGTGTGAGTTTGGCAGCCAGATAGATAGCCCTGTCCTCTAAATACGGAAATTTGTCGACATTGCTGAACATGATGGGCGAAATGGCCGACAAAACCTTGTCGTTGAAATATGAAACGACAAATTCCTGCTGTTCGGGCGAAAGTTGGGTTTCGTCCACAATATATATCTTTTCGCGTTCCAGTTCCCGCACGATTTCGTCAAAGGTTTGCTGCGACTTGGCCTGCAGTTCGATGACTTTGTCCTGCACCTGATACAACAGTTTTTTAGGTTTTTCGCCCAGCATTTTCTTTGAATCCATTTTCAAATCGATCATCCGCTTAATGGTGGCCACACGAACTTTGAAAAATTCGTCCATGTTGTTCGAATAAATTCCCAAAAATTTGAACCGTTCTACCAATGGAACTGCCGGATCGGACGCCTCCTGAAGTACGCGCGCATTGAACGATAACCAGCTCAATTCTCTGTTTATAAATATATTATCCATACAATGGTGATGTTGTTGTCACAAATATACGCATTTTTTTCAGAATAATGATAAAAAGGATATTTTTTGCGCAAATATTTTTCGGTCATGTTTACAGGAAAACAAGGCTTTCAGTTTTTCCGTTGATAAATGCTCTCTTCTTTGTCCAATGTCACATATTGATGATTGATATTCAGATCAATTTCTTCGCGAATACCCAGCAATAACAAACCTTTCACGGACAACTTGTTACAGAGTGCGTCGCATACTTTATATTGCAAGGTGGGATTGAAATAAATCATTTGATTACGGAAAAGAATCAGGTGCATGGGAGGTAGGTCATGATGAAATTCAGTACCATCCCTGAAAAAATGTGTATTGGCGAACAACGACCCGTCAAAAGAGATACCCTCGTCTGTTTTTTTGAAATAATCGGACAGTTGGCCGACGCCCTGAAAACGGGAATAGTTTTTGACGCTGATTTCGAGTTTTTCGTGCTTCATCTTTCCGTTCCGGATGGATGTAAGCGTTTCGTCGCTAATACCCGATACGTGAACCTCCGCACGGTCGCTCCATCCGCTTTCTTTCAACAGGATGGAAAGACTGTAAAATTCTTCGCCCGATGCACACATTGGCAGCCAGATACGCACCCTGTCATGTTCCCTGAGAATGTTGGCCAAATAGTTATTTTTCAAGAGAATCCAGATGGTGGGATCGCGGAATAATTCGGTAGCGCCCACTACGATTTGTCCTGCAAAATGATCCGTAAATTCTGCCGACTCCAATTTCTTGAATAACGTATCCATCTCAAATTTATTGGCAACCAGAAAATTTTCTACACGCCTTTTGAACGATGTTAAGGCATAATCGTTAAAATCCAGACCGTGTTTTTCTTTCAGGAAAGCGGTCAGTTGACGAATCTCCCTGATACAGAGATCTATGCTGACGGACGTTTGCATATATATTAAAATGTCTTTGTTATTGTCACAAAGAAATAGATAAAAATAATAATTACAAAATATTTTCATGAAGATTTTTATTGGTATTGTTATTTCAATTTATCAATATAATTATATTGTTTTATAAATTTGCAAAATTTTTTCAATGTAAATTTGAATATTATAATCAGTAAATTCAATATCAAAAATCTTAAAATCAATAAAATGAAACGTAGTGAAATCAACCGGATTTTGGAGAATGCCAAATCGTTCATGGAAGAACGCAGATTCTTTTTGCCGCCCTGGGCGTATTGGAGCGTAGCCGACTGGCATAAGAATAAGGAAAGCGCCGCCGAAGTGATCAACAACATGCTTGGATGGGACATTACCGACTTCGGTTCCGGCGATTTTTACCGGAGAGGCTTGTTCCTGTTTACTTTACGTAACGGAAAATTCAATGTCGATAAAAAGATTTATGCCGAAAAAATAATGATTGTAGAAGAGAATCAGGAAACGCCCATGCACTTCCATTGGGCAAAAATGGAAGACATCATCAACCGTGGCGGAGGAAATCTGGTGATTGAACTGTACAACTCCACATCTGATGAAACGTTTGCCGAAACGACCGTGCGTCTGAAAACCGACGGTATCGAACGAACCGTAGAAGCGGGAGGAAAAGTCATTTTAACTCCCGGCGAAAGTATTTGCCTCGAACAGGGCGTGTACCACCGGTTTTATGGCGAGCAGGGTAAAGGGAAAGTATTAGTTGGCGAAGTCAGCATGGTGAATGACGACACGTCAGATAACCGCTTTTATGAGGTCATTGGCCGTTTTCCGTCTGTTGAAGAAGATGTGGAACCGTTGCATTTATTGGTGTCGGACTATGCAAAATTTATCGGATAATGAATCGTCACCCATTCAGAATATCAGGTACGGGATGCGCTTTGGTCGATTATTTGTATCAACCGGTACGCTTTACCGGAGAAACCTTCAAACGATATGCTTCCCTGTATGCGGGCGATGGCGGATTATCCCCCGGCAAACTCGTTTTTAAGGATGAGTTTGAAAAATTCTCCGGAGAAGACTATCTGAAAGCGCGAAAACAAATCACAGATGGTAAACCGCCCGTAACGCTAAATATCGGAGGGCCTTCTATCGTATCGCTGATTCATGCCGCACAGATGCTGATCGATACGTCTGCCGGAATATACTTTTACGGAAGCAAAGGTTGCGACGAAGGGGCTGCCTTTATCGACGGACAATTACAGAAAACGCCGTTAAAAACCGGTAATTACAAGACCGTTCCTCAATATACCCCGTTTACCGACGTGTTGTCCGACCCTGACTACGACTTCGGACATGGCGAACGTATCTTCATCAACAATATCGGAGCTGCATGGCAATTATATCCCGAAGACTTGGATGAGGCTTTTTTTGAAAGCAACATGGTCGTTTTTGGAGGAACGGCTTTAACGCCTCATATTCATCAATCGTTGTTGGAACTGCTCAAAAAAGCAAAAGACAATCAGGCGGTTACCATCGTCAATACCGTTTATGACTTTTTGAATGAAAAAAACAATCCTGAAAAGGCCTGGCCGTTGGGCAGTTCTGCGGAGACATACCAATACATTGACATTCTGATTGCCGATATGGAAGAAGCCCTCCGGCTAAGCGGACGGCAAACCGCCGACGATGCAATGGCATTTTTCCGCGAAGCAGGCGCAGGAGCGGTCATCATCACACATGGAGTAAATCCGGTGCATTATTTTTCACAAGGCGGGTTGTTCAAGGTTACAGGCGGAAGCAGGCCTGTTTCGGAAAAGGTGCGAAACGCCCTGATACAGCATCCCGAACGCGCGGGCGACACTACCGGATGCGGCGATAACTTTGCCGGCGGAGTCATCGCCGCGATTGCCCGGCAACTGATCAATCACCCCGATCAGCCGGTCAATCTCGTAGACGCCATTGCGCTTGGAACCGTATCGGGCGGGTATGCCTGTTTTTATCATGGAGGAACCTTTTATGAAGCATACCCCGGACAGAAAAAAGAACTGATTGAACCGTATTATCAGGATTATTTACGTCAAATAAACAATCTTCGGTGATGCTTTCAGATAATGTAAATTGGAAAAAAATTGTCGTTTTTGGCGCCGGAAAAATCGGGCGTTCCTTTATCGGTCAGGTATTCAGCCGTTCGGGCTACGAAGTGGTATTTGTAGACGTCTACCGGCAGTTGATCGATTTATTGAATCAACATCGGCAATATAAGGTGGTTATAAAAAGTGAAATGTGCGAACCTCCTCTCATGATCCGTCATGTCAGAGGCGTTTGTCTGGAGGATACGGAACAGGTGATTGCCGAACTGACCGACGCGGGCGTTGTTTCGCTTTCGGTTGGGCAACAGGGTTTACAGGCAGCTATTCCCGTGTTGGCCAAGGCATTGCTTGACCGGTGGCAAAGACATGGCGAAACGCCGTTGGATATTATCATTGCTGAAAATATGCGTAATGCGGATACGTTTATCCGCGATGAACTACGAAAATGCCTGCCCGAAGACTATCCGCTTGATCAATCGGTTGGTCTGATTGAAACGAGCATTGGGAAAATGGTTCCCATTATGACGCAGAAAGATACAGAAGAAGACCCGTTGCAGGTTTTTGCCGAGCCTTACAATTCGCTGATTGTGGCAAAAAAAAGTTTCAGGAATCCGCTGCCCGATGTTTCGTTTCTTGCGCCGAAAGACAATATCAAAGCGTGGGTCGATCGTAAACTGTTCGTTCACAATTTGGGCCATGCCACGGCGGCTTATCTTGGATTTAAGGATTACCCCGATGCTGTTTATATCCGGGAAGTATTAGACAAACCTGCGATAT